>JFJP01005537.1_pt1 | contig 21088 bp, 20 predicted proteins | sample 431651 | NCBI WGS metagenome assembly JFJP01 (sample SAMN02602958, study PRJNA72255) | Microbial mat metagenome, whole genome shotgun sequencing project. | biome: fresh water; feature: sink hole; material: water; isolation source: purple microbial (photo- and chemosynthetic) mats found in...
TGAAGAAGACTTTACCGCCTGCCTGGGCTTTGAGGTCGAAGGCGCCGACGAGCACCTGACCAAGATCGAGACCGAGAGCTTCAAGAAGATGATCCAGACCGCCGTGGCGGCTTTCCCCAACTTCAAGGTGGCGGACACCACCCTGGGCAGGGCCACCACCGCTACGCTCAACGACTGGTCGGCGCTGCTGTATTACAACGGCGAGTTGTACCAGTCGATGAAGCGCGACAACCTGGAGATTTACGACCGGGTGGGTGGCGGCGATGGCTTTGCCTCCGGGCTGGCCTACGGTTTCCTGGAAGGCAAAGGTCCGCAGTCAGCCGTGGAGTATGGCGCAGCGCACGGCGCCTTGGCCATGACCACGCCGGGCGACACCTCCATGGTGCGGGTGGAAGAAGTCGAAGCCGCCATGAAAGGCAAGGGTGCCCGTGTGATCCGCTAACCGGGGGAGCGCGGCCAGCGCTGCTGTTTCGCCGTGGAAAGGCGGCGTTGCCTGTTCGCAAAGAAATCTTAAGTGACTGTTGTCACCATGCAAGTGATACCGGGGGTTGTATCATCAAAACTTGAGTAATTTGCTGGAGATTTAACAATGAACAAACACGCCGCACCGGCTACGCCGGCCACACCGCATGGCCGGCTGGAGTACATGCCGGTTTCCCTGTTTGCCACCGTCATGGGGCTGGCCGGCACCACCATTGCACTGGAAAAGGCCGAGCACATCTGGGCTTGGTCGATCACGCCCAGCAGTGTGCTGCTGTGGCTGACCGCGTTGGTCTTTGTCGTGATCAGCGGGTTTTACGCCGCCAAATTCATGCTGCACCGCAAGCACGTGGTGGACGAGTTCAATCATCCGATCCGCATGAGCTTTTTTCCGGCGATGTCGATCGGCATGATCCTGCTGGCGATTGCTGCCATGGGGCATTACCCCGGCGTCTCGCTTTACCTGTGGTCAATTGGCAGCACCGTGCAGCTGCTGTTCACGCTGGCGATTTTGTCCAACTGGATGCACCACGAAAAGTACCAGGTGCACCACAGCAACCCGGCCTGGTTCATTCCGATTGTGGGCAACATCCTGGTGCCGATTGCCGGCGTGCCGCTGGGCTACCCGGAGGTGTCGTGGTTTTCCTTCAGTATCGGGTTGATGATGTGGACCCCGCTGCTGGCGGTACTGTTCAACCGCTTTTTCTTTCACCCGATGATCCCGTCCAAGTTGTTGCCCACACTGTTCATCCTGATCGCGCCGCCGGCGGTGGGTTTTATCTCGTGGGTCAAGATGCACAACGGTGTGATCGATGATGTGGCACGCATTTTTTACTACTTTGCACTGTTCATCACCCTGCTGCTGTTCTCGCAGGTGAAATACTTCTGGAAGCTGCAATTTGCCTTGCCCTGGTGGGCCTATTCGTTCCCGATCGCCGCCATGACCATCGCCACCACGGTGATGCTGGAAAAGGTGGGCGGAACTTTCTTCTCGGTGCTGACGCAGACCCTGCTGGTGTTTCTGGTTCTGCTGGTGTCAATGATCAGCGTGCGCACCGTTCGGGCCATGTTACGCGGTCAGATTTGCGTGCCGGAATAGCAGGCCAGCCGCGCTGGTGCTGGCCAAGCCGGCACGATGCTCTGTTGGCCGGCAACAGTCATGCTACGTTTTATGTAGCTTCAAGCACAGTACCAGAAATGGCTAAAGGCTAGATTTATATAAAATTTGAATTATCAAATTGCCAAATTTTCATGCGGCGACAGGCTGCCTTTTCCCACTTCAAGGAAATAGAATCAGGGTGATCACACCGATCAAGGTGCGGTCATCGTGACAGTACCAAACCTTTTTTGGGAGTGTGAAGATGGCAGATTTTGATTCATCGAGCTTCGGCGAACGACGCACCCGTGACCCGCGCTATGTCAGCCAGCTGACCCGCAACACCTTCGCCATGATTTTGGCCGGTGGCCGCGGCAGCCGCCTGCATGAGCTGACCGACTGGCGCTGCAAACCTGCCGTGCCGTTTGGCGGCAAATTCCGCATCATCGACTTCACCCTGTCCAATTGTGTCAATTCCGGCGTGCGCCGGGTGGGTGTGGCCACCCAGTACAAGGCGCAAAGCCTGATTCGGCATCTGCAGCTGGGCTGGAGTTTTCTCGATGGCCGGCTGGGTGAGTTCATCGAAATCATGCCGGCGCAGCAGCAGATGGACGACTCGCACTGGTACCAGGGCACGGCCGATGCCGTGTTTCAGAACCTGCGTGAACTGCGCCACGCGAACCCCGAATATGTGATGATCCTGTCGGGCGATCATATTTACCGCATGGACTATGGCCGCGTGCTGGCCGCCCACGTTGAACGCCGGGCTGACCTGACGGTGGCCTGCATCGAAGTCCCGCTCAGCGAGGCCACTGGCTTTGGTGTGATGAGCATCGACGACGACGAGCGCATCACCGATTTCATTGAAAAACCGGCCAACCCCCAGCCGATGCCGGGCAACCCTGACATGGCCTTGGCCAGCATGGGCATTTATGTCTTTAACGCTCGGTTTTTGTTTGAGCAGTTGTTGCGCGATGCCGATGATCCCAAATCCAGCCATGATTTTGGCAAGGACATCATTCCGCACTGCGTCAAGCGCTACCGCACCTTTGCGCAAAACTTTGCCGAGAGCTGCGTGATGGAGCCTGGCAAGCCGGCCTATTGGCGTGATGTGGGAACGCTCGATGCCTATTGGGCCGCCAACATGGATCTGGTAGGGGTCACACCCGACCTCAATTTATACGATGAGTCCTGGCCCATCTGGACTTGGCAGCAGCAAAGCCCACCCGCCAAATTTGTCTTCAACGACGACAACCGGCGTGGCCAGGCCCTGGATGCCATGGTGTCGGGAGGCTGCATCATCAGTGGTGCCACAGTGCGCAAGTCGTTGCTGTTTTCTGGGGTGAGAGTGCACAGTTACACGCTGATAGAAGACACCATCGTGTTGCCCAACGTGGAGGTGGGGCGCAATTGCATCCTGAAAAAGTGCATTCTGGACAAAAATTGCTTTATTCCGGATGGCACGCACATCGGGGTTGACCCGGAAGAAGACAAAAAACGCTTTCACGTCACTGCGTCAGGCATCACGCTGGTGACCGAGGCGATGCTGGGACAGTGCAAGGTCAGTATCCGCTAACTTGAATCAGCCACCAGCATATCCACCACACGCAGACTCAGGCCACCATTGGGCGTTAACGCATAGCCGCCGCACAGCGGGCAGGCGCAGCCACGTTCGGCCATCGCCACGGTTTGACGGCAGTGCTGACACCAGGCTTGACCTGCCGGCTCGTCAAACGCCAGCTTGGCACCTTCAAGCAGCGTGCCGGGTGCGATGGCGGCCAGGGCAAACTGCAATGCGTGCAGCTCCACATTGGCCAGCTGGCCAACTTCAAGGCGCAGCAGGGTGACGCGCTTGAAGCCTTCGCGCTGGGCGGCGTCTTCAACCAACTGCAAGATGCTGCCAGCCAGGCTGAGTTCATGCATGGTCGCAAGCAGTCTGCAGGCTGGCGGTGAGCCAGCCTTGCGCCCAGACCAGTGCGGCAGCCAGGTGGTTTTGTGCCGCCGGACTGATGGCCTCACCCAACTCAAAACGCTCACCCCGGATGGCCAGCAAGTGCGCTGGCGGTGCCGCGCTGCCCTGCGTGTCGTGGAACACCTGCAACACGGCCTCGGGTGACAGCGCGTGGCTGGTGTAGCTGATGTCCTGGCGCGCCTGTGGCTGCAGCACTTCAAAGGGCGCGACGCAGTTCAGGCTGGCATCAATGAACAGCACCGCGCTGCGCCCCACCAGGTCCAGCGCATGTTCGATATTGAGCTGGTAGTCGTCCAGAAACTCGACCTGCCCTGCCAGCGCGGCTGGCCATTGCGCCTGCAACGCCGCCACACACAGCGGCCCCAGGGCATCATCACCCCGGCTCAGGTTGCCCCAGCCCAGCACCAACAATGGCGGCAGTGGGCAGTTCCCAGCGTTCAATGGCAGCCCAGGCATCTCACACAGCTATACAAATTGAAGCTATAAGCGCTTACTGAAAAAGGGCTAGAGGCTGATTTCATTCAGAAAACGAGTTGCATGCCCGCATCAACCCGGCAGCGGGAGATTTTTGCACCCGGTCAAGCAAGCGACCGTCAGCCGCCAGCAATTGCACATCCAGCGGCATTTGGCCCAGCGCATGCGTGGCGCACGACAGACAGGGGTCGTAGGCGCGAATCGCCACCTCGATGTGGTTGAGCAAACCCTCGGTCAATTCGTGGCCGCTGAGGTGATCACGCGCGACCGAGCGCACCGCCTCGTTCATCGCCTGGTTGTTGTGGGTGGTGGACACAATCAGGTTGCAGCGGGTTACCAGGTCGTCGTCGCCCACGTCGTAGTCGTGGATCAGCGTGCCACGCGGGGCCTCGATGATGCCCACGCCGCTGCGTTGGCGCACGCCGCTACTGACCAGATCGCCCGCCAGCAGGGCCGGGTCGTCCAGCAGTTCGGCGATCACTTCCACTGCGTGCAGCAGCTCGATCATGCGCGCCCAGTGGTAGGCCAGCGAGGCATGCACCAGGTCGCCCTGACCCCAGGCGACAAAGGCCTGCCGCTCTTGCTCGGCCCTCGGGCTGGGGATGAAGTCGCAGTTTTGCACCCGCGCCAGCGGTCCCACGCGGTACCAGCCCAGTTCGCGCCCCAGGCTCTTGAGATAGGGGAACTTCATGTAGCTCCAGGCGCGCACTTCTTCTTCGATCAGTTCCAGGTAGTTCTGGTCGCTCACGCCGTCGGCCAGAATCTTGCCGTGGTCGTCGCGCACCCGCAGCACGCCATCAAACAGATCCATGGCGCCATCGGCGCGCACGATCGACATCAGGTTGGAGCGGAAATGGCCAAAACTGTTGTAGAGCGCCGGGTTTTGTGCGTGTAGCGCTTTGGCCATATCCACCGCGTCCTGCGCCCAGGCCAACATCTGCGGCAGTTCCGCCTTGAGCGCGTCACGCTCAGGCGCGCTGACCAGCTTGTTGATGCCGCCCGGCACGGCACCCGTGCCATGCACCCGCTTGCCCGAGGTGATGCGGATGATTTCCTGGCCAAACTTGCGCAGCAAGATACCTTTTTTGGCGATTTCGGGATGCGCTTGCGCCACCCCGACAATGTTGCGCTGCGCCACCGCCGAGTCAAAGCCAAACAGCAGGTCGGGCGACGCCAGGTGAAAGAAGTGCAGCGCGTGCGACTGCAGGATCTGCCCATAATGCATCAGCCGGCGCACCCGGTCGGCGCTGGCGGGCACCGGCACCGCACCCAGCACCCGGTCAAACGCCTTGGCAGCGGCCAGGTGGTGCGATACCGGGCAAATGCCGCACAGACGCTGCACCATCACCGGCACTTCCCAATAGGGACGGCCTTCGATGAATTTCTCAAAGCCACGAAACTCGACGATGTGCAGGCGTGCCTGCTGCACCACGTTAGCCTCGTCAAGCAACAGCGTGACCTTGCCGTGCCCTTCAACCCGCGATACCGGGTCTATCGCCACCCGGCGCAAGCCCTGCGGGTTGGCCGCGGTTTCCAGATCAAAGCTCATAGCGGTAGTCCTTCATGTGTGATACGGCAACAAATAGTCGCGTCATTCAGGTTTGCTCATCAGGGAATGGCGACCCTAAATGAAGGCGTACCTGCAACGCCCTGCTTTGGGACGACATAAGACATGATTTTCAGTCATGGCCCAGTGCATCGCTGTAGTTTTGTAAATGCCCGAAAGCATCTAGCGGCATCAAAATGTTGAATTTCTCGGCGTAGCGCAAGATGCCAATGAAGATGGCAACCAATCGAGGCGCTTCCTGAGCAATAAAGTTAACCCTGTCCAAATGCTTTTGCGCTTCTTCTGGATATTCATGCATCAGCTTATTTCGAATAACCGCGAGCGATGCGAAAGCCTGCGCAGAAGGCAACGCACCCAGTCGCTCCATCAGGTTTGTTTTGTCCCGGTTGCTCATCGTTGATACAGGCTCCTGCTCCAGTTCGCCTATTGACTTGAAAATTGAATCCTGAATATTCGATACCAATGAACCATAGCGAAACAGATAAGCGTCGATGACTTCCATGTCAGCATCAGATAAATGCCGAAGTTTTTCCATGGTCAAGGGAGTCAGCCCCAGATCAAGCGCTCGGTGAGTGGAATAAACCAGGCGATCCGCAATACTCGCAGTGGCAGCAAGTTTTGACTCCAGGATTTTGAGCAAGTCGGTATTAACCATTGATGAGTACGCCATGTTTGAGGGCCATTTCATCAATCAGCAATGCTTCATTTCTTTGCACGCGAAGGTCAACGCGTTCATCCAGTTGCTGATCAACTTCGGCCAGAAAAGAAACTTCATCCAGAAAGGTCGCATGCGGCGCAATGATCTGGATGTCAATATCCCCGCCACGCGCCTGGTCATTGAGGCGTGAACCAAACAGCCGCACTGGCGCATTTTCGCCAAAGTATTTTCGCGAAAGAGCCGACAAGGTTTCAAGGGTTGATTTTGAAATACGCATGAATCAGTCGTAATGAATCAGCCCATGCCCCAGGTGCGGTGTGCGCCCAGCCAGCAGGTCGGTCAGAAAAGCCCAGAACGCATCGCCCGAAGGCGGGCAACCGGGCAGGAAAAAGTCCACGTGCACCACCTCGTGGATCGGGTGCACATGATTGAGCGGCAGCGGCAGCTCGGGGTCGTTGGGAATCTGGTTGCCGGTGCGCCCACCGGCCTGGCGGCAATACACATCGCGCAACATCTGCCCGACATCACGCTGGTTGCGCTGTGCCGGCAGGCCGCCATTGATGGCGCAAGCCCCAACAGCGACCAGCGTCTTGCAGTGCGCCCGGAACTCGCGCAGCACCTGCACGTTTTCGGCATTGCACAGCCCACCTTCGATCAGACCAATATCGCAGCGACCAATGTCCTTGATGTCGGTCAGCGGACTGCGGTCAAATTCGACCAGTTCGAGCAGTTGCAACAGGCGCTCATCAATGTCAAGAAACGACATGTGACAGCCAAAGCAGCCTGCCAGCGACACCGTGGCAAGCTTGAGCTTGCGCTGCAGCGGCAAGGCACTGTCTTGCGCCAGCGCGCTGTTGGGCAGACTGGGCAGATTGGCAATGGGGCTCATCACGATTCCTCCCCGACATGTTGCGACACCGGCCGGGCATCAAAGCGGCGTTGACCAATCGGGGTGGCAAAACCCTGGCGTTTGTGCAAAATCGCCCCAACCGGGCAAATGTGCGCGGCGCGGTCGGTGCTGGCGATGGCGCTGTCGGCCAGTCGGCCGCTCAGACTGTTGACCAGCAGATGCGTCTGGATGCCGTGGCCGCCAATGGCAAACACGTCCTTGCCATCGGCATCGTGGCTGGCGCGCACGCACAGGCCGCACAAAATGCAGCGGTTCAGATCGAGCATCAGGTCAGGGTGGCTGGCATCGACGCTGCGATTGGGGTAGAACTCTTCAAAGTGCGGGCCTTCCATCTCCATGTCGTAGGCGGTGGCTTGCAGGCGGCAGTTGCCGCTTTTTTCGCACGAGGGGCAGAAGTGGTTGCCCTCAATGAAGATCATCTGCAACAAGATCTTGCGCTGCGCGTTGAGCTCATCGGTGTTGCTCTGCACCTCTTGCCCCGAGGCCGCGTTGACCGTGCAGGCCGCACCAATGCGGCCATTGATGCGCACGGTGCATAACCGGCACGAGCCCTTGGCAGCAAAGTCAGGATGCCAGCACAGGTGCGGAATGTAATGGCCGGCGCGGGTGGCAGCCTGCAAAATCGAGTCGCCCGGGCCGAATTCGATCTCGTCACCATCGAGCGTGAAGGTGCCGGGCGACAGCGCATCAATGCGGGTGTGATCGGTCATGCCAGTGTCTCCAGGTGAGCGCCTTGGTCGTCGCGGCCGGTGGCCAGACGGGCTTGCGAGAGTTCGCCGTCCATGTCAAAGCCGGGCGCAAAGTGCAATGATTTGAGGTGTTTTTCGTAGGCCGGGCGAAACTTGGCGATGGTGTCGCGTAGCGGATTGCAGGCGCTGGCCCCCAGGCCGCAATGGGTGGCTCCGTGCATGAGTTTGTCGAGCTCAAACAGAACCTGCACATCCTCGCCCGAGCCGTAGCCTTTTTTGAGTTTGTCCAGGCGGCGCACCACCAGCTCGGTGCCCACCCGGCACGGCGTGCAAAAGCCGCAGCTCTCGTGGGCAAAAAACTGGGCGAAGTTCAGCGCCACATCGAACATGTCACGCGAGCGGTCAAACACCATGAAGGCACCGGCGGTATGCACGTCTTCAAAGCCGATGCGCCGGCCAAATTCAAGTGCTGACAGACACACCCCCGAGGGCCCCCCGACCTGCACCGCCTGCGTATCGCGTGCACCGCAGTCTTCGAGAATGCGGCCAATACGGGTACCAAACGGGTATTCGTACAGGCCAGGGCGCTCGCAATCGCCCGAGACAGCATGAATTTTGGTACCGGTTGACTGCGCCGTACCGATGCCGGCCCACCAGGCACCGCCTTGCACGGCAATGTGGGTGGCGGCGCAAAAAGTCTCGACATTATTGACGGTGCTGGGGTGTCCGAGGTAGCCATGCTCCACCGGAAACGGCGGGCGGATGCGCGGCGTGCCACGCTTGCCTTCAAGCGACTCGATCAGGGCCGACTCTTCACCGCAGACGTAGGCTCCGGCACCCACATGGATGTCGATGTCAAAGTCAAAGCCGGCGCGACCTTGGATGGACACGCCCAGCAAGCCCTGGGCACGGCGGCGTGCCAGCACCGCCTGTAGGGGTTCGAGCAAATAGGTGTATTCGCCACGCAGATAGACCAGCCCCTGCCGCGCGCCCACCACCAGGGCGGCAATCGTCATGCCTTCAAACACCGTATCGGCAAAACTGCTGAGCAGCACGCGGTCTTTGAAGGTGCCCGGCTCGCCCTCGTCAGCATTGCAGATCACATAACGGGTGCTACCAGCGGCGTTGCGGCACAGCTGCCACTTGATGCCGGTGGCGTAACCGGCACCGCCACGGCCGCGCAACTTGGAGCGCTTGATGTCTTCGAGCATGCCTTGTGGCCCACGCGCCAGCGCGGCTGCAATGCCTTGCCCAGGTTCGGGCTGAACGCCGAGCTTGACGTTGGCCAGGCGAATCTGGTCATCGACACGTGACCATTCTGCTGGCCATTGCTCGGGCGGCACCTGTTGCTCGATCAGCACCGCCATGTGTTTGATGCGCCCAGGTGTCAGCCGGGTGACCACGTGGCGATGGTTGACCAGTGCGGCGGGCCCCTGGTCGCACATGCCCGTGCATGAGGTGGAGTCCACGCTGACGCGGCCGTCCGCGCGCAGCTTGCCGGGCTCGAGCTTGAGCAGATGGCGCAGGTGCCGTTGCAACTCTTCACTGCCGGCCATGCGGTCGGTGATGTTGTCGCTGAACAGCACACGGTACTCACCGACGGGCTCGAGGTGAAAGAAGTGGTAGAAACCGGCCACACCTTCCACATGCGCCAGTGGCAGCTTTAGCTCCTGGGCCACGTGGATCAGATCCTGGCGCGCCAGCCAATGCCGGTTGGCCTGGATTTCGCGCAGGATTTGCACCAGCCGGTGCGGCGCGCACTGGTGGCGGTCAAGTAAGACATCCAGGTCAAATGGGCTTGTGATCATCTCGTAGTCACCTCTTGACAGTTGGGCACGGGGGCCCGATGGCAGCAGACTTCAGCCTGGCTTGAGCAGCAACGCACACACCTCTGCGGCCTGGGCAAAGTCAAACGCGGCCATGGCACGCGTCAACGCTGCAAATTCATCGGTGTTGGCCAGCGTTGCATTTTGCTGCAATTGTTCAAACACCTGCAATGCAGACATGTCCGATGCGTTAAGCAATTGCCACAATTGCAGCAGCAGAACATGACGATCGTCAACCAACTCGGATGCAGGTTCTGGCGCAAGCGGGGCGACGTTAGCCGCCACGCAGGTCTTGGCCACCTGGCCCATGACGGCCTGGGTTGCCACCACCGCGGCGTAAAAGTTGCTCTGCAGTTCGCCAATCACCGGGGAATCGTGGGCGGTGTCGCTGGCTTTGGCCGCTTTGATGGCAAGTTCGGCCTTTCGCGCCACCGCCGCCATGTAGCTGGCACCCATGGTGGCCGACAAGCCTTTCAGGGTATGCAACAGCCTTTCGGCAGCATTCCAGTCGGCGCTGTCAAGTGCCTGCGCCAATTGCTCGGGTTGGCCCGCGATGTCTGCCAGATACGACTGCAGCACTCGCGCATACAGCGCCGAATTGCCGCCCAGTCGCTCCAGCGCGCCGGCCATGTCCACCGCATCAATCCGCGGTAATGCCGGCTCCGGCATCCGGCTCGGGTTCAACATCGGCGCCGGCGGTGTGTCAGGCGCTTTGGGGGGATGACCCAGGCCGGTCAACTTCTGCAGCAATTCAACCAGTTCCGCCAATTTGAAGGGTTTGCCGACATGGGCGTTCATGCCGGCGGCCAGGCAGGCATCACGGTCGCTGGCCATGGCATTGGCGGTCATGGCGATGATCGGCAAATTGGCCAGGCTGGCATCTTCGCGCAGCAGGCGGGTGGCGCTGTAGCCGTCCATCACCGGCATCTGGATGTCCATCAGCACTGCATCGAAGGGCAGGCCGCAGGCCACCGCCCGGTACACCGCATCGACTCCGAGCTGCCCGTTGTCGGCGAGGTCCACCTGCGCCCCTTCATTACCAAGCATTTCCTGGGCCACTTGCTGGTTGATCAGGTTGTCTTCGACCACCAGCAAGCGCATGCCCAGCAGGGGCTGCGCCGCAACCGCCAGGGCGGGCGCAGCGGTATGCACGGAGCCATCGGCGAGCGCTTCCACCACCGCGTCGTACAACATCGAGGCGGTGACTGGCTTGACCAGAAAGGCATTCAGTCTTGCCTGTTCATCGGCACTGCGCTGTGCCAGCATCTCCCGGCCATTGGCGGTGACCATCACGACGATCGAGGAATGGCTGTCGATGCCCTCCTGTTTCATGCGGGTGATGGTCTCCCAACCATCCATGCCAGGCATGAGCCAATCGACGAAAACCGCCTGGTAGGCCGGCTGCCCGGCAGCGGCGCGCGCATGAATCATCGCCAGCGCCTGCGCCCCGCCTGCGGCCAGATCGACCTGCCAGCCCATTGACCCGGCCATGGCCGCCAGCACGTCGCGGGCGGTCGGGTTGTCATCGACCACCAGCACGCTCAGATGGGCGGGTAGTTCGGGGGGGGGCGTGGCACTTCGAGGCTGCTCCGGCGCAATCGGCAAGGTGACGGTAAAGAAAAAGGTGCTGCCCTGGCCCAGCGCACTTTCAACGCCCAGTTCACCGCCCATCAGCGCGATCAACCGGCGACTGATCGACAGCCCAAGCCCGGTGCCCCCGAAACGCCGCGTGGTAGAAGCCTCGGCTTGCGAAAAGCCATCAAAGATATGTTCCTGATTCTCGGGCGCAATGCCAATGCCACTGTCGCGCACGGCAAACTTCAGACTGACCGCGTTGTCTTGCTGTCCAGCCACCTTGATGCTGACCACGATTTCGCCAGCCGCTGTGAACTTGATGGCGTTGCCACCCAGGTTGATCAGCACCTGCTGCAAACGCATGGCATCACCCAGCAGCGCCCGGGGTGTTGCCGGGTCAATGTCAAACAGCACTTCGATGGGTTTGTTGCCCAGACTGGCCGACAGGATGACCGAGATGTCGCGCATCAGCTTGTCAATGCGAAACCGCCGTGACTCCAGGGCCATCTTGCCCGCCTCGATTTTCGAGAAATCCAGAATGTCGTTGAGCAGACCCAGCAAAGAGCGGGCCGCGCTATCGGCCTTGTTGGCATAGTCCAGCTGGCGTTTGTTCAGGTCGGTGCTGTGCAGCAACTTGAGCATGCCCAGCACCGCGTTCATCGGGGTGCGGATTTCATGGCTCATGTTGGCCAGAAACTGTCCTTTGGCCAAGGTGGCTGCCTCGGCCTCATCGCGTGCGAGCTTCAAACGCTGTTCCAGCAGCTTGTTGGCGGTGATGTCGGTGCGGATACCAATGAAATGATGTGGCTGGCCATCAAGGCCGAGTAACGGAACAATGGTGGCGTTCACCCAGTAAAAGCCGCCATCTTTCTTGCGATTTTTGAGGTCCCCGTGCCATACCTTGCCGAGTGAGATGGTCCGCCACAGTTCCTGATACAAGGCTGGCGGGTGCTCATCGGACTTGATGATGCGGTGATTTTGGCCCAGCAACTCATCCACCCGGTAACCGCTGATGTCACAGAAGCGCTGATTGGCGTAAGTGATGATGCCATTCAGATCGGTGATACTGACGATGGCGTGCTGATCCAGCGCAAACTTCTGATTGCTCAACTCGGCATGCTCGAGTTGCAGGCGCTCTGACACCACGTTGAGTGCATTGCCCAGGGCTTCAATTTCTGAGCTTCGGTGTGACACCTTGAGCCTGGCACCCATCGAGACATTGAGCTGCGCGGCGAATTCGGTCGCCTCGCGCAGTGCCCGCATCACCGGACGCAGCAGCAACGACAGCAGCGACAGGGTCGCCAAAATGGCCAACAAGACGGCCTGCGCCCCTTGCCGTTGAATTTGCCGGGCGATGCCCTCGAACGTATCGAGCCGGTAATTGATGCGCACCCAGCCCAAGGCTTGCCTGGCATCTGCAATGCGATGCCAGGCAGTCATGGTGCCAGCGGTGCCCGCCAGAAAATCACGCCGGCTTTCACTGTACGGCGTGGTCTCGAACACACTGTCCGGACCGCTGGCAGCTGGCACCTCAACGGCAGCCGTGTTGTAGCGCGGTGACCAACTGCCATTTTTGTTAACCACCTCAGACAGGGGGCGGCCGTTGACATCGGTCACCAAGACCGAATAAATGCCATCCACAGTGGCCGTGTGCAGGGTTAAAACCTCAATTTGCTCGGGCTCGTTGGTGCGCAAAAAATGTGCATCTACGGTGGCCAGATTTTGCGCCAGCGCAATCATTTGCGCGGTGATGGAGCGTCTGGCGTTGCTGGTTTCCTGGTCAGCACGGTAGTAGCCGTAGCCCATGATGGACAGCACCAGGCAAACCGAGGTCAACAACATGACCTGCCATTCAAGACCACGCGGCAGCCAGCGCAGCAAGACAGGCAGCCTGGTGCGGGCAATTTCGGCGGCGCTAGGGTTCATTTGGGTGGATTCCAACGTATCGCGACTTGGGGCTGCTTGGGGCCTATGGATGGCGCAGCGGGCATGCTATGGTAATTGATCACCGCAGACTCTGGCGCGACCCGCATGCTTTGCGCGGTAAAGCTGCGCGTCGGCCAACGCCAGGATGCTGGGGGCATCGGTGGTGATGTGACCTGTGCGACCCGCCACCCCGAGGCTGATGGTCACCACGGCAGCGGCTTGCGAATCGGCGTGCGCGATACCTTTCTTGCGCACCTCTTGTTCCAGTTCCGCGGCCAACTCCAGCGCTTGCTCAAACGCCGTATCGGGCAGGATGCACGCAAACTCTTCACCGCCGTAACGTGCGACCAGGTCACCCGGGCGACGCAGGTTCTCTTTCAGCGTTGCGGCAATCATGCGCAGGCAGTCGTCACCGGCCTGATGGCCATAGTGGTCGTTGTAGCGTTTGAAAAAGTCCACATCCAGCATGATCAAGGCCAGCGGGCTGCCCGTGCGGTTTGAGCGTGCCACCTCTACGGCGAGTTGCTGATCAAAATAGCGCCGGTTGAAGACACCGGTCAAGCCATCAAGAAAAACCAGCTTGCGCATCAGGTCAGATTGAAATTTAAGCGTCAGCTGGGTTTTGACACGGGCGCGAACCACGGCCGGGTTGACCGGCTTGGAAATGAAATCGACAGCACCCACTTCGAGCCCACGCGTCTCTTGATGCGCATCGGTGTGGGCGGTGACAAAGATGACCGGTATGTCCTGTGTGGCAGGGTCGGCTTTAAGTGCCTGGCAGACTTCAAAACCGTCCATGCCGGGCATCACCACATCGAGCAAGATCAGGTCAGGCGGTGTCTTGCGGCAAAAGGCCAGCGCCTGATTGCCATTGGTGGCCATGAACACCTGATACTGTGCGGCAAAAATCTGGTGCATGACCTGGATATTGATCGGCTGGTCGTCCACCACCAGCAGTCGCGGCCGGGATGTCGGCGCTTCAAGGAGTGTGGCAATGGTGGCTTCGTCGGACTGCATGGCGGCGTGGGATCACTGAACACTGGGATAGACAACACATCGGCCGCGCCGGTTTTGCACGGGTCAGTCCTGGCAGCCGCGGCGACGGACAAGAGCACAGCCCGTGATCACCATAAAAGCCCGCCATCCATGCGGATTCTAAGGCCCTGCAGCGGTGCCTTGCCTGAAATTTCATGCCAGCTTGGTGGCCCGGCACGGTGCGTTCATTGCATGTCTGATTCGACCCCATCGATGTCGATAACCGTGCGCAAAACCAGCACCAGGCGCAGTCATGATCGCGCCCGACATTAGCACCCCCTTGCAAAGGGTGATCGGGCGGCCCTGCCAGTCGAATCACCCCCGCTGATACGGTACTATTCACACCATGAGTGACCCGCAGCAACTCAAATTGGAAGCCATTGAGGCGCTGATCAGCGCCCGCAATGTCAATGATCTTTCGGTTCGGGAGATCATGGAGGACATTCTTGACGACGCGCAAATGGCGGCTTTCCTGCCCGACTCCCTGTGCCAGATTGACCCCCGAACCGGCGACGTGATCGTCTATAACTCGTCGCGCGCCACCCGCCTGCACACCACCGCTGCCATGGCCCCGGTTGACTGCCGTGACGACCAATGCCCGATCTGCGCCGCCAGAAGCACCGGGGTGATCGATCTGCAGCCCTTGAGCGAAGGCTTTACCTTCATCAACAAAAACCTGTATCCGATCCTCCACCCGGTCGAGCATCTGCAGGAAGATGCCGCGGGCAGTCCACTGTTTCCAGATCCATATCACCACGGCCGCAGTTCCTATGGCATGCACCTGCTGCAGTGGACATCGTCGATCCATGACCGCGACTGGCACAACATGCCGCTGGCAGACTGCCTGATCTGTTTTGACCGACTGGCGGCGCTGGAACACAAGCTGTTGACCGACTCAGCCGGGTTCATGCCGGCGTCTGACCGGGTGCTGCAAAAACTGCCGCACCGCGCGGGTGAGGCAAGCGTGACGCGTGGGCCAAGAACCTTCGGTTACGTCTCGATCATCAAGAACTTTGGTCACGCAGCCGGTGCATCGCTGACGCACGGACACCAGCAGATTGGCTTTAGCAACATCATGCCGCAGCGCTACTTCAACAATTTCAGTTTCATGCAGCGCAACGGTCAGACTTTTTCAGAGTACATGCTGCGCGAGAACCCGCAGCGGCTGATGGTGCGCGACTTTGGCCACGCCGTGTTGATCGTGCCCTATTTCATGAAGCGGCCCTACAACATGCTGGTGCTGCTCAAAGACCACAGCAAACAGTACATCCACCAGCTCAGCCCTGATGAGCGCCGCGATCTGGTGCAGGCCATGGTGGCGGCCATTCAGGCCATCATCACCGTCATGCAGCAAATGGGGAAGGCACCGGCCTACAACATCAACATCAACAATGGACCCGGTGCTGGCGTGTATCTGGAATTGCTGGCCAGCACCCAGCTGACGGGCGGTTTTGAGCACATCGGCCTGTGGGTCTGTCAGGCCAATCCCAATGACGTTGCGGCGCAGCTTCGCCAAATCGTCAACGTCAGCCCTGAGTGATTGTTTTCGGGTGATCCATTGAAGCTGAAATCAAAATCGCGCTGGTCTGTCCGTCTGGGGCCCCTTGAGTGGGCCAAATACACCTATGAGCGAACCGCCGAAGACTCGCTTGAGTTATTGGGCAGCGCCCGCTGTGGATTGCAATGTGGCGCGTTGGGCAAGCTGGACAACGAATTCGTCCTGGTGGTCGGAGACCATGTCACCCCATTGAGCCATGCTGACAGCAAGGCGCTGGCCGCAGCAACGTCAACGCAACCCAAGCCGGCTGAGCGGCCGTTTGTCGTGCCGCCAGTTGTTGAGCGCGTCGCGCCGCCCGTGGTGGTGACCATCAAGCGCCGGCGCATCCCGCTGCCGCATTGACCCACCGCAACAAACAGTCACGCCAGCCGATCCGCCACAAAACTGCCCGACTTGCCGCCGTGTTTTTGCAGCAGCCGGATGTCGGTCATGACCATGCCACGGTCCACCGCCTTGCACATGTCGTAGATGGTCAGCAGCGCCACCTGCACCGCGGTCAGTGCCTCCATCTCCACCCCGGTGGGGCCGACGGTTTCCACCGTTGCAGTGCAAAATATGCCTGCAGCCTTTGTAGCGTGTGCGCTGATAGCTTCAAATTCAAGAGCAACACGGGTCAGCGCCAGCGGGTGGCACAGCGGGATCAGGTCGCTGGTTTTTTTGGCCGCCATGATGCCGGCAATGCGGGCAATGCCCAGCACGTCGCCTTTTTTGCTGCTCCCCGTGGTAATCAGCGCCAGCGTGGTGGGTTGCATCTCAATGCGTCCACCCGCGATGCCAACACGGTGGGTGGCGGCCTTGGCGGCGACATCGACCATATGCGCCTGGCCGGCAGCGTCAAAATGGGTGAGGGTATTCATGGCAGTGGCGGGATTCATGGGTGGCTTTATCGAACCTTTACAAGTGACTGGCATCATACGGGCATGACACACCCCGCTGCACCCGGCACCGCTGCCAACCCATCCGCCCAGCCACGCCATTTTAAGAGAAAATGGCCTCTAACACATACTGGCATTGCGCTGACAGCTGCTATTTCAATAGCACTTGGCGGTTTGACCCCGGGCCAAAGTCTGGCGCAGCTGGCCGCCGGGGCGAGCGCGCCCGACAACACCGCCGGCGGTCTGCCGCTGCTCGGTGACGGCAGCGACATGACCAGCAACGCCGAGCGCCGGCTGGGTGACCGCATTGCGCGCGAGCTGTACCGCGACCCGGATTACATCGACGACCCGGTGCTGGGCGACTATGTGCAAGGCATCTGGCAACCCTTGCTGGCAGCAGCCCGGCTGCGCGGCAACCTCAGCGAAGAGCTGGACGAACGCTTTGCCTGGCAGGTGCTGATCGGGCGCGACCGCAGCGTCAACGCCTTTGCGCTGCCGGGCGGCTATCTGGGACTGAACCTGGGGCTGCTGGCAGTGGTCAGCAACCGCGACGAGCTGGCCTCCAGCAAGCGCCGTGGGTGCTGGGAGCGATGATTCTGGGTGCGCTGGCCGCCAGCAAGAATGCCGAGGCCGGCAACGCACTGATGGTTGGCGGGCAGGCGCTGTCGGCGCAAAGTCAGCTCAATTTTTCGCGCGACATGGAGCGCGAGGCCGACCGGCTGGGCTTTGGCGTCATGACGCAGGCCGGCTTTGCGCCGCTGGGCTTCGTCACCATGTTTGACAAACTGCAGCAAGCCTCGCGCCTCAATGACATCGGTGCCTACCCCTACCTGCGTAGCCACCCGCTGACCACCGAGCGCATCGCTGACATGCACTTGCGTCTGCCGCTGGGTGCCCCCCAGGGCAGCGCATCAGATGTGGCAGCCGTGCCGACGATGCTGCACGCGATGATGGTGGCGCGCGCCAGAATCCTGGCCAACCCCGGTGTCGATGCACTGCGCAGCTGGCAGGCGCAGCGGGACGACCCGACGCTGCTGACGCAGCCGCTGGCGGTGCAGGCCGGGGCCTTGTACGGTGCCTGCATGGCCGCCAGCCGACTGCGCGACGCAGCGCAGGCGCAACGCCACTGGCAACAGCTGCAAACGCTGGTGGCTTTTGATACCGCCGCGCAGCAGCAAGTGCGCTGGCTGGGTGCCGAGGTGGCGCTGGCCGCCAACGAGCCGGCGCGGGCGCAGGCGCTGCTGTCGGCCGGTGCATCCAACGATGCCACGGCGCGCCCAGCACTGTTGCTGCAAGCCCAGACGGCGTTACAAAGCAGCGATGCCACCCGGCTAGCCCAAGTCGCCCAAAATCTGCAAAGCCGGGTGGCGCAATTTCCGCGCGACGCGCTGGCCTGGCAGGCGCTGTCTGACGTGTATGCGGCGCAAAACCAGGGTCTGCGGGCGCTACGGGCACAAGCCGAAGTTCGCGTGGCGCAGCTGGACTATGCGGGGGCGCTGGACCGTCTGCGGGCGGCGCAAGAGTTTGCCGGGGCGACCGGTGATGCCAGTGCCAGCCACATCGACCAGTCGATCATCGACACCCGCCGCCGTCAGGTGGAGGCGTTATTGAAAGAGCAGTCGCTCGACCAATGAGTCGATCAGCACGCCAGAGGTCGATGAAAATACTGTTCCTGCACCAAAATTTTCCGGGCCAGTTCAGGCACGTCGCGCCGGCGCTGGTCAGCCTGGGCCACCAGGTGCTTGCCCTGGGGGTCGAAGACTGCCCCGTTGCCATGCCGGGTGTGCGTTACCTCCGGCACCGGCCGGTTTTTCCAGCCACCCCCAACGCAGCGCCGGGCAAAGCAGCACCGAGTCTGCTGGCCAAGGCGGACTTCGACAGCAAAGTCTGCCGTGGCGAATCAGCCAGCTTGGTCATGTTGCAGCTGCAGCAGGAAGGTTTTTATCCTGACGTGGTGTTTGCGCACCCCGGCTGGGGCGAGGCACTGTTTGTCAAAAGTCTGTTTCCGGCGGCGCGCCTGCTCATCTACGCCGAGTATTACTATGGCGCGCCGCAGGGTGACACCGCTTTCGACCCCGAATTTTCCACCCCGTCGCTGCGCCAGAATCAGCGCATCACCCTGAAAAACAGCCACCTGTTGCACGCCTTGAGCGAGTGTGATCAGGCACTGTCGCCAACCCGGTTTCAGCGCAGTCAGCACCCGGCATGGGCACAGCCCAAGATCAGTGTGATTCATGACGGCATCGACACCACGCGCTTCAGGCCTGACCCGGCTGCCCGCGTCACGCTGCGCTCTGCCGGTATCACCCTGCGCGCGGGTGACGAGGTGATCACCTTTGTCGCACGTCAACTGGAGCCCTACCGCGGCTATCACATCTTCATGCGCGCATTGCCGCTGCTGCAACAGTTGCGGCCTCAGGCCCGCATTGTGATTGTTGGCGCCGACGGTGCCAGCTATGGTGCTGGGCCACCCAGCGGCCAGACCTGGAAGCAAATTTTTCATGCCGAAGTGCAAGCCCACCTCGATGCTACGCGTATCCATTTTGTCGGCCGGGTGCCACATGGCGTGCTGACCCAGTTGCTGCAAATATCAGCCGTCCACGTTTACCTCACCTACCCATTTGTGCTGTCGTGGTCGCTGTTGGAAGCCATGAGCATTGGCTGCCTGGTCGTGGCATCCGACACGGCGCCTGTGCGTGAAGTCATTGAGCATGGCCGAACCGGTTTGCTGACTGATTTTTTTGACCCCGCGGCGCTGGCTCGCACGGTGGCGCATGCGCTGGACCAGCAAGCCACGCTGAAGCCTTTGCGCCTTGCCGCCCGCCAGGCCATGCTGGACCAGTACGACCTGCACACCCACTGCCTGCCCCGGCAGCTTGACTTCATCTGCGGCACCTAAATCCCCTGGGCAAGCCCCGGTCGCCGGTAGCGTCGTTATTTAGCGCAGCCGCTCGACAAATGCGTCAATCAGCACGCCAAACGCCGAGTAGATCAGCGAACCCAGCAGCGCCGCGCCAAAGTCGCGCACCTGAAAACCAGCCAGCACACCCGAGGCCGCCCAGAACATCAGCGCGTTGATGACAAACAGGAACAGCCCCAGCGTCACCAGCGTGACCGGCAACGTCAGCAGTACCAGCACCGGGCGCAGCACCATGTTGAACAAGCCGATGACGGCCGCCGCCAGCAGCGCCGCGCCAAAGCTGCTGACCATCACGCCTTGGTACAGGTACGCCACGCACAGCAGGGCGGCGGCGCTGAGCAGCCATTTGGTGATTAATTTCATGGCGCTCAGCTTACCACGGGCTCACGAATGCCTGCAGCCAGCCCAAACCGGCCTCGGTCTGGCTGGCGGGCCGGTACTCGCAGCCGATCCAGCCGGTATAACCAATGCGATCCAGGTACGCCAGCAGAAAGGCAAAGTTGATCTCACCGGTACCGGGTTCATGGCGGCCGGGGTTGTCGGCCAGCTGAATGTGGCCGATGCGGGCCAGATGCCGTTGCAGCGTGGCGGCCAATTCGCCCTCCATGCGCTGGGCGTGGTAGATGTCGTACTGCACGAAGGCGTTGTCGGCAGCCACCTCGTCGAGAATTTCCAGCGCCTGCGCGGTACGGTTGACACAGTAGCCGGGCATGTCAAAGGCGTTGATCGGCTCCAGCAGCAGCCGCAAACCCGCCCGTTTGAACTCGGCAGCGGCAAAACGCAAGTTGTCCACCAGGGTTTGCTGCGTCAGCGCAGCCGCCACACCCGGTGCGGCAATGCCAGCCAGGCAGTTCAGTTGCTTGACTCCCAGCGCCGTGGCATAGCCGATGCCCTGCGCCACGCTGGCCCGAAACTCATCCACCCGATCAGGTTGGCACGCCAGGCCGCGGTCGCCAGCCTCCCAATCCCCCGGCGGCAGGTTGTGCAGCACCAGCTGTAAACCGTGGGCATCCAGCCGCGCCCGGATGTCTTGCGCCGCCCAGGCATAAGGAAACAAAAATTCCACCGCCGTAAAGCCCGCCCGCGCAGCGCGCTCAAAGCGTTGCAGAAACGGCACTTCAGTAAACAGCAGCGTCAGGTTGGCCGCAAATCGGGGCATGCGTGTTTCTCCTTGTCACAACCGCAAGCATAGTCGAGCCAGCGGGCTTAGACCTGCAAACAGGCACGCGAATGCAGCAGCACGGGTGGGTTGCGGACAACGCATTGGCCAAATCGGTCGCGCATCCCATGCTGCCGTCTATCGCATGGATGCATTGCTATACTGCTCCGGCGCCGATTTGACCTCCATTGCGGGCGCGTAAAAAGTACCGCTAAAGATGCCAATCCACCCGGTTTTGCCTTTAGCACTGCCGGGTTTTTTGTTGCCAGCCTGATTTCGCCATGATGATTGCCACACCCCAGTCGATGCATTTTGAGGCGGCGTTGCCGCTACAAAGCGGTGCGCGCCTGCGCAGCTATGACATAAGC
>JFJP01037927.1_pt1 | contig 21087 bp, 17 predicted proteins | sample 431651 | NCBI WGS metagenome assembly JFJP01 (sample SAMN02602958, study PRJNA72255) | Microbial mat metagenome, whole genome shotgun sequencing project. | biome: fresh water; feature: sink hole; material: water; isolation source: purple microbial (photo- and chemosynthetic) mats found in...
TCGATTTTCAATTGGGCGCTAAAGTAGTTGAAATAAAAGGTAAAGAAGTTTTCTTCGAAAAAGAAGGCAAACGTCAATCTGTTACTTCTACCGAAATTCTTATGAGCGTGGGCAGAAGGGCTGTTATTAATGGCTTTGGATTAGAGAATTCAGGTGTAATGACGGAACGAAATGCGATTAAAATAGATTCTAGCTGTCGAACAAACATTCCTAATATATATGCTGCAGGCGATGTGAAAGGTTTTGCATTATTAGCTCATACTGCTTCCAGAGAAGGAGAGGTGGTAATTAATAATCTTACCGGTCGCAAAGATGTGATGCGCTATAATGCTGTTCCCGGTGTTGTTTATACCAATCCCGAAATTTCAACCGTTGGTCTTACAGAACAAGATGCTAAAAAACAAAATATTGCCTACAAAGTAAGAACATTACCTATGGCTTATGCTGGTAGATTCGTAGCTGAAAACGAAGGTAAAGCAGGTATTTGTAAGGTTTTAGTTGGTGCTAAGTATGAAGAATTATTAGGGGTTCATATGATTGGTAATCCTTCTTCCGAAATGATTTATGGTGCATGTATTGCTATCGAAAATCAATTGCGCGTTAAAGATATGGAAGGCGTTATATTCCCGCACCCAACTGTTTCAGAAGTATTCAGAGAAACCATGTTTGCATTTCACGAATAATAGATATTAACTTTAAACATATAATTTTATGCCAAAAAATCAGTTTATAGATCCTGCACAGGCAAGAAAAGCGTCTTTTATTGAGTTTGGAAAAATTCCAGTTAACCAATACAATAAAACCATTGAGGAGGAAAAAAAGAATTTTTCTGTAGATGATTTCAAAAGAATTTATCGCGATATGGTGTATATCCGCGAATTCGAAACGATGTTAAACCAAATTAAGGTGGCTGGCGATTATAAAGGTGTTGCTTATAATCATCCTGGTCCTGCACATTTGGGTATCGGACAGGAAGCAGGTTATGTAGGTATGGCTTACAATTTAAGTGTAGATGATTTTATCTTCGGTTCACACCGCAGTCATGGTGAAATTTTGGCTAAAGGTTTGGCTTCTATTCACCAATTAAGTGATGCGGCTTTGATGGATATTATGAAGAGCTTTTTTGGTGGTTCTACCTTAAGTGTGGTTGAAAAAAATCATAAAGGAAGTGTAAAAGATTTAGCCATCAACTTTTTATTGTATGGAACTTTAGCGGAAGTTTTTGCCCGCGAAAATGGCTTCAATAAAGGTTTGGGTGGTTCTATGCATGCATTTTTTACACCTTTTGGTGTGTATCCAAATAATGCTATTGTAGGTGGTTCTGGCGATATTTCTGTTGGTGCTGCTCTTTACAAACAAGTGAATAAGAAAAAAGGTGTTGTTGTTGCCAATATTGGTGATGCTTCTTTAGGTTGTGGTCCTGTTTGGGAAGGGATGATGTTTTCTACAATGGATCAGTTTAAACAATTGTGGGATGAAGCACATCGTGGTGGTCTGCCCATTCTTTTCAATGTATTCAATAACCAATATGGTATGGGTGGTCAAACTTGTGGCGAAACCATGGGTTATGATATTGCAGCTCGTATTGGTGCTGGTGTAAACCCCGAAATGATGCATGCTGAAAGGGTTGATGGTTATAATCCCTTAGCTGTTATTGATGCTTTCAAACGCAAAAAGAAATTATTGGAAGAGAAAAAAGGCCCCGCTTTCTTAGATACTTTAACCTACAGAATCAGTGGTCACTCACCTTCTGATGCTTCTTCTTATCGTTCAAAAGAAGAAGTTGATGCTTGGTTAAAAGAAGATAGTATTGAGGCTTTCGGAAAACAATTGATTGGGGCTAAGATTTGTAGTCAGGCCGATTTAGATGCCATTCGCGAAGATGTTGGCGGTAGAATGCTTTCAACGTTGAAGTTATCTATTGACGATCAAGTTTCTCCTCGTTTGGATATGCATAAAGATCCTGAAGCATTAGGGAAAATGATGTTTTCGAATGGTTCTGTTGATAGAATGGAAGACCGCACTCCTGATGTATTAATGCCTATGGAGGAAAATCCCCGCGTTAAACAATTAAAAACAAAAGAACGTTTCCATATCGATAAGGATGGAAAACCTGTTTCGAAAAATAAATTGTATCAGTATAGAGATGCTTTGTTTGAGGCTATAATTGATCGTTTCTATAAAGATCCAACCCTAGTAGCTTATGGTGAAGAAAATCGTGATTGGGGTGGCGCTTTTGCCGTATATCGTGGTTTAACCGAAGCCATGCCTTATCATCGTTTATTTAACTCTCCCATTTCAGAAGGCGCTATTGTTGGTACTGCCATTGGTTACGGTATGTGCGGGGGTAGAGTAATTGCTGAAATTATGTATTGCGATTTTCTTGGTCGTTGTGGTGATGAAGTTTTTAACCAATTACCAAAATGGCAATCTATGAGTGGTAACGTAATTAAAATGCCAGTTGTTATCAGGGTTTCTGTTGGTAGCAAATATGGTGCGCAACATTCGCAAGATTGGTCTTCTTTAGTGGCTCATATCCCAGGTTTGAAGGTTTGTTTTCCTGTTACTCCATACGATGCTAAGGGTCTTATGAATACAGCTTTACAGGGTACCGATCCGGTAATTTTCTTTGAGAGCCAACGTGTATACGATTTTGGTGAAATGTTTCACGAAGGAGGTGTTCCTGAAGGCTATTATGAAATTCCTTTTGGTGAATCAGATATTAAGAGAAAAGGTAAAGATGTAACCATTTTAACTATCGGTTCTACCTTATATACTGCTTTAAAAGCTGCCGATCAATTGAAGGAAAAATATGGCATTGAGGCTGAAGTAATTGATGCCCGCAGTGTGGTTCCATTCAATTACGAACAAGTTTTAGCATCTGTTAAAAAAACAGGTAGAATTGTATTGGCTAGCGATGCTTGTCAACGTGGTTCATACCTTAATGATATGGCACAAAATATTACTGAAATGGCATTTGATGATTTAGATGCTCCTCCTGTTGTGGTGGGTTCCAGAAATTGGATTACTCCTGCTTATGAGCATGAAGAGTTCTTTTTCCCGCAACCATCATGGATTATAGATGCTATTCATGAAAAAATGCTCCCTCTGAAAGGACATACCGTGACGTGTAATTTCACTTATAACGAACAAATACGCAGACATAAGTTTGGTATTTAATTACAGCAATTTTATGGAGAATCAGCGGGGCTTAGGCCCCGCTTTTTTTATAAATAATTGCAAAGTCGTTACTAGTATTCGTTCAAATTAATTCTCTAAATCGTCAAAAAAAAGAGTTCTTTTTTCTTCAACACAGATTGCTGCGTATAAATATAATGCTGCACTCCAAGTTTGCCAATCTTGTCCCATCGGTTTACCATCCTGAGCTTTAATCCATTCGTTAAATCCAAAACTTACTGTATTGGTATTTGAAGTTTGTATTAGTCGCGTTAGAATGAATAATTTTTCTTCTGCTAATTTAAATTTTTTAGCTGCAACCAATGCGGCAATGTATAGCCCGCATATAAATGGCCATATACCTCCATTGTGATATTCACCTGGGTTGTTATACAAAGCATAACGAGGCATCCAATCAGGGTCTTCAGGCATAATGTATGGAAAAAAATTTGGAGGTAATTCAACAGCCAATTCCCCTTTCGCTATCATTTCAGTACAGGCTTCTTCTATCCACGAAATCATTTCTTCAGATCGAGATGGTGAAGCAATTCCTGAGATAATAGCAAGACTGTTTCCCAGTAAGTCAAAGCGTTCGTTGCTATGAATTTTATAAGACCAAAATGCATAATAAGGCTTATGTTTTACTACCAAACCTTCCGGAACATGATGGTGCGTTGTACCGCTTGTAATGGTAAACCTGCTCATGGCTTGCTTAATATTTTGTGCCCTATCGTTTAATCCTAGCATTTTTAGGTAACTATAAACCAAAGTGTTTACAAATAAACCATATCCGGTTGTCCATTGCTCATCGCGCCAGTCGCTGGTGGGTTGCTGGGCTACCAGAAAACGATCCGAAGGACTTTGGTATTCTTGCCATGTTAATGCCTTTTCTACAGCTTGCTTTAGAAAATTGTGTTCTCCTGTAACTTTTCTATAAATACCAGTTGCTAGCAAAAACAAGGGAGTGGTATCACTAGAACCTCTATCTTCTTTGTCATGAACCAATGAAGCAATATGCCCGTGTTCAGTTTGATTTGCTGCAAGGGTTTCCAAAACTTTACGAATGCTATCTAAAAGTTCTTTGTTTTTTATAACGGCAATGCCAAAAATTGAGAACATCAAATCTCGTGTATAAGGCTCTGGATAACCCCAGCCTGCTGTGCGGGGTAATCCATGAAATGGTCCATGTGCATTATTTAAAAGAACTTCAATGGCAGCTTTTTTAGCTTCTTCTATTTCTTGCCAGTTTTCATTTTTCATGTTTTGTATTGGTATTATCTTATTCCAAATTTATCATTCATGATTTGAACAAAGCGTTTCGCTACTACCCGATAATCAAAATTTGCAACAACACGTTTGCGTCCAGCTTTTCCTAGTCTGTTGCGCAATGCGGCATCGGTCATTAGCATCATCATGTAATTGGCAATATCATTAACGTTGGCTCGGTAATCTACTGTGCGGGGTGTTTTAAAATTAACCCGTTGAGTGTCTGCAAATCCTGACTCTTTTCCTAGAGTTACATGATCTACTACAATTCTTTGCGCTACTCCTGCAAGAAGCGCTGTTTCGTTATGTATTAGTGTATCTAGCATTCCCATAGCATTTATACTTAATACTGGTTTTTCGCATGCGCCGGCTTCTACCTGTGGCATACCAAAACCTTCAAGCCTTGAGGGTGCTGCATAAATGTCGCATGCGCCAATAAGGTATGGCATAAAACTTCGCGAAATGGTATTGGTTGCATAAAAAACATTTTTTTCAATACCCAAATGTGTAGCCATTTCTAAATCTAATAAGTTCTGAGCTTTAGTTCTGGGTTGAGGCCATACCTTGCAAATATATTTCCAATCGGGTGCTTTGGCATCTATTATGGCGAGCGCTTGCATAACTTCTTGGGCTCCTTTTGATGCTGCATCGCCTCCAACCGTGAGTATCATCAATTGATCCTGAGCAACACCTAATGCTTCTCGAACAGCTATAATTTTAGGATCATCTTTGCTAAAAGGAATAAATGTATCTGTATCGCAACCTACTGGCAATACTTCAATGTTTTTTTCATTTATGCCATCTCTTACATACATTTCTTTTACCCAATTTGATGTAACTAATATTAGCGGTAGCTCATTTAAAACTTCTTGATAGTTTGCAATGTAACCATCGGCAACCAACCAGGGTACTGGTTGCACCCCATACCGTTGCGGATGAAGAACCAATTGGGGCGTGTGTCCCCAATAACCCACTCCAACAACTATGTCGGGATTAAACCATCGATAGTACCATTCTTTTTCCTGAGCTGATTCAAAATGACAAGCATGTGTGTCAACTCCCATCTCTAAAAGACCTTTGTACAAAAGATCACCTTGTGTAGCCAGGCCACCTGGTGAGGGTGGGTAATCGTATAGTACTAATACTTTCATATTTTAGTAATTAAATTGTTAACTAATTTTAATGTAATGTTATTTAGGTGTTTTACTGCTTGATATGATTCAGTAAACTTCCAAAATGCTTCTGTTTTTGGACATGTTTTGGCTTCCCAACTTTCTTCAGAAAATCCATATATTTCGGAAATAATACTGTGTTTTTTTAAATAGATTTCTTTTGTTAATTCCTGAATTACGCTTGCATATTTAGAAGGCACAGGTAAATATTGTTTTTTTCCATCTTCGTATGCAAACAACCAAAGCTCGCTAATTGAAATCTGAATGTTTTGCCAAAGTCTTATAACAGCTTTGCTAACTTCTTCATGTCGTAAATGTTGAGTGTACTCTCCAGCTGGGTCATGCGTAATTAATAAATCGAAATGTTTAGAAGGGAGTAATGAAAGAATGCTGCTTTCAATTTCTTTTTCTGACAGAGGAGATTGCTCAGGGCCATCATTAAGGTCACCCATAATAGAGGTTGCATTTAAAATCTTTGATGCTTTCTTAAACTTGTTAGCTCTTTCTTTATCGCTTCCTCTACAAAGGCTGATAATAAAACAATCCCATGAGGGATGGCTGAGTATGGTGCCTCCTGACCAAAGTGTTTCATCGTCGGGGTGTGCTACAATTATGGCAACAGATTTTTTATTCAATGGGTATTTATTTTATTGTTTTGGCAAGTTGCTTATTTAAGCTTTCTATTCCATTTTAATATAACTAAAATTTTTAAAATCGTAGTAAGGCTTTACCTGTTTTCTAATTTCAATTGTTTTTGAAGGTTCTTTTGTATTTTCTTTTACGTCTTCCATAGTCAGTCTGGCAATTAAATAACTAACTGTTGATTCTGCGCCTTGGTTAAGGTTTACATGCGTTTCTTCAAGACCGTCGTAACATCCGCCTGTACATGGATTGTAAACAATCTGATGCAAGCGGTTTTTACCCAAAAACCAGTTGAATGCTGTTACCATTTTTTGCTTGTAATCATCATCTTTAAATACATCATAAAATTTGCTTAATGTTATGATGGTATAAGCAACATCAATGGGTTGTTCTCCATAACTACCAGCTATTTCGCCTTTTTGCAACCAATTTTTATTTGAAATTACTTCAATTCCATTTTTATTGAAGGTTTGCAATAATAAAAAGCGAAACGATGATAATGCAATTTCTTTATATATTGAATCACCTGTTAACAGACATGCATATAACATAGCTTCTGGTAAGATGCTATTTGCATAGGTAAGGTAAGGTTCGTACCATTCCCAACCTAACACTGATTCATGTTTATACATCTCAACCAAACGACTGGCAAGAGTTTTTACAATACTAATGGTTTCAGGTAATTTAGTGGCATGATGATAGAAATACAAACCTTTTATTGAAAAAGCTAATGCCCTTGTTGATCGTATGGTTGCAATATGAGATAATGATTTTTCTATAATATCTTCAGCTCCTAAAATAATTTCATTAGGGAGTTGCCCATTTAATGAGGCTAAATATCCTAATGCCCAAATAGCCCTGCCATTAGAGTCATCTAAATTTTCTCTATAATTTTGATCCGTAAATTGTTTATCCTTATCTAAGTAATTTAAAAAACTTCCTGAAGGTTGAGAGCAGCGCTTTATAAAATTGAAATAGATAATTATTTTATTTACACTATCTGCATCTCTTTTTAATTTGAAATGCATACATGCTGCTATCAATGCCCTTGCATTGTCATCAAGGGTGTATCCCGATGCGATATCCGCTTGGTTTATTTTTGAAAACTGAATAATACCTATTTCAGTTGTCATTTTTTTTATGTGCTCCAAATTTATTGCAGGATAGTTATACTGGAAAGAAATTTTTCTTTGACTCAATTCTTTAAATAAATTGGCATGTGCAATTGCTGAGTTTTCCCAAGCAGTTGATACAATTTTCTGTAAGGTGTTCGAACTGATATTTCTACGCAGATTATTATCGTTAAGTAAATTTATAACACTATTTGCCAATTGTTCTGAGCTGTGAAAATCGATAATTACGCCTGTTTCTGCTGTCAATACTTCTTTTGCATGAGGTATAGGGGTTGAAATTATTGGACATGCACAACTCATGGCATAGGCAAAAGTACCGCTTACTGCTTGATTTGGATCGTTTGAAGTAAACAAGTAAATATCGGTAAGCTGCAAATATTCTAGTAAATCAGGTAAATCTAAATAGTTGTTGATAAACTTAACATGTAAGCTTAACTTGAGTTCTACTACTTTTCCTTCCAAACTTTTACGATATTTTTCCCCTTCCGATTTTACTACTTCAGGATGGGTTTTCCCTATAATTAGAAATATAACTTCTGGACATTTTTTAATTATAGCTGGTAATGCTTCCAATGTGGTTTCTATACTTTTACTTGAACTAAGCAAACCAAATGTTGAAAGAACTTTACGACCTTCTAAACCATATCTCTTCTTTAATGATTTTTCACTTAAATGAGTTACTAAATGTGTGCCATGCGGAATTACAGAAATTATTTCTGAAGATAGACCATAGTCGTTTTTTAATACATCTTTAGAATGGTGCGTCATTACTATTATAGACTTGCTCGCTTTTGCAATGTTATTTATACTCAATTTTAACTTATCGTTGGGATGCGGTAAAACTGTATGGAAAACAACAACAATAGGTTTTGATATTTTAGTTAAAAAATTCATAAAACTTATTTCTTGCTTTTTGAAAAAAGCAAATTCATGTTGTATGAGTACTATCTTTATGCCCGCACTATTATTAATTGTTAAGGCCAATTTCTCATATCCTATTTCCAATGAAGTTTTTAATACATATTTTACCTCATCAGGATAAGAATAATTAGTTTCATTCGATTCTAAAGCACATACTTTTATCGATAAAGAATTACCGAACTTATTATTTAGGGCTTTAATTAAATCTTGCGAATAGGTAGCTATACCACATTCCCTTGGTGGGTATGAAGATATGACAAGTATTTCGGAAATTTCATTTGAACTTATCTTGGCTTGTTGCTTTATCATTTCAGAAAAATTATTATTTTCTATTTGCTTCATCAATTCAACAAAGCGGAATGGAGCCATTTCATTTTCAATTTTATTTTTGAGCATCATATTATTTTTATTTCTTACAAATTATTACAAAGGTGATTGATAATTCTGGCAAGAATTATACATAACAACGCAAATAAGTTACATAATTCACTTATGCGTTTGACTAAATATCTAAGAAACTTTATGATATACTAGTTGAGAATGAACAATAGACCCAGTAAGAACAGGTTGCTCATTAATAGAATAAATAACTTAAAACAACAATGGTAGATTATAGATTGAGTTTCAACTTGCAAATTGCTAAATCAATGATTATATCATCATCTTTCCAACTTCTATTGCTTCGTTTAATCCCGCAACATTCTTACCACCTGCCGAAGCAAAGAACGCCTGGCCTCCTCCGCCACCTTCAATTTTCTTCGCCATTTCTTTAATCATATTGCCGGCATGATAATTCTTTTCTTTTACCAAATTGTCTGAAATCATAACCGAGATATTTGGCTTATCTTGTATATCTGCGGCCAATATCAATACCAAATTATCAATTCCTTGTTTTATTTGAAATGACAAATCTTTCATAGATGCTGCTGAATCTATTTCAATTTTTTCAGCAATCAAATTGATTCCCCCTTTGTATACTTTTTTGCTAATCAATACTTGCTTCAATTGAATTAGTTTTTCTTTTTTTAAACTATCTAATTGATGGTTCATTTCTTGATTTTGTTCAATCAACTGCTCTATTGCTTTTTTAAGGTCTTGGGGGTTTTTCAATAGCTCTTTTAGTTGTTTCTCTTTTATTTGCTGTTGTTCGATATACTTTTCTACAGCATCGCCACTAATGGCTTCTAAACGTCTAATTCCAGCTGCAATAGCTCCTTCCGATACAATTTTAACCATCCCTATACAGCCGGTGCTGCTAACGTGGGTTCCCCCGCATAACTCTATCGACTTACCAAATTGGATTAGCCTAACTAATTCGCCATACTTTTCACCGAATAATGCCGTGGCTCCAGTTTTTAAAGCTTCATCAATGGCTATACTTCGTTTTTCTTGTAATGATATATTTTCCCTGATTCTTTTGTTAACTATCTTTTCAACCGATAGTATTTCTTCTTCAGTCATTTTTTGGAAATGCACAAAGTCAAATCGCAAGTACTCATCATTAACCAATGATCCTTTTTGTTCAACATGTGTGCCTAAAACTTCCCTTAATGCTTGTTGCAAAAGATGTGTGGCAGAATGATTTCTGGCTGTTCGCATCCTCTTGCTTTCATTTACTATCGCTAAGAATGTTGCTTTTACCTCACTGGGCATCTTTTCGGCTATATGCACACTCAGATCATTTTCTTTTTTAGTGTCAATAATTTGTATTATCTCACTATTATATGAAATTGTTCCAGTATCTCCTTCCTGTCCTCCACTCTCTGCATAAAAAGGTGTTTTGTCGAAAACTATATGGTATAGAGTTTTTCCTTTGGCTTGTATTGCTCTGTATTTAATTATTTTTACTTCAGTAACTAAAGTGTCATAACCAATAAATTCCGATTTGTTGCTTCCTTCAATAATAATCCAGTCTCCCGCTTCAGTGGCTGCATCGGAACGTGATCTGTTCTTTTGCTGTTCCATTTCTGCATCAAATTCCGAGAGATTAACTCCAATACCTTTTTCCCGCAATATCAGTTCTGTTAGGTCTAACGGAAAGCCAAAAGTATCATATAGTTCAAATGCATTTTTACCAGCAAGTTCTTTTGAACCGCTTTTTAGAATTAATTCTGATTGGCTTTCTAATATCTTGATGCCGGATGACAAGGTTTTTAAAAATGAATTTTCTTCTTCTGTTATTACTTGAATGATCAATTTTTGCTGAGATATAAGCTCCGGAAATGCTTCCCCCATTTGTTTCACCAAGGCTGGAATAATTTTGCAAATAAAGGGTTCGCTCTGTTCTAAAAATGTATATGCATATCTTACAGCCCTACGAAGTATACGCCGAATAACATATCCTGCTTTATTATTTGATGGTAATTGTCCATCGGATATCGCAAATGAAATGGCTCTGATATGGTCGGCTATAACCCGCATGGCTATGTCTTGCTTTTCATTTGCACCATATTTTTTTCCACTTATTTTTGATATCTCTTCTAATATAGGTGTAAAAATATCAGTATCGTAATTAGACTTTACGCCTTGTACTACCATACACAGCCTTTCAAAGCCCATTCCCGTATCAACATGTTGCGCGGGCAGTTTTTCCAAACTACCATCTGATTTTCTATTGAATTGAATAAATACATTGTTCCAAATCTCTATAACAAGCGGATTACTTGTATTTACAAGCGTTTTTCCATCTATTTTCTTTCTGTCTGCTTCATCACGAATATCTACGTGTATTTCAGAACAGGGTCCGCAAGGGCCGGTATCGCCCATTTCCCAAAAATTGTCTTTTTTATTGCCATCAATAATCCTATCTGGACTAATATATTTACTCCATACCTGATATGCTTCGGTATCCCTTTCAATACCTTCTTCTTTGCTACCTTCAAATATAGTTACGTATAATCTGCTCTTATCTATTTTCATTATTTCGGTGAGAAATTCCCAGGCCCATGCAATGGCTTCTTCTTTAAAATAATTACCAAAAGACCAATTGCCTAACATTTCAAACATGGTATGGTGATAGGTATCATGACCTACTTCTTCTAAATCATTATGCTTTCCCGATACCCTTAAACATTTCTGTGTATTCGCTATTCGTGGATATTTTATGATACTATTACCCAAAAACAAATCCTTAAATTGGTTCATTCCTGCATTCGTAAACATCAAGCTGGGGTCATTTTTTACAACCATGGGCGCAGATGCAACTATCTGATGTTCTTTATGTTTGAAAAAGCTTAAAAAGGCTTGTCTAATCTCATTCGACTTCATAATTCATTAACTATTAGGAAATTTCAACTTTTTTTTGAATCTTTTATTTAATATTACCCGTAAAAGTTTGTAAAATTAATTGAAAAGTTTTAGTTTTGTTGTTTATAGTGAAAAATTGTTAGTAAATATTTGAGATAATGACACGTGCAAAATATAAATTCGATCCGGAGTCACTCAGCTTTAATAAGATTAGGCTGGGTTTTACTGGTTGGCTTTTAAAATTGCTTAAGTACTTTTTTGCAGGGGTGGTTTTATCTATAGCCTTTTATATGGTCACATACCGCTTCTTTGAATCTCCTGCTGAAAAATTACTCAGAAGGGACAATGAGCAATTAAAGCTGCAATATGAAATTTTAAATAATCGCCTTGGTCAATTGGCTGAGGTTATGCAGGATCTTGAGGAAAGAGATGATAATATTTATCGTACCGTTTTTGAAGCAGAACCCATTCCTAAATCAATTCGCGAAGCTGGTATTGGTGGGGTTAATCGCTATGCCAAACTTGAAGGCTATACCAATTCCGAGTTGATAATTTCTAGTAATAAACGTTTAGATAAACTGCATAAACAGATTTATATTCAGAGTAAATCATATGATGAATTGGTAAATCTAGCGCTTACTAAGGAAGAATTGCTTGGGGCCGTGCCTGCTATACAGCCTATATCAAATAAGGATTTGACCCGTACTGCTTCTGGATGGGGATGGCGAATTCATCCTATATATAAAATAAGAAAATTTCATTATGGTATTGATTTCACAGCTTCAACAGGTACCGATATTTATGCCACAGGTAATGGTGTAATCGAAGCTGTAATCAAAGCCTATAGAGGTTATGGTAATCATGTGATCGTAGATCATGGATATGGTTTTAAATCATTGTACGCTCATATGCATGATTTTAATGTTCGCCCTGGTCAAGCAGTAAATCGAGGTGATGTTATCGGTACGGTGGGTAGTAGCGGAACTTCAACAGGACCTCATTTGCACTATGAAATACTGAAGGGTGGTGAGAAAGTGAATCCGATCAATTACTTCTTTAACGATCTCAATCCAGAAGAGTATGAACAAATGATTGAAATATCAACCAATAGCGGACAGACTTTCGACTAATGATTCAATATGTTTAATTAGAATTAAAAAAGCATAAGCGCCTGTTTGTATTTTTACAAATAATGGGTTGGTGTTGCGCTAGCTTCCATATAAAACTATGTTAATGCATATCTCAATTGTTTTGAAAAAAATAAAACAAATTGATTGATAAATTATTACTTTGTGTTATAAAAATTATAACTTTAACCCCTATTATAGCAAGAGCATGCCTTATAAAGAAAAAATAATAGAAAAGGTTTATTACACCATAGGAGAAGTAGCAGCGATGTTCGATGTGAATACTTCTTTAATAAGGTATTGGGAAAATGAGTTTGATATCATTAAACCAAAGAAAAACAAGAAAGGAAACCGCTTGTTTACCCGTCAGGATATTGATCATTTTCATATTATTTTTCATTTGGTCAAGGAAAAGGGTATGACCCTGAAGGGTGCTCAGAAAAAAATGAAAGACAACAAAGAAGATACCGTTAATAATGCTGAGGTTATTCTGGTTTTGAAAAAAATAAGGGCGCAATTAATGGAAGTAAAAGAATTGTTAGAGTCATAACTCAGATGGAGATTATTTTAAAAGACATTATTGATTGTTTTGAATCTTTAGCTCCAATTTATTTGCAAGAAGATTATGATAATTCCGGCCTTCAGTTGGGTGAGCCATCCATGACTATTGGCGGAATATTGCTTACAATCGATATTACTTCTGCGGTTATACAAGAGGCCATAACGAAAAATTGTAATCTCATAATAGCCCATCACCCTCTTATTTTCCAAGGAATTAAGCGCATAACCAATGGTAATGATCAGGAAAGGGCTATTAGTAAGGCCATTCAAAATAATATTGCAGTTTATGTTTGTCATACCAATCTCGATAATGCTCCTAATGGGGTTAGTTTTAGATTGGCTCAAAAAATAGGTCTTACTCACTGCAAAGTGCTGGCGCCATTAAAGAATATGCTTTGCAAATTGGTGGTTTTTGTTCCCGATAAGTATGCCCAAAGTGTTAGAGATGCCATTTTTTCTGCTGGTGGAGGTGTTATTGGGAATTATGACTCATGCAGCTTTAATCTTAAAGGTGAAGGCAGTTTTAGGGCAGGAGAGGGCACTCAAGCTTTTGTGGGTAAAAGAGATCAATTGCATTTAGAACCAGAAACACGCATTGAAACAATAATCCCTGAAGCCATTCTATCTAATGTAATTCATTTAATGTTGAAGGCACATCCTTACGAGGAGGTTGCATATGATGTTTATCCATTAAATAATAATAATCCCTATGCTGGCTCAGGCGTAATTGGAGAGCTGCCCAATGAAATGTCCGAAATTACATTCCTTCATTTATTAAAGGAAAAATTAGCCATTCCAGCATTAAAATACAGTAATTTGTTAGGTCGAGATGTGAAAAGAATTGCCATTTGTGGTGGTAGTGGCTTCTCTTTTTTTAAAGAAGCCATCCGTAAGGGAGCCGATTTATTTTTAACAGCAGATATTAAATATCATCAGTATTTTGAGGCGGAAGGTAAAATAATTTTGGTTGATGGCGGGCATTTTGAAACCGAACAGTTTACAAAGGATATTTTTTATGATATTCTTAATAAAAAATTCCCTAATTTTGCACCTCATTTTTCAGAGGTTATTACGAACCCAATAAATTATTTAAAATAGTATGGTTGAAAAGATTAAAGCTGCTGAAACAGCAGAAATTTCGGTAGAAGAAAAATTAAAAGCTCTTTTTGAATTACAAAAAGTTGATACTGAGATCGATAAAATAAAAATTCTTAGGGGTGAGTTGCCTCTTGAGGTTCAGGATTTAGAAGATATTATTGCAGGTTTGCAAACCCGTAGCAAAAATCAGGATGATGAGTTGAAAAACCTTGATGTGCTGGTTGCCAATAAAAAAGCTGATATTGTTAACTCTAATAATGCCATTAAACGGTATAAGGAACAACAAAATAATGTTAGAAACAACAGAGAATTTGATTCTTTGAATAAAGAAATAGAATTTCAAACCCTTGAAATAGAATTAAGCGAAAAGCGTATTAAAGAGTTTACTGCTCAAGTTAAGTTAAAAAAGGAAAGCATTGAACAATCACAAGCGCTTTTAAATGAAAGAAATACCGATTTGAATGGTAAAAAGAAAGATTTAGAAGACATCATTAACGATACCAAAAAAGATGAAGAAGCCTTAGTTCAAAGGTTTAAAGATATTGAGTCCATGATTGAGCCAAGGTTGATCAATGCTTACAAACGTATTCGTAGCAATGCAAGAAATGGTTTGGCTGTTGTTACCGTTGAAAGAGATGCTTGTGGTGGGTGTTTTGCTAAAATTCCACCTCAAAGACAATTGGATATCAAATCACGCAAGAAAATAATTGTTTGTGAATATTGTGGTCGTATTTTGGTTGATAACGAATTTGAAGTTAATATCACAGGCTTATCGAAAGCAATTGCTGATAAAGTGATAGAGAAAGAAGAAAAAACCAAAGCCCGATCTAAAAAATCTTAATCTAGTTTATACATTTCGTAATACCTGTTCTCGTCAGTTTCTTTTAAATGGCTTCGGGTATCATCATAAAACTCTTGTAACAGTTCATCATCGGCTAAGCTGAAGTTGAACTGTTCTTTGTTTTTTAGATACAGCATGGGAGGTATTATATAAAACTGATATTGTTTGTCAATGTAACCTTTGTGAACATAACAGGGTAAATAATTAAAGTGTTCCAGTTTTACTTTTCTGGTACTGTCAATGCTAAAATTATATTCTACAATAATCCCCCCATTTTTATAACGGTCGCGCTGGTTAGATACAAAATTCCCCAATGAATAAACTATGGGTACACTGTTGCAGGTATCTCCATTAGTAGCTATTTGATGTTTAATTTTTTGCACTACATGCGGATGAGAACCAATCACATAATCAACGCCCCATTCTCTTAATAATAAGGCCAATTTTTCTTGCTCTTTGTTTTGAACCCTTTGATATTCTTCTCCCCAATGCAAATAGGCAAAGAGAATATCTGGATTTTTTTGGCGGGCTTTTTCAATATCTTTTTTGATAATGTCATTGTTTATTAAATTCACAATATTGGGCGAGTCTACTGAAATACCATTGGTACCGTATGTATAATTAAGAAAAGCCAGTTTGAATCCGTTTTTTTCAATTATTAATGGATAGCTTGTATCACGGTGTGCGCTATTGTAAAAGGTTCCGCTGTGTATTATTCCCATGCTGTCCAATATGGCCAGAGTCCTTTCCATACCTTTTTTACCTCTATCATAACAATGATTATTAGCTGTTGCCAATACATTAAATCCCGCATCTTTTGCTGCACGGGCTAAGGCATCGGGACTACTAAACTGGGGATAACCTTTATAAACTGGGCCGGCAAGGGTGACTTCCAAATTCCCTATCATGATATCAATACTTGACATATAGGGTTTCAAATACCGAAAGCAAGCATCATAATTGTAGGTTCCGGTTGAACAATCGTACGCTGCATTTATTTGTGGTTGGTGTCCCATTATATCGCCCGCAAATGCAATCCGCAAACGTGATGTATCGCTTTGGGCAATAAGTACTGCAGGTGCAAAAACGAGAATTAATAAAATATAAAATCTTTGGAATTCTTTCATTATTTTTTTTAATAAAATTGTTACCAGCTTCCGCTAGCACCACCACCTCCAAAACTGCCCCCGCCAAAGCCGCCAAAACTACTGCCGCCAAAGCCGCCACCTAAGCTACTTGATGAACCGCCGCCTCCATTTCTGGCAGCTCTGCTTATCATATCAGCAAGAAAAAAACCTGTTAAACCAGATCCCATTGTAAATTGAGTATTTCGCTTACTCTTATTATTTGCTATTCCTACTAAAACTAATAACAAAGATATAACTAAGAAAACAACAAAAGGAATCCAGCCACTTATCTCATTATCGCCATCCGATTTGTATTGTCCGCTTGCCAATAACATAACATCATTCACCGCAGCGTCAACTCCTTCATATAACCTGCCTTCTTTAAAGAAGGGTATCATTTTGGTTTCAATAATTCTTTTGCTCAGGGCATCGGTAACTACATGCTCAAGACCATATCCCGGCGCTATTGCTACTTCGCCTTTTGATTCATCTGTTTTGGGTTTTAACAATATCACAACACCATTGTTTTTTCCTTTTTGTCCCACACCCCATTCATTGCCCAATTGTGTTGCATAATACCACGGAGCTTCACCTTCAAGGTCGGTAACCGTAACCACAACAACTTGTGTGGAAGTGCTGTCGGCATAAGCAAGTAGTTTGCTTTCCAAAGCTTGTAATTCAATGGAGTTAAAAACCAAAGCAAAATCATTCACCAGGCGTGGTGGATCCATGGGTGCGGGTATCTTAGCTATTCCATTTGCTGAAAATGCCAAAAACATGAATACAATAAGTTTTTTCATTATGCAAGTAATTGCTTTCATTGTAGTTATATTATTTATCCACCGAAACTTATGTCATCTGGCAATTCATTGGAATCGCTTTTTTGATACGGAAAATGTTCTTTTAATTGCTTACCTGCCGATAAAATACCTTTTACCAAACCATCTTTGTAGTTTCCTCGCTTAAAATATTCAAGCATCATATCTTTGGTAGTGTCCCAAAAGTGAGCAGGAACAACTGCATCAATGCCTTTATCTCCCAAAATTACAAATGCCTTTTTCTCTATTAGGAAAAAGAATAAAACTGCATTTCTTTGTTCAGTTTTAGTCATTCCTAATTCTTCAAAAACTTTTATTGCGTGTTCAAATGCATCGCATTTGCAATTTTTTTCAAGATGAACCCTTATTTCTCCCGATGTATCTTTTTCTGCAGCAAGAATGGCTTCCTTAATCTCCTGCTGCTCCTGCTGATTAAAAAAATCTGACGCTTTCATTAAAATTCAACTTTTGGAGCTTTTTCTGCACCGTCATCTGCTTTAAAATAACCCTTCTTTTCAAATCCAAACATTCCGGAAATCAAGTTATTGGGGAATTTGCGAATATAGGTATTGTAAGTTTTTACTGCATTATTAAAGTTCTGTCGTTCCATAGTTATGCGGTTCTCCGTTCCTTCTAATTGCGACTGCAATTCCAAAAAGTTTTGATTGGCTTTTAAATCAGGATATTTCTCAACTACAACCATCAACTTTGATAATGCACTGGATAACCCCTGTTGCGCTTGTTGAAACTTTGCTATAGAGGTTTCATCCAATTTACTGGGATCAATGCTAACCGATGTGGCTTTTGCTCTGGCTTCTATAACGCCAGTAAGCGTTTCTTTTTCAAAATCGGCATATCCTTTTACTGTGCTTACCAAATTGGGAATAAGGTCAGACCTCCGTTGGTAAACATTTTCTACTTGCGACCATGCTCCAGAAACTTCTTCATCTAAAGAAACCATTTTATTGTACCCACAACTGCTTAACAGGGGGATTAGAAGAATTAAACTGAAAATTTTTAAGAGTGTTTTCATATTTGTCTCAATTTTTGATATAATTTTGACTACAAATTTAAGCATTATCTGCTTGAATTAATCATTATAATAAAGAATTAACATATTTTCACATATGAAGCATCTAATAAACATAATTTCAAACATTTATCGCAATTTAATTTGGCTGTTAGCCTTGTTATTATTCTCTTGCGAAGCTCCTCAAAGTGATTTTAGAACAGCGCTTACTGGAACATGGAATTGTAGAGAGGTACAGTTAAATTCTTCCAAAATTGATAATTATAAAGTTGATTTAAGTGGATCATCGGTTGATGAAGATATTATGCTGGCTCGTAATTTTTATAATTTAGGTCAAGATGTGGAATTAACTTTTTCTGATAATGATATTACCTTGTCCAATCAAACCATTGAGGGAATTGAATTGTATGGTACCGGAAGTTTAGATAAAAACTATAATAGAATGGTGATTTTTTTCACTGCTGATAAGGGGGATGGTTATCCTGATACTTTTGAGGCGGAATTGACTAGAGTTGAAGCTTCGAAATAAAAATTAGTCTTTTATAATGAGTACTGTAGCATAACAAGCAATGCCTTCCTCCCTGCCGGTATAGCCTAATTTTTCAGTGGTAGTTGCCTTAATTGAAATATCTTCAAAAGGGATTGCCATAACTTGAGCAAGGCACGCCTGCATGGTGGGTATACAATCTTTCAATTTTGGTTTTTGCAAACAAATAACAGAATCAATATTGTTTATTTCATAACCGGCGTTACGAACTAGCAAAACCGTTTTTGAGAGCAGTATTTTACTGTCAATTCCTTTCAATTCTTTAGAGGTGTCGGGAAAATGAAACCCAATATCTCTAAGCCCTGCAGCACCTAATAAGGCATCACAAATAGCATGAATTAAACAATCACCATCGCTGTGCCCTAAGGAGCCTTTATGATGTTCAATTTTAATTCCGCCCAACCAAAAATCCAAACCTTCTACCAATTGGTGTACATCAAAGCCAATACCGGTCCTAATCTTCATTATTTGCTCATTTTTCCGAGGTTAAATCCTATGGTAAACCTTACGGTATTTGCCAATGGATTCGTTCTGCCTTTAGGTATCATATACGCAAAATCGAAACTCATAATATTATAATTTAATCCAATACCCATTGTAGCATATTTTCGATTGCCTTTTAAGGTGTGCTCATGAAAATATCCCGCACGTACTGCAAATTGTTTCATATAAAGGTATTCAACTCCACCTGAATACATTATTTCCCTCAATTCTTCTTTGTAGCCACCTGGTGCATCATAAAATGATTGAAGCATTCCCATTGCAACCGACACATCTGGATCCATGCCATATAAAATAGTACGCTGTACTGAATCGTTATAAATTGGAGGGGTTGGAACTAAAAGTTTATTCACATCAAGTGCAAAGGTCATCTCATTATAGGGGTCAATGGCAATAGTTAATGCTGAACCCAAACGTAAATTAATGGGGATAAAATCTTTGTTTTGACCATCTGTATAGGAGATTTTTGATCCTATATTTGAAATATTCAGTCCAAATGCCAAAGTGGCATCCTTGTCTTCAATTTGTATTTTATCGTTATAAAAAGCAGCAACATCCGCCGCAAAGGCAATGCCTGCCTTGGTTGATTCACCTGATGACAAATATGCCTTGCCAAAATCTGATCTGATGGACCTAAATGATATGGCTCCTGATACTTTTTCACTAAATAGTCTTGAATATGCAACATCTACTGCAAACTCGTTGGGATTGGCCATTCCCATATCAACATTGAATTGATCTTTAAAGATAATCTGTCCTAATGCAAAATATTTTAACGAACCACTTATGGTTTGCTCTCTGTCTATTTTATAATAACCGGTAAGGTAGGCCATATTTATATCAGGTACCAAATTCCTTAACCAAGGTAGGTACGAAATAGATAATCCCGCTTCATCCTTGATAAAAGCATATTTAGCTGGATTCCAAAATTGAGAATTTGCATCTGGAGAAGTGGCTACACCTGCATCGCCCATAGCTGCCCCGCGTGAATCGGGTGCAATAGTTAAAAAGGGCACCGCCGTAGGAACATAATTCGCTTCTGAGCCAGTAAGTTTATTAGATTGAGGCGTGGCAGCATTCGTTATGGAAATAAAAATAGCGATGATGATGCAAATCTTTTTGTAATTCATTATTGTATTTTTTTAATGGCGACAAATATAAACATTTTAAATATTATCTTGATATGATTAACCGACTGTGTTTTTCAACCACCTGTCCGTCTTTTGTTTGCACTCTTACTTTGTAAACATACATACCTTGATCGAGATAATTTCCATTTGAGGTACCATCCCACTCTATGGGAGAGGTTACGTAGCCTCCAGATTGTATCTGCGTTTGGTATTGCTGTACCAACCTGCCCGATAAATCATAGATAACTAAGGTTATATCCAAATCTTCATCAGGGTAATTGTGACTAAACACAAAATTAGTACTTGTTGAAAATGGATTAGGATAATTATATAACTCATTTATTTCTAATATATTTTCTAGCACTACAAAATCAATACTGGCTTCTGCCGAATTATTAAAACCATCCCAAGCCTTTACTGTAATGCTGTGCTTTCCAGGGCTCAACCCACTTAATGGATAGCGAATAATACCGCTTCTATAATCATCAGTAGCTGATATATAGAAATCATTTAATATGTATTTTTGTTTTTCATCATTGTCTAATATGGCTGTAATGTCATGCCCAATGCCATTGCCTGTGGTATTTATGCCGCTTTCGTCAAACAAATTAACTAGCAATTTGGGTTGGCTGTTGGTTATTCCTCCGTTTATAAATAAGGTATCGTTCATGTAAAGCTTTATAAGAGGTTCTGTATTATCTACTTCAACCAAATTCGCAAGCTTACCTATAATAATGTTCATATCCGAAC
>JFJP01034945.1_pt1 | contig 21086 bp, 20 predicted proteins | sample 431651 | NCBI WGS metagenome assembly JFJP01 (sample SAMN02602958, study PRJNA72255) | Microbial mat metagenome, whole genome shotgun sequencing project. | biome: fresh water; feature: sink hole; material: water; isolation source: purple microbial (photo- and chemosynthetic) mats found in...
GGCTTCTCGAAGAATTCGCGCTTCTTCCATTCGCGGATGATGCCCTCTTTTTCGACCATGCGCTTGAAACGCTTGATGGCCTTCTCGAGCGGCTCATTGTCGTCGACGATTATCTGGCTGATAAAAAATCACCCCCCCTCAATAGCGGGGATCATTCTACGGATACTGGGTATTTTGTCAAGCCCGACGAGGGCCTCTGGATCACAGGCTATGCCCCTGATACGGAATTCCCAGTGCAGGTGCGGGCCGGTAGCCAGCCCCGTCTTGCCAACCGTACCGATAAACGCACCGCGGGCAACGACAGCGCCAACCGGTACGGCCATGGTATCGAGATGCATGTAGATGGTAAAAGCGCCTGGCAGATGCTCCAGAATGATGGTATTGCCGGTGACGATGCGGTCTTCGGCCATGACGACCCGGCCAGCTCCGGCCGCGATCACCGGAGAACCGGTCGGGCAGCCGTAGTCGATGCCATTGTGGGTTGTAACATCCACCTCACCGCTGAAATATACATAACGCCGCCTCAAGCCAAACACCGAGGTACGTCGTTCCGTCTCAACCGGTTTTACGAAACCGCCGTCGAGAAAGACAGCCGTCGGGTCGGCAGAAGCCAGCACAGCCTGGTAGCGCAGCGCCTGTTCAGTCTTGCGGGGATCCGGATCAATCCGTATGCCCGTGAGCGCGGAATCAAGGTACAGGTCTTCACGCGAGAAAACCCGATCAGTGACTGAAAAACCCGCCTCGCCCACAGGCACACCACCGGGTCCGTATACTACCATTACGGCCGGCCCCAGCGCGGCATTGACGGGAGCCGAGAACAGGAACATCAGGGTCTCAGCCCGCAAAACTACCGCCGAAGGTCCTGCGGAGGGGACCTCCCTGCCACCGGATGAACCAGGTGCAAAAAAACCCTGATATGCGGGACTGGCTGAACCGTCCGCATATCGCACACTCAGGGTGTAGTCGGAGGCCTTGCTGCCAGCCGACAGTGGCGAGAGCATCGCGAACCCCGGCTCACCGCGCCTGACCGAGTCGGGGGGCGAGAGGACCGGGGTCTGGGCGGAAACGAGGGAGGTTCCGAGCACAAGGGCAAGGAGCAGCAAGGGAGCGGCTTTCATCGCCGGCAGTCTATCCCAGTTGCAAGGTCGTCAACAAGCGGGAGGTCTGGATCGGGGTGCCAGCCTTGCCCGGACTTACGCCAGAGGGTATAGTCGAACCATGCAGATTCACTTGTCACTCCGCCGGAAGGGCGACCTTTTCGTATACGGTATTCCCGTCTGGTACCGGATTTCCTCAGCCGTTGCAGCGCTCGCCCTTGCCGCGGCCTCTATATTTTCCGGAGGACTCGGCATACCCGGATCTATAATCGTGATAATCGTCATACTGGCAGCGTTCTACCAGGAACGCTGGACCTTCAACACCCGCGAAGACATCTGTTCAGGCAGGATGGGGCTCGTGTTCGCAGCAAAGGGTCCCACGTTCAAGGCCTCGGAAATTTCCCGGTTCCGTGTGGACAACTTCGCTAAGGGCAGACTCGATCAGAAGAACCTGCCGCCAGAAGACAAAATGCCCGGCGGTTCGCAGGCACGACTCATCGTCGACCTTAAAAACGGGGAAAGCTTCATGCTGGATTCCGTGCTGTTCAAGCGCAGGGCAGAACTTGAGGCCGCGGCCCGGGTATTGGCAGACGCTCTGGCTGTTCCTCTGGAGTGATTTGCGAGCCAAAGGATAGCCGCCAGCCTTGACAAGCCTCCTCTCCGTGGTAAGATTGTACGATCGTCCTTCCAAATACAGCGTCAGTATGATGGTGAAGTCTCGGCCTCGGGTTAACACACCCGGCGTGTCGGCACTTGCATCACCATTCCAGCGCTTGTATGGCCAGACGATACAATAAAGGAGGAAACAATGCTTATTCTACTCGCGGACGCATTCCTGTCCGATCTACCCAAACGTCTTGAGGCATTTGGTGAAGTTACCCAGGACCAGGGCCGCGTCGCCGAAGCTGAAATCGTTATCGTCCGCTCCAAGACCAAGGTCGGCAAGGAGATGATGGACAAGGCACCCCTGCTCAAGTTCATCATCCGCGGCGGTGTCGGCGTCGATACCATCGATGTTCCCTATGCCGAATCCAAAGGCATCGTCGTCGTCAATACGCCCGAAGCATCAAGCGTCGCGGTGGCGGAACTGGCTTTTGCCATGATGGCGGCCATGCCGGCCAATATCGTCGCAGCAGACGTTTCAATGAAGCAAGGCAAGTGGCTCAAAAAGGAACTGGAACGCACCGAACTACTGGCTGTACGCGCCAAGGCCTTTGGCATGCACGTCATTGCCTATGACAAGTACGTAGAGAAAAGCGACGCCGCCGAGATGATGAGCCTCGACCAGGTCTACGCCAAAGCCGACTTCATATCACTGCACACCCCGCTGACCGACGAAACCCGCGGCATGATCAACGTGGCCTCCATCGCAAAGATGAAAAAAGGCGTCCGCATAATCAACACCTGCCGCGGGCAGGTCATCGTCGAAGCCGACGTCGCAGCGGCACTCGCCAGCGGACAACTGGCTGGCTATGCGACCGATGTCTACGACAAAGAGCCGCCGGAAGGCTGCCCGCTCGTCACCGCCCCCAACTCGCTCCTGACGCCGCATATCGGCGCATCTACCGCCGAGAACCTGGTACGGCTGGGCGACAGCATCGTCGAACGAGTCAAGAACTACGTAGCCAAGAAATAAGCACCTGACAAAAAGGAGACAAACAATGAAACGAGTCATCAATTACAGCGCCGGCCCCGCCGGCATCCCCGTAGAAGTGCTCGAGCAGGCCCGTGATGAAATGCTCGACTGGAACGGCACCGGCTGTTCCGTGATGGAAGTATCGCACCGCGGCAAGGAATATGACGCCCTCCACATGGAAACAATGGATCTGTTCCGCGAGCTCGCCGGGCTTGGCAAGGACTACCATGTGCTCTTTACCACTGGTGGAGCCAGCACCCAGTTCATGATGCTGCCCATGAACTTCCTCGGCGCCAGCAAGGAAGCCGACTACATCGTGACCGGCAACTGGGCCAAGGCCGCAGTCAAGGAAGCCAAGCGCTACGGCAAGATCTCCCTTGCCGCCACCACGGAACTCGAGGGCGAGCGCTTCGTCTCCATCCCCAGGCAGGGTGAACTCAAGCTCAATCCCGCCGCTGAATATGTGCACTACACCTCCAACAACACCGTCGAGGGCACCCAGTGGCACTACATACCAGACGTCAAGGGCAAGAGCCTGGTATGCGACATGTCCTCGGACATCTTCAGCCGCCCTCTGGACTTCAGCAAGTTCAGCATGATCTATGCAGGCGCACAGAAGAACCTGGGTCCGTCAGGCGTCACCGTCGTCGCCATGAAGGAGGACTTCCTTCTCAAGGCACAGGACGACCTCCCCACGATGCTGTCCTACAAGGTGTTCAAGGAAAAATTCTCCATGCACAACACCCCGCCCTGCTTCTCCATCTACATCCTCAACCTGACGATGAAGTGGCTCAAGAAGAACGGCGGCCTGTCGACGGCTCCAAAGGCTACTACACCGGTCTGGCAAACGTGGATTCCCGCTCCTGGATGAACATAGACTTCAAGCTCGCCACCCCGGAGCTCGATGACAAGTTCATCAAGGAAGCCAAGGCCGCCGGCATCGTGCAGACCAAGGGCTACCGCTCCATGGGCGGCATCCGCCTGTCGGCCTACAACGCCGTCAGCCTCAAGGACGTCGAGACCACCATACAATTCATGGACTCCTTCAAGTCCAAGAACCCCGCCTGAGAGACTGGTAGACGAAGACTTTAGCACCGAGACGCAGAGACACAGAGGTAAGAATCAGATATGAATAGAGAAGAGGGAAGAAAAATGAAATTGCGCCAAAAATGAAATTGCGCCGTAAGTCTTTTCATTTTCTTCCTCTTCCTCATCTTCTCTGTGTCTCTGTGCTAAAATTCTTCTGTAAGGTTACTGTATGAAGGGCAAGCGGGATGTGCCGGAGATGAGCAATGCGGATCTGAAGCGCATGCTCGACCAGACTATGACCCGGTTCGAGAACTGGCGCATCGAGGTGGAACGCAAGCCCAATCCCATGATGGTCCATTCGCTCAAGAACATCATGTCGATCATCGAGACGGTAACATCGATGAGCGACCGGCGTATGGAGTATTCCTACAAGGAACTGGTCCAGCGCATGGCGGAACTGATGAGCGAGACTGCCGCGCTCAACATGACCATAGTCAATGCCCTGAGGGATGACGACTCGATAGACGAGGATGAACTCCAGTCGATTTCAAGCGGCCTGTTCAAACTGATCAACGCCGCCGCTGAACTGGCTCGTCTTGTGCAGGAACAATTCAGTGCTCCCGGGCTGGCTGCCGCCACCGCCCGGAAACTGCTCCCCGGCGCCAGTAAGACGCCCTCCCCTGTCAAGACCTAGGAATCACGGGAACAAGGCTTTTTCAAAATCGGCAAGGGTTCGCCCCTGCCCTACCGTAGACTCAAGCAGCGCCAGGTAGCGCTCCGCGCTGATCCCGGCAGCAACTGCGCGATAGGCAAGTTCGGTGACCGCATCGTACTGCCCTATCCTGAGCCTGGAGCTAGCCATGATCCGCGCTACGGAGTCCGCCTGCCCGCCCCGGGTTCCCAGGGCGGCCGAGAGTGAGGCGGCCACGGTAAGGGCCGCGCCAGCCTTTTCAGTGCTCGCGCGGGAAGTCCTGGCCCACGTTACCACGTCACGCACCGCGGCCTCACCGAGGCCGTTGCGGAGTGCCGAGGCCACAGCCAGATAGAAACCCGCGGCTGTTTTTTCCGGGGGCCAGGAACCCTCCCTTACGAGGGTAGACAACCAGATCCAGCGCGCAGCGTCAGCCTCCATGGCGGCTGCTACGATGTCCGGCAGCGCGCCTTTGGCGACGGCCTCCCGGATACGTGCCTTGAAGGCCTCGAGTGGCACGCCCGCGACCAACGCCGGTGCCGCAGCCTGCCGGAGACGGTCGTTGACACTGCCGAGCCGCAGGCCCTCTTTTGAGGTGGCAAGCCAGGAATCAAATTCCTTTTCGGGCGATTTTGCCTTTGCTGCCACGCCGGCATCTGTTTCGTCCATGTGTACCGGGTTGGTCCTTCCGGTCGTTGTGGAGGCACCACCGGAAGTCCCGGCTCCGGTACTGGCAGGCTTCCGTGGTGCTGATTTAGGGCTTGCCGGAGCCGTGCCGCCTGGAATGCCACCGCCGGATCCCGAACCACCGCCCCCCTGGGTTCCACCGGAACCACCGCCCTGTGCAAAGGCTGAACCAAAGGCCGCAAACAGAAGAAGAGCTGTAATCGTTGCTGATCGATACGTGCGCGTTCGGTTCTGTTTCATGGGGTAGCCTCCTACAACGAGAGCGATGAGCTGGAACCGCCAAAGCCGTCATCGAGACGTGCCGGCGACGAGGGATCGGCCACCCAGTGCTCGCCGTCTATGATGAAGTTATACGCGTATGCCTTGCCCTTGCGCAGGGGAACGGTAATCTCCCAGGTGCCGGCGGGTGATTTTTCCATGGCAAATCCTTCCGGGCTCCATTCGTTGAAATCCGCGGCCAGCCAGACGCTCGTAGCGTGCGGTGCCTCCAGCACGAACCTGATATCGACGGTAGTGCTGGAGCGGATGAGACCGAGCGTAACCATTGACGACAGGGCCGCGATGAAAACTGCGGCGGCAGCGAGGCCGATGATGCGGGATCCATGGCTGAAACGCAGGATACGCACTCGGGAATCAGGAGCGGCTACCTGGTCCGGCTTACCGAGGGCCTGCACCTGCGCCATGATGGAGTCCGCGCTGGCGCTGGCAGCTTGTAGATCCCGGGCAAACGGCACGCGCGCCGGCATGCCGTCAACACGGTCAGGGCCGCCAGCCGAAATGAAGGCAGCCGCCCGGGCCGATGGAGTATCCGGGTTGCCATGAGGTGCGGGATTGTTGGTCCTCGTCGATCCAGTGCCTTTCATATCAAGGTCTACCTTTCATGATGCGGTCTGGTTGCCTGGAATCGTCCAGCACGCGCGATAATTCCTTGCGGGCGCGGAACAGCCTCGTCTTGACCGCCTCTACGCCGATCCCAAGCGCCGCGGCAACGTCGGCAACGCCCAGGCCGGCGAAATAATAGAGCTCGACGACCGCCCGGTACGATTCATGCAGGGTAGCAACAGCGGCCCTCAGTGATTCAGAGGCAAGCGCATCGAGCGCCTGGCGTTCGGGATTTGCGGCTTCGGACGCGGCTTCGTCCGCCATGGCAGCCTCGACGCCAGCCCGGTCGACCAGGGCACGTGCGGATGCAGCAGCCGCATATCGTGATTTGACCCTGTTGGCGGCTATGGTAAACAGCCAGGACGACCAGCTCCTCGCAGGGTCAAATGAACGGAGCGACCTGAACGCCCGGACCAGGACGTCCTGGACTGCGTCCTCCGCATCGGAGCTGTCGCCGAGCCTGGCCATGCAGAACTGGAAGAGGCGGTCATTGTAACGGTCGACGAGGACGCGGAATGCGTCGACATCGCCTGCGAGTACGCGCCTCACAACCGAGGCGTCGTCGTCCATGGTTTCCATCGAGCTTGGAATATAGCACAGCAACTGCGAAAACGGCGATTTCGTGCACCCTCGCCGGATACCAGAAAATATTCCTGCAACCGATCTGCCGTTGCGCCGGTATATCTGGGCACGGGGACACACAAACAGCGGACGCGCTGGATATCCCCACAATCCAGATGGAGGTCGACAATGAAACGATTGATAGGGTTATTCATGGTGCTGGCAGTGGCCGGCCTGGCGTTTTCACAGGACATTGCGGCTCCCGCAACAGAGGATGAAGCCATGCAGTTGCTGCTCCAGCAGTCTACACAACTCAGATTGACGGCCCAGGATACAACCACGGCCGCTGAAGCCTTCAAAGCCATGATCAATGCGGGCATAGAGATCCAGAACGCATACCGCATGGTTTCCAGTGCCCTGAACGCGGGCCTCAGGACCAGGGAGATGAAGAAGCTTGCCGATCAGGTAATGCTCCAGTCTAAACAAGGCAGTTCATCCGCTGAATGCGAGATAGCTGCCCGCACCATGCTCCAGGCGCAACTCAGGACGAAGACCGGGATGCTGACAGCATCCGCAACGGCCACTCAGACTCAGACTCAGACTCAGACCAGAACGGAAGCACCGGCCGAAGCAGGAACACAGGCAGGCGAAGGTCAGCAATCAGGTGCTGGCTCAGGTTCGCAGACTGGCAAGGGAAAGTAATGGAGGCTAACATGAAACATATAGCAAGGCTCGTTTTTATATCGATAATCGCCATCGCATTGGTGGCGGCATGCTCCGAGGGTGGAGAAGTCTCCGTGGGGTTCGCACTGACCGACGCACCGATCAGTGAATTATCAGGCGTCACGGCGGTAAACGTGACGGTAAGCTCAGTCTCGGTCAACGAAAGCGCAGACGGCGCAATTGCTGACAACGATGGCTCATGGAAAACCGTGGATATCAGCCCGGCCATCACCGTGAACCTGCTTGATCTGCAGAACGGCGTCTTCGAAGACCTTGGCGATCCGCTCATCCTCACCGGGGGAACGCAGATCAACCAGATCAGGCTTGGCGTCGACGCTGTGGAAATCATGGAAGGTACTGTTGCCAAGACAGCCACAGTGCCTTCCGCGACCGGGCTTAAAATAGTCAACGCGTTCCAGATTCCGCCGTCAGGCGCCGTAACCATAACCATCGACTTTGATGTCAGAAAATCCATCGTCTCCAACGCAAATGGCTACCTGGTCAAACCGGTTTTGCGTGCCGTGATCGACAATGAAGCCGGCAAGATAACCGGCACAGTTCCTGCTGCTGCTGCTGTCGTTACCGTATATGCCTATGCTGATGGCACATGGGCAGAAACTGAAACGACAGCACCTGATGCAGAAACCCCGGCTTTTTCCAATGCCTACACCAGCGCCCTCGTGAAGGATGACCTGACGTACACCCTGGCCTTCCTTGAGGAAGGCACCTACGACCTGTACGGTGTGAATGCTGACGGTATCGTGGTAGCCCAGCTCGCTGACGTAAGCGTCACAGCAGGCGAATCGACCAGCAGCCAGGTATTGACAGCAACTCCATAACAACAGACGCTCCGTAACTACAAAGGCCAGGTCCGGTTACCCCGGATCCTGGCCTTTTTTATATTCACGCAAATACCTGGACTAAATGAAAACCAGATTATTAGAAAATAAGAACAGGATGATCAGGATAAGAAAGGAGATGAACGGGATAGAGAAATAGTAAACCTTTGTCTTATCTCCCCTCCTGCATCATCTCTTCGACCTCATCCTGAACATCCTGTTTTGACTTGGCCAATATTCAAAATCAAACAGGATGATCAGGATAAGAAAGGAGATGAACGGGATAAGGAAATTTAAAACCCTCATCTACTCTGTGTCTCTTTGCCAAATTTCCTATCCCTGAGCCACACCCTACTCAGCGGCAAGACGCCCCAGCAGGGCGTCGGCCCTGGCACGCCAGCGTTCCATGTCGGTCCGTGTCTGTTTGACGAACGAATTTGATTCCGGGGAGCCGAGCACCGCGCGCATTTCTTCCTCGCCACGGAACGTAGCCTTGCGGAAACCGTTTGCGTAATCCTTGCGCCGTGTCAGGTATACCTGTTCTTCTATAAAACGGGTGGTGTCCATGAACCGGGCGACTTCCCTGGCAAACGCGTGCTCCCCGAGATCTGCAACATCGAGAAGTGAACATAGGGTGCCCCACGCGTGCTGGGCCTTGTCCAGGGGATACTCTACCCAGAGTCTGGCGTATTCGGCATGGGCTTCATCCCAACTGTGTATCGTACCGGCCTTGATGTCTGTAACGAGGGACTCGACCTTTTCTCGTGGGACAAGCTGTCCACCAAGGTTTTCCCACTCATGGACGCGGGGCCCGGAGAGCACATCGGAAGCATCCTGGAATGTAGCATCAGGGCGTTCGGCAAAGTACGCTATGAGCACACGCATGGCATACCAGCGCAGGAGGTGACGATATGCCTTGTATGCCCGTCTTGGCTTCTGGATGATGACGCGGCGCCTTGAGTTCTCCAGGCCGTAGCCCAGGACTTCTATCGCATCGACTTCTTCCTTGGCACCGGTGAGCAGTTCCTTGCCCTTGGCACGGACAAGTGCATCTTCCGAGCCTTCTACGACTGCCTCGGCTCCACCTGTGGCCTGGTACCAGGCCTTGCCCACGAAGCGTTCCAGCAACTCGAGCGCGGTAAAGGATTCCTCCGCAATATCCGGTGCGAACGGTGAGAATTCTATGTTCTGGGCCCGGCTCAGACGCTTGTCACGGGCAGTGAATTTGGCTTCGTTGCGCAGGAGCGCAAACATGTTGTACATCCACCAGTAGGCCGGAAGAATCTCCAGCCTGTCATTGGCGGCATCATCCGCTACGAGGGCGAACGGGAACGGTATGTCCAGTTCAAAGCGATAGTCGCCCTTGGCGAGGAGGCAGTACGAAGCGAAGCGGGAACTATGCTTGACCGAGGTGGACAGGCCAGGCCAGAAGCCGCGGCCGGCATCGATCTCGCCATCGTTGGCTCTGGAATTGTGGTTGGAACCGATAGTTGCGCCTGCAGCCATGTTTGACTGGCCCCGCACGAGGGCTGCGATCAGGAAACTGGTGTTGTGGTGCTGTTCGTGGGCCGGAAAAATCAGGTTGTTGAGGATTTCACAGCACGATACCGTGGAATTGTCACCCAGCACCGAATGGATCAGTCTGGCACCATACTTGAGTGCCGAGTTTGTTCCCATGACAAAACGGACAGCCTTGCAGCCGTAGAACACCCTGCAGCCATACCCGACGATGCCGTTGACAAGTTCCACACCCTCGCCTATCTGAGTGCGTTCCGTCTCGCTGGAATTGATCGTCAGGTTCTTGAGCTTGTTGGCACCCTTGATGTAGGCACATTCACCAATCCTGACATCCTTGATGATATGGTTGCTTTTGAGCACACAACCCGAGCCAATAGTGCCATACTCACCACGCCGGTGCTCGAAGGCGGCCTCGGTCATTTCCTTGAATCGCTCCATGAGGATGGTATCTTCACGGCGCTTGGCCCACAGGTATGCATCGGCACAGATCATGCCGTCGAAGGCCAGCACGGAGCGACCGCCGGCCTCGTTCATCAGGTCCAGCCAGATGCGTACATCTTCAGACTCGCCTTCCTTGACGACGCCATTGCCCCACTTGGCATGGTCCGAAACGTGGATTTCATCATTGTTCAGCAGTATGCAGCGGTCGCCCACGATGTAGTGTGCGAGGTAATTGCACGCATGCAACGCACACTCATCGCCGATATCGCAGGAAATGATGCGTGAATCCGTGATTCCGGCAGGTATCATCATGTCGTGATGTTCAAGTACAACGCGCTCGAGCCTGCCTATGCGCACCAGGCCCGCAAACTCACTGTTGCGGACGAGTGTCGCGTCAAAGGGCTCCCTGACGAGTATCTTGCTCCAGTCAGAGCAGCGGTTGCCGTTCTTGATGAGGATTTCTACATCGAGATGACGGAGCGGGTGGTAGGAGTCTGCGGACTTGCCCTGCTGTTCATTGCGCAGGCGGTACTCGGTCTCGCCGTTTCCGAGATACCTGGAGGATACGAAACCGTAACCCAGGACCGCCTCGGAGTGGACAAGGATGTCGTTCATAGTGGCCTTCCCGGCGTTAGGTGATGGGGACCATAATTGCCCCCTCCCTTTAATCGTAACCGCAACTGCCGAGGTTTTCAACTCGGTGTACAGCCCCGGTACCGGCATTTCAATGCACGGCCAGGTGCATCAAACTGGTATTGTTGACAAAGCTACGGAGAGCGTGACATGGTAGCGGCATGGTCGCACCCGTGTACGCAGTCGAGGATCCGGCGGATCTTGACGTCGAGAAAGCTGCTTTCGAGCTCTTCCCACTCCTCACCGGAACGGATAATGCCGTGCTGAGGCGCGAGTACGGTTCGGCGCTCGCCGACCTCATCGGCGGAGCGGAAGCATTCAGGAAGTACGTGCATGGCAGCGCAGGAGATCTTGAAGCCAAGCGTGCCCACCTCCTCGAGGTCTTCAAGGACAATGTGCGCCTGCTCGTCACCAAGACCTGGGTGGACGGCAAAGACGAACTCAAGAAGGCCGAAGCGCTGGACTTGCTCGAGGCGTTTGCCGGCATGATGGCCGCCGAGGATTACGGCAATGCAGTACCGGCCTTTGTCGCCGTAGCAGACTCGGCCGCGGGGTTGCTCTTCGGAGAAACCCCCGGAACCGCAGGCTTTATCGAGTACGTATTCCGTATCGACCCGAGGCTCGGCCTATTCTACTGGTACATCGACCAGCTGCGTGTGCAGGGCGGGATCGATTCCGACCTCGCCCTTGTAGAATTGCTCGTCGGCGTGTATTCGCTGGCCAGCTTCTAGCCCGACGCCCTAGCGCTCCAACGCCCAGGCCAGCGCCTCCTGCAGCATTGCCTGCGGGGGAGGCTCGATGGCCCCCGAATCGGTCATGTCCTTGAACATCTTCCGCGCTGCGAGGATGTCGACATGGGTCTTCTCCCACACGCGCTCCGGACTCATCGGCGAACGGGCCAGGCCTTCTTTGGCAGCCTGGTCCGCGACATCGGCAGCTTCGCGCTCGAAGAGCCCCTCGTCTTCCATATTCGGCATGATATGGGTCGGATCGATGCCCCGGTCACGTGCAAACGCCGCGATGGACCTGGCACAGCGGATGGCCATGCCGTCCGAGATGCCCGTAGCGCGTGAAAGCAGCGCGCCTTTGAGTATGCCAGGAAAGCAGACCGAATTGTTGACCTGGTTTGGAAAGTCACCGCGGCCGGTAGCAACGATGAACGCGCCTTCTTCCCGCGCAGCGTGCGGCCAGATTTCCGGCACGGGATTGGCACAGGCAAAGACGATGGCCTTTTTTGCCATGGAGCGAACCCAGGACCGTTTGACCACATCGGGGCCGGGTGTAGACAGCGCTACGAGGATGTCAGCACCCTTGAGTGCCTCGGCGGGTTCAGCATACCGGTCCGGATTGGTGCGCCGGGCCAGATCCCACTGCCGGTAGGAGTCAGGATCCTTTTCCAGGTCTCCCCGGCCGGGGTGGAGCCCGCCGGCCTTGTCAAACAGCGACAGCCTGGAAGGATCGGCCCCGTCCTGGATGAGGAGCCGGGCAATGGTAGAATTGGCCGCACCTGCCCCCAGAAGGACGATGCGGGCGTCAGAAAGCTTCTTTCCTGCCAGCTCCAGCGAGTTCAGGAGACCAGCCAGCGTCACACAGGCGGTGCCCTGCGCATCATCGTGCCAGACCGGAATGCCACAGGAATCCCTGAGCCCGTCCAGCACGCGGTAGCAGTTGGGCTGGCTGATGTCTTCGAGGTTGACGGCTCCAAAACTGTGCTTGACCATCTTGACAAAATCGATGAGCCTGTCAGGATCGTTTCTGCCGTCAGGGCCACGAGAGTCGACACAGAGGGGCACAGCATCGACCCCGCCCAGATACTTCATGAGGAAGGCTTTGCCCTCCATGACGCCCATACCGCCGGGAGGCGTTACATCGCCATCGCCGAGCACCCGGGTGGAATCCGATACCACAGCCACGGTATTGCCGCGGCCAGACAGCTCGAAGGACTCGGCATTGTCATCCCGGATGGCCGTGGAGACGGCAGAAACTCCAGGTGTGTACCAGACGCCGAACCAGGCAGGCCCCCAGACGCCGCAACGCGGTGCGGTCTGGAGCTTGCCTCCGTACATCCGGTGAGCCAATAGAGCCAGTCTATTGTAGAAAGCAGTGCGGACCACAGCTTGCCGGTCCTGGTCCGGTACTGCGCTGGAGATGATATCGTTCAGATTCTCAAGACTGACGTCTATGGTTGCGGCGAGGGGCATAAAGGTCCTCCAGCACCCAGTATACCCCGGAAAATCCTGGCTCCGCAACGAAGTCCGGCATCCGATAAATAACTTGCTTATGTTCTTCATCAAGGCTACAATATTCGCTCTCGACCAACGTGTCAAGGAGGACCTCAATGAAGAAACTTAGTCTGGTACTCGTAGCCTTCGCCCTGGTTGCGCTCATCGTGGCTTGCGGAGCACCGAAACAAGCATTCGTATCGATCGCATCTGGTGGAACCGGCGGTACCTATTACCCGCTGGCCGGAGCCATGGCCACCATCTGGAATGAAGGCATCAAGGGCATGAACGCTTCGGTTCAGGCCACCGGCGCTTCTGTCGCCAACGTAAACCTGCTTCGCGACGCCAAGGCCGACGTCATCATGGTTCAGAACGACATCGCCTATTACGCCGTCAACGGCCTCGAGCTGTTCAAGGACAAGGCTTTCCCCGACATGAAGGGCCTGGCCATCCTGTATCCCGAAACCTGCCAGCTCATCGTACTCGCCAATTCCGGCATCATGAGCGTAGCCGACCTCAAGGGCAAGAAAGTAGCCGTCGGCGCCGCCGGTTCAGGCGTTGAAGCCAATGCCCGCCAGATCATGGCAGCAGCCGGCATCACGTATGCCGACATCCAGGTCCAGTACCTGTCGTTCAACGAAGCCGCCAGCAACCTCAAGGACGGGAATATCGACGCAGCCTTCCTTACCGCCGGCCACCCGACCGCAGCTGTCCAGGACATCTCGGCAACCAAGCCGATCAATGTCGTAGCGATCGACGATACGATAGCCGCCAAACTCCAGGCCACGTATCCCTTCTACACCAAGACCCTGATCCCCGCCGGCACCTACAAGGGCGTGGACAAGGATACCCAGACCGTAGCCGTCCAGGCCATGCTTGCCGTCTCCGCCAAGCTCGACGCCGCCACAGTCGAGAAAATGCTCCAGACCATGTTCGCCAAGACCGGCAGCGATCGCCTGACTGCGGCCCATGCCAAGGCCGGCGCCATGATCACCCTCGCGACCGCCCAGGCCGGCATGTCGCTTCCCTTGCACGCTGGAGCTGAAAAGTTCTATGGCAAGGCTGCAAAGTAAAGCAACCTGAGCATGAAAGGCGGGCCGCATGGCTCGCCTTTCTGATCAAATCTATGAACATCCGAAGCGTAGCCGTCGTGCTTGCATGCACGGCATCGATCCTTCGGTGGGCTGGACCTGTGCCGATCCTGAGAGTTTTTAGTGAATCCGGCATCCTGGAAGCGAGCATGCCCGTCCAGGATGGATTTACCATCTCCTTTGTCCATTCAGTAAACCTCTCAACAGTAGATGAGGATTTCATTGCCAACAACGACGGGAGCATAACGCTTATACGTGTACGCTTCGATCAGCTGTCTACGGGTATGCCCTCGGGCGATGAAGATGGTTTTGCAATTGAGCATGGTCGCTTCGTCACAAAACCGGATAGACGCTTCCCGGAAATCGCAGTCCGGGTATCTCCTGTCGCGGGGCACCTGCTGAGGATCGGGAGTCAGGAACGCCCTCTTACGAACTGGGCTCCTGTCTCCGGCCTGCTGGTTTTTAGCGTAGCGCGAAAATTCGATTACGATGCACAAGACAAATACAACGTATGCTTTAGCGATCCACCAAGGAGTCTGACCGATGAATGAAGCTGACAAGAACCAGGCCCTCGCAGATGCAAGCGTGGATGCCCAGGAAATTCTCAAAAAGTTCGACAAGGAATCAGATTACAGGAACTATTCCGGCCTCATGGCCAAAATAGTTGCCGCGATCGCGATCACCTTCTCCTGTTTTCAGGTCTATACGGCGGTATTCGGCGTGCTCGATGCGATGATCCAGCGCTCGGTTCACCTCGCGTTCGGCATGTCGCTGATATTCCTCCTGTACCCCACGAGCAAGAAGTGGTCGAGGACAAGACTCCACCCGCTAGACCTTGCGCTGGCAATATTCGGCGCCCTCACGCCGATGTACATCATCGTCAATTATAGCCAACTCGTGCTACGCGCCGGAACGGCGACAACAGCGGACATGATCGTCGGGGTCATCGGCATCATTATCGTGCTCGAGGCAGCCAGACGAATCGTGGGCATGCCGATCGTTATCATCGCCGGCATTTTCATCCTGTATGCGTTCACTGGCCCGTACCTTCCCGGCAAGCTGGCGCACAGGGGCGTCGACGTAGCGGACCTCGTGCAACACCTCTACTACACGACCGAAGGCGTATTCGGCATACCTCTGGGCGTTTCGAGCACCTTCATTTTCCTGTTCATCCTGTTCGGTGCCTACCTCGAAAAGACGGGCCTTGGCCAGTTTTTCATCGACATCTCCAACGGCATAGCGGGTTGGGCTTCAGGCGGACCCGCCAAGGTCGCTGTCATCTCCAGCGCACTTGAAGGCATGGTGTCCGGATCATCCGTCGCCAACGTCGTAGGTTCCGGCAGTTTCACCATCCCGATGATGAAGCGTCTGGGCTACAAGCCTGAATTCGCGGCCGCGGTGGAAGCCACGGCGAGCACCGGCGGGCAGTTGATGCCGCCGATCATGGGAGCCGCAGCCTTCCTGATGGCAGAGTTCACGGGAATACCCTACGGGCGCATCGCGCTCGCCGCGGCCCTCCCCGCCTTCCTCTATTATGTGAGCGTTTTCGCGCAGGTGCATTTCGAAGCCAAGCGGCTCGGCCTCCGCGGGCTCCGCAAGGACGAACTCCCCAACTCGAAGGAGCTGTTCCTCAAGCGCGGATTCCTCATAATCCCGCTCGTCGGCATCATCGGGCTCCTCATCTCAGGCTTCACTCCCATGTATGCCGCGTTCTACGCGATCATTCTGTCCATCGGTTCTGCCATTCTGGGCTGGTGGATTCCCGTACCCATCGTCGGCACCATATTCCTGTTCGCGGGTCTCAAGTCGCTCCTCATCTCCGACGGCATCCGGGCGAGCGGAGCAATGCGCTACATCACCGAGCTTACGCCGCTTGGCGCGCTCATAATCCTGGCGATCATCCTCCTGGGATTCAAGGTCCTCGGCAAGAAACCCAAGCTCGGGGCCCGCGAACTGATCGGCAGCCTCGAGTCAGGTGCCAGGGGCGTACTGGGCGTGCTGAGTGCCACCGCCTGCGCCGGCATCATCATCGGCGTGGTCACCAAGACGGGGCTGGGACTGAAACTCGGCGAAGTGCTCGTCAACCTCGCCGGGGACAACCTCCTGCTGACCCTCGCGTTCACGGCCGTCACAAGCCTCATACTCGGCATGGGTGTGCCCACGACGGCGAATTACATAATAACCTCGACGATAGCGGCGCCGGCTATCATCATGCTGCTCGCCAAGAAGGCGGGCTTGCCGATGGGGCCGGATCTTCCTATCGGCATCATACTCCCGGCGCACATGTTCGCCTTTTACTTCGGCATTCTGGCAGACGTTACACCGCCGGTAGCACTCGCGGCCTTCGCGGGAGCAGGCATCGCCAAGGCGAATCCGATGAAAACCGGATTTCAGGCTACAAAACTGGCGGTGGCAGCATTCCTCGTCCCGTTCATCTTCGTGCTGAACCCCATGATGCTCCTCGTCGATATAACGACAACCGGCGCGATCATGATGCTGCTCACCTCGACGGTCGGCATCGTAGGCGTGGCTGCCGGTGTCATGGGTTATTTCATCGCCAATCTGCGCTGGTGGGAGCGCATCGTGTTCGCGGCTGGCGGCGTGCTCCTCGTCTACCCGGGAACGGTTACTGACCTGATTGGCCTGGCGCTGATGGCTTTCGGCATCGTCCTGCAGTTGATCCAGAAAAAAGCCCGGGCTGCAACCTGATCTGTTAATCATTTTTTCCGTAGTCCAAGTGGTGCCGGGCATAGTAATATAACTACTATGTCCGGCATTTTTGATGTTATATACGAAGACGGCGATCTGGTCGTTGTAAACAAGCTTGCGGCGGTACCCGTGCTGCCCGACAAGAGTGGTGATTCCTCACTGAAGGATTTCGTGGCAGAACTGCGCCCGGGAAAGTTCGTCGAACCGGTCCACCGCCTTGACCGGCGTACGAGCGGTGCAGTCGCGTTTGCAAAGACCCGGCACTACCATACCGAGCTGTCGGAAGCCTTCCGCGACCACCGCGTGGCAAAGACCTTCTGGGCCGTCACGGAACGCGCGCCCGAGCCAGCCTCGGGAACACTCAGGCACCGCCTGATCCATGACCACAACAGCAACCAGGCCAAGGCCTTACCTGTTGACAGCGATGTAGATGGGGAACTAGGTGAACTGACCTACGAGATTGTTGGATGGAGCGACCATCACTACCTGGTGGCGGTGACGCCGGTAGCCGGCAAGGCGCACCAGATACGGGCCCAGCTGTCCGCAGCGGGTTTTCCCGTAAGCGGCGACCTCAAGTACGGCGCGCGCAGGTCCACCCACAACGGCCTCATCATGCTGCACGCGCGCGCGCTGACGTTCAACCTTCCGGATCGGCACCGCGTCGACATCATAGCCGACCCTCCGCCCGATGAACCGCTCTGGGAAAGCTTTGAAACAGACCCCCAGAACTTCAACTGACCGGTAACTAGAAAACTGGCGGCGTGCTGGTCGCGTTGCCTTCCGGCAGCAGGTTGATGTCCCGCCACTGCAGGTACGCCGGCAAGCCCGGCCCCACAGGCGCTACATGCAGTTCAAATATGCCGCAGTTGCCCGTTGTCAACAGCGGCATCCAGAACCGGCAGCCAAAGGTAACGCGCACGAGCCACTGGATAGTACCGCCATGGGAAATGGCGGCCACGTCACCATTGGACTCGAGCGCTGCCTCCTTGAGCATGCCCCATGCCGCAGCGGCCCTTGCATACAACGCTTCGGCGCTCTCGGCGTCCGGCACTGCTTCCCAGCTCTGGTGCCTGAACGACGCGTACTCGTCCGGATATCGTACCTGTATCTCTTTGAACGTCAGCCCCGTAAACAGACCGGTATCCAGTTCAACGAGCTGCGGTTCCGGTTCAGGTGCCACGATACCGATGCCTTGGGCCACGATAGCCGCCGTCTCGGCTGCTCTGGCAAGCGGAGAATGCAGGAGTCGCTTTATATCCTTGTCCCGCAGGTAGGAAGCCAGATTCAGCGCCTGCAAGCGGCCATTATCGTTCAGGGAGTATTCCGAGCGCCCCTGGATGCGGCTTTCGGCATTGGCCGTGGTCTCGCCATGCCTGAGGATGTAGAAGCTTGTGGGCCTGCGGAGGTCTGAAAAAAACTGCGCATCTATGGGAATTACTGGGTGCATTGTAACGGGACTATACCATCTGGCCAGCCCCGGCGCCAAGGTCGGCGGTCGCCTCTTTACCGCAGCAGAACCTGCCCGTATACTCGCCCGATGACGAAACGATCCATAACACTCGATGCCATCAAGGGTGGCCTCGTACTGGCAATGATAGCCTACCACGCCTGCTACGTTGCCGTCATGTTCGGCCTCTCCAGCATTGAACTGTACTCAGGCTTCTGGTGGGCCTTTCCGCGGTTGATAGCGGCGGGTTTCGTATCGGTATCAGGATGGAACCTCGCGGCCAAACGCTCCAGGGGTGCTGGTTTCAGCGTTTTCGCGAAGCGGGCCGGCATGCTTGGTCTCGTTGCCCTTGCAATAAGCGCGGCCACCTGGCCGGTACTGGGCCAGGGCTTTGTGTTCTTCGGCGTCATACACCTGCTGGCGCTTTCTTCAGTCCTGGCGTACCCATTGCTCGGACGCCCCTGGTACGCAATGCTCGCAGGCATGGCCTGTGTGGTTGCCGGCCTTGCGTTGGGTACACCGCGCTTCGATTTTGCCTGGCTGTCCTGGCTCGGCCTGCGGCCTGCAGGCCTTCATCCGGCTGATTACCTGCCGCTGGCACCCTGGTTTGCGTTCGTGGCGTTTGGCTCAGCCGCACGTGATTTCATGGGGGCAAACCGGCAGCACCCTCAGCCGCAGAAGGCACCAGGTGCCCTGGTACAGATTCTGGCCGCCACGGGCAGGCACTCTCTCGTAGTCTACCTCGCACACCTACCGCTTCTGTACGGTGCTGGCTGGATACTGTCCATCCTTGTACCATGATGAAGCTTGGGGTATCATCGACCATTGACATCCATAAAGAAGCCATGAGAGGGGACAGCGCAATGAAAAAGCTGACCAGCGGAGAGTTCCATATCAGTTTCAGGTCCCTGGGCAAGGTACATGTGGCACGGCAGGCCGGCTCCCCGGCTGAACGCTATGAGTTCCACGTGTCAAAGAGCGCGCGTGACCTGTACGGTCTCTCGGGAGCCCCTTTCTCCAGCAACGGTGGCGTGGTATTCGCGGATTACAGCGAAGCGCGTGCGTTTGCGGCCAGGATCAACGAACGCTCGGATGCCGCAGGTGGAACTGGCCCCACCGTCAAGGCTGGCGCAATCAACGCGATGGCCCTGATAGACGAGATACTGCACGCGGTCTGCGATATGTACCGGCAGCAGGTCGACCCCCAGGCGTTCTGGAAAGCCGTAGAAGGCAGCGATGCAGCCGTCGGACCGTCCGGCACAAGAATCGGCCTCCTGACGTTTACCAAGGTTTTTCCACCTTCGGCCGTCTACGAAGGCAGCGACACGCCTGACAGCTGGCTGGACGCGACGCCACCCGACACCACCGGCACCAGGACCGGCAGGAGCGCGGTCTCCATGGAGGAACTCCTCCTCCTCAGACTGGAGAACGAAAACCCGGCCTTTGGCCCATACCGCTTCCTCTTTGACGACCGGCCGCTCAAGGCGCGCGCGCCGGTAGACCCCATACTTGACGCCGCCGAGGAAGCACTCAAGGCGCTGCCGACTTTTGGACCCGCCGGGCTGGACCTGCCCAGCCTCCTGCGCGCGCCGATGCGCGCCAGCCCGCATTCACTGGCAGGCCAGCTGGCATACATGAAACGCCACTGGGGCCTGATCATAGGCGACAGGATGAGCAAACTGCTCGGTGGAGTGGGCATGCTTGACGAGGAAGACCGGCCGGTGTTTCCCGCTGGCCCCGGACCCGTGTGCGCGCCTACCTACAGCTCCCTGGACGCTGAATACGAGCGTTTCAGCGAGGACAAGGACTGGATGCCCCGCGTCGTAATGATGGCCAAGAGCGCGCTCGTCTGGCTGGACCAGCTGTCAAAAGCGTATGGCCGCGAGATACGGACACTGGACGCGATACCCGACGAAGAACTGGATATTCTGGCCTCCCGGGGCTTCAACGGGCTGTGGCTCATAGGCATCTGGGAGCGCAGCCAGGCCAGCCGCCGCATCAAGGAACTCTGCGGCAATCCCGAAGCCGCCGCCAGCGCCTACTCGCTGTTCGACTACGAGATAGCCTGGGAACTCGGTGGCTGGTCAGCCCTGGAGACGCTCAGGCACAAGGCCGCGGCCCGCGGCATACGCCTCGCGGCCGACATGGTGCCAAACCACACAGGTATGGATTCCGCCTGGGTGCGTGACAGGCCGGACCTGTTTGTCCAGCGCAACTCCCCGCCCTTTCCGTCATACACCTACTCGGGAGAGAACCTCTCAGGCGACGGCCGCTTTGGCCTCTGGCTGGAAGACCATTACTACGACCGGCGCGACGCGGCTGTCACCTTCAAGCGCGTGGATTTCCGTTCCGGCGCGACCAGCTACATCTACCACGGCAACGACGGCACCAGCATGCCGTGGAACGACACGGCCCAGATAGACTTCCTCAATCCGGCCGCCCGCGAGGCCGTCAAGGAACGCATCCTGCACGTGGCCAGGAATTTCCCGATAATCCGATTCGACGCGGCCATGATACTGGCCAAGCGCTCGTTGCGCAGACTGTGGTATCCCGAGCCGGGCGTGGGCGGAGCCATCGCCAGCCGCTTCGAGTCAGCGCTGAGCACGGAAGCCTTCAACGACGCGATCCCGGCGGAATTCTGGCGCGAGGTCGTGGACCTGTGTGCAGCCGAGGCACCCGAGACGCTGCTCCTGGCTGAGGCCTTCTGGATGATGGAAGGCTACTTCGTGCGCACCCTGGGCATGCACCGCGTATACAATTCTGCGTTCATGAACATGCTCAAGGGAAAAAAGAACGCCGAATACCGCGCCACCATCAAGAACACCATAGAATTCGACAAGGACATACTCAAGCGCTTCGTCAACTTCATGAACAACCCCG
>JFJP01037928.1_pt1 | contig 21081 bp, 19 predicted proteins | sample 431651 | NCBI WGS metagenome assembly JFJP01 (sample SAMN02602958, study PRJNA72255) | Microbial mat metagenome, whole genome shotgun sequencing project. | biome: fresh water; feature: sink hole; material: water; isolation source: purple microbial (photo- and chemosynthetic) mats found in...
GGATGGTATGGATGGCCTTGAAGCAACCCGATCCTTGAGAAAACACGAACGAAAATGTGGTGGTCATTTGCCGATCGTGGCTCTTACCGCTCAGGCAATGCCCGGTGACAGGGAAAAATGCCTCCAGGCCGGCATGGATGATTATCTGTCAAAACCACTGGAGAAAAGTCAGCTTATTGAGGTGTTGGCGAAATTTCTCACCCAACGAGCCCTGGTTGTTGATGGTGATCCGAGCAGCCAGAATGTTCTTGTCCGGACCCTTATTGAGTCGGGGTGGCAGGTCATTCTTGCTGAGACGAGAAGATCGGCAACATATGAAGCATCCCTTGCCCACTTTGACCTGATTGTCCTTGATGTCGCCACCCCTCACCTCGAAAGTATGAAGGTGGTAAAACTTATTCGACAGCTGGAGGAGTATTCCGGATGGCGAGCGAGGATTATCGGAGTAGGTGATGGTCAGCAGACGGCAGAGTTACTGGCTCGCGGCTTTGACGGAATCATGGAGCGACCTCTGAGTAAGGGTTCCATCAAAAAACAGCTTAAGGAGATAACCTCCACCAACTCGTGTTGCCCGTGATTTGTGGAGGGGCTCTGACGATTCATTATTGACATTCTATCAAGAAGATAAACGAGCCTTTCCCCGGATTTTTCCTTTATGATACAGTATTCCCGCGTGTGCCTCGACACCTTTGCGTACCAATTACCCCCGCGAATTATCAGTTCGGAGCAGATTGAAGAAAGGTTGTCACCTTTGTATGATCGGTTACGTCTTCCCCGCGGCAGATTGGAGTTGATGAGTGGTATAAAGGAGAGACGTCTCTGGCCGGAGGGCACCAAGCCCAGTGAGGCTGCCGCTTTGGCTGGTAATCGCGTCCTGGAGGCTGCCGGAATAGACCGAAAGGACATAGATTGTTTGATTTTTACCTCTGTTTCCCGTGACATGATGGAACCGGCAACAGCTTCTTTTGTTCACGATAAACTCGGACTTTCTTCAAAAGCCTTAATCTTTGATATATCCAATGCCTGTCTCGGGTTTCTTGACGGTATGGTTATGCTGGCGAATATGATTGAACTGGGGCAGGTGAGCAACGGACTGCTTGTCTCGGGTGAAACTGCAGAACACTTGCTCGAATCAACTCTCATTTCCTTACAGAAAGACACATCCCTGACGCGCAAGGGTATTAAGCCGGCCTTTGCCTCGCTTACCATTGGTTCCGGGTCGATTGGCCTCTATATGCGGCGAACGGTCGACAACGAAAAACGCCCCCGCCTGGTGCATGGGGTCTGGCGATCAAATACCTCCCACTCCGATCTTTGCCACGGAGGCAGTCATGGGGGGGGGGACACGATTCTCATGGCCACCGATTCTGAAGAATTATTGCACCGTGGAGTAGAAACGGCATGCGACACCTGGGAACTTTTTTGTCAAAAGCCGGGGTGGCGGGAAAGTGATGTCGATCGGTTTTTCTGTCATCAGGTGGGGTCGGCACATGCAAAGCTGCTTTTTGAAAAACTCCATCTGCAGCCGGAAAAAAATTTTCAGACACTTGAGACTCTTGGCAATGTGGGATCGGTGTCCGCACCGATAACCATGGCCATGGCTATAGAGCAGGGGGTTTTTCATTCCGGGCAAAAAGGGGCCTTGCTGGGTATAGGCAGTGGAATCAATTGTATGATGCTGGGTGTTGAGTGGTGATCAGGGAACGGGTAATGCAAGAGGTGATGTTGTCGGCTGTTATGATCGAGCGGATTGGGGAAATCTACCAAAGGCTTCAAGGCGAATATGACCGAGCGGCAAAAATATTAGACTTTTCCTGTTATGGATGTCCGGATAATTGCTGTGATTCTTATTTTCTTCACCACACCTATGTCGAATGGGCGTATCTCTGGATAGGGTTTCGGCAGCTCGAAGCCGAACGGCAGGATAGCCTTCGCCGGCGCTCGCAAAGCTGGTTGCTGGAAAGCGAGAAAGCCTTAGTTGCCGGCAAAAGGCCGCAACTCATGTGTCCGTTGAATGAAAATGGTTTGTGTGTACTCTATACCCATCGTTTACTGGTGTGTCGCACCCATGGGGTTCCCGCAAGAATGATCAGACCAGACGGACAGGAGCTGCGTTTTCCCGGCTGTTTTCGTTGTCAGGAGATTGTTGCCGGATCCTCCCTTGGTGACGAACCGCCCTTTGTTGAGAGAACGGCTCTTCTGCACAACTTTGCGAGTTTGGAGAATGAACTTTTGCAGGGAAAGCGCCATCTTTTCCCCAAGGTTAGAATGACTATCGCCGAGATGCTGGTCAAGGGTCCTCCGGCCTTGGCACATTGTCAGCACCAGGTTCTTGAGGAAGAGGGCAGCAAGCTGCAGTCAGAGAGAATCTCTCCGACAAAGATCAACGGGTTTTGACGAGACAGGCGAGATGACAAGGCGTTTACAGATTACCAAGAAGCAACCGAATTCGAAGATGTGTTTTGTCTGCGGTATGGAGAATACCTTTGGTTTAAAAAGCAGTTTTTATGAGCTTGAAGACCATCAGCTCCTGGCTATTTTTAGACCGCTGGAACAGCACCAGGGCTATCCCGGCCGGCTGCATGGCGGGATTGCAGCCACCATTCTCGATGAAACAATCGGTCGGGCCATCATGATGCGTTATAGTGACAATATCTGGGGAGTTACGGTTGATTTTTCCATGAAACTGCGAAAACCTGTGCCGCTTGAGGGTGAGATCAGGGTGCTGGCGCGAATTGTTTCCGAGGATAAGCGTTCGTTTCAGGGGGAGGGTGAAATACTCTTGCCGGATGGTCGGGTGGCGGTGGCGGGAAAAGGCAAGTATCTAAAAATGGACATTGAAAAGATTGCTGATTTTGATCACCAGGGCGATGCCTGGCGGGTTGTCACGGCTGGCAACGATCCGGGGTTTATCGATATTCCGGATCGTCTTTGATGAGCAAGGACGGGTTCCTGGCTATAAATCACAGAGAAATTAAACCTTGAATCTGATGTTGAGAATATCGCCGTCCGAAACGATATACTCTTTGCCCTGCAGATACATTTTACCAACTTTTTTCAATTCTGCCTCACTTCCGTATTCCATTAATTCGCCATATTTTATGACTTCGGCCCGAATAAAGCCGCGCTGCAGATCCGAGTGGATGACGCCTGCGGCAACAGGGGCGGGGGAGGCTTCGCGGACCAGCCATTGCCTGACCTCGTCTTTACCTACGGTAAAAAAGGAGATCAAGCCGAGAGATTGCAGACAGAGTCTGGTGAGGATACCCAATGCCGGTTCTTGTATCCCCAAATCATGGAGAAATTCGATCTTTTCCTCTTCACTGTCGAGGAGAACAATTTCCGATTCAACTTGGGCGGAAACCAGCATCGCCTCCATTTTACTCCGACGGCACCTCTCCGCCATTGCCTGCAACAGAGCCTGGTCACCCAACTGGTCTTCGCCGACATTAAAGGCGAGGATCAGTTCTTTTCGCGTGATTAAAGGATAACTACGGATGAGGAATTCTTCTTCTTCGTTAAGGTGCAAGAGGCGAAGGGGGTTCTCTGCCTCCAGATGTTCCTGCATTTTTCGCATCAGCTCCAGTTCTTTCAGCTGCTTCTCGTCTTTTATTTTTTTCAGGGCGAGCTCAATACGTTCAATGCGTTTTTCGACAAAGATCTGATCGTGCATGATCAGTTCGCTGTTGACCATATCCGCATCACGAAGCGGGTCGACCGAACCTTCCGGGTGGTAAATGGCTTCGTCGGTAAAGGCACGAATAACGTGGCAGAGGGCGTCGACATCGGCAATTTCCTTGAAAATGTCCCCTTTGGCAATAGTTTCCTGTTCCATCTTTGGCAGTAATACCAAGTCAATACGTGCTCTTACGTTCTTGTTCGGCTGGTACATTGCCACGAGTTTGTCAAAACGCGGATCACGGATTTCGGCGGTCCCCGGAACCGGTTTGACCGGTCCGGCTTGTTCTCGCAATTGGCTGCCGGTAAGAACCTGAAATAAGGTTTTCTTGCCGGTTTGCGGTAATCCTATTATTCCAACTTTCATTGTAGTATCTCTACCTCATTAAAGGAAAAACTCTTCGGCGCAGCGGTGAAGGGGGTATTGATGCCTTCCCGGTGGAGAACTTTGCAAAAACGAATACTCGCAAGACAGATACCACAGGATTGGAGTTTCCGGCAAGGATATAGAGCCGGAAGGTTCGTCACATTGAAAATGGAGGGGGGGATGGAGTTCGATAACTCTTGCCGGGAAGTGATGCTACAGCCTATTGGTGTAATCCATTCGTGTTTTTCCGAAAAGTTTGCTATCCCCAGGCAACCAGGCATGGTTCCGGCAGCGACAGCTGTTCTTGAGCTGTGCTCGCCCTTCAATCGTCATGAAATGGTGCGCGGCTTGGAGCAGTTTTCCCATCTGTGGATCCATTTTCTTTTTCATGAAACCATCGCCGAAGGGTGGAAAGCGACGATTCGTCCTCCTTGGCTTGGGGGGAAAAAACGCGTGGGGATTTTTGCCAGTCGCAGTCCGCATCGACCAAACCATATGGGGCTGTCGGCGGTAAAGCTGGAAGCCGTCAGATGTGAGCCGAGGGCTGTTTTTCTTGATCTCTCCGGCGTTGATTTCCTCAACCAGACACCGGTTATTGATATTAAACCGTATGTCCCCTACAGTGATTGTCTGGAATCAGCTTCCTGCGGTTATGCCGACGGTTTGACGCCGGAGGTGTCGGTCACCTTCTCCGCCCAGGCTGAGGCCTTTTGTCATATATATGATGAGGCAACCGGAAGGAATATTGTACAGTTAATCATTGAAATCCTGAGAAATGATCCTCGCCCGGCGAGTCAGAAAGGGCATAAAAGGTGCTTTGCCATGCTGCTCTGGGATGTGAATATTCGCTGGCAGGTCGCGGAGGGTGGTGACGTGCAGGTTGAGGAGTGCACCTTGATTAAGGTTCGATGAAGCCGTTTATCAGACACTTGACCTTTTTGCTGAAAACGTAGGTTTGAGTGTTGACGTTATAATCGAAACTCCCCCCTTCGATCATGGCATTTTCACTTTTCAGTTTGGTCTTTCCCGGCGATTTGACGGTGCGTTTGAGCGTATCATAGATAAGCAGATCGGTGTACATGGACTGTTTATCCGCGGCTTTATTGAGGACAACCTCCTGGATCAAGGTCAACATTTTACCGCTCATATTGTACTCTCCGCTTTCTGAGGAGATTTGGGTGACATTACCGTTATCGTCAAACACCTCGGCGTTGACCTTATCGAGGACGACAACGTCGAGATCATCCTCCTTGGTGCGGGCATGAGCGGCACGGATTATTGCGGTATCCTGGCCTTTTTGGTTTTGCAGGATGGTGACTGTCTGCATGGTGAAATTGTGGTGATCGTTATTTTCTTTATTGATGTCCGGATCGAAACCGCCACGCGGGGTGAGAAAGTTGCCGACCGGAATACTCCAAAAGGGAAAGGTAATGAGGATTGCCAAGGGAATAAGCCAAATGGTATTGCGATGGATTCTCATCGATTTCGATAGTTCTGCAAGAGTGTTGCCGAAAGGTTGCGTGCTTGTAAAAGCAGGTCGCAGGCATCGCGCACCGCACCTGCACCACCGGTTCGTTCAGTTACAAAGTGAACCGCCTCTTTTACCTCGGTAACTGCGTTGGCCGGGGCAAGGGCCAAGCCAACCTGCTGAAGCAGGGCGAGGTCGAGCCAGTCATCACCCATGTAGGCGATTTCAAAGGGGCGCAAACCGGAAACCTTCATGATGTCCTTAAAGGCTTCACTTTTATTCGGCTTTCCCTGGTAGATGAAACGCATTTGCAGTTCGATAGCGCGTCGTTCCACCACCTCCGAGGTGCGAGCGGTGATCAGTCCGGTGTCGATGCCTCCCTCCCTGAGGAGACGAAGACCAAAACCGTCCTGGGTGTTAAAGGCCTTACTTTCTTCAGAACTGCCGGTGTAGATGAGAGTTCCGTCGGTGAGAACACCGTCTACGTCCAGCAGGAGAAGGCGAATGTCTTTTGCCTTTGCCAGGACTTGCTGTCGTTTGGGCTCGATTTCCCTCTGCGCCTTTTCCCTGGCTATGGCTCGGTATCCTTCGGTGACTTCGCAATCAGAGGGGTAGAGGCAGTCACTTGGTATGCAGGGATCGGGCATGATCAGCTGACGGCTTGGCGCACCTTAAGAATTTGCCGAAGCAGATCTTCAACCTGGTGCAGGGGAATGGAGTTGGGGCCGTCGCACAGGGCCTTGTCCGGATCGGGATGGATTTCCATAAACAGGCCATCGATGCCGACGGCTACTGCCGCCCTGGCAAGAGGAGCAATGAACTGGCGCTGTCCACTGGAACAGCCGCCGGCACCACCCGGCAGCTGCACGGAGTGGGTGGCATCAAAAATTACCGGACAGCCGAGGGATCGCATAACCGGCAGAGAGCGCATGTCGACCACGAGATTATTGTAACCGAAACAGGCACCCCGCTCGACAAGCATTATTTTTTTGCCGCCGACACCACGGATTTTCTCCACCGCATTCTGCATATCCCAGGGGGATACAAACTGACCCTTTTTCACATTGACCGGCTTACCCGTCTTGGCGGCGGCGACCAGCAGATCGGTCTGGCGGCAAAGAAAGGCGGGTATCTGAATGATATCAAGTGTTTCTGCTGCTGCTGAGACCTGGCTGATATCGTGGACATCGGAGATGACCGGAACCTGCAGATCCCTGCGTATTTTAGCGAGGATAGCCAGGCCTTCGACCAGACCGGGGCCACGATAGGAGGCTAGGGAGGTACGGTTGGCTTTATCAAAGGAAGCTTTGAAAACGTATGAAATACCAAGTTTCGCGCAGATCTCAGCCATGGTTTCAGCTACGGTTCTGGCGAGCTCTTCCGATTCGAGGGCGCAGGGACCACCGATCAGTAAGAGGGGCTGACCGGAACCAACAATGAGCGGCACACCACGCGGCGTGTCGACACTTACACTCATCTCCACCATGGCCTTAACCTTTTTGTTGGTGGGCGAGGGCTGCGCTGATGAAATCGCGAAACAGCGGGTGCGGTTTCATCGGCTTGGACTTGAACTCGGGATGAAACTGACAGCCGAGGAACCATGGGTGGTCGCTGATTTCGACAATCTCCACCAGGTTGTTGTCGGGTGATGCCCCGGAAATTGTCAGGCCACCTTGCTCCAGAGCTTGACGATAATCATTGTTGAACTCGAAACGATGGCGGTGCCGCTCGGAGATTTCTTTTATCCCGTATGCCCGGTATGCATTGGAGTCTTCTTTGAGGATACAGGGATAAGCGCCAAGACGGAGTGTTCCTCCAAGGTCGGATTCCTTGTCCCGAATCTGCATTTTGTTACTGCGGTAATCAAACCACTCCTTGATGAGGAAAATGACCGGATCCGGCGTCGCTTCATCGAGTTCGGTGGAATTTGCCCTGGGGAGGTCAAGGACATCCCGGGCAAATTCGACAACGGCGAGCTGCATACCGAGACAGATGCCAAAGAAAGGCACCTTGTTTTTTCTCGCGTAATGGATGGCCTTGATCTTGCCTTCTACGCCGCGTTTGCCGAAGCCGCCGGGAACGAGAATACCGTCGCAATTCTCAAGCAGGCCGGCGACGTTCTTCGATTCGAGGTCTTCGGCACTGATGTATTCCAGGCGAACCTTGGTGCCATTGGCAAAACCACCATGCACCAGAGCTTCGTGCAGGCTTTTGTAGGATTCGGTCAAATCGACATATTTGCCGGTAATGGCGATGGTCACTTCATTTTTCGGGTTGCGAATGGTGTGAACCAAATCTTCCCAGGGTTTAATGTTGGGCTGGCCGGTCCAGATATTGAGGAGTTCGAGAATCTTCGTGTCCAGGCCTTCCCGGTGCAGATGTAAAGGCAGTTCGTAGATGGTTGCCACATCGATGGCGGTGATGACCGCATCCTGGGCGACGTTGCAAAATAAGCTGATCTTACTTTTCAGATTGTTATCAAGGGGCACTTCCGTGCGGCAGATGAGAATATCCGGCTGTATACCGTCGGCCCGCAGTTCACGCACGGAATGCTGGGTTGGTTTGGTCTTCACCTCGCCGGCGGTTTTGATATACGGCACCAACGTCAAATGGATGAAGAGGGTATATTCCCGCCCAAGATCGCCACGTAATTGGCGAATTGCCTCAATAAAGGGCAGACCCTCGATATCACCGACCGTACCACCGATTTCGATGATGGCCACATCGGCGTTGCCGTCGAGTTGCAGGATGGCGCTTTTAATTTCATCGGTAATATGGGGGATAACCTGGACCGTGCCGCCGAGATATTCGCCGCGCCGTTCTTTGGTTATAACCGAATAATAGATGCGGCCGGATGTGTAATTGTTTTTTTGCGCCATGACGGCGGAGGTAAAGCGCTCGTAATGCCCCATGTCGAGATCGGTCTCGGCCCCGTCGTCGGTGACATATACCTCACCATGCTGGAAGGGGTTCATGGTGCCCGGATCGACATTGATATAGGGGTCAAGCTTTTGGAAGGTTACCGTTAACCCTCGACTTTCCAAAAGTGTGCCGATGGCTGCTGAGGCCAGGCCTTTTCCCAACGAGGAGAGTACACCGCCGGTGACAAAAATAAACTTAGTCCGTTTGCTTGTATTTGGCTTTTTCATAGCCGGCACTATAGCAATCGGGCCTGGTTTTTGAAATAGAAAAGTGGTTTGAGGCAGGAAAAACAGATGGTAAGGCTGGGTGTACACAGCGATATTCGGAGGTCGGGTGGAGACATAAAAAAAGGGCGTTTGTACCCGGCAAGGCAGTATCTCTCCGGCACAGATCAACGCTGTCCGGCATGAAGACGTTACTTGCCGTTTAAGATGTCCTCCAGTCTTTTGTCATTGATCCGGGTGTTAAAAAGGGTCGTCAGAAGGTTTGTCACGCGCTCTTCATTTTCCTTGCTGAAGAGAAAACCGGGTAAAGGTCTTGCCGTCAGGGTGCGCAGTCGAGCCTGAATTATGACGGTCTGTGGCAATTGGTTGCCGATTTCGTAAAATTCTCCGATATCAAGGAGTGCGGGGAGGACATCCAGCATATTTCCCCAATACTCCTTTTGGCCGAGATGTTCAAGGAGTTGTGCAACCGCTGTTGCCGCTTCAAAATAGTAATCGGGCATAAGGGCTGCTTGTGAAGACGAGCATCTTGTGGTTGAGGCAAAGAACCGACAGCCAAAGGGGCGGACCGGGTAAATCCGGCAACATCGGTCAACTAAAAAGGGGCAAGAGGCTGCGTTGAGGTGGGGGCTCAGATCGAGTTCCCGGCCCTCAAGACAGGCCTTGGCAAACTCATTGGTGGTGAATTGAGCAGATTGGTGGTTGATTGGCTGTGCCAGTTTTTCCGCAAACCATGGCGATATTCCTTCAGCCATGACAAAACGGAGGATAGCTTCGCCTTCGCCGGCTGTTATTGTAACATTGCGAGTGCAGCAGCCACTGCAACCTCGATCGCAAACTGCCTCCAGGTCGTGGCTCCATTGGCCAAAGAGCGTATAAATTGTTTGCAGACTGTCGTGTCGGTCTTTCATTTGTCTCCTATTCCCTTGAGTGTGAGGAAGGCTAAAGTAGCATATCGGGAAAATTTGCCAATAAAAACAAGAAGGGTAAATCGGTAGAATTGTAATCGAAGGAGGCCCGCTAAAAGACAAAGTGGGTCTCCGATGATTGGCAGCCAACTGAGCAAGAGTGACCAGATACCGTATCTCGCATAAAAATTTTTTGCTCGTAGCAGCTGGTTGTCATCGATACGCAGCAGATGGCGAAGAAGAGAATCGGCGCCCCATCTGCCAAGCAGGTAGGTGGTACATGCCCCGAGGAAGTTGCCGAGACTTGCGGTGAGAACAACGTCGCTTGGGGAAAGCCCCTGCATAAGAAGGAGGATAAGAAGCCATTCCGAACCAATAGGTAGAATGGTGGCGGCAAGAAAACTGAGAAGAAAGAGGCCGGGGAGACCGGCCGGCCAAGGTATGGCTTGGAAGAATTCCATGGGAATGGGAGAATATGCGAAAAATGAGTGTTTGGCAATCGGCAATTCTTCGTGCCTTGGGTTGGGCCGAACGAAGCACCGAGAGAGAGTTATTGCGGCCTATTTGACTGGGAATTTTGCCCCACTTCTGCTAAAGAGATGTTTTACAAAAATTTTCGTTGCCGGGGATCGCAGGCCATGGCCGCTTGCGATCCCCGGCAGCATTCCATGGTAACACTAAGGTTGAGAAAAACATGCTCTGGAAAATATTGACGGTACTGGTAACTCTGGCTGCGCTGCAGAGCGGGGGTCTTGTCCCGGCCATGGCTGCGGATGGCGGTTTCAAAAAGTGGCTGGATGAATTTTATATGACGGTGGCGCAAGAGGGAATTAGCCGGGCCACCTGGGACACCGCTTTTGTCGGAGTCACCGAACCTGATCCCCAGGTGCTGGAAAAGGCCAGTTTTCAACCGGAATTCACCACAGAAATATGGGATTATCTTGATGCCCGGGTTAACCCTTTAGCTGTGGAAAAAGGTCGAAAAATGGCTAAGGTCCATTCTGCTACCCTGGCGGCGGTGGAAGAGAAATATGGCGTCGAGCAATCGGTGCTCCTGGCGATCTGGTCAATGGAATCAAATTTCGGGACGATCCTCGAACAGCCGGAGCGTTTATTTTATGTGCCTTCTGCCCTAGCCACCCTTGCATATGGTGACCAGAAGCGACGAAAGTTTGCCCGAACACAGCTTGTTGCCGCCCTGAAAATTCTCCAAACCGGAGAAATAGGCCGAGCCCATTTGATGGGTTCCTGGGCCGGAGCCATGGGACATACCCAGTTTATCCCCACAAGTTATTTAGCCTATGGTGTTGATATGGACGGCAATGGTCGCCGTGATATTTGGAATTCCGTCCCTGACGCCCTTGCCACTGCAGCCAATCTCCTGAAGGCCAATGGATGGCGCAAGGGCAACCCTTGGGGCTATGAAGTCACCATGCCGGCGGGCGGCGAAAGGTTGCGGGAAGAAAGCAAGAGCCTTGGTGAATGGAGAAAACTTGGGTTTGCCAGGGCCGACCGTGGGGCCTTTGCCCGGCCGGAGGAAAAGGCATTGCTGAAGACCCCCGCCGGAGGTAACGGTCCGGCTTTTTTGATGCTTGCGAATTTTTCGGTAATCAAGCGGTATAACAACTCCGATTCCTATGCCTTGGCTGTCAGCCTGTTGGCCGATCGACTGGCCGGGTCCGGCGGAGTCCTGGTGAAGGCATGGCCGAGACCCTCCGGCACCTTGAATGCCGAGGAAAAAATTGAACTGCAGCAGAGACTTCTTGAACGAGGCCTCTATATTGGCGAGGTTGACGGCCACTTAGGGCCTGCTACCGAAAAAGCGATCAAGGCCTTTCAACTTGAGACCGGCTTGTCACCGGACGGCCTTCCCAACCAAAATCTCCTGAAAAGCTTAAGGCGTTGAAAACAGAAGACTCTTTCCGGAGTCCTTTCATGAGAGCAGTACATTGCGGTAAGGCTGCTGGGTTGGCGGCAAGGGATTCCCGTGGCGGGTTCCAGCGAAATTTCCTGAAATCCATTGATTACGCTCTTGGATTTGGGGTATTATGCGGGGAATTGTCGTGACGGACCTTCTTATACGGAAGACTGCTTTTCGCAAAAGACAGCCACCTGCACCCATTCCCTCCATTTATCCCGTCGTGCCCTTTCTTGGCAGGATGTGACTACTAACGGATTATGACGAGAGCAAATATTCTCATTTGTATTGCCATTGCGGTTGTTTCCATAAGTTTTTGGGCCTTATTGAATAAACAGGGATCGGAGCCACCCTGGCCCAAGCGTATCCAGGGTTTTTCCTTTTCACCGATGCAGGCCTGGAACGATCAGGCGGAACATAATCTGCCGACGGTAGCGGAAATCGAATCTGATCTGAAGCTGGTTTCGGATAAGACCTATGCCATTCGTTTGTATACGACCGAAGGGGTTCTCGCCGAGATTCCCTCCCTGGCAAAGAAATACGGTCTCAACGTTACCCTTGGTGCCTGGCTTGATAAAAATCTTGAAGAGAATGAGCGTCAGATAGAAACGGTCATCCGTTTGGCAAAAGAAAATTATGGTAATGTCATTCGTATTATTGTCGGTAATGAATCGATGCTTCGGCGGGAATTAACGTTGCCGCAACTCCAGGGATATCTCGACCGCGTTCGAGAAGCGGTCGATGTACCGGTGAGCACTGCCGAACCATGGGATATATGGATTAAAAACCCGGAACTCGCCGACCATGTCGACTTTGTCGCCACCCATATGCTGCCCTATTGGGAAGGGGTGCATCTGGATCGGGCGGTGGACTATATTGTTGAACATATGAACATGTTGAAGAAAACCTTCCCGGAGAAGCCTGTGGTTATCGGCGAGGTCGGTTGGCCGAGCAACGGGCGTACACGCAAGGCGGCGGTGGCATCGCCGTTTAACGAGGCAACCTTTCTTCGTCGGTTTATTAAACGTGCCGAGGAACTCAATTACACCTATTACATCATGGAGGCCTTCGATCAGCCATGGAAGCGGACCAGTGAGGGCTCCGTGGGTGCCTACTGGGGGGTTTATGATGCCGATCGTCAGGTTAAATTTCCCTTCACCTCGCCCATTGTCGAGGTCCCGGAATGGCGGGTTCTTGCCGCCATTTCCCTGGTTATCGCCATTATCACCTTTGCTCTCATGCTCATCGACAGCACCACCCTGCGTAAGCGGGGCCGCGGCTTCCTGGCCTCCATCGCCTTTATTGCCGCGACCGGTGCCGTCTGGATTGTTTACAGCTATACGCAGCAATACCTGACCATATCAATGATTATTGTCGGCTTTCTTATGCTCATTGGCATAATCGGCGTGGTTATTGTTCTCCTGGCCGAGGCGCATGAGTGGGCGGAGGCGATCTGGACCAGTTCCGGTCGGCGCAGCTTCGCCGCTGTGGAGGCAGACGATGACAAGCTGCCCATGGTTTCGATTCATGTCCCGGCGTATAATGAACCACCGGAGATGATGATCGAAACCCTCAATGCCCTGGCACTTCTCGACTATCCAGCTTTTGAAGTTGTTGTTGTCGATAATAATACCAAGGATCCGGCGGTGTGGCAGCCGGTCGAAGCCCATTGTGCCACCCTCGGCCCGCGGTTTCGCTTCTTTCATGTCGATCCCTTGGCCGGCTTTAAGGCCGGTGCCCTTAATTACGCCCTGGCGAAGACCGCTCCGGAGGCAGAGGTGGTGGCGGTAATCGACAGCGATTACATGGTGTCGACCGATTGGCTGCGTGATCTTGTTCCTCAGTTTTTACGACCGGAGGTCGCCATTATTCAGGCCCCCCAGGATTATCGGGATGACGGGGACAATCTCTTTAAGGCCATGTGCTATGCCGAATATCGCGGCTTTTTCTATATCGGTATGGTCACGCGCAATGAGCGTAACGCCATTATTCAGCATGGAACGATGACCATGGTGCGCAAATCGGTGCTGGAGGATGTTGGTCGATGGGCGGAGTGGTGTATCACCGAGGACGCCGAATTGGGATTGCGCATCTTCGAAAAAGGCTACGAGGCTCTTTATATCGCCAAAACCTATGGGCGTGGGGTTATGCCGGATACCTTTATCGATTTCAAGAAGCAACGTTATCGTTGGGCATACGGCGCCGTACAGATTATTCGCCATCATGCCAAGGCCTTGCAGTGGCGGAAACAGAGCCGTCTGACCTATGGGCAGCGCTACCACTTTATTGCCGGCTGGCTGCCGTGGGTGGCCGACAGCATTAATCTCATTTTTACCATGGCTGCCCTTGGCTGGTCCATCGGCATGCTCCACTTTCCCACCAAGATCGATCCGCCGATGATCATTCTGTCGGCGGTGCCTTTAGCCTTCTTCGTCTTTAAGATGGCCAAGATGTTTTATCTTTATCGAAGTCGAGTGAGGGCGACCGTTACCCAAACGCTGGCCTCGGCTGTGGCCGGTCTTGCCTTGTCACATACCATCTCGAAGGCCATTCTTTTTGGCATGATCTCAAAAAGTTTGCCCTTTTTCAGGACCCCGAAAAAGGCGGAAGGAAGCGCCTTCTGGTATGCCTTGCAATCGGCAAGGGAAGAAGGGATGCTCGCCATTGCCCTATTGCTTGCCGCCTATACCCTGGCAAAGGTTCAGGATGTCGATCCGCCACCGGATACCATTGTCTGGATCGTTGTGCTTCTCGTCCAGTCCATTCCTTACCTGGCTGCGGTGCTTATGGCCGTTATCAGCGCCTTTGCCAAATTACCGACCAAGCTTATTACCCGGATGACGGCTCCGCCCGCTGCAGGGCTTGCGGCGGTAACGGAAAATCAGGGCGATTCGCCAAGTGTCGCTGTCAGACGGGGGGAGTGAAGGCTCGGCCCGGCGGCAGGTGCTTATCGGCTTTCACCAAGGGTTGCAAAGGTGGCAGCGGTAAGGGCGCGGAGATCGAGAGGGGAGAGTTCTATCTCCAGGCCGCGACGTCCGGCACTGACGAAGATGGTGGGGAAGGATTGTGCCGAGGTATCGATATATGTAGGCAGTCGTTTTTTTTGCCCTAAAGGACTGACGCCACCGAGAACATATCCGGTGACGCGTTCGACTTCAGCTTTTTCGGCCATTGCCGCTTTTTTCGCTGCTGCCGCCTTGGCCATCTGCTTCATGCCGAGGGTCATGGAAACGGGAAGTATTGCAACGGCAAGAGCTGAACCATCGAGCTGTACAACCAGGGTTTTAAAGACTCGTGCCTCGGCGATTCCCAGTTTTTCCGCAGCTTCCTTTCCGTAGGAAGAACTGGACGGATCATGGGAATAGTGATGCAGGGTGTGTGCTGTTTTTGTCTTTTTTGCGGCGTTGATGGCTGGTGTCATGGGGTTACCTCCGGCGGTTTGGTTTCTCCCGGCGAAGGCGTAGGTTCGGTTGCCGGTAAAAGGACACCGGTGCCGCAGCAATCGGGACAATCTTCCCTGGTCAGCATAAATCGACTTTCTCCGCCGAAAAAGGCGGTTTCTCCTGAACCGCCGCAAGCCGGGCAGGGGGTAATATCTTTGGGCAGGTGTTGATACGTTGTCATGGTGTTTTTATAACCTCCAAGGGATGCTTTCTCGCTGACTCTCACCACTGCCTTATACCACGCACACCGTGTTTCAGCCAGGGGTGAGAAGGTTGGTGCTGCTAATGGTTTGTTTGCTTTGTTCATTTTTGATTGCCCAGTAGATGAGGAATGCGTGTCGAAGAAATTTTTTTCCTTTACCGATAGTGAAGTTATTGCCGATTCCCAGGAGTCGCCGCAATCGCGATGGGGTGAACCGCAGATAAAGGTCAAATTCATGCACCGGGGCCTTCGCCGGGGCAGATCGTTTACCGGTTTTCTCCGGCAGTTTCCAGCGTCGTCCCCCCAGTGGGGGAACTGTCTTTTTGATTTTGACGTTGATTGTCGCGAGTATGATTGGTTGGTTGTTTACCAGGATCTGCCCCGGGACGACACCTTTTTTACTGAGGAAAAATTGGCCTGTCCCCGTGAAAAGACCTTATTGGTTACCGGCGAACCATCGACGATAACTGTGTTCGGCACCGATTATCTGCGTCAGTTCGGTTGTATTCTGACTTTTCAGGAACCATGGGCGATGAAACATCCCAATGTGATCTTTCATCATCCAGGGTTGATCTGGCATTACGGCCTGCCGTTTGACAAGGGGGAATTCGTTACCTGGGACACGTTGGCAGCAACTCCTCCGATGGAAAAATCAAAAGTGATTTCAACCGTATGTTCAGAGAGAACAGGCAATGTCACCCTGCATTCCACCCGTGTTGACTTCACCTGGCGGTTAAAGGGCGATTTGCCGGAGCTGGATATTTTCGGGCATGGCGTTAACCCGATGAACGATAAGGCCGAAGCCCTTGATCCGTATCGCTACCATATCGCCGTTGAAAATCATGTTTATGACCATCATCTGACGGAAAAGCTGCCGGACGCCTTTCTCGGCTATACCCTGCCGTTTTACCATGGGGCTCCGAACGCCGCCGACTATTTCCCCAAGGAAAGTTTTATTCCCATTGATATTAATGATTACCGGCGATCCCTCGATATCATCAGGAGTCATCTCGCCAACAATGAATATGAGGATCGGCTGCCTTTTATTATTGAGGCACGGCGTCGGGTGCTGGAGGAAGAGAATCTCTTCGCCATCATCAGTCGGAAGATCTGCGCACAGGATGGTACCATTACCGATGCAACTATGGGAAAGGTCATTCGCAATCGTTCAACCATGCGACTCAAGAACCCGCTCGCCGGTATTCGCAGTTTAACCGAGAAGGCGGCAACCAAGACCTATCATCGCCTTACCTTTAAGGCTCGCAATAAAAAGAAAAATCTCTGATTGATCGCCAGAGGAGCGCATTGAGTTGATACTGGTGGAAGAATAGGGATCACCAAGGGACCATTTATCTCGGAATTGCCATATTTTTTAACGGTATTGTTTTTCAACCTCTTTGGAGATGACTTGCGAGCTGCGCTCGATCCGAAGAGCAAATATGAGTTTTCCCGGTCCAGCGAATTATTCGCAGTGGGCATGGAGACTCTCCCCTTAACACGCACGCTTTCTATGAAACCCATTATCGGCATTAGTGCCAATATCGATCCGAATCGGTTTGGCATGGCGATAAATTATTTGCCGTTTACCTATGCAGCGGCCATTGAAAAAGCCGGCGGCCTGCCGTTGGTTTTACCGTATAGCAGCGATCAAACCCTTTTGGCCATGATGGTTGAAAGGATCGACGGGCTTTTATTGCCGGGCGGTATAGATCTTGATCCGGCATGGTATAATGAAGCCCCGACGCCAGGACTTGAGGACGTGGACCGGGATCTTGATATTTTTCAGCTCCAACTCTTCAACAGCTGCCTGGCCGGGAAAAAACCGATTCTCGGTATTTGTCGCGGTTGTCAACTGATCAATACCGCTTTGGGCGGCAGTCTCTTTCAGGATATCGAGCGACAATGGTCAACTCCTCCCCTTCGACACCGAGGCCCGGACCATGATACCGAGCATCCTGTTGACATCCTTCCCGAATCACGGCTGTCGGCTCTTTTCGGAACGGAAACCATCGTTAATTCACGGCATCATCAATCGATAAAAACTGTCGGCAGGGATCTGCGGGTGACGGCGGTTGCCCCGGATGGAGTTGTTGAGGCAGCTGAACATAGGTCTCTCTTCATCCATCTTGTGCAATGGCATCCGGAGCGGATGCTGGCGCATAGCGATTCCATGTTGCCTTTGTTTCGTCAGTTTGTGGAAGAGTGTCGCTCACGGTGATGTGGAGAGAAAGGTATCGGGAGAACAATTGATAATGAGGGGCGTTTGCCGGTAGCCCATTTTCTGCGCCGCTGAGACCGTAAGTTGTTCGGCATATTTCCCCAGTTCGGCAAAGCTGATACCCTTGTCGCTATTGCTGTCGGTATCCTGCCTGTTTTTCAAACCTTCGAGCAGGCTATGGGTAAACAGACCCTTTCCCTTATAACCGTCCAGGGCCTCTTGTACCGAGTTGGTGGAGGCAAATAGCGACACCCCCATCTTTTTGGCGAGTATAAACATGCGGGCTTCATAGAGACTGCTGACAATGGCGTCGATACCACCGGCTTGACAGGCGTCAAGGATAAAGAGTTGCTTGAGTGATTTTATTTTTTTTGCAAAATCAACCAGTTCATTGGAGCTGAGGGTGTTGGTGTCGCGCAGGGTGCCGTCGTAGTCGCTGGTCAACATGTAATACTGATTCTGAAGCAGGATGCCGTGTCCGGCGATAAAAAGAATGAAGGTATCTTGCGGTTTGATGATCGCCGACAGTTCATTGATTTTTTGTATGATTTTTGCTTTATTGGCTTTTTCATTGCTCATCAGCTCCTCATGGATATTGGTCGGCGCATACAGGGTGGTGGCTTGGCGGCCGAATGCCTGGAGAATGTCGGCGGCATCTTTGGCGGCATATTTCAGATTGATTGCCTTCTCCTTGTATTTGTTGCTGCCGAGAGCGAGGATATACAGATGGGGTGGGTCGGCGATTTTTGTTGAGCGAAAACTGAGAGTGTGCGGCTGACTCTGTACGGTATTGTCTTTGTTGAAGGCGGTTATGGCGATTTCATTTTTTCCGGGGACGGTGTCGATATCTTTGCAGTCGGTAAAACCTTCTCCTTTCTCATGGCTGGAAGGTGGTATCGGGGAGCCGGCACCGCTGATTGCCACACTGCGCATTTGTTCATGGATTGCCGCACCGCTCATGGCCATGAGCGGTACTTTTTCCGAAGGTGATTTAACCATTTCTCGATAATAGCCGTCGGAAACGAGAAGCTTGCCGTTGTGAAAAAGCCGAACCTCGCCGATACCGCCGCCGCTGCTTGATACCTGATAACAAACCTTGATTTTTGCTGCATCGGTATCGTTCGGCAAGGTGGCGAAACCGACAGTAGGCGGTGGATTTTGGGCGGCAAGCGACAGGGTGAGAGGCGCCAGATTGCGGACATCTTGTCCTTGCAGGGCGGCCATGACGATATCCGGCCGGTAGAAGGCATCGTAAAAACGTTCGATTGGAAAATTCTTGCCGGCGAGCATGGCGGAAAGGGAGTGGGCCCCTTTCTCCGAACCGTTGTAATACCCTTCCGCGGTCATGATCAACCATTCCTTGTCGTCAAAACTGACCAGCATGGCCACTTCTCGACCACTGGTCGTATCAAAAAGTCTGACGCTTGCATCATGTGTCTGGAGGAAAAACAGCTTGCCCTGGGGGTGGAAAAAGGCGGCAAGTTGTCTGCCGTCGCTGCTTGCGGCTGAGGTTTTGTTGTCAAGCGGCAGGGTGGCAACGCGTGTGGCCATTGTCAGATCCCAGAGTGATGGCGGTTGTGAGGCAATAAAACCGAATTTATCGTCGGCTGAAAGGGCCGTTCCCCAGACTCCTTGCCAAAAGCCGCCATGGCCGGAAATTTTTTGCTGTAATTGGGCTGTGTTTATGTCCCATTTTCGCACCGAGCCGTCACCCATGGCGCTGGTAAAAATAAATTGGCTGTCGGAAGAAACCGCCAGCCCACTGATGCCTGATTTGAAACCTTTTTCGTGGCCGGCGAAGTGCTGAACCTTTTGTCCCGACTCAATGTCCCACATCTTCAAAACCGAGTCCGAGCCGCCGGTCACAATATAATTGCCGTCGGGGGTGAAACTTGCCTTGAGACGTTTCACTTGCTGGAAAATCGAACTTTTGTGGCCGGTGTCGATCTGCTTCTGGAATTCGCCGGTTCCGGCGTTAAAAAGGTAGATGAAGTTGCCGTGGGTTGCTAAAAGTGAGCTGCCGTCCGGCGAAAAGGCGACGCAGTCGAGGTCCTTTTTGAGATCGGGAAAAGCTGTGCTTTGTTCTCCCTTTTCAAGATCCCATATACCGAGACTTGATTGACCAAGCAAGGGTTGTCCGCCGAGAAGGGCATATTTGCCGTCCGGGGAGAGGTCAACGGAGGTAATCGATTGCAGGCCATGGACATCAATGGTTTTTTGTCGTCGTCCCTGCAGCAGATCCCATACATGCAGACTGAGTTCGGTTGGCTTGTTGTTTTTGAGGAAATGATGGACGGTGACGAGGGTCGAACCGTCTTTAGCCATTGCCATTGTTTGGATATTTTTTGCCGGCTGTTGTAGATTCATGGCAACACCGGAGATACGCAACGCAGCAGGGGGAGTTTGGGCGGCGCAGGCGGGAAGGAGGAGCAGCAATAAAAAAAGTGAAAATTTATAGGGAATGTGCATCGACAAGCCTCATGGTCATGGTGCCGGAAGAGAAGAAGGTGGTTGAAAAGAAAAGGAATTGATCATCTCCTTTCCATCTGTGTCAATATCTTATATTACCTTATCCTGCAAAGATCTTTTTTATAACCGATACGATTGAATGACGACTCCATTACGCCCAGCAGCATCTTCACCGCCGAAGCAAAAGGGACAAAACCGCACCAAGGGTTCCGCCGTCCCCCGTAAACCCCGGAAAAAAACCGTTCCGCCAGCAAAAGAAAACAAGATCGACACTCCCTTATCCCACGGCTTGGTCTTGATGTTCCTTGAATGTTTTGGTTTTTCCGTTATCGGCATAGCCGCAGTCATCGTTCTCCTCGGCTCTATTGCCGACAGATTTTCCGGCACCAGGGTGCTGAGCAACCTCCTGCCCTTCGCTGCCGGGATTTTCGTTTTTATCCTTGCGGTTGCGGTGTTGCTCAGTGTCTGGAAAAGAGTGCGACGACGCCTGCAGCGTTGGTCGATTCTTCTGCCTCCTGCCTGCGCGGTAGGTTTGGCCATTGTAATCGGTGTCTTTGTGCCGAAGGACTATTTCACCCGAGCCTTCAGTTCGTATCGTACCTTGGTCGGCGGCAAGGAAGAGGTGGGCAGGGTTACCCTTGCTCACCAGGTATATGCCGCTTATCGGCGTCTTGATACAGCGCAGCTGGTAAAAATGGTCAATCGGGCGGGACCATACTCCGAGGCTATCGAAGGGGCGGCAGCGGTTTATGCCCTCGACATCGATCTTCTCAAGGGGCTTGCCGCCACAGAATCTTCTTTTCTGCCGCGAACAAGCAGTGACGGCGGCCACGGTCTCTTTCAGATCACCAAGGCGCCGGAGCAGGTAGTGACCAGTGTCAATCGTCTCTTCCCACGTGCTGAGCAGCAGATGAGTGATCCGCGCTATAATGCCTTTCTCGGTGCCGCCACCCTTCGGCATTACATCAATGAAATGAAGGGCGATCTGTTTCTCGGTCTCCTCGCCTACAATATCGGACCGGCCAATGGTGGTCTGCGATTTATCATGTCGCAGTATGGCGCCACCGACTTTATAACCATCCAACCCTATTTGTTGCAGCTGCCTCGCGATTATCCGATACGTGTTCTGTCCTATTCCCTGGCGTTTCGTCTTTTCCGACTGGAAGGCCGGCTCCTTGCCTATGAGGAAGGGAAAAACGCCATGAAAATTCAAGCCGTCGGTATTCCGGGTTATGAGAAGTGATAACAGGCGGTTTCAGCCGCC
>JFJP01034744.1_pt1 | contig 21078 bp, 17 predicted proteins | sample 431651 | NCBI WGS metagenome assembly JFJP01 (sample SAMN02602958, study PRJNA72255) | Microbial mat metagenome, whole genome shotgun sequencing project. | biome: fresh water; feature: sink hole; material: water; isolation source: purple microbial (photo- and chemosynthetic) mats found in...
GCCCGGTAGAAGCCGAGGTGGCCGGAAGTTTCCCACAGCCAGCTTTTGCCGATATGCGGTGAAAAAAGGATTTCGTAACCGTTCTTGTAGTGCTCGTCCCGCCACCAGTTTTCCAGTTCTACGCGGAACCGGCCGCCCTTGGGATGCCAGTAGACGAGCCCCGGACCTGCTTCCTCGTGGGTGCTGAACAGGTCAAGTTCCTTGCCAAGCTTGCGGTTGTCTCGCTTCTCGGCTTCTTCAAGGAACTTCAGGTGGGCTTCAAGGTCGGCCTTGCTCCCAAAGGCGTAGGCGTAGATGCGGGTAAGCATGGGCCGCTTCTCGTCACCACGCCAGTATGCGCCCGCGATTGAACGCAACTTGAACGCGTCCGGCCGAAGGTCCCTTGTAGAGTCTACATGGGGGCCGCGGCACAGATCCCTGAACATGCCCTGTTCGTATATGGTTATGCTACCGTCTTCAAGGCCGTCTATGAGTTCCAGTTTGAATGGCTCGGCGGCGAACATCGAGCGGGCTTCGGCCTTGCTCACCTCTACGCGCTTGAACGGAACATTGGCGGAAATTATGCGGCGCATTTCCTTTTCTATGACAGGCAGGTCTTCCGGCTGTATCGGCGCAGGAAACTGGAAGTCATAATAGAACCCATCGTCAATGGCTGGCCCGATGGCAACCTTGGTTCCCGGATACAGCTTGATGACGGCTTCCGCCATGACGTGAGACAGCGAGTGGCGGATTGTTTCTACAGGGTGACTCATACGGTACTCCCATGGGCGGGAACGGGATTCCCGCCGTTTTGATCGTAAGGACGAACCCCGTAAGGAATCCGCGGTACCACCTTACTTCGACTCCCGGAGGAGAGCCGCTCTCGGAATGCTGTTACGGGCTCACCCGTCCTCGATTACCAGCCGGCTGACCGGCGTTCACCAAAGCAGCTCCGGAGTGGTTTTCACCGGAATCACGTCAGACACCTTCCAGCCTCAGGGTGCCCTCTCTCAAGACCGGCCTTAGTCAAGCCAAGCGGGCAAAAACCGGCCCGATTCCGGATCAAGTGGATCTTCAGCTTGACCGGGGAAACCGTATCGTCCAGGTGGTACCGTGTTCACGGGAGAGATGCCAGGTTCCACGAAGCTGTCTGGAAAGCGACACTATCAACTGAAGCCCAAGCGTCACCGCCGTTTCCGGATCAATGGAAGCAGGCAATCCCTTGCCATTGTCTGAAATCAACAAGGTTATATAACCATCCAGACCAAGCGATGTCCCTACCGAGATGGCAGGAGTATCGCAGCTGGCATCAAAAGCATATTTGATCGAATTGGTGAACAATTCATTGATTATAAGCCCGCAAGGAATGGCAGCATCGATGGACAGTTCCATATCCTGCAGATCAAGCTTCAACCTTGGGGATACTTCCTTGTAGGCATGAGCCGAGAGCAACCATTCCACAATTGTCGTTATATATTCTCCAAGATTGATATGGGCAAAATTCCTTGACTCGTAGAGCAATTCATGAATCGTAGCCATGACCCTGATCCTGTCTATTGAATCAGAAAAATCCTCATCCTGCTCTGGACTTGTCGAGGCCTTCAATGTCAGGAGGCTAATGATCAACTGGAGATTGTTCTTTACACGATGGTGAATTTCCTTGAGGAGGATTTCTTTTTCAGCGAGGCTGGCTGCAATCCTTGATTCGTACTCCCTGGAAGCGCTTACATCCACAAAGGTAGAGACAATGCTATCTCCGATAATCGCTGGATTGCCTATCACTATCCTCCTTGATCCATCCTTGCAGGTTACATACCCATCAAAGGGCTGGCCCAAGGGCAAACCTGACCGTATTGTCTGCAGATCATCATCCCAGTTTTCTTGCACCCGGGCTCTATACACTTCATCAGGGTATACCAGCGTCCACCATTCTTCCATGGTCTTGATATCCTGCGAAGTCCAGCCAACAAGATCCGAGAGCGCTTTGTTGAACAGTCTGATGATCCCTTTGGTGTCAAGGATAATAATTGGCATTGGAATAAAATCAAGAAGCATCTCTAGCCTTTTCTCATTCTCCTTTATTCTGTCTTCCCGCTCTTTGACGGCTATTACAGCCTGATTGAAATCCTCTGCCAGAGGTATTAGATCCCTGAACCCGGTGTATACTATCCGCCTGTCGTAAGTTCCCTGCGCAATTTCCTTTGTATGGAGCCGCAGTTTCCGTACATCCCTGTCAAAAAAAACCAGGACAATCAAAGAGAGGATCATGGACAAAAAACCCAGGCTGATGATGGATACACCAATTGCTTTGCGCTGATCCCGCACAAAAGAAAAAGCCCGATCCGTCGATGCCGAGATCATGGTAATCCATCCGGAATCGAATTTTACAGGTGCCCAGCAGACGAGGTCAGCAGAACCATCCGGCCTTGACACTATTTCGCTGCCCGCCTTGCCGTCCGCAGAAACACGGAACCAGGACTCCAAAGCTACCGTATCCCGGCGGGTTACCCTGACAAGGTCTGTATGGGCAACAAAGCAGCCAACGCTGTCGACTACCGCAATCGACTCGGTCTGAAGTACAGGAAGGCGCATCAGGTACGCACTGAGTGCAGCGAGGTTCAGGTACCCCACCGCAACACCATCCCGAAGGGGAACTGCCAATACCGCTGTCGGTGTATAATCACCTTCAGCAATGAACGCAGGAGAAAGATAGGGGCTGCTCTCATTCAGGGTTTTCAAAAAAAAAGTACGCTGAGAAACGTCATACTCTTTTTCTGTGGAACCAGAAGATGCATACTCGACGACACCATGTTCATCAACAGTAAAAACAGAAGTAAATGCGGGATACTGCCTTTTGACCCCGTCGACCCCCTCCTGATTCCTGAAATTGACTTCGTTCAGCAACCCAAGGGACAAGGCATATCCGTCCAGGTATGTTCCAATATCGTTTGCTATGGTCAAAGCAAGCAGACGGTTTCTGTTGACCACATCTTCATGCAGACTCCGGGATATACCTCCGAGCAGGAAAAATCCAAGCAACATTGTCAGGACCATGATCAGGCTCAAACCCAAGGCAAGAGCGGTAGAGACACTGAGCAGTGATCTCAGATGGAATCGCTGGCTTGAGCTTGCACCATTCATCAATCTTTTTTCCCGTCAATTACTATCGTACCGCCATCCACACGCTTTATGTACAGGCTCCGTCTGGCATCACCAAATGAATCAATCCGTATTGTACCTGAAAGACCTTGAAATTCGCGAAGATCCTGTAATGCAGCAGGCAGATTCTTCAAGTTACCCGCAGATGCACGTATGGCGGCGCTGATGAACAGGAAGCTATCCCAGGTCTGAATGGCGCTATATCCAGGAGATACTCCGTATACCAGGAGGTATCTTGAAGCCATGGCTTTTGAGCCAGGATGTTGCGGGTCGGTCTGGTGGACGAATATTGCTCCATCAACATATTTTCCGCCGTAGACGATCAAATCTTCATTTCCGGCCCAGCCGCTGACGTATAAAGGTGCACTCAGACCCCGGATGGCCAGCTCCTGCGCGACAATTCCGGTTTCCATTGAGCTGGCCACGATGAGGATCGCATCGTACCCAGGGCCGGTTTTGTCCCTCAACCGCGAGATACGGCCGTAATCGAGTTTTTTAAGGTTTTCCGAACGTATGTCCGCGACTACATCAATCAATTCTTTTAGGGGTACCGAGTAGGTTTCAACATACGGAGTATTGTTTGCGTCGGCTATAAGTACTACCCGGGTCAAGCCCTTTTCCCTCATGTGGGAAACCAGAATGGACGCATCGTTTTCAGAACTCATGATGGTTCTGTAAAAGCCGTCTACCTTGCCAGAGAGGTCGCTTGAAGTAGCGGAAGGGCTGACAAGAGGCACTTTATCAATGCCCTTGACAGAAAGCGCGGCCAGAGCCGTTCCGCTGGTATGAAAACCCACTATGACATTGGCACCAAAATCGATCAGTTCCTGTGTAACAGGCGCTACTGTGACAATATCGCTGCGGAAATCACGTATTTCAAGCTTCAGAAGCTGCCCGTTGATCCCTCCTGCTTCATTGGTTTCCTGTACGAATAGCTCTGCAGCATTCCGGCCCTCGACTCCAAGCATATAATCCTTGCCGGAAAGGCTGGTGGCAAACCCGATGACGACAGGTGCAGGAGGGGAACACGCAGAAAGCGACAAGACCAGCAGGAATGTGTGAAGGATTTCAGAAACCCTAAAGTGCCTGGCAACCATGTATCGATCCTCCGGGCAACAGAAAAACACTACCCTAAAGTATCGAGTACACGGTTGCCAGGTTCAAGGCCAATCTACCCAAATCAACACGGATTCATAGCCCGACCATGGAATCCTCAAGACTCCATTTTAGCTACCTTGTATCTGAGACTGGAAAGGAATGGCAGGACCAGAACCAGATTGAAAATGGCCGCGTAAAGCATGGTGATGAGGGCAACTGCCGCGTTTGGTCCTATTTTAGTCTTGTCGGTCAGGTACGCCAGAATGGCAATGAGCCCTGAAGTGCTTCCGAGTGCACCAAAAGACCAGATGGCCATACCGAAGTTCTTGAAGAACGAAACCGACAGCGACAAATCACGCCTCGTAGCTTCAGTTCTGAACGGCGCGATGAAAGCAGCACTGACACCTTTCCAGCCGCTGGATAAAACCATAAAAAAGAACGGAGCGACTGGCACGAGGATCAGTGAAGGCAGATCGAAATAGATCCAGATGCTTGCTCCGCACAAGAACACCGTGACGGGGAATACGGTCAACACCAGGATAATGGGAAGAAAAATGCGTCGGGCCATGGGAACCTCCAAGTATGTTACTCTAGTTGAAAGACCGGTACGACTCGCCAGCCTCGAGCACAAAGTCCAGAAAACGGGAACCTGCTTCGTCTGGAATGGACGCGACAAGATTGCTGGCAAATGGCCGCAAAGGCATCAGATACGCGGGGTCCAGAAACATGACCAACAAAGCTGCGGCAGCCAGACTCAGGACGGGTATGAGGTCTGCCGCGTTGAAGCTGCTTACCCGCCTGAACCCCGCTGCCCGCCTGTATCCGGCTTGATTGACGTTACAAGCCCTGACAAGCTCTCCTGAGTCCGGCCTCCGCTCCGGAACGGCCGCAACTTCGCGGTTGAAGGCTTTCTTCAGCGCATCATCAAGCTTCATGACACATCCTCCCCGACAAGCACCCGTATACCAGCACGTATGGCATGCACCCTCCAACGTACTGTACCAGCGGGAATCGCCAAAGCCCTGGCTATATCCGCAGCGTTCATTCCTTCATAAAACCTGAGCATGGCAATCCTGCGGTCCAGATCCGGCAAGGCTTCGATGGCAAGCCGGCAACGTTCTACCAGGTCGCGTTCCACCATTTCTTCCGCGTGGTCACCTGGAGCTGCTGGCTCTACCGACTCCGCCTTGGCAGCCATTTCATCGGAAGCCACGCCTACGCCCAAAACTGAAAACCGGGCTGCCCTGCGAGTGGTTTCGGAAAACCTGCTGGCCGCTACCCGATACACCCACGGCGACAGCGGCCGCCGTGGATCATAGGACGCAATGGAACCGTATGCCGAGATGAGGGCATCCGCGACGGCGTCATCCCGTTCCCCACGAGGCAAGCCGCGGTATGCCCTGGCAAAAACCGTCAGCTTGCGGTAATAAGCCTCCCAGAATAGCTGGAAGCCCATTCTGGCCTGGTCTCCGCCAGATGCAGCAAGCTCTTTGATTTTTGCGCCATCAAGCACGTCCATATACGTATATTACGTTGAAATGATGGGAAGTGTTGGAGAAAAAACAAGAGCGCCCCCCGGAAGCCGGGATCTCTGGGGCGTCCCGCCATATCGCTCCTTATACTTGCGTATGAAGTAGTTGGGACCGGAAAAGCCGCAAGCCCAGCTGATCTCTTTAATTGAAAGTTTTGTTTCACCAAGGAGCTCGACAGCATGCTCCAGCCGTATCCTGGTCATATAGGTAGACAGTGATTCTCCTGTTTTCTCTTTGTACAGGTGGCTGAGGTAGTCTGGCGAGCAACGAAGCCACTCGGATAGTCTTGATACAGACAATCCGGAGTCGGAGAGAGCGTGCTGTATTGCTTTGCGGCAATCAAGCACGAGGCGTGGAAGCAATGAAACATTGACAGGACGCTCCTGCCCCAGAACGTAAGCGAACTCTGCGATTGCAGTTGCTATCAACGAGCGTACGAGGCTTCCTGCGCTCCCCCTGGAAACAGACAAACCCAAACCGCCGGGAAGCATGGAAAGGGCAGCACTTTCAGCCACATCGACGGCATGGTCGAGAAGGGCCGCAACTTTGCCAGCCCATTCCGAGGAAGACCGCTCCGGCCAGGCTATTGCCGGATTGCCTGTCGTGTCGCACCGCGCCAGATGGGCGGACAGGAACCCCCCGCCTGCATGGCAAACCAGGTTTGAAAAAGCCTGGTTTTTTCCATCCTCTGCGCGTTCTGCATGGGTGACCAGCGAGGGAATCAGAAGCACTTGTCCTTCATCCAGGGTACATATTTCTTTGGGAAAGGAAAAAATGGTCCTGCCGGATAACTGGTAGAACAACTCGGCATGGGTATGAAAATGTCCGAACTTTGGTGGTCTAGGACGTGCCTGACCGAGCGGAATAAATAAAACCCCGGAACCTGTTGCCAGAGTATCGATGCATGCCGCTACCGCATTCTGAAGGTTCTTCCTCATGGCGTTGTTGTCGAACATCAAAGATTTTTACTATTCTTCTCCAAAGAGTGCAATCCCTCAAAGTACATTTCCTGCCAGGCTTCCAGTACGATGAGGCGAGGAGACCATCATGCCAGCAACCGTCAACGTAACTGTATGGAATGAATTTGTCCATGAACGCGAACACGAAGAAGTCCGCCGCGTTTATCCCGAAGGCATACACAAGGCTATTGCTTCAAGCCTTGAAAAAGAAAAGGGCTTCAAGGTACGTACTGCCACACTGGACCAAGCAGAAAATGGATTGACCCAGGCTATTCTGGATGAAACCGACGTGCTTTTCTGGTGGGGGCACATGGCCCACGACAAGGTACTGGACGAGGTTGTCGCCAGGGTAAAAAAGCGGGTCCTGGAAGGGATGGGCCTGGTGGTATTGCACTCGGGCCATTATTCTAAAATATTCCGCGCTCTTATGGGTACCACATGCTCGCTCAAGTGGCGGCAGACGGGTGAAAAAGAGCGGCTCTGGGTCATCAACCGTTCGCACCCGATTGTTGCAGGTCTGGGAGAATATATCGAACTTCCGCGTGAAGAGATGTATGGAGAATGCTTTGACATTCCGTCACCTGATGAATTGGTTTTCGTTTCCTGGTTCCAGGGAGGTGAAGTATTCCGTTCCGGCTGTTGCTGGAACAGGGGAAACGGGCGGGTTTTCTACTTCCGCCCTGGTCATGAGTCTTTCCCCACCTATTATGACCCCCAGATCTGCAGTATCCTGGCCAATGCTGCGCGCTGGGCTGCTGCAACGGTGCGCATAGCGGATATTTGTCCGAATAGTCCACCACTGGAACCGCTCGCGGTATCAGAAAAGGTTAGAGAGCCGGGAGCTAAGTGATGGGCAGTTCCGGGACACAAAAAAAGAAACTTCGTGCAGGTGTCATAGGTCTGGGCATAGGAAAAAGCCATGTTCTTAAATATCGCGAACATCCTCAGTGCGAGGTATGCGCTGTCGCTGACTCGGATCCCGTACGCCTGGCAGAACAAGCCAGCGCATTGGGAATTCCTGACAGTTTTACAAGCGGTGAAGCGTTGATCGATGCGAAACAGTGCGACATCATCAGTATTGCGACACCAAACAAATTCCATAAGGACTTGACCATTCGAGCGCTTCGGGCTGGAGCACATGTCTTATGCGAAAAGCCCATGGCCATGAATGCCGCCGAAGCGCGTGAAATGCTGGCCGTATCCAGAGAAACCGGCAAGCGCATCATGATCAATTTCTCGTATCGATTTACCCCCCAGGCGCAGGCACTCAAAGCCCGCGTCGATGCGGGTGATCTGGGGGAAGCTTATTATGGGCGGACATCATGGCTGCGCCGTCGTGGAATGCCCGGTTTCGGAGGCTGGTTTGGGGACAAATCACTTGCTGGGGGTGGACCACTGATAGATCTTGGCGTCCACCGCATCGATCTGGCCTTATGGCTCATGTCTTTTCCTCAACCCGAGTGGATCATGGGAGCCACGTACGATCCCATCGCTACCGCAATCGCTGAAAGAGAAGGAAAAACTTTCAGCGTCGAGGATCTGGCTACTGGCTTTATCCGTTTCAAGAATGGTGCGACCTTGAGTCTTGAAGCATCCTGGGCGGCAAACATCAAGGAAAATGAGCTTATGGAAACACGCGTGCTTGGCACCAAAGGTGGACTAATCCATAGAAACATCAAGGAATCATACGAATACGAGGCTGAATTCTTCGAAGACCATGAAGGATATCTCTATGACTCGACGATGCACAGCGCTACTGCCTGGGGCGCAGGCGCAAGACAGACCAAGTCGGCAATGCATCACTTCGTTTCATCAATACTGGAAGATACGCCCCACGATGCCGATGGAACGCAGGGTCTCGTGGTAATGGAAATACTGGACGCCCTGTACAAGAGCGCCAGTGAGAAAAAACCTGTGCAGTTTGTATGATGGGTTGTTCTATGACACGTTTAAATGCACTTGTGTCATTACAATAGATCATTTATAGTATTCCATACAGCGGAAACAGACTTTCCGAAACCGCCGGCTGGAGCAGTGCCATGGTTACTTGGGATTCCATATCATGCAACAACGAGGACGAGCTGGAGTACTTGATGTCCGAGCCGACCCCGGAGCTCGTTGCATCATTCAAAGAATTCCCGGAGGATATTGCCATCCTCGGGATTGGCGGAAAAATCGGTGTTACGCTTGGAATGCTGGCTGCACGTACCATGGCCGCGGCCGGAACCGGCAAGAAGGTCTTTGGAGTTTCCAGGTTTTCAGACCGTAGTACACGCGTCAAGCTTGAGAAAGCAGGAGTCGAGTGCATCCCTTGCGACATCCTGGACCGGACCGCGGTAGAAACCCTGCCGGACGCTAACCACGTGGTTTTCATGGCAGGGCGGAAATTCGGGACCACTGGTTCCGAAGCAGCTACCTGGGCGACAAACACCATCGCGCCGGTACACGTGGCATGCCGGTACAGGCAGTCGTCATTGGTAGTCTATTCCACAGGTTGCGTATATGACCTCGTTACCACTGCACAGGGTGGTTCCACAGAGCATGACGCACCGGGTCCGCTTGGCGAATACGCGCAGTCGGCACTGGGGCGCGAGAGGATTTTCGAGTACTACAGCCTGGAACATACAACGCCGGTTTGCATCCTCAGACTCAACTATGCGATCGATCCCCGGTACGGCGTCCTCCACGACATAGCCCGGAAAGTGGCTGCGGGAGAGGCGGTGGACCTGTCGGTACCCGCATTCAACTGCATCTGGCAGGGAGACGTACTCGAGCGTACACTCCTCTCTTTTAGACTCGCGGCAACACCTGCCTTCATCCTCAACCTCACAGGACCGGAGACTGTAACCGTCAGGCGGGCCGCAGAAGAATTGGGGATACTCATGGGTAAAACTCCTGTTTTCAGGGATGGTACAGGCGGTGGCAGGGGATATCTCAACGACGCGGCACTTTCTTTCAAGTTATTCGGGTATCCAAAAGTGAACCTGGGTACCATGATGAAACTCCAAGCCGCCTGGGTTTCGTCAGGGGGATCTTCACTCGGCAAACCAACTCATTTCGAGGCAACCGATGGCAACTACTGATGCGTACTCGAGTCTGAATCCGGCTGCCCTGAGGGCCATTCTAAAGGAAGGCATGGTAATTCCCGCCATTCCACTTGCGCTTGATGCTTCAAGAAACTTTGACCAGCGCAGGCAACGTGCTCTGGTTCGCTATTACATCGACTCGGGCTCGGGTGGTATTGCAGCCGGTGTCCATACAACACAATTCAACATCCGCGATCCGCGTCATGGTCTTTTCAAGCCTGTCCTCGGTGCGGTGGCGGAAGCTGTGGAAGAATGGAGCGGACGCATCGGCCGCCGTATCCTCAAGATCGGTGGCGTTTGCGGTGATACGAAACAAGCCATTGAAGAATCTACATTCCTCAAGCTGACAGGGTACGATGCCGGCCTGCTCAGTCTCGCGGGTCACGCAAAAGACTCTGAAGAAATGCTCCTTGAACACGCAAGGCGTGTAGCTGACCTGATTCCAGTCATCGGTTTTTACCTTCAGCCGGCGGTAGGTGGCCGGACGCTTGGTACCGGTTTCTGGCGCCGCTTTGCGGAGATTGACAATGTCGTTGCAATCAAGATCGCACCGTTCAACCGCTACCGGACACTGGATGTCATCAGGGCGGTAGCCGAATCAGGCCGTGCCGGAGAAATAGCACTGTATACCGGCAATGACGACAACATCGTCGTAGACCTGCTCACTGAATACTCCATCCGGACACCTGAAGGCGTAACCCGGTTGCGGTTCTCGGGAGGCTTGCTCGGTCACTGGAGCTTCTGGACAAGCCGGGCCGTAGAACTATTGGCAAAAGTGCGGCAGATAGTTGCCACCGGCTCCCCCGTGCCTGCCGGAATGCTTACCCTGGCACAGGAAACGACAGACGCCAATGCTGCCGTATTCGACGCTGCCAACGATTTTTCCGGTTGCATACCGGGAATACACGAGGTACTCAGACGTCAGGGCCTCCTGGCCGGAACATGGTGCCTGGACCCGGGCGAGGTGCTGTCACCCGGCCAGGCCAGCGAGATTGACCGGGTGTGCCGCAGCTATCCACATTTGATGGATGATGTTTTTATTGCGGAGAATCTGGAAAAATGGCTACGGTAATCAATTCAACCAGCGGAAAACTCAGGATAGCCCTCGTGGGAACAGGTGGCTATGGAGAACGCTACCTTGAGGAACTCCTGAGGCCCACCGAGGCGCTGAACGGCGAACTTGTCGCAGCAATCGATGCCTGGCCCGAGCGGTCGGCCCTCATTCAGGAGGTGCGCGACCGCGGCATCCCGGTGTATTCCGATCTGGGTTCTTTTCAGAAAGTGGACCAGGCTGATCTTGTCATAATCTCGGCTCCCATTCACCTGCATGCTCCCCTGGCTTGCCAGGCCCTTGCCAGTGGTTCCCACGTCCTTTGTGAAAAACCGGTCAGCGGAGGGTTGCACGACGCCGAGCGCATGCAGAAGGCCGAAAAGGCAGCCGGTAAAATTGTGGCGATAGGGTATCAGTTGTGTTTTTCAGACGCTATCCAGGCTCTGAAAGCCGACATCCTTGCGGGAACATTGGGTGAACCCGTAAGCATGAAAACCTTGGTGCTCTGGCCCAGACCGCTGTCGTACTACCACCGGAATTCCTGGGCGGGCAAGTTGCGTACCGATGACGGCATGGTTATCAATGACAGCCCACTCAACAACGCACACGCGCACTATTTCCAGAACATGCTCTATCTGCTGGGCAACAGTATGGATAGCAGCGCTTATCCACAGGAGGTCGAGGCAGAACTATCACGTGCAAACGACATCGAGAATTTTGACTCAGCAGCCCTTCGCGTCATTACGAGGGAAGGAATTGAACTGAGGATGTACGCCTCGCACGCAGTCAAAGATCCAATCGGCCCCCTTGTCTCGATGCGCTTTGGCGAAGCTTTGGTAGAAAGCGCACCCGGACAGCCGATCAGCGCGCGATTCAATGACGGACGCTTAAAAATATACGGAAATCCAGGAGAGCGGGAATTCAGCAAGCTGTATGCGACCATCGCGGCCATTCAGGGAAGCGCACCCATAACCTGTGGCATCGAGGCAGCCCTTCCGCAGGCACTCTGCATTGACAGGATACAAAGCTTTCCTGTTGCAACAACCCGGCGCGACCTGATACGCACAGAAACCAGCAACAACGACACCCAGATCTGGGTAGAAGGTCTGGCAGAACAGTTTACCGCACGATATCGTTCAGATACCTTCTAGTGGGGGGCTGACAAGGAAGCAGCCAGGGGAGCGGTAGACGATCGTTCTATGAGTTCTACCGAGATCATCATTTGCCTCAGTGTAAGCCGGTCGCGCAGGATCATGTCGAACAGTACCTCGGCTGCGAGCTCCATCTGGTACCGTATCGGCTGCCGGATGGTAGTCAGGGGAACGCTCAGGTCGCTGCAAAAATCCATGTTGTCGTATCCGATCAGCGAGACCTCCGCCGGCACAGCTACGCGCCGCCTGGTAAGCTCTCGGAGGACTTCACGCGCTATGAGGTCGTTTTCCGAAAAAATTGCGGTAATTCCGGAATCCAGTATCTCGCCTACATACCCCTCTATCAGGTCAAGCCGTATAAGGTTGTCGTGTCTATACACTTTGGCTTCACAGGCATCCGGGGAATTCCTGGCCGCGTCTTCAAAGCCCCTCTGTCTCAGATAGCTTGAATGGAGCAAGCAGTCCCCGAGGTAGGCTATCCGGCGGTGGCCAAGACGGAGAAGATGGTTGGTGGCTATCATGCCGCCCATATAATTATCAGGAATGATGAAACTATGGTTATACGAGACGAGATCAGTTGCCAGACGTGGAGTACTTTGCGGCTTGAGTTCAGGAGTTTCAAGGGGGAGGTGGTCCACGATGACGAATGGAGTCCGGGAATCGTCAAGGAATTTCATTACACTCTTGTTGCGATGGGCATCCTCACTAGTTTCAGGTATGGGAAAGAGTATGACACCACTGCCTTCCTGGCCGCCAATCACACTTTCCAGCTGCCGCTTTACTGTCTCAACGGAGTGTGTCAGGTTGAGCAGCGTGAAGTGATACCCTAAAGTCGTTGCCCTGTATTCGAGCACTGCAACGCAGGCAGGCATGACCCCTTCAAGCTTGAACAGTGGCCCGAGCATGATGATTGTGGGTGTTTTTTTCTTCTCCGGCAGACGCGCAGGGCTGGCGACGTCCTTGAGCAGAAACGAGCCACGCCCCGCCGTTCTTGAAATGAAACCCTCCTGGACGAGCAGATCCATAGTCTTACGCACGGTAGCGCGGGAAACGGAAAAGGATTTACATATATGGAGCTCTGTTGGAAGCTTGTCACCGGGTGAATAGTGGGCAGAAAAATCCTCAAGCAACGCATTCTTGAGCTGAAAATATCGTGGAATAGGACTGTCGGCCTGAATCGTGTCTTCCATGGTGTCCTTGTCTATGTGTTGTATCGAAGTTCCATTATAGCATGACAATGAAGAACGTCAACACAATTGTAATTAGTTAAGTACAAATACAAATATACATGTCGGAAAAATCGAAATTAAATAAAACCACTTAATTATGTGCATAAAAATGCTTATATATGAATAGAATCAGTCAAAATATTTCAATACTATTGCTTTATAAATAATTTTCCTTGACAGGAAAAATATCCAGGGTTATTGTCCTGATGTTGATACAATTTGTTTTAGGAGGTTGATGATGAAGAAAATCCTGCTTGCCATCCTGTGTGTACTGACTGTGACGATGGCCTTCGCTGCCGGAGGAAAGGAACAATCCGGTACCACGCCGGACGCTGCCGTTTCCTCGGCCGGAGCAGCGACTACGTTCGAAAGCTCCCGGACGGCAAATCCCCAGTCCGGCGGCATCAAGCTGCCCATCTTCGAGAAGCCGACAACCTACAACGTGACGCTGTCCGAGCATCCATCATGGCCAAACACCGGCATTGAAACGGGTACATCTATGGTCGAGCTTCTCAAGCGGACAAATGGTACGTTCAAGCTACAGTCGATGCCAGGCGAAGCGTATATCCAGAAGCTCGGCATCATGCTGAACACCGGAGAACTACCCGACATGCTCGTCAACTTTGGTGTTGACCAAGTATTGACGAATGCATCCCTCTTCCTTAACATATGGCCGTATGTCGACAAGCATATGCCCAATTTCAAGAAGAACGTTATTGCTCAATATCCTGAGCTTGCCCTGTACAAGCCCTCGGCCGGCGAGATGTATACGCTCCCCCATACCTTCACTAGCGATGTATGGCTTGAGAGCAGGTTCCAGCACATCATGCTGTACCGCATGGACATTCTCAAGAGCATGAACCGCACAGTTCCTAAGACGCTGACCGAATTCGTAGACCTGCTCAGGGCAATGAAGAAAGCCTATCCGGATATCGCGCCGCTTGTTGTCCGGCAGAACATGAATGGCATGATTTCCACCATGTCATTCCCCTTCGACCTCAAGATGGCTCCCGCATACCTTGGTGGCTCACTGCTCAGGTATGACAACGGCGTCTGGAGCATGGGTGTCGAGCATCCAAATTTCAAGAAATACGTAGAATTCCTCAATTCCCTGTACAAAGAAGGCCTTCTGGACAAGGAATACCCGATCGTAATGAACAATACCAAGCTCTGGGAAGAAAAACTGACTACAGGACGCGGACTGGTATCGCTTGACTATTACGGCAGGGCTGCAAGCCTCACGACCACAGCCAGAAATGCCGGCAATACCGCCTTTGAATTCGGTGGCCAACTCCCACCGGTTGAAGCCACTATCGCGGGCAGCAAAAGTGATTACTGGACTATCTATATGACCAGTCAGTACATGGCATTCAAGAAAGATATTGCGCAGCCAGAGAAATTCCTTGAGCTCATCGACTACATGTACTACTCGGAAGCGGGTGCATGGGTAATGGGTGCGGGCGTAGAAGGAAAGACGTACAAGATGACCGGTACCAAATCCTACACCCAGATTGCACCGGAAAGCGAACCGATGGCCTGGGACATTAAAAACGGTGTTAACCGCATGAGCTTCACTGGATTGAACCCCACACACGTCGGTTACAGTTTCGATCCGAACCCCTACCTGAGCAATCCCCTTGTGATCGCCCAGGACGCGCGTTTCAGGGGCAAGGCTGGCGTATCGATTCCAGCCCCGCTGTCGTATACCAATGCCGAGCTTGAAATCAAGGTCGAGGTAGAGACCGCCTTCAAAGACCTCGTCGAACCCAATTTTGTCAAGTTCATAATCGGTGACCGTCCGATGAGCGAATGGGACACTTTCCTGACCGAGTTGAAAAAAGTTGGTTCTCAGAAGCTGGTTGACATTGCCAACGCAGCACAGAAGAGAATGAACGCAACCAAATAAGGAATGAGGCAGGCGGACCGGTCCACGTGGCCTGTCCGCCTGCGATAGGAGATCGCTGCCATGGGCAAACACGGATTTATGCGGAGCCTGAGGCGTGACGCATTCCTTTACTTTCTCTTGCTGGTTCCCATACTTGTGACACTGATATATCGTTACATACCTATGGCGGGCATCATTGTCGCATTCAAGGACTTCAAGATTTCAAATGGTTTTTGGGGAAGCCCCTGGGTCGGGCTCAAATGGTTCGAGAAAGTTTTCAAGGGGCCGAGTTTTTTGATGCTGCTCAAGAACACACTGCTCCTGAGTTTCTGGACGTTGCTGATCGCGTTCCCCGCGCCAATAATCCTTGCCCTCTCCATCAATGAATCCAAGTTCCCACAATTTAAAAGGGTAGTCCAGACGACCAGCTACCTGCCCCATTTCATCTCCACAGTCATTGCAGTAGGAATCATCGGGCAGATCCTCAATCCTTCAACAGGAATAGTCAACCGGATACTGGAGACCATAGGCATCGAACCCATCATGTTCATGGTCAAGCCTTTCTGGTTTCGACCCATATATATCACCCTTATCATCTGGCAGGGAATCGGTTATTCCTCCATCGTGTACCTTGCGGCTCTGACTGCTATTGATCCGGAATTATACGATGCCGCAGAGATCGATGGAGCCGGCAGGTGTGGAAAGATCATGCATGTCGTCATGCCGGGCATTGCACCAACGATTGTAATCCTCCTTATCCTGCAAATTGGAGGAATACTCAATGTTGGATTCGAACAGGTCCTGCTCCTGTACCATCCACTGACTCTGGAGGTGGCAGATGTCATCGACACATTCGTGTACCGCCGGGGGCTTATTTCGTATGACATCAGCTACGCCACGGCAATGGGTTTATTCAAGTCAGTAGTTGGCCTCATCATGATCGCCGGAGCTAACAAACTCAGCCGTCGGATCAGTGAAAACAGTCTGTGGTAGGAGGACGCGATGCGCTGGTATAAATCTAAAAGCGAGATAGCCTTTCAGATTGTCAATACGGTTTTCCTCCTTGGAATCATCTTTGTCTGCCTCTTTCCCATCATCCACCTTCTGGCGATATCCTTCAGCAATCCCGCAGAAGTGATCACCAACAGGGTTACATTCATTCCGAGGCGACCAACCCTCGAAGCCTACCGGGCTGTACTTAAAAGTGAAACGTACAATATCGCGACAGCGTATGCCAACACGATCTACTACACGGTACTCGGTACCATCATCAATATGGTCGTGGTAACGGCTGCCGCATATCCTTTATCAAAGAAGCGCCTGCACGGGCGCAAAGGCCTTACTTTCTTTTTTGTATTTACCACTCTGTTCAGTGGAGGGCTCATCCCAACCTACCTCGTGGTCCGCGCTACAGGGCTTACCAATACCGTATGGGCACTCGTCGTGCCAGGAGCTTTGTCAGTCTGGCACCTGTTCATCCTCAGAACCTATTTCCAGGGAATCCCCGGAGATCTGGAAGAAGCAGCTTCACTGGACGGGCTGGGCAACGCCGGCATACTGCTCCGCATCATCATCCCGGTATCAATTCCCATCTATGCGGCGTTCACTGTCTTTTTTGCGGTAAATCACTGGAACAGCTACTTCAACCCCATGATCTATCTGGATAACCGCGCACAATACCCGCTGCAGGTCATGCTCCGGGAATTGTTCACTGCCAACGAGATGTCCGACATGAATCCAATGTTTCAGGGTGCGATGGGAGAAACGAAGGTGATCGGCGATACCATCAAGGCAGCGGCCATCGTCTTTGTGATGGCACCAATCCTCCTCATATATCCATTGGTACAGAAGCACTTCATAAAAGGCATGATGCTTGGATCGCTCAAAGGTTAGGAATTCAATGACATGAAACGTAACGTACACCTTGTTTGCAACGCACACATCGACCCGGTATGGCTTTGGGAACGGGACGAAGGCATCGCCGCAGCGCTCTCCACATTCCGTTGCGCGGCTGATTTTTGCGAGGAATCCGGGGGATTCGTCTTCAACCACAACGAAGCGCTGCTTTACGAGTGGACAGAGGAGTTCGAGCCTGCGCTGTTCAAGCGGATACAGCGTCTTGTTGCAAAAGGACGATGGCATATAATGGGCGGATGGTATCTGCAGCCAGACTGCAACATGCCATCCGGAGAGTCGTTTGTCCGTCAGATGCTGGCCGGGCGTCGCTATTTCGACGAGAAGTTTGGTGTAAGGCCGACCAGCGCGATCAACATGGACTCGTTTGGCCATGACCGCGGCCTCGTCCAGATCATGGTCCGCGCGGGCTATGATTCCTACCTTGTATGCCGCCCCCCGGAAAAGGACAGGCCACTCGCAGGTACCGATGTCAGATGGATAGGTTATGACGGCTCCTCGGTGCTGCTCCACCGCTCCAGAAACTGGTACAACTCGCAATACGGCAAAGCCCGGGCCAAGGTCGAAGAACTACTGTCATCGAGCAGCGAAGATCCATTGATGGTTCTGTGGGGGGTGGGCGACCATGGAGGCGGAGCCTCCCGCGGCGACATAGCCGACCTGGACAGCTTGATCATCGAGCTGGAAAAACAGGGTGTCCAGGCGTCACATTCAACCCCGGAGGCTTACTTTGCCGCGGCCAGAGAAGCAGCCACCGGTGAGTTTCCATCCTTTGACGGTGACCTCCGCCCGTGGGGGCCCTGCTGCTACACCACTATGGTACGCGTAAAACAGGCGCACCGCCGCCTTGAGGACACGCTGTACAGTACGGAAAAACTGCTTGCTGCGGCAGCTATGAATGGACTTCTTCCTTGGCCAGAAACCGAACTCGCAGAAGCACGGCGTGCTCTTCTCTTTGCGCAATTCCACGACATATTGCCTGGATCGGCTATACGCGAGGTTGAAGAGGCTGCGCTCGATACGATGGGAGGTGCGCTTGACCTACTCGGGCGCCTCCGTTCACGAGCGGTCTTTGCCCTTTCGTCAGGCTCTCCCGCTGCCAGCGGTGACGAGATTCCTATACTTGTCTTCAATCCTCATCCATGGCCGGTCGAAGCCGTTGTGGAATGCGAATTCCAGCTGGCAGATACCAATTATGGCGAGAGCTACACACTGCCCCGAGTCTTTTCCAACGGCATCGAGGTTCCTTCACAAAATGAAAAGGAAAGCTCCAACATCAACCTTGACTGGAGAAAAAAGACGGTGTTCCGGGCGCTTCTTGCACCGCAGGGGCTAAGCCGCTTTGACTGCCGACTCGAACGGGTCTCCGCAAGACCCGTTCCGCCAGAGATGCTTGAAGGCGGGAACATCAGGGTCGTGGGCAAAAACCAGAGCGTTACCATCGGACGGCAGAGCGGTCTGGTAGACGAATGGAACGCAGGTGGCCGGAATCTCGTCGATGCAGGAGCCTTTGCCGTCATCGCACTTGAAGACGACGCCGACCCATGGGGCGTGCTGCCACGCGACTACAGTCGGGAACTCGGACGGTTCCATCTGGCTTCACCAGAGGAGGCTGCGCGCATCGCGGGTACGGGCGGTGCGGACCTCGAACCTGTGCGGGTGGTGGAAGCCGGTCCTGTCCGGGTGGTAGTGGAAGCCATTTTTACGCTGGAAGCCAACTGGCTGATCCGCCGGTATCTCGTTGACCTTGCGGGCATGGGTCTGGGTATCGAAGATGAACTGCTCTGGGAATCCGCCAACCGTATGGTCAAGCTTCTGGTTCCTACTACAATCAAGGGTGCACAATTCCTTGGCCAGGGTGCATTCGGTCACTCGAAACTGCCGTGCGACGGTTCGGAAGCGGTTGCAAAGAGATGGGTAGCCGCTGTGGCCGGGGATGATGCGGTAGTTGCCTACACCGACGGCACCTACGGTTCTGATTATCGCGATGGAACTATCAGGCTGAATCTGCTCCGTACTCCCGCGTACGCTGCCCATCCCATCCAGGACCGTCCCCTCATTCCAGCTGACCGCGCCAGGCCACGCATCGACCGTGGCTTGCGACGCTTCTCCTTCCGCTTTGAACAGGGGGCTGCAGACATCATAAACAGCGTGGACAGACGGTCGCTTGAGCGTGGCGAGCGTCCGTTCCCCGTCTCCTTTTTTCCACCGGGGAGCGGCAAAGCAAGCGTGCCGGGTTGCCTTGTCGACGGTAGTCTCGTTGCTTCGGCATTGAAACGCTCGGAATCCGGAGACGGCTGGATACTGAGGCTCCACGATCCTTCCGGAAACGGTGATTCCGGGTCGGTGATCTTCCCCGCCCTTGGTGCCGGTCCCTTTGCGGTAGCCTGTGGCCCCTGGGAAGTCCGCACATGGAAACTCCGGGATGACGGAAACTGGGCGGAGACCGACATACTTGAAGCACCACTGTCCACATGAACCGTACGCGACTGCTACGCCCCGGTCTCGTTTCCATTTCCTTCCGTTCGATACCGGCAATAGTAATAGCCAAAGCTGCCGCTGCCGCGGGACTGGAGGGGATCGAATGGGGTGGAGACATCCACGTGCCGCATGGCAATCTGGCCACAGCGCGCGAGGTTGCCGGAATCTGTTCGGATGAGGGGCTTGCGGTAGCAGCATACGGCAGCTACCTCCGTTTCGGCCAGGAGGACCCTCCTGTACAAGCTGTACTGGACACAGCGCAGGAACTGGGTGCACCACTCGTGCGCGTCTGGGCCGGCGACACAGGATCACTGAAGACTGGCAACGACCGCAGAAGGGTCATTGAAAATGGTCTCCAGGAACTCGTTGCCTCAGCGGCAGTTCGCCGGATTCAAGTTGCACTGGAATTTCATGGAGGGACTCTCACGGACAGCATCGTTTCGACGATGGACCTTCTGGACACGGTCCCGGGTCTACTCAGCCTCTGGCAACCAGCTATCGGCTCGAGCGTGCACGAACGGGTAACTGGTCTGAAGCTGCTACTGCCCCGTCTTGCCAACATGCATGTGTACAACTGGGATCATGGCCCCGAAAATCGCCGCCCCCTCTCTGAAGCCAGGGAGTCCTGGCAGGAACTCTTCCGTATGGTTGCAGACAACGTAGCTCCCAAACCTGACCAGCAACCGGAGCTATGCTGGGCTTTGCTCGAATTCATGCCTGACGATTCCCTTTTAAGTTTGCCCTCCGAGAGCGACGCACTCCTGGGCTGCATCAGGCAAGCCCAGACGGGTCTGTGAGGACTGTCCGGATGCAACATGAGTGCGCAGAAGGAACACTGAATGGAAGAAATCAGCAATTTCGAGATAGGTGACTTCAGAGTCCACTACCTGAGGGATAAAATCAGTGGTAGAACCGGCACCGAATGGACACCCAGAGCTATAAGCAGCCTCGTCCAGCAACCCGTTGACGGGTCTACTACCCGTCCGCTGGAATCCCTGGTCCAGATAAAAATACTCGGAGACTCCTACCCCGGGGCCTTTGCCCAGGGGCATACGATGAGGAACTCTGACTCTATCGACGATTTCAAATTCGAGAACCAGGTGCTCACACAGAAAGACGGGATGAATACTGTCCTGACAGTTCTTCGCAGCACCAGGGGGCATGTAATCGAGCACCTGATGTACTGGCTGACAGGGGATAGTGCAGCATGGATAGAAACAAGCTTCCGCAACGATTCAGACAAACCCGTTACCCTTGAGATGCTTTCCACGTTCTCCTTCGGTGGAATCACGCCTTTCAGGGGTAACGAAAGTCCAGGACGGCTCCTCGTACACAGATTCCGCTCTGCATGGAGTGCTGAAGGACGACTTGACACACAGACTGTAGAAAACCTCCACCTTGAGCCATCATGGAACGGGGCAGGTGCCTTCAGCGAGCGCTTTGGCCAGATCGGTACCATGCCAGTACGGCGCTGGTTCCCATTCCTAGCAATAGAGGACAGGGTTGAAGGCGTGTTCTGGGGCGCACAGCTGGCCTGGGCAGGATCGTGGCAGA
>JFJP01011292.1_pt1 | contig 21077 bp, 20 predicted proteins | sample 431651 | NCBI WGS metagenome assembly JFJP01 (sample SAMN02602958, study PRJNA72255) | Microbial mat metagenome, whole genome shotgun sequencing project. | biome: fresh water; feature: sink hole; material: water; isolation source: purple microbial (photo- and chemosynthetic) mats found in...
AGCAAGAATGGCGCAATTTAGTTGACCCTGAATGGTTTCAGGCCTGGTTGGGCGATTTATTTCTTAATGATGGGGTGCAAGAAATTGCCGTTCAAACGGAGTTACCATTACGGAAAGAGTTAGCCAAATTGGGTTTTCCCACCCAGGGTCGCGAAGGGCATGATTTTTGGTATATTCGCGCCGCTAAAGCTGTCACTAGATTACAAGCCAAGCTCGCTAAAACCAAGCAACCGTCGGCCTTTATCATTTCAGAAGATTTAGATTTTTATGAACCAAAAGGCAAAAATAAAATTAAAGGGGCATACCGTCTCGATTTATTACAATCTAATCGTAGCCCCATTGGACAATTTTTGTTGAAACACGCTCAAATCCAGGTTTATTGCGTGGCAAATTATCTTAAAGAATCGTAGTTTTACCCACAATATCACATTCGTTTCATTACAAAATACACCTATTTATCAAGAAATTATTCTGTTTCATTACAAAATACACCTATTTATCAAGAAATTATTCTGAAATAGTCACTTCGTTATCCTCCTAACGTCACTCGATTGAGGCTAGTTGGATAACGAATGATACTGTAATATCTCTATGTCCGACGAACTAAAACGCTGTCCTTATTGTGACGAAGAAATTCGAGTGAAAGCCCTTATTTGCAAACATTGCCATCAATGGATGCCTGGCTATAGCTGGGATTCGGCTTCACGCGACATGTTGCTGCAACAAGAAACCGCCACCAAAGTTATCACCACCATCACCGAAGACCGCGACAGCCGTCAAGGGCAACTCAATTTGGTCTTACGTTGGGCTGACGGCAATCGCATGGGAACGTTTCGGGGTTTCGATTTATCCGCCCAAGATTTGCGGGGCATTGATTTAGCCAAAGCCGATTTACGGGAGGTTAATTTCAGTGAGGCGGATTTAAGCGGCGCGGATTTAAGCGGCGCGAATTTGACCAAAGCCAATCTCTACCGCGCGAATTTACGCGGGGCGAAAATTCAACAGGCGAAATTGGTGGATGTTTATGGGCGCGAGGTCATCATGGAGCAAGCCAATTTGAGTGGCAGCAGCCTGCTGCGCGCCAATTTACGGGGCGCAAACCTCAAGGCAGCCATCCTCTATCGCGTGGATTTAGAGCAAACGAACCTTAAAGTGGTGGATATGCGCGGAGCTAATCTAAAGGAATGTTATCTTAAAGATACCACCCTTGAATGGGCTAAAATGGAGGAGGTTAGTTTGGTTGGCGCGTTGCTGATTCGGGCTAACTTGACGGGAACGGATTTAAGCCCAGTGCAATATAAAAAAGCCCAAAGCCTTGAGGGGACGGTACTGCCTGATGGGACGATTTATCAGGAAGAGAAGAAGTAAGAAAAAAAACAGCCGCCTGATTGGGCGGCTGTTTTTGGTTTATTTAGCTCCCGATATTTTGGCGAGAGCCTCAGCATAAATTTGCATTTGCTGTTGTAGCGCATATAACTCGGTTTGGATTTCGTGATAATGTTGCCAGGCTTGTTCATGTTCAAATGGGCTGACATTAGGCGGAATTTGCTTCTCATAATTATGGAGCAGCGGATGCCATTTTGACAAGAACGGGGCTAATCCTAAGTTCAAGACTTCCAAAGTTATCGGCCCAAATGATTGTGGACCATGAATAACTGCGGGGCCAGCTTCACGTAAAATAGTACGCGTTAAACCAAAAAGGGTATACAATGAGTTGAGGGCTTCACGTACCGAGCCATTACGACGCGGCTGAGTGGCGACACGGGTCATTAACTCCACATATAAAGCCCAGGCCGCGTGTTGTTCTACCTCATTGGGTTCAAACTCCATGCCCCCTAAACCAAAAGGTAAGTTAACTGAAAATTTCTTAGCTTTAATTCCTGGTAATTCTATTGCCATTTTTTATCTCCTTTAACAAACGAGTTAAGGCCGTCACAAATAACGGGTCATTTATCTGAATCCCTTGTTCATAATCCACCCACTCCACTGATGAGCCAACCTCAAAACGGCTACCATCCCCTGTTGGTAAAATAGTTTGGGTTTTACCCGTCACATCCACCCCAAACAAGTACGCGGTTGTATCCATGGCCTTTGAGGGGCGCACATGACCTAATGGGATTAACTCAGCTAACTCCACTTGATAGCCCGCCTCTTCCCACAATTCTAACTGCGCTGTTTCTACAACAGTTTTGTTTGGTTCTAAACCACCCGTAATGCTACACCGTTCCATCTCTGGCCCATGCGCGGGGCAAATTTCTAGCCGCGCTAAAAATTGCAATTCTGCGCTGTCGGTGCGATAGGGTAATAAAACGACTATCACGCCATCACAACGGGCTTCATGCACGTAGGTATAGCCGTCCTGGTCTAGGATGGCGAGGAATTTGTTTTGGAAGAGGGGTTTTGGGGACAAGGATAGACTCCTAGACTCATCTTAAATAATAAACCGTTTAAAAGGTTTTGAGCGCATTTTATATGCCTGCTTTGTAAGTTCAGACAGAAGTTTATTTTCGTCTTCCCGATTAAAACAATAATCAACCAATTTTTCAGCTGTTCTAGTATGACTATTGCCCTCTACTTTACTAAAAGGTATTCCTAACGTTTCGCATAACTTTGATAGATCAGATGTTTCAAAATTCTCTTCAACAGATAATATGGCTTTTAATTGTTCTGGATTTACATTAGGCATCCCTTCTGTTTCCTTTTTAGTTAGTGGAGTTGTTGGTTTTTGAGGCTCTTTAGGCATTTCTCGTGCTTTCTCATCACTATTAGATGGAGGAGATTGATTGTTACCTGGCTTAACACCTGTAATACCCCAGATAAGTTTCTTTAAAGCTTCTTCATCCTCAATAGTTTGGAATTTTACCCATCTTAACTCTTTCAAAAATAAAAGACTATCAGGAATTTGCTCAATACCAGGCAATAAAACAGGAATAACAGGAATACCCAAATAAAGAAACCGATTCATGGAAGCTCTTAATTCCATAATTTGCACAGGACCTAAACCATCTAGTCCAATACACATAGCCACAGATTTAGATAATGGAATCGCGGCTTGAATAGCATCTTGAAAAGAAGTTCCTGGACGAATTTCTTCTTCATCTAGCCAAGTTTTTATACCACTGTTGTTAAGAAGCTTATAGAGTATCATAATTTGAGATTTATCAAGACTATTATGCGCTAGAAAAACATCAAACATACCTTTCTGTGTTGTGTCAATTTTATCAGGTATCTTTAAACTACTGGCATATACCTTTTCTTGCTCAGTTAAGTTTATCTCAATTTTGATATGAGGCTGAGGTTTAGAAAAATCCTCATCGGTACACTCCTCAACAAGTTTATACACTTGGCGATGACAACGAGGTTGATTTGGCGGGAATGGTGGATAAACCTTAATTTCCTCTTTGAATTCTTTAACCAAAGCCCCAATTTTTTCTCTAAAACCTGCCCCATCTTTATCTTCGTCTAACTCCACATAAATGGGAGGATAGCCACAACCTATCACCGTAACCTTATAACCATCAAGAGCATCTACCGTTCTTTTGAGAAAATCCTTTTCATTACCTGGTCTAGGCTCAACATAGTAAAATGCCATCATTAATTCTCCTTTTGTTCTATAAGTTAATAAAACGAGGACTCTGCCCACGCCACTTGAATGACGAAAAAATCCTCATTAAATAAATTTGCTTAAGTATACCAACGAACCTTAATTTTAGCAATAGGGCATAAGTCGTTTCGCGCAAGGCATGAGCCTAACGCTGAAACCGTTCACGCAGGCGCGGCCATTGGACTAAATCGGCGTGATGTTTCCAGGCTAGAATGAGCGTGTTGCCTAACCAAATCGTTAGGAGTAGCCAGTCGCTCTGCTGATACCATAAATAGGGCAATAAACTGAGCATGGCGAACATCATTGCCCAGCCACTTATCGCCATAAAAGCAAACCAGATACCCAACGCCAGCCCCAACAACGTGGGAATTTCCCACAGGGTTAGTCCCGCCCAAATGCCAAATGTGACGGCCACCGCTTTGCCGCCGCGAAAGCGTAAAAAGGGCGAAAAAGCATGGCCTAAGATGGGGGCTAAGGCGAGGCCGACTAAAGGCCAGCCATGCCAACCAAAGGCAACGCGCGCCAGCCAAAGGGGAATTGCCCCTTTGAAGGAGTCTAACATTAAGGCCAATGCGCCCCAACGCCAGCCGCCTGCCCGTAATACATTGCTACAACCAGGGTTTTGGTCGCCATGCGTGCGAATGTCGGTTTTTAAGGCCACTTGCCCTAGCCAAACCGAAAAGGGCAACGCGCCAATGAAGAAGGTGAGAATGATAAAAATGAGGGTCATGACGAAATTTTACTTGAAAAAAGTCAAAAGTTCAATGATACGCTCTAGTCATCAGGTGACTTGAAGTCACCTGATGACTAAATCCTTGAATTTACAGGTGGATTTGTTTTGCTTAAGCAGTGGCAAAGTGGTAATATCTAACTCACTCATTAGAATGAGGAGGAGATGTTATGACTATAAAAGAAAATTACACCAAAGCTGTAGTCATTGGCGGCCTGATTGGGGCAATTTTGGGCGCGGGCGTGGCGTATGCCTTAATGCAAACTGCCCCAGAACGTAAGCATGGGAAAGATGCCAACTATTTTAAGGCGCAAGATTTACTGGATTTAACCCAAACTGCCGCTAATCTCATTAACAAACTTGATACTATTCGTAAGAAAACCTATTAAAAAATTGCGGTAGCTGAGTTACAGTAAGCCATTATCAGCTTTTTAACCTTACAACGGCTTAAGTAACTCATAAATCGCAATTTATTTAGCTGTTATGCCTGCAAAAAAAGTGGTGTTAGCCTACTCAGGTGGGCTAGATACGAGTGTGATTGTCCCGTGGTTGAAAAATACTTACGGCTGTGAAGTGATTTGTATGTGCGCCAATTTGGGGCAAGAGGAAGAATTATCGGGGCTAGAGGAAAAGGCGTTGGCCTCTGGTGCAACGAAATGTTACATTGAGGATTTGCGGGAGGAGTTCATTGCGGATTACATTTTCCCGACAATTCGCGCGGGCGCGATTTATGAGCGCAAATATCTGCTCGGTACGAGTTTTGCTCGCCCCTTGATTGCCAAGCGGCAGGTAGAAATTGCCGAGTTGGAGGGTGCGGATGCGGTTAGCCATGGGGCGACGGGCAAGGGCAATGACCAGGTGCGCTTTGAGCTAACCTATCAAGCCCTCAATCCGAAGTTACAAGTCATTGCGCCCTGGCGTGAATGGTCAATTCGCTCACGCCAAGATGCTTTGGACTATGCAATGGAGTATAATATCCCTGTCACTATGCAATGGAGTATAATATCCCTGTCACCGCCACCGAGAAATCCATTTATAGCCGTGACCGTAATATTTGGCACTTGAGCCATGAGGGAGGCATTTTAGAAGACCCCTGGTTAGAGCCTGAAAGTGCCATGTATCAACTCTCCGTTGACCCTGAAAACGCGCCTGATAAGGCGGAATATGTGGAAATTGATTTTCATGAGGGGCTGCCTAAGAAAATTAATGGCGTGGCCTCAGGCCCGATTGGTTTATTAACTAAACTGAACGAGATTGGGGCGCGGCATGGCGTGGGGCGGATTGATTTGGTGGAAAATCGGCTGGTCGGCATGAAAAGTCATGGCGTGTATGAAACGCCTGGCGGCACGCTGCTCGTGGAAGCCCATCAAGGGCTGGAGCAACTCTGTTTGGATAAACAGGTGCTTCATTATAAGGAGTTGATTGCCCACAAATATGCGGAATTGGTCTATAATGGGCAATGGTTTACCCCGCTACGGGAAGCGTTAGATGCGTTTGTGGCCGTAACGCAACGTCACATGACGGGGACAGTGCGGCTGAAGTTGTATAAAGGCAGCGTAACGTTAGTCGGGCGTAAATCACCTTACAGTCTCTATCGGGAAGATTACGCCACCTTTGGCGAGGAAGATGTTTATAATCAGCAAGATGCTGAGGGCTTTATTAAGCTCTTTGGCCTGCCCATGAAGGTCGCGGCCATGCTCAATATTGAAGGGGTGCGGCGCGGTCAACATGAGGAAGCAGATTACAGCAAGTTTAAGCGGGATTAAGTGAAACCAGACCTGTGAGGTTTTGAAAACCTCACAGGTCTAAATAAAGGGAGTATTATTACATGCTAGGACAATTAAACCGTTTTAGAATTGAAGGATTACATCATACTCACACGATTGATATACAAATTAGTGATAATAAATTAATTTTAGTCGGCGAAAATGGCACGGGTAAAAGTACCGTAGCTAACTTTATTTATTCTTTTTTAACGGGACAATGGTCAAGATTACTTAAATATGATTTTAAGTCTATTTTTGCGGAGGTTGATGGACAAGAATTTAAGTTTAGCCGCGAAGATATTACCACACCTGCTCAAAAAAGATTACCCACGTTAATGACATTATCATATGATGAAGTAGTTCGTCGACATAAAGCCGTATCAAAACTTCAAAGTAGTGTAGATGAACAATCTCGGTCAATTTCTCAAAATTTAGGAATACCCATTAATATAGTAAGAGAAGAATTAGCTGGAATTGATTCAGCATCACTCGAATTTAAGGAAAAAATTCGATTACTTAAAATTAGCATGGCACATGAAGTTCTCTATCTACCAACATATCGTAGGATAGAGCAAGATTTAAAAGAAATTTTTCCTGACTTAATTGAGCAAATTGAAAAATATTCGTTTAGCCAAGTCAGAAATAAACGCTCCACAGAGTTAGTTGAGTTTGGAATGAAAGATGTGGTAGAAACTATCAATGAGAAATTGAGCCAAATAAAAGAAGCTATGCGACAGGATTTGAGCAATTTAACAGGAACTTATTTGCATGATGTGATTCAAGGAACATATCAAACCATTGACCCAATACAGTTGCAACAACTTGAAACTGATGAAATGGATACTCTTTTTAGACGTATCCCCTCTGAAATTTTGCCTGAACAGGACAAACAAGTTTTAAGAAATATAATATCAAAAATTAAACAATCAGGTGAAATTCAATCTAGTAACCGTGTAGTGGCTCATTTTTTAACTAAATTAATTGAATTACAACAACAGCAACAAGATAATGAAAAAGACATTAGGCAATTTGTACAGGTTTGTAATGAAGGGTATTTGTCAGGTAAAATACTTGACTACGATGATGTGAATTTTAAAGTCTCTATTGTTCCTCAAGGGATAACAAACCGTTCTGCTAATCTTTCGTTACGGGCTTTATCATCGGGTGAAAAACAAATTATTTCCTTATTTTCTCACCTTTATTTGTCAGGCAAAAGTAATTTTTTTATGATAATTGATGAACCTGAATTATCGTTATCTCTCCCCTGGCAACGGCGATTTTTACCTGATATATTAGCTAAATGTAATGGTCTCATTGCTGTAACTCACTCGCCTTTCATCTACGAAAATGAATTAGAACCATATACCCATTCATTAGAAGAATTTATTGAGCCATATATGCCGATTGATGAAGATTTTATAGTTAATCAAGAAGATTTAGATGAAGATGAGTTAATTGCCTCAGAACCACTTATCTTATAAAGGAGTAATATTTATGTCATATTTAAATACTTTAACAATAGCTCGGAATAGCAAAAATGTACTTCATCATCTAAAATTGCTTAATTATTCTGTGCATTTTCCTACAAGAACTGTTGAAAGTCGTGGCATAGTACAAAAAAAACCATCATCTCAACAAGATGGGGCTGCTTTTTTATTATCCATCGCGGGCATGTTCTCTTCTTCCCCAAGTAATACCTCTGAGAATGTTAAAGCTATTGTAGCCAAGGCGATTTTAAGTAAATATGGGGAAAAGTAACTTATGCCTTTATTGATGGACACTGGCTTTTTATATGCTACGATTGATGGTAATGACACTCGCCATAAACAGGTATTAGAAATTTTACCAGCCTTACATGGAGAAACTTGGTTAGTTCCAACGACAGTATTAGTGGAAGTAACCTATTTGTTAGGCAAAAGGCTTGGACACGAGAAAATGAGACAATTTATAGCTACGATTCAACAGGGTCCATTTGAATTTATATCTATTACCAAAAGTGACTTACCGCGTATTCACCAGTTATTAACCACATATTCTGACGCAAAGTTAGATTTTGTGGATGCCTCAATTACGACACTAGCCGAGAGATTAAATATTCGTACTATTCTGACAGTTGATAGACGAGATTTTGGCATGATTCGCCCAAAACATTGTGATTATTTCAATATTTTACCTTAAATAAACTCAAAGAGTAGCAGGATTTAGCCGATTATGAAATTATATTACATTATTTTATTGCAATTGTTAGCCCTCGCGCTGATAACCACCTCAGCCACCCAAGCCCAAAGTACGCCTGAAACGACTTCGTTACAAGCGACCATTATCAGCCGTCCAACCAATAATGTGGGTACATGGCTGATTGGCGCGGTGAATGTGGAAGTGACCAATGAGACGCAAATTTTTGCTTCAAATGGTTCGTTGGAGGTGGGCGGTTGTGTAACATTAGATTATGTGGTGGTGGGGACAACCAACATTGCCTTGAAAATTCAAGGGGAAGCCGCAACGGTTTGTAATTCAGGTGAGCCAACCGCTACGCCTAATCCAAGCAGCGAGACAACTTGGCAAGGTAAAATTGAACTCCAGGGGCGAACTGACCATAGCGGCGCGGCGATTTTTTTGAGTGAGCAACCATGTAGTACCGCGACCTTTAATCAATCGCAAGCCGTCAGCGCGGCAGATGGCACATTTCAAGTGAGCGCGCCGAGTAGCCAAATATTTCAATGTTTGCAGGTGAGCAACGCGTTATATTTAACTCTGCGTCAAGATATTACCTCGCCCATGATTGCGCCCATCACTTTGAAAGCGGGCGATGTCAATGGCGATAACATTATCAATATTTTAGATATTGCGACCTTAGCGGCGCATTATGACCAAAATTATCCGTCCGTTGATTTAAACGCGGACGGTAAAATTGATATTTTTGATTTGGTAACGGCAGCAAGTAATTTTCAATGAAAAGTAAGAATCCGCTAAGACACGCGAAGAAATCAGAAGAAAAATAAAAACGTAGCTTTTCTTAGCGCACTTCGCGGATTCTGGCTGAATAATTACGAAAAACAAGAAGTGAGAAAAAAGAAATGAGAAATTTTGGGAAATATGTTTTATCGGCGGTGACGGGGGGTGTGATTGGCGCGGCGGCGACCTGGCTGTGGTCAAACCGTCCTGGTACGGCGCGGCTCATGGGCAGTTGGGGTAATTATCCGAAAGTGGCGGCGCAACTCCATACCTTCCAAACTATTGCGGAATTACGCCAAATTCTAAAAAATGTCCACTCCGCCATTCCTCGTGGCAACGGGCGCAGTTATGGCGACTCAGCTTTAGCTCCGCACATGATTTCTAGTTTGAATTACAATAAATTCCTCTCCTTTGATACCCAAGCAGGCATTATTCATTGCCAAGCAGGAGTGTTACTTTCTGAAATTTTAGAGGTGACGGTGGCGAAAGGTTGGTTTTTACCCGTGACCCCTGGCACAAAATTAATTACCGTTGGCGGGGCGATTGCCTCTGATGTGCATGGGAAAAGCCAACACAAGGCGGGCAATTTTAGTGACCATTTAGTGAGCATGGAACTTATGTTGGCGGATGGTTCGATTGTGACCTGTTCACCTGAGCAAAATAACGAATTATTCTGGACAACTTGCGGCGGTATGGGGCTGACGGGCGTGATTTTGAGCGCGACCATGCACCTGATTCCAATTGAAACCGCTTACATTCGCCAAGAGTCATTACGGGCGGATAACCTTGACCATTTGATGGATTTGTTTGAAGAATCGGAAAGTTGGATGTATTCGGTGGCGTGGATTGATTGCTTAACGAAAGGTAACGGTATGGGGCGGGGCTATATTATGCGCGGTGAACATGCGACGCTGACTGATTTGGCGGGAGATTCTCGCCGTAAATATCCGTTAGAGCCGCGTTGGAAACCGAAATTAATTGTACCATTTGATTTTCCTGAATTTTTCCTTAATAGCTTCATTATTAAAGCCTTCAATTTTGTGCTTTATCATAAAAATCCTAAAAAAGTCGTTAAAAGTGTAATTGATTATGACGAGTTTTTCTACCCCTTAGATGTCATTTATCAATGGAATCGCATTTATGGGCCACGCGGCTTTACGCAATATCAGTTTATATTGCCAACAGAAAATAGTCGCGCGGGCATGAAAGCCATTATGCAAAAAATTACCGATAGTAATATGGGGTCATTTTTGGCCGTGTTAAAACTTTATGGCCCACAGCGCGGCTATTTGCCGTTTGCGATGGCGGGCTATTCGTTGGCCTTAGATTTTCCCATTCGAGATGGCCTCTTTGATTTTTTAGATGAATTAGATAAACTCGTTTTGTCATACGGCGGACGGCTTTATCTTACGAAAGATGCCCGTATGAGTGCGGCCATGTTCAAAGAAACCTATCCGCAATTAGAGACATTTTTGCAAAATCTCCAGCAAATCAACCCTAACGATAAATTTCGCTCCCGCCAATCTGACCGCGTGGGACTGACTAAATAATTCGCGGATTTAGTCATCAGGTGACTTGAAGTCACCTGATGACTAGACCTCTTCTCGGGAAAATAATTAATTATGGGACATGTGTTAATTCTCGGCGCGACCTCCGACATGGCACAAGCGTTAGCTTATCGTTATGCTCAAGAGGGCTACCAAGTGACTTTAGCGGCGCGGCAGATTGAGCCGCTGACGGCGTTAGTGAGTGATTTACAAATTCGTTATCAAGCGAAAGTAGCGGCTTTGGCGTTTGAGGCGACAGATTACGCCAGCCACGCGACTTTTTATGCCAATTTAGCCACACCACCTAATGTCGTGATTTGTGTTTTTGGCTATCTTGGTGAACAGGCTAAGGCGCAAGAAGATTTTGCCGAATCAGAAAAAATCATTGCGACGAATTATGTGGGGGCGGTCTCCATCCTCAATATTGTAGCGAATGATTTTGAATCAAGGCAAAGTGGTTGTATCATTGGGATTAGTTCGGTGGCGGGGGACCGTGGTCGCCAAAGTAATTACATTTATGGCAGTGCTAAGGCGGGGTTTACGGCTTATTTGTCAGGCTTACGTAATAGATTGGCGAAATCTCAGGTGCAGGTTTTAACGGTTAAACCTGGTTTTGTGCGGACGCGAATGACGGAAAAATTAAAACTTCCGCCATTCATTACAGCAACGCCGACTCAAGTGGCTAACCAAATTTATCGCGCTCACCAGGCCAAACGTGATGTCCTCTACACGCTCTGGATGTGGCAATTTATTATGTTGATTATTCGACATATTCCTGAATTTATCTTCAAACGGCTCAGTTTATAACCCCATGACCGACTACAAATTATTAAGTCTTGATGTCGATGGCACCTTGATTGGCAATGGCTCTTACCCCACACCACGCGTCACGGCTGCAATCCATGCCGCTAAAGCCAAAGGAGTGACGGTAGCCCTCTGTACGGGGCGTGCCTCGGAAGCATGTTACCATTTACTAAGACATTTAGAGTTAGATGGATTGCATATTTTCTTTGATGGCGCGGCAGTAGTCAATTGGCCGAATAATGAACTGGTTTTCTTACAGGCTCTACCGCCCCATGCGGCGGAACGGTTGATTGAACTGGCGCGGAAATACGAGTTATTTTTAGAAATTTATGCTCATGATTTTTATTTCATTGAGCAAGAAACTGAACTGGCGCAACAACAACAAGAAAAATTACAAATTACGCCTATCGTCACTGACTTAACCACCTTAGTCAACCGTATTAAAATTGTTAAAGGACAAGTCATTGCCACCAATGCCGCCGAGAAACAACGGGCTGATTTACTGACCCAAGAAATAGCCTCCTTATGTAAAGTTTCGTGGAGTTGGGACCCTAGCAATGGCATGTATTTTGGCAATGCCATTTCCCGTTTCGCCTCTAAAGGCACAGCATTTCGGGAAATGACAGATTATCTCGCCATTCCACTCCACCAAACCTTAGCGGTGGGGGACTCCTTTAATGACCTGCCCGCATTTGAAGTGGCACATACTAAAGTGGCCATGGGACATTCCCCCGATGCCCTCAAAGAGTTAGCCGATTGGGTCGCGCCGTCGGTGGATGAGGATGGCGTGGCTGCGGCAATTGAGAAATTTATTTTATAGTATTATTTTAATGGAGTTACAAAATGAATCAATATCTGCCCCCCCATATTTCAGCTGAAGATTGGTCACAAACTCCCGCTTCGGTTCAAACCTTGATGACAGCGACCATGCAACAGCTTAATCAACTAGAAGAAATGCTTAACAAAGTAGAACTCATGGTTAAAAATGAGGTCACGCCCCCTGCCACTATTTTAGTAGTGGATGATAATCAACTTAACCGTAATATTTTGACGCGACGTTTAGAAAAACAAGGCCATTTAACCGAAATTGCAGTGGATGGACGGGATGCAGTTAATAAAATAGAGGCGAGCCATTTCGACTTAGTATTACTCGATATTATGATGCCAGAAATGGATGGTTATGAAGTTTTAGCCCATCTACAAGCCAATAATAAATTACGGGAAATATCGGTAATTATTATTACTGCCATTGATGAAATGCAAAGTGCGGTGCGGTGCATTGAAATGGGTGCGGAAGATTATCTTGCCAAACCCTTTAACCCCGCGCTATTAACCGCCCGCATCAATGCTTGTTTGGAAAAAAAACGGCTACGAGATATGCAACGAGCTTATATTATTCGGCTGAACTCTGAAAATGAGCGTAAATCAGCCGAATTGGGACGAGCGCGGCGAGCTCAACAGGCCATGTTACCTGAAACTACGCCCCAAATGGAGCATTTGCAAATTGCGGCCTGGCAACAAATGGGTTCTGAGGTCGGCGGCGATTATTACGATTTCCTACTTAAGTCAGAAGGCCGTTTATGGGTTGTTGTTGGTGACGCGACAGGCTTTGGCGCGGCCTCTGGGTTGATGGTTTCCGCGACCAAAATCGCACTTTTAGCGATGAATGAAACGGACCTCAGTGAGCAACTCTATAAGGTGAATACGTTATTAACCAAAACAAAGTTTAACCAGCCCATTAATATTGCGCTATTATTGAGTGAATTTTCAACGTTTCAGAATAACCAAATCAGCTTAAAAATGATTGGCGGTGGTATGCCACCCGCTTATATTTGGCGCAGAAATGGCACATTAGAGGAAGTGATTATTCCAGGGCTGCCTTTGGGGGTTTTGAGCGAGGCAAATTACGAATTACATACGCTTGATTTATATGCTAACGAAGTCATTATTTTGCCAACCGACGGGTTATCCGAAATGTTTAACCATGAGGGGCAGATGCTAGGTTATGACCACTTAATGACTGCCCTAGAACAAATTGATGCACTCAACCTTACGGCGGAGGAAGTATTAAGACAAGTTCAAGTCATTGGGCAAAATTGGGCGAGTGGACACCCCCAAGCCGATGATATGACGTTAGTGGTGGTGAAGGTGACGGCGTAATAAGTTAGCCCTTATAACGGTTCAACCGTTAGCCTTTATAAGGTTTCAAACCTTATAAAGGCTTATAACAATGTTCTCCTAACAAATCGCCCACGTCCTGCGTGAGCCACAAATTGCCCTTCTGCCACAATCACCTCGCCCCGACTGAGGGTGGTTATCGGCCACCCTGTCAGCGTGAGGCCATCGTAAGGTGTCCAATCGACGTTCTCATGGAGCGTTTGGGTGGATAAAGTTTTGCTCTGCTCAGGGTCAAAAATCACCACATCCGCCTCATACCCCACGCCAATGACCCCTTTGCGCGTCAGGCCAAAGAGACGGGCGGGGGTGGTGCAACAGACCTCCACCCATCGATTCAGCGAGAAATGACCGCGCCGCACCCCTTGATAAACCCCCGCCAACCGCATCTCAATGGATGGCACGCCACCAGGAATTTGGCTAAAATCCTGTGCCGCCAAACCCCGCGCCTTATCCGCACTGACAAAAGGACAATGGTCAGTTGATACAACTTGTAAGGTATTATGCGCCAGAGCTTGCCATATACTGTCTTGGTCAGCTTGACTCCGTAAGGGCGGCGCGCAGACGGGTAATGCTCCTGTAATACCCGCTTGGTCATAGGCCGCGTCGGTCAAAAAGAGATATTGCGGACAAGTTTCACCCATGATGGGCAGGCCCCGTTGACGGGCGGCAGCAATGCGCTGTACGGTTTCGTTACAACCCACATGGAAAATATATAACGGAGTTTCGATATAAGTCGCAAGGTCAATGGCACGCCCCGCCGCTTCCCCCTCTAATAAAGCAGGCCGACTGCGCGGATGCCAAGCAGGAGTATTACGCCCCGCCGCTAAATTTTGGGCAATCAAAGTGCAGATGACATCCCAATTTTCGGCATGAATGACGGGCAAACCGCCCACCGTTTTAACAGCTTGTAAGGCTTGAAACAGTTGGTCATCTGTCAAGCGCAACCCGTAGGCCATGTACAGTTTGAAACTAGCGCAACCCGCTTGATACGCCGCCGCCACTTGGTCAAGTTTCGTAATCTCCGTTGGGCCGATGGTCATGTGCAGGCCGTAATCTATAACAACTTTGGGCGCGGCCTCCGCTTGGCGCGCCGCTAAAGCCGCTAACATCGATTCATCACCCATCGGCTGGACAAAATCAATCACGGTGGTTGTGCCACCATACGCCGCGGCCCGCGTGGCCGTGAAAAAATCATCTGCCGAAACCACGCCACTCGGCAAGGGCATTTGCTCATGCACATGCACATCCACCGCGCCTGGGATGACCAGTTTGCCCGTTGCGTCCAACTCGCGCGCCCCCTGCAAGCCTTGCCCGATGGCGGCGATAATTTCCCCCTTTATGCCCACATCGGCCTGATAAGTGGCCTCGCTGGTGACAACCGTGCCATTTTTGATGACTACATCAAAGTTCATTTGAGTTCTCCTTGAATATAATAATTAGGTAACCCCCTCACCCCGCCCCTCTCCCAAAGGACGAGGGAGTCTTTTGTCTTCCCTCTCCCCATGGGAGAGGGCTAGGGTGAGGGGCCTCACACCTGCACTACCACAATCGTTATATCATCATGCGGCTCAGCCTCGCCCACAAAATCTAGCACGGCCTGCTTAATTTCCTCTAACATATCTTCAGCATTTGTAGCTTGGCTCTCCCTAACAGTTTGCTCCAGTCGGTCAAAGCCAAACATGGCGCGGCTATGATTCATAGCCTCAATCACACCGTCACTCGTTAAAATAAGCATGTCCCCTTTGGCTAAAGCTAATTCAATTTCTTGATAAGCTAACACTTTACTAAAGCCAGTTCCCAAAGGCATCCCGCCCACTTCTAGCCACCGCACCTGACCATCGGCACATTTGAGCAAGGGCATTACGCAGCCCGCATTCGCCACGCGTAAGGTAAAAGGTAAGCTGGATACCAACGGCTCAGTCTTAATAATTTCGATATAAATAAGGGCGCAATTTTGATGCGTGCTGTCGGTATAGGGTTTCAGGTGGTTATCCAACTCCGCCAAAAACTCATGGGGCGCAAATTCCTGCTCCACCAATGGACGAAATAACGCCGCCACCACCGCCATAAAGAGCGCGGCAGGCATGCCCTTACCCGAAACATCGCCCACAACTATCACGTAACTTGCCATAAGATGGTAGTCGTTTAACGCAGGAAAGGCATGGTAAGCATATAAATCGCCGCCGATTTCGCGGGCCGCCATCGTATAACAAGCCACATCTAACTCTGACCAGTTGGGGCGCAACGGTGGTAATAAACTGCCCTGAATTTTGCGCGCCAAATTGATTTCCTGCTGCATGGCCGTCAATTGGTCATGCTCATAAACGGCGCGCTTCAAACTTAAAAGGGTACTGACCCGCGCTAACAGCTCGCGGCGGTCAAAAGGTTTCGTAATATAATCATTCGCCCCCGCCTCCAAGCCCGCAATAATATCGGTGGTTTGAGCTTTCGCGGTCAACATTAAAATGGGCAATTCCGACAACGCATATTTTTGGCGCAAGGTTCGGCTGACCTCATAGCCCGACATTTGCGGCATCATTACATCTAATAACACTAAATCAGGCAGTAATCCTTCATTAATCAACTTGAGGGCGATAACTCCGCTTAAGGCTTGCACCACACGGTATTTTTCAAGCATGAGATGATTCGTTAATACTTGTAAATTAATGGGTTCGTCATCTACAATCAAGACGGTTATTTTATGTTCATCCGCCAAAATATCCGCCTGATTAACATTTAGCTTAAGGGAAATATCGGACATTCGCAGGGTGGTGCTAGACTGACTATTAAGATTAGTCATGGTGGTGGAGTGACTTAGCGGTAAGGTGAAGGTAAAATGTGAGCCTTGCCCCACTTGCGACTCCAGCCAAATTTGCCCACCATGCAGTTCAACCAACTTCTTGGTCACGGCCAAGCCCAACCCCGTCCCGCCATATTCGCGCGCCGTTGAGCCATCAGCCTGTTCAAAGGATTCAAACACGCGCTCATGGCTATCGGCAGAAATCCCAATACCCGTGTCACTGACCGTAATAGCGAGAAATTGCGGCTGCTCACTCACGGCCTCAAAATGTAATTTAGACGGCCCATCACTCACCCGCGCCGAGAGTTTAACCGTGCCACCAGGCGTAAATTTAACTGCATTGCCCAGTAGATTATACATAATTTGTTGCACCCGATTTTCGTCAGCCTCCACTAACGGAATATCACGGCTGAGGTTATTTTGCAATTCTAAATCTTTCGCCCCAATCAGAGTTTGTAACAAAGTTAAGACCACATTGCTGAGGCTATATAAATCTAACGGGCGATTTTGTAACACTAATTCATTATTTTTCATCTTGGAAAAATCCAAAATGTCATTAATTAAATTATTCAGCCGCCGTCCACTGAGGGCAATCATATTAAGATTATCTTTCGTAGGTTCGGGCAATTCCCCCGTCGCCCCCGCCATGAGCGACTCGGCCAAACCAATAATGCCATTTAACGGGGTGCGTAATTCATGGGAGGTATTCGCCAAAAATTCATCTTTCAGCCTATCCAAACGGCGCAACTGCTCGGCCACCAATTGCTCTTGCTCTAGGGCTTTTTGCCGCTCGGCCACCAAAAGTCGCTCTTGCGCCAACTCCCTTTCCCGCCCCGCTAAAATTCGCGCATGTCGCCGCGCCCGATATTGCACAAAACCTAACACAGAACTTACGCTTACTAACACATACAAGCCATAAGCCCACCAACTCCGCCAGGGCGGTGGCGTAACATGTAATGGCACCGCAATCCCCACGCCATTCCAGGCCCCCTGCCCATTCATGGCGCGTACGCGAAAGATATAATCCCCCCCATCTAAATTGGTATAAGTAGCAGAACGTTTGAAGCTAGGGTCAGTCCAGGTCTGGTCAAAACCTTCCAACATATAACTATATTGATTGGCGGGTGAGTTCAAATAATCCAACAAGGCAAACTCAAAGGACAACACATTGTCGGTATAATTCAACGGCATGGGGGTTTGTAACGGCACAGGCCGATTTAATATTTCAAAATGGGTCAAAGCAATGGCGGAAATATCATTGGTCGTTGGCAATTCGTCAGGCTTAAAAATATTAAAGCCATTTTGTCCACCAAAAATCAATTGCCCCTGAGCATTTTGGAACGCCACTCCCGTTACAAATTCATTACTCTGCAAGCCATCACGCGCCACAAAACGGCGCGCCGTTTGGCTGCGCGGGTCAAAACGAGTTAGCCCATTGACCCCACTCAGCCACAAATTGCCCTGCGCGTCACTCAAAATTGCGCCAATCGTATTGGAAGCCAGGCCATCCTTTTCAGTGTAAACCGTCTCGGTAAAACGCTGCAAATCAAAGGCATGCAGCCCCGTTTTCGTGCCAAGCCACAGAGTATGGCTCACTTCACGCAAGGCTAAAATGGTGGTATCCGTTAGATAACGGTTGAAAGTTTTAGTCGTCTCATTATAAAGATTTAAGCCCTGCCGCGTGCCAACCCATAACCGTTGCGCCGAGTCCTCAGTTATCGCCAAAATTTCGCTATGGCTCAAACTGCTGGCCGTGTCATCATGGAAATAATGAGTAAAGGTATCATCATTTTTATTAAGGCGATTCAGCCCGTTGTATGTGCCAACCCACAACGCCCCATGGTGGTCTTCATAAATCGTCGCCACATAATCATGGCTTAAGCTATGTTCATCCGCCTCATCATGTTGATAATGTTTAAACGTGCCGCCTGAATCAGAAGGAATAAAGCGATTCAAGCCACTATAGCTACTGCCCGCCCATAACACATTATGACTATCTTCATACAGCGTCATAATGTCGTTATCACTCAGCGAGTCGGGCTTGGCCTCATCATACTGATAGCGCGTGAACTCGCCCGTCTGCAAATTCACCCGATTCAAGCCTTTATCCCAGGGCGCAACCCATAAATAACCCGCCTGGTCTTGGAGTAAACCGTACAAACTATTATCATACTGCCCCACCATCGTGGGGTTATGGCGATACGCCCCAAACGCCAACGCCGTCGGGTTTAGCCAATTCACGCCGCCACCATTCGTAATAACCCATAATACTCCCGTGCGGTCTTGCAACAGCGCATAAACGTAATTATTCGTTAAACTATTCGGGTCAGTGGCTTGGCTGATGAAACAATGAAAATTTTGCGCCTCGCGCTTAAATAAACACAACCCCTTGCCATACATGCCCACCCACACATTGCCCTGACGGTCAGCCAACACCTGCGCCACCGAACCTGACGGAATAGAGGTGGGGTCAGCCTCATCATGGTCATATCGCGTAAACGTTTCCGTTTCAGGGTTAAATAAAGCCAGCCCGTCTTGGGTCGGAAGCCATAAATTGCCGTCAACAGGGTCTTGATAAAGCGACCAAATTGAATTGTAATATTCGTCCGCCGCGTCAGGCGGCGCGGGCAGGTCATAACGGGTAAAATTTTGCTGCTCAGGGTTAAAGCGCGCCAACCCCTTCTCCGTTCCCACCCACAATCGCCCCTGCTTATCCTCTAGTAAGGCCCACGTAACGTCATCATTCAAACTATTTGAATTGTTAGGCTCATGCAAATAGCGAGTGAAAATTTGCGTCGCGGGGTCAAAATGGGTTAGCCCCTTCTCAGTTGCAAACCACATGGTCTGCGCTTTATCCTCCAATACCGCCCACACCGCATTATGACTCAAACTGTTCGGGTTGGCCTCATCATGGTAATAATTTGTAAAACTAATTTGCCCCGCCGTCTGCACCAACGTGCGCGGGTCAAACAGACTCACCCCACCTGACGTACCAACCCAGATGCGCTTCAAATGGTCGCCCGTCATAGATAACACATTATTATCGGCCAGCGAATCGGCCTTATCAGGGTCATGGTAAAATTTTAATACTTCGTAGCCATCATACCGATTCAGGCCATTATCGCTGCCAAACCACATAAAACCCTGCTCATCTTGCCACGCGTCCCAACTGGTCATGTTTGAGGATAGCCCTTCTTTCACCGTGAGGTGTTCAAAATGCAATACTCTGTCATAACGATTAACGGGTTCATCGGCCTGAGCAGGCCAGGCCAAACTCATCAGCCCCAAAATTAGGGCTAATATAATATTACAACTCCATCGAAATAGTTTCATGGGCGACTTCACTTGCTCCACAATACAGGGTGTTTTAATTGTAACCTTTCTGCTTTAGGTAGCAAGTAAGAGGGCGGGGAAATTACAGTTTAACGCCAGGACGCAAAGTGGCTAGGAGGCAAAGAAATTATAATGGGTTTGGCAATAAGCATGGCTAATGATACAATTTGAGTTCACAAAAGATGAGTTAGCTGAGATTTTGCAAGACATTGAAACCTCACGCCAAATGGAGTTATAGGTTATAATGTCATCATTGGTCACGGGTTGTTTTTAATCTCTCACCTTTCATTTCTCATCTATTAAAAGGAGTACAGTTCATGACAATAGCCTTAAAGCAAACGCTTGTTTCTTATCCTGACGATTTTCCCCAGATATTAAAGTTATCTGAGGTGGAGTTTGTGCGAGAATTACGTTGTTTAGCGGCGGTAAAACTGTATGAATTAGGACGATTATCTTTAGGTAAAGCGGCGCAATTAGCCGATATGAAGCGGCTAGATTTTTTAGCCTATTTGGGACAAGTAGGCGTAGCTGCCATAAATTTGTTAGATGAAGAAATAGAGGCTGAAATTGAGTCAGCCAAGCAATTAGCCCTATGACGACTTGGGTTGTAGATAGTGGGCCACTTATATTCTTAGCCAAATTGAACCGCTTAGAACTACTTAAAAAAAGTGCTAATGTTCTGGTAATACCGCCGACTGTATTACAAGAAATACAAGGTCATCATGACCAAGCCTGTAAAGCCATTATCCAAGCAAGTTACAGTTGGTTAAAGGTGCTATCGCCTAAATCTAACCTTATATTAACGGCGTTAGACCCAGGCGAAGCCGAAGTAATTGCTCTCGCTTATGAGATTCAAGCCGATTATGTGGTGTTAGATGATTTACAAGCCCGACGTGTAGCCCGACAATTAAACTTAGACAGCGTTGGCACTTTAGGTTTGTTATTAGCGGCACGGTTGCGCGGTGAAATCCCTTCCCTTAAAACTGAAATCACACGTTTGCAAAATGTTGGTTTTTGGGCTAATAAAAAGGTGATTGAAGCCGTTTTAAAAACAGCAGGTGAAATACCTTAAAATCCGTTCCTTCCTTAATCCGCTGTAGCTGCCACCACCGCCGCCAAATCATGCAACGCCCGTTCCACGTAGGCTTGATACCGTTGCTGTTTCTGACGAATCGTCTTATCAAACGGCGGCATGAGGCCAAAATTCGCCTTCATCGGCTGAAACTCCTTCGGCTCGGCATGCGTTACATAATGACATAACGCCCCTAGCATGGTCGTCGGTGGCAAGGTGATGAGACTTTGCCCCTGCAAAAAGCGCGCCGCATTAATCCCCGCCAGCAAGCCCGTCGCCGCATTGCCC
>JFJP01037929.1_pt1 | contig 21071 bp, 16 predicted proteins | sample 431651 | NCBI WGS metagenome assembly JFJP01 (sample SAMN02602958, study PRJNA72255) | Microbial mat metagenome, whole genome shotgun sequencing project. | biome: fresh water; feature: sink hole; material: water; isolation source: purple microbial (photo- and chemosynthetic) mats found in...
ATATTGGTTTTCAATCATTTCCTTTTCCAGAAAAAGCATAGCTTCTTTAGGAGAAATAGGCATGGTAGGCGAAAAAACATTATCAAATTTCTTTTTCAAAATTTGAGCTTTAAGGGCATTTCCAGTTGATTTAAAGCCATGAATGTATAAAATTCGTGTCATTTGGTTGCTTATTAAAGAGTTAATAAAAAATGGTTTTTTATTTCATATCAAAAAAAAATGAAATAAAAAACCATCTAACTCGAAATTAAAAAGTTTGCACATTAACCAATAAAAAGTTAATTGCTTGCAACTTAGTAAAAAAACTATCTGAAATCGCTATCTAAATCTTCTTCGTCAAAAGTTTCATCATCAAAGTCTTCGTCGTCAAAATCCTCATCGTCAAAGTCTTCATCGTCAAAGTCTTCTTCTAAGTCTTCGATACTAAAATCTTCATCACCTTGATAAGCTTCTTCGTCATCAATTTCTTCGTCTTCATCAAAGTCTTCATCTTCTTCATCAAAGTCTTCGTCGTCAAAGTCTTCATCGTCAAAGTCTTCATCGTCTTCTTCATTGTCCCAATAAGATTGCTCTACAGCCATTGTTTGCTCAAGAGCTTTGGCATACAACTCGTCGGTATCTCTTCTGTCGGCTTTAATCAAATCAGATGAAAAGAAATTGTAAACTCTATATTCTTCGAGCGAAGCTATTGCATCAATAATAAATTCATTAGGTAAATTTAGAAGGCTTTGAGCATCAAATTCAACTGAAAAAAGAGATTGTCCTTCATATTCACTTACTTCAGTTATTTTTCCATGAAAGTCAGTATAACTTCCAATAAGCGGTTCGTTTAATAACGCATTTTCTTTTATTTTCACGTAATCGTTCACTTTTAAAGTTTCCATAAATTTATATTTCTAATTTAAATTTTTGTTTTTTATCTGTAAAAAAATCCCTAATGAATTAATTTTAAATATGTTGTCATTATATTTTTCATCTAGGATATAGTCCGAAATAATTTCCAAAATTAATTAAAAGTTTCCCAATTCACAATATCTTCAAGTTTTTTTCTTTGAAAATTATGTCTTTCAGGGTTAGAATTATCCTCAGGATATGCCAAAGTTAAAATGGCAATAGGCTCAATATGAGCGGGTAAATTAAATAATTGCTTTGTTTTTTCTACATAAAAATTACAAATCCAACAAGTAGCCAAATTTAGCTCTGTGGCTTGCAAGGTTATATGGTCAATAGCAATAGCTAAATCAATATCGGCGTGATTTTTATTATCTTCGGCTCTAACCCAAGCTTTGTCCACTTCGGCACATGCCAAAATAACAACGGGTGCTTGCTTAAACCACTCACGATGATACATTTGATAGGCTTTACTCAAACTTTCGGGTTGCGTGAAAACTACAAATTTCCAAGGTTGCTTGTTAGAAGCAGAAGGTGCTACACGAGCCGCCTCAAGAACTTTGAGAATTTTCTCATTTTCAACAGGTTGCGACTTGTATTTGCGCGAAGAAAATCGTAATTTTGCTAATTCCAAAAAAGTCATTTTGTTGCAATTATTAATGCTGTAAAATAGTCAATTTGCGAAAAGAGATTGTGCTATTAAAACAAACCTCCGTTTTTGTAAATTTCTAATTGAACTTCTGAAAAAGGTTGTGCAAAAACCTTTTCATTGTTGTAAAGGCTAATAATTTCGCCTGTTTCAAAATTTACACTTATATTGTCGCCCGATTTTATATCTAATTTTGATAAATCGGAATACGTTACGATAGGAAATGCTGCATTTATGGCATTTCTTTCATAAATAGCACCAAATGATTTTGCCAAAACTGCCTGAACACCAAGTGATTTGAAGCAATCAACGGCTTGTTGGCGAGAGCTTCCACTACCAAAGTTTTTACCAACAATTACAATATCGCCTTTTTTGGCGTGTTTTGCAAAGCTTTCATGTCCGGGCAAATTATCAAATGTATATTGTCCCATCTCATTTAGCTCAGTAATAGCTAAATAGCGATTATGGAAAATCATATCAGTATCAATATTATCTTCTTCGATAACCCAAACTCTACCTTGAATAGCAGTGGGGGTAAATACCGGAGTTTTTTCTTCTGCTTTCACTCTCGATTGATTTGAGATATGTTCAAAAAGCATTGGTTCGTCGGGAATTTCGTCGGGTGTAGTAATATATCCGGCTACGGCTGAGGCTGCAACAACCGAAGGTGTTGCTAAATAAACCTTGCCTTTTCCTTGCTTTCCTGGAAAATTTCGGTTGCCGGTGCTAATGGTTACTTCTCCTACTCCATTTTGACCAACTTGTCCTGCGGCACAACCGGCACAACCAGCGTTAGAAACTAAAGCTCCGGCATCTTTAAAAATGCGGATAAGTCCTTCGTCCATAGCTTCTTGCCAAATTTCATCGGTAGTAGGCACAATTTTAAGAACCACGCCAGGTGCTACTTTCCTATTTCTAAGAATTGCTGCAACAGCACGCAAATCTTGCATACGTCCGTTGGTGCAACTTCCTACAAATGCGGAATCAATTTTTGTACCTTTTGCAGCAATAATATCAACGGTATCGTGTGGTTTTCCAGGCAAAGAAACTCTGGTTACAAATTCAGAAAAATCTAAATCAAATACCTTTTCATATTCTGCATCTACGTCAGCCACAATACGTTCGAGTTTTCGCTTGGTTCTAAATTCACAAAACTCCATAACTTCTTGGTTGGGCGTAAAAAGTAATGTAATTGCGCCCATTTCAGTTCCCATCGATGCAATAGTGATACGCTCATCGAGTGTAAATTTATCTACTTCGGGTCCGTAAATTTCAACAGAATAGCCCAAAAGGGAATTTGCACCAAATTTTGCTAATAAATTAAGTACCACATCTTTTGCACTAATATGCGCGGGTCTTTTTCCTAGAATATTAATTTTTACCGATGCCGGAACTTTAAACCAAACATTGCCTTTTGCCCAAGCGGCAGCAATGTCTTGGTCGCCCATTCCTTGCCCAAAAGCACCTATTGCGCCTAAAATATTGGCATGTGAATCGGTGGTAACAGCAGTAGAACCAGGCCAAGCCAAGCCTTTGTCCATAAATGTATGTGTTCCAATTCCAACATTTATATCATATACTTTTATTCCGTTTTCGCGAGCAAAAAACCTACAAATCTGTTGATTTGCAGCATATTTCTGGTCTGAACCAGTTGGGTTGGTATCGAAAGTAAAAAAGGTTTTTTCTGGGTCTTTTACTGTAAGTCCATTATCTTGCATATTTTTAACCACATTTGCGCCGCCAAAATCGCGAGCTGCACGTGCATCTATTTCAATATCAACTATTTCACCAGCTTTTACGCTCTCATATTTTGAGTGTTTTGCCAATATTTTTTCAATAAGAGTCATTGCCATAACTTAAATTCTAAGTATTATTTTGAGTTAATATTTTAAAAATTTATGTGCGAAAGATATATATTTTCAATTTAATTTTTCAATATTTTAATCACTTTTTTTATTTCTTGCAATTGAATAGTGAAAAATAGTTATTAATAGTTTATTATCAAATAGTTACAAATTATTTTTCTTTTAAAATTCTTTTAAATGTTGGTACAAACGCTGAATAGGCAAGCCCATTACGTTAAAATACGAGCCACTTATTTTTTTTACACCAATATGTCCTATCCATTCTTGAATTCCATAAGCTCCTGCCTTGTCGAAAGGTTTAAAATTTTTGATGTAAAACCATATTTCATCTTCCGCCAAATCAGAAAAAAATACTTTTGTAGATGAGTGAAAAACAACTTGTTTGTGCTTAGAACGAATGCAAACACCTGTAATTACCCAATGTTTTTTCCCAGAAAGACTTTTTAACATTTCATAAGCATCTTCTTCATTTTGAGGCTTTCCTAGTACTTTTCCTTTTTGCCAAACAATAGTATCGGCGGTAATTAAAATTGCATCTGTTTCTAAAATTTCGGGATAAGCTTCGGCTTTTAATATTGCCAAATGCTCGGCTATTTGTTCTTTTTTAAGCCCTTGCGGAAAAATCTCATCGATTCCTTCTTTGTTTATTACCTCAAACTCAAGACCTGCATCTTTCATAAGTTGCTGTCTTCGAGGTGATTGAGATGCTAAATATAATTTTTTCATCTATTTTCGTGCGTTTATCTTTCTTTCAATTTATTTTGCGCCGCAAATTAAAAACTTTTTTTTCAATGAAACAATTTTAAAATTCAGAAGTCGCAAAAATTATAGTCTTGCTTCTTTTTTCAAATTTTAAAACCGTCATTTACAACCGCAAATAGCTATTTTAAAATCAAAATACAGCCAGAAAAATCGAATTTTCAGAAACCTTTTTTATTTATTTCTGCCAGTTTTTCCATCTTTTTTGCATTCTCTGAAAGAATATTCATCGAGTTTTGTAAATTTTCGTAAACATTAAAATTAGCCAACGAATTATTATTTACCGATAAAACAATGTCGTTAATTTGAGAAACACTTTCTTTTTGTTGAATAATATCACTTACAATCAACTTAATAGCATCAGCAACTTCGTACATTTCCGAAATTAACGATAGTAAATATTTTTCGGATTCGTCGGTTACTGAAATTGTCTCCTTCACAAAGCTAATAATTTCAGAAGCAGCAAATTGCGAACTTTCAGCCAACTTGCGAATCTCGCTCGAAACAACCGAAAACCCTTTCCCCTTTTCGCCAGCCCTAGAAGCTTCAATGGCTGCATTAATCGCAAGAAAATCAGTACGTTTAGCAATTTCGCTAATCACTTCTATTTTTTCAAAAATCGCATGTACTTTTTGGCTAGTTATTTTAAACGATTGTTCGCTACTTTTTACGAATGAAAGAATTTTATTCACATCGGTTATTGTATGCTGAGCGTGTTCGGCACTAATTTGTATCGAGGTCAATATTTCATTTACATTTTTCGATATTTCATTCATGCCAAAAACTTGCTCATTCATAGCACTATGCAATTGCTTAGTATTCGATAGAACTTTTTTTCGCAAACTTTTTTGGAGGTTAGAACTTTCCGAAATTTTCTCCAATAAAAAAGACAAATTTTTATTCTTTTTAGTAATTTGAACTATATTATCTATCTCAATGTCCGTTGATTTTTCGGTAATACGCAAAAGTAAAAAGAAAATAATAACCATAGCTGTTAAACCGAAAATATAAAAAGTCAAAGCTCGCTGAGCTTGCAGCAAAATTTCGGGCGTATATAAATTTTTTGATGTAAAAAAAATAACAAAAACAGTAATATAAACAAATAAAGCATTCAAAAGTAATATCCATTTCGTTGAAAATAAAGCTCCTAAGCTAAGCATCACCATCATCATATAAAAACCAGACAGATAGGTAGATAAATCGGAAGTATGGTGATTGTTTAGCAAAACGCCCAAACTTTCGATAAAAATAATAGACGAGGCAAATACACTGCCTGCAATTTTGAATGATAATTTCCTGATTAAAAATAAATTAATTATAAAAAAAAGAAAAAGAATAAATGGAAGTAGTATTTTTCCAAAATCGTTTTGATCTAAATTAGACCGAACATTCAAAACAAAAAATGCAAAAACAAATACAGAACCGACTAAATTAATAACTACTAACGTTTTTGCTTTGTTCCTTATAATAAGGGATTCCTTATTATGTTTTACCAGAAAATAATCAAGTATTCTTTTCATGCTAAACTCGCTTGTAAGATGGCTTCTAAAAACTAGATTTTAAAAAGCAAATTCTAATAAAAATAGATAAAATTAGATATAAAAATAGTAGGCAACAGAAAATTATGCTATTTTCAAGAATTTCTCTAAAAAATAGAATGATAACTAAAATTTGCCGATTGCCCTCCAGTATGCCAAAATAATATATTTTTTTTACCTTGTTTCTTTATATTTTTCAAACTATCCAACATTCCCCAAAATGCACGTGCCGTATAAACTGGGTCGAGAATAATTCCTTCGGTTTGGGCTAATTCTTTTATTGCAAATAATTCATTTTCAGTAACTACGCCATAACCCGCTTCATTGTATTCTTTCAAAATTTGAATTTCTGAAATTAAAATATTTTCTTCAAAAAGAAGATTTTTTTGTGCTTTTTTTACCACATTCAAAATATATTCATCGAGAGGCAAACCGTCCATATTCGACTTATCGTTGGAAACACCAATAATTTGAGCCTTTAAGTCGAACATTCTTTTTCCTAAAACCAATCCGGCTTGCGTTCCGCCCGAACTGGTGGAAAAATAAATTTCATCGAATTCAAAACTCAATTCAATTTCCTGATTTTTAAGTTCTTGCACTGCATTTACATAACCCAAACAGCCTACTTCGTCAGAGCCGCCCATCGTTATTTCGTAAGCATTAACTCCTTCATTTTTAAGATTCTGGCTAAGAAGTTTAATTTCTTGAAACAAATCTTTATCGCCTGCAAAAATTAGATTTGCTCCCAAAATTTTATCCAACAACAAGTTTCCTTGAAAATTTTCCGGTTTTTCGCCTCGCAAAATCAAATAGCATTGCAAACCTACTTTTGCAGCAGCAGCAGCAGTTTGTCGGCAGTGGTTCGATTGCTGCCCGCCGATAGTAATCAAGGCGTTTGCGCCTAAGTCGAGTGCATTTTTTACCAAATATTCCAATTTTCGCGTTTTATTTCCACCCGTTGCCAAGCCTGTTTGGTCATCGCGCTTGATGTAAATATTTTGCTGCAATTTTGCCGAAATTCGAGGCAGAAATTCCACCGGAGTAGGAAAAAAACCTAAATTTGTTTTGTTTTTCAAATGATTCATACCTAATATATTGAATATAAGATAATTATTTTAACAGACACATTTTACTAACTATTATCATCGGTCAGTAAATTATCCACAAAATTTTTCCAATCTGCAAACCATGTATTATAGCCTACAAAACCAAGTATTTCTAAGAAATACGTGTTCTTATTTAAAACAAAATCTGGACAAAAAGTTTTAAATATTGAATCAACAATAAAAAAAACATCGTCTTTGGTCATTAAAGCATGGATTGATTTTATATCTAATATTTTTTTATACTCTTGAATATAATTTAACAATATAATATCTTCATCAACTATAATATCCGAAATAGCTAATTTTGCCAGAAGTTCCTTTCGTTTTAGAAAATAACCCACTATTTCTTTATAGCTATTTTTTTCTTGTTTTTCGATTGCTTTTTCGATTTCAGTAATTTCATTTTGCTTATTTTCAACAATTTCAAAAAGTTTCTTGTGGATATTTTGCTTTAATGCTTCTACATTTGCTTCGTAATTGCATAAATTTAAGAATGATAATTCAATCAAATTTGTACAAGTATTCAAATCCGAAAATAGAACAGCCTCGAGTGTATAAGATTTCCAGATATATGTCTTAATTCCAAGCTTTTGCCGAAAAGCTGATTCTAATTTGACTCTATCCGATTCAGAATGTTTGTCCTTATCAAATACTAGAACTGATTTTTCCCATAATGTCTTTTTATTTTTAATTTTTTTGAAGAAAATTTTAATTGCTTGAATCGTAGAAAACATTTCATCAATGCCATCGAAACTCCAATAAATAACCTTTAAAATAGGATATTTAATATTGATTAACGTTTGCAGCATCTTTGCATCATTTTTTCCTTCCACTAAAATAATCTTGTCGGCTTCAATTGCATTCAAAATATCTAACCCAGAGTTACTTCCAATAGATTCGAGTATTTTAATATTAGGACTTGGTTGAAATCCTTTTTTTATACCCCAAATATCATGTGTTGCAACAGGATAATAGTTATTTATATCACTTGCTTCTAAATGAAATAAAAATTTAGGGTGAGTACTTCTAATTAAACCTTCATTATGAGTAGATATAAAAACCTGCCTTTTTTCGTTTCCGGTAACATGGCTCATCAAAGTTTCAAATAATCTGTTTTGTATATCTCTATGAATATGAGAATCGGGTTCATCAAGTAAAACAATACTGATGTCCTCAAAATCAACATCTTCAAAAACAGACAACAAAATTTCAATAATTTGCAATGTCCCACTTCCAACTAAGGAAATATCGGAAACCCTATTTTGTATTTTAATTTCTACATCTACGCTTATATGTTTTTGCTTATCCGAATTAAAGTTAAATAGTATTTCTTCGGGTAAATGTTTTCCTAATAAAATATAACTTAAATTGCTTTTAAGTTCTTTAAATTTATCCGGTTTTAAGCGATTCATAGTATATAATCTATTCCGTAGAACCGCTACCGAATCTCTCGAATTTATAGCTTGTTTTATTTTAGGGTCAGTTTCAAAAGCCTCGTTTGTTTTCAATTTAGCAACAGGCGAAGCATAAATTATATTTATTGGCGTAAAATTTTCAATATTTTGGTTAAAATTGAAAAAAGAATTAAATTTTACATAATCAAAATCTTCATTAAAATAGAGTGAAATATGATAAACATTTCCACTTGCCCTACGTATTTCAAATGGCAAGGTTAATTTTATGTCATTTTTTTTTAGAACAGCCTCTAAAATAATCGAATTAGTTTCATCAAAATTATAAAATATACTATTGTAATTGGGATTTCTAATAGATACAATATCATCATAGGAAAAATAACGCTTGTAAGCAGGAAATATGAAATCGCCGGCAGAGTATTTGTACGTCATATTTTTTTTTGAAGCCTTAGTTATTGTCTTTGCAAAACATTCATTCCAAAGTGCTATTGCCTCTAAAACAGTTGTTTTTCCTGCATTATTGATGCCAGTAAAAACATTCAAATCTGAATTAAAATGAAATGTTGCATCTTTAAACGATTTGAAATTTTTTACCCTAAACTCTGATATATACATAATTTCCTAAATTATTTTAGTTTTAAAATTTTGTAAGTTTTCCAAAAATTATTTCATTTAACTATTTTTGTATTCATTTTAAACGATAAATAAGTATAAATAATTTGTCTCTTTTTCTGAGGAAATCAAATTTTCAGAAAACTTACATTTTAATATAATAGAAAAATAGCTAAGTAAAAGCTGCCTTTCTCAAAATTATTTCTTCACAAATTTCATTTTAAATTTAGCTGCTACTTCCACTTTTGGGCGCGAAATAAAATCGTCGTGAAATTGATTGTCGATATACATTTGTGTTTGGTCGCAATAAAAATCGCTTGCCGGAATGCCCGAAGTGCCTGACGGAATGATAGTTTGCGAAGCGTCCCAGTCGCCTGGCAAGTAAATATGGCGATGCGATGCGCCAGTGGCTGACTCAGAATATTTGCCATTGAGCGGATACGAATAGGGCGAAACCGTGTGCGACGAACCTCCAACTCGGTAAGGTCCTTTGTTTAAGCCAAATAGCCAATCGAGTATTTTTACTGAACCCATTGGGTGATTCATGGTCATTTGGTGTATATCGCCCCAAATCCAGCTTGATGCACTTGCACCGTATTCTTTTTCGAGATTTGCTACGGCTACTTTGAAACTTAATTGCACCATGTCGTCAAAATTCTCAATTTTGCCGGAAGTTGCTGTATTATCAAGCCATTCCGATTTGCTAAGCCAAACATTTTCTACAAAATTATGCGCCATTATTTTAGACGATAACAATTCAGAGGTCAATTCATCGCCAAGTTCATCTTTTGTTACATTTTTTATAAATTGAATAATAAATTCATCAAAAAGAGTTGCCGAAATTCCATTTTTGTCCATAACCTCGTTCCATGCCGACAAACTATCAAGTGCAAGCTTCTCATTCTTAGACAAATCGGTGAGCCTCGAAACAGATGCAACAATGTCTTTTCTAAATTTGCGTGCTTGATGCGATTTTTGGTCTGACAGCATTTTCTTGAAATCATCTACCGAAAGTTTTTCTTTCGATTCGAGCAATTCTTTGATTCTATCGTAACGGTAAGGTGGATAAAACCAGTAACTTATGTAATGCGGATAGTCGTCGCCAACGGTTTTGTTGTTGGCAGAAGCCACGTAACCACATTCTGGATTATAAACGTAAGGCAATTCTTCAAAAGGCACTATTCCTTTCCAATCGTAAAGGCTTGTATCGCCCGGATATATCTCAATTCCAGAGCCTTCGCGAATAGCTAAACCGGCGCAAGTTTGCAAACCAATATTGCCTTCCACATCGGCATACACCACATTTTGGCTTACCGAAATAAAAGTTTTTACGGCATCTCTAAAATCTGTCCAATTTTTTGCTCTATTCAAAAGATAAAGCGTGCGAAGTTCGTTGCTATAATCGCTTCCTAACCAACGCATTGAAAGTATATCGTCTTTTTCGTCTTTAAAGTAAGAAACCACCGGACCTCGATGTGTAAATTTCAAGGTAAATTTTTGACTTTCACCATCTTTTACCTTAATAATTTCATCTTTTATTTTAAAATTTTTCCATTGTCCATCAAGTTTATACTGATTTTCGTTTGCCGGATTTACAGTTTCCTTGTAAAAGTCTGTTTCATCGAGCATTACGTTGGTCATTCCCCATGCAACATGCTCGTTGTGCCCTGCAACTATGTGCGGCGCGCCCGGAACCGCTAAGCCCGTAACGTTGAGCTTTCCGTCAATAACTAAGTGCATTTGATACCAAATACCAGGTGTGAAAATGCCCAAGTGCATATCGTTCGACAAAATAGGCGAGCCTGTTGTGCTTTTTTTGCCCGAAACCGCCCAGTTATTGCTTCCAAAGAAAATAGTTGCACCCATTTTTTCGAGCATAGCGGTTTGATCTACAAAATCAACTGCTTTTTTTGAAGATGCTGAATCCAATTTGAATTCAGGAAAAATAGTGCTTTTTTGATTGGGCATATTGGGAATAAAGATTTTCCCTTTTTCGCCAGCTTTTTGCATCAATTGCTTGAGCAAGAACTCATTTTTCCAGCCCGATGTTAAATCCCAAGCCATGTATCCAATCAAATTAATGGAATGTATGGCTTCCCATTTTTCGGGTTTGTAGCCCAAAATAGCAAACTCGGGAGGTAAATTTCCGCTATTATTTTCAATGTACTGATTCACTCCATCGGCAAAATATTCAAGCGATTGACGCATTTCGGGCGAAAGCGAATCCATAACTATTTTCGATTTTTCGGGCATTCGCAAGGCACGCATCAACAAATCGGTTTTAATGGTTTTTTCGCCAAACATCTCTGATAATCTGCCAGTTGTAACTCGTCTAAGCAAATCCATTTGCCATAAACGATCTTGCGCCATCACATAACCCACTGCTGTATAAAGGTCTTTTTCGTTTTTAGCATAAATGTGCGGAATGCCATGCTTATCGCGCAAAACCTCAACCTCTTCGGAAAGTCCGGTAAGCTCGATATTTTCATTGTAATCGGGCAATGCTCTGGTTTTTAAATAACTAAGAAAAGCAAAAGCTGCCAATAAAATAATGCCTAAAATGGCAAAAATAATGAGTAGAAGTTTCTTAAATTTTTTCATTTTTACATTCAAATTGCTTTAAAATATTAGAAATTAATTAATTTCAATCAAATTATTGATTATGGCGTAAACCGTAAGACCCGAAGCGGTTTTGATGCCTAATTTTCGGGTTATATTTTTTCTATGAGTAACAATAGTATGTGTACTCAAAAATAATTTGTCTGCTATTTCCTTGTTTGTTAAGCCTTTGGCTATTTCGCGAACTACATCTATTTCTCTGGTGGTTAATTCATTGTCGTTTTTGCCGAAAATTTCTTTGGTTTGAGCAACAGAAAAACGCTGCAAAATGCGTAAAATATCCGCCTTTGTAGAAGTAAACCCAATAGTTTCTGACAAAAAATTAAAAACCGACAAGGCTATTGTATCAACATTGATTCCTACAAAAATAGGCTTTTCTTTGCTATTTTTGATACTCAAAAAGAAAGAATCATTTAAAAAATCTGCACTTGCAAAAACCAAAAAAGGCTTTTCCTTTTCTATTGTTCGTCTAAATTTTTCCGGATTTTCGAGTTCTTTTACTATCTGATTTTTATCTAACTCATGCAAAATATATCGAATTCCGGTTCTAGTAATATCCGATTTTTCAGCAATTAAAATAACCATTTTAGCTTGTTTTAGCAAAAATTAAATTTCTTCAACATCAAACTTACCGGTTTTCAAGGCTTTTTCCATAGCTTTTACTTGCGGAATCATAACTCTTTCTTCCATTTCGGAATGCTCTTTTATGTCTTCTTCAAGTTTAAACAATTCAGACAAAATATTATTACACAGATTGTTATTTTTTTGCATTGGAACATATTTTATCAGTATATTTTTCAAATCAAATAATTTTTCTTCGATATTGTCATGCTCTTTTTCGTACTTCCCAATAGAATAAACTTGCAACTTTTCTTGTAATTTTTTTGGTATTTTTTTGTCCAAAAAAGACTTTTCCAAATTTATTATATAAGGGTAAACCTCTTCTTCTTCGCGTTTTATATGAATTTTCAGCTCATTGACATATTCTTGAAAAAAATTTTTCAATAACAGAAACGTTTGTTTCTTTAAGTCGCTTACTTCCACTAATTTATCTATCAAACGCTCTATTTTTGGAACTTTATACTCTAAGTAAGATTTATGAGCATTTTTCAAATAATCGATGATGTATTTTAGCGAAAACGCCCTAAATTTTTTCTCTGGAAAATAATTTTTATCGTGAAAAGAATTAATAACTTCCAAAAAGAAATCAACATTTACACCATGCTTCTGGCAAATCTCTTCCACCGTTTTTTCCCCATACCCCAACGAAATTCCAAATCGGTTTATCGTAGGTAAAAGTGTGTAATCCATGTGAATTACATCTGCCATTTTCAAGTTTCGAGTTATCAACATTTATTTTAAAAATTAAAGTAAACAAGATTAGAAAAAAACGAACAATTGATTTTTATAAAAACAAAAAGCAAATATAATAAATTAATTTTTGATTGGTATAAAGATTGTAATTTATTATTTTAGCACAAATTTTCATTAACAAACTAAGCTTAAATTATCGTTTTATGAAAAAAAAAATTATACTCTATATATTTCTATCTATTAGTTTGATTATCAAATCAAATGCCCAAGAAATGCCTTTTTATAAATCCTATTTTCTCAATAATTTCTTATTGAATCCTGCCTTTTGTGGCTTAGAAGAATATACACCTATTCTATTGATAGACAAGCATCAATGGTTTGGAGATGAATACGCACCTGCCACACAGCTTTTTACCATAAGTGGCAAATTAAAAAAAGAAGGTTATGCCGTAAGTATTTTTAACGATAAAGCGGGTAGATTTTCAACCCAAAGCATGCAACTTTCTTATTCACATCACATTACACTCAGTAAAAAAAAGCACTTCAAACGAAAAACTGGAAAAATAATCAGAGAAAGACCAGAACTTGCTCTTGGCGTAACTTTTGCAGCTTACCGCTTAAATTTTGACCAACTCGGCATTACAACTATTGACTTTGACCCCGCTGTGAGCGGAAAAATGGAAACTTCAAATTTTCCTGATGCTAATTTCGGAATGTATTATCAAAAAAAAGGTGGTTTTGTAAGTCTTTCGGCACAGCAACTAATTTCGGCTCGCATAAATCTATACAACCGAGATGAAGAAAATAACCGCTTGCAACGCCAATATTTTCTATTTTTTGGTAAAGAATTTAATGTGGACAAATTGCTCAATGTAGAACCTTCGATGATGATAAAAACCAATGAAAGCAAGCAATTTGAGATAGAAATTAATCTGAAATTTATCTACTTTCGCGATTATTGGTTTGCAATAACTTATAGCCGAGATGCAAACAACCTGCTAGAACAAAATCACTTAATAAAAATGTATGCAGGCATTAAAATTTTTAATTCGTTTCATGCGGCTTATGCTTACAATCATATGTTTAATAACCTGCAAAACAATACATTAGGCACACACGAATTTATGCTTCGCTATAATCTATTTGAAGAAAAAAAAGGGCGTAATTTTTATTAAACAAAACTAGTTTTACTTATGTTTTTACTTTAAAACCAAGATTTACTCACAAAAAAACTATTTTAGTAATTCTGCCCGTTTGTTTTTTTACAAAATTTCAATTAACTTGCAATACAAAATAAGTTGGTTTTAAAATCAATATTAATTATTTAACAAATTTATTTCAACTACAAATTTATGGAAAGAAAAGAACTAGGAATTGGCTCGCGCGTAAAGCACAAAGAATATGGAAATGGAGTTATAATCCAAACAAAATTAGACTATTACATGATTGTTTTCATTGATTTTGGACAGCGAAAAATTGCAAAATCATATCAAGAACTCGAAATTATCGACGACTTAGAACCAGCCGACGATTTAATAAGCCTTGAGCAAATTGAATATCTATTGATAAACATTTTGCGTAAATTTTCTGATATTCAAGAAACTGTAACGATTGCTGACAAATGGAAAAATGGAAAAATAATTTTCGAGCCTAGCGATAAAAGCTTGAAAGGCTATGAAATGCCAATGGACACGTTTTTTCATAAAATAGTCATGGTACGTGATAGACTCAGAGTTATGGAACAGCGTATCAACAGCAGTGAAAAGTTAGATGATGCCGAAAAGATTGATTTACAACAATATATAACTAGAATTTATGGAAGCCTAACCTCATTCAATGTTTTGTTTAAAAGCAAATTAGATAATTTTATTGGAGAAAAAACAAAATAAGTAATCTGGGTTATTTCAATAATTTAGACTAAAAATATATTGCTAATTATCATAATTTAATGCTTTGCATAATAAAAAATTATCGGGTAAAATAAAAGAATAAGAATTAACGCATTTTTTTAATATACAATTTAAAAAGCATTGGTAAAAAGAGAATTATCAATGCTCTTTTTTTTGTAAATTATTATTATTCAATACTTTGAGAGAGTAAATTGATTTCTAAAGCTGGTGAAATACCTTCATAAAGGATATGGAATGCAGCTGTACAAATTGGCAAATCAATATTGTATTTATCATTAATCTCTTTAATACAACGAGTTGCATAATATCCTTCAGCCACCATATTCATTTCAAGCTGTGCCGATTTTACCGAATATCCCTTCCCTATCATATTTCCAAATGTGCGATTGCGCGAAAATTGAGAATAAGCTGTTACCAATAAATCGCCCAAATATACAGAATTATTTATATTTCTTGGCTGATTATCAACAGCTTCCAAAAAATGATTCATTTCTTGAATTGCCTTCGAAATCAAAGCTGCCTGAAAGTTATCGCCATAGCCAATTCCATGCGCAACACCTGCCATGAGTGCAAAAATATTTTTCATCACAGCTCCGTATTCAATGCCAAAAATATCGGTTGAAACACTCGTTCTAATATAACGAGTTTCGATTAAACTTGCCACAAGCTTAGCATTTTCGAGGTTTTTAGAGGCTATAGTAAGATAGCTTAGCCGCTCCAAAGCCACTTCTTCGGCATGACAAGGTCCCGAAATTACTCCCACATTTTTTGAATCTACGCCATATTTTTCTATAAAATACTCTCCTACTATCAAATTATCGTTCGGAATAATGCCTTTTATTGCCGAAACAACTAGCTTTTTAGATAAAGGTTCTGTCAATTTTTCTAGTGCTTTTTTTAAAAAAGCTGCTGGAATAGCAAAAATTAGAATTTCAGATTCTCTAACAGCATCATCGATGCAATTTGTTAGAGCTAAACGCGAAACATCTAAACCAGCCGAACTAATGTATTTTGGATTGTGTTTATGCTTCAATATATGCGCAATATTCTCAGGACTACGCATATACCAAAAAATTTTTGACTTTGCCTTTGCATTGTCAAGCAACATTTTAACAATTGCAGTTGCCCAACTACCTCCTCCAATTACAGCTACTTTGTGCCTTTTTTCAAAAAAACTACTATAAAAAGAAATATCCATAAAATTCTAGTTTCTAGCTATTTATACTCTCCCATTTTCTAAACTAATAAACAGCTAAAAGTAAAGATATTTTTCAATTTTGAAAATTTTTTTTGAAAAAAATGAGAAAACAATAACTTACTCCTAATTTATCCCAAATTAAAAGCAAATAAGTTGCACCAATTATTTCAACCTAATATTTTTAGTAATTAGCTGTTTTTAAATGCTTTATTGAATATAATACTCCATTAATCATATCCCAGCACTGAATGCTAAAAAATAAGAAAACGCTTATTTTGAAATCCGTTTACTATTTTTTTATCTCTTACAAAGCAAAAAGCTGCTAAAAGCAAATGCTGCAAAAACACTTAAAATTCTTTCACCAATTTTATAATTGGCAAGCTAATTCTTTTTTTATTAGATTTGTACAAATCCGAGTCATCGTAATCTAAATATTTGAGGCACAACAACATTATAGAATAAAAAGTTTCTAATTTATGAAATAAAGTTCTATTAAAATTAGGATTCTTTTCTTCATAAGCTAAATTCATTTTACGATAATAATTGCTCATTTCCAACAATATTTCGTAAGTTGTCTCCGAAATATGCGTTGAATCATGAAAACTCATTATCAATGAAGCCATCGAGCGGCTTGTTTTTTGATGTGTGCGTATCAAATAAAGTTTTATTTGCTCCAAAAACATTTCGAAAGTTACCTCAAATTTTCTAATTTGATATTTCACAATCTTGTCTGAATTAGTCGATTTCGACGTATAAAATTCATCAGAAAGCGAAATGTCAAAATTTTCAACTGCTATGAGCAAATCGTTGTATTTTTTCCTATAGTTCTCAAAAAATTCCATCGTTTTTCTATGATTTAGATTTTATTTAGAATGCGTACAAATAACGATTCATACTTGTTAATTATTCTTTTCTGTGTGTATTTCATACCAAAATAGTTAAAAAAAGATATTTTTTGTTTTTAAGAATTTGTTTTTTTAAAGTTTCTTTATGTTATTTTTTATCAAAAAATACATCATAAAAAAACCCGTAAAAAAAACCAAAAAACTTTGTTAATCATATTGTTACAAATACAAACATAAGGCATTTATAACTATGCAACTATACAAAACTTTAGCGTTTCTTACGGTTTTAAACCTACAAAGTATTTTCTGAATAAACAAATTTTTTGTTTACAAAATCCAATTTTTTACTTCCTCAAGTGTCGGATTTTTTAATTCCAGCTTATTTTTTTTATTGTATCCACAAATTTCTTGGTGTAATTTCGAATCTTTTGCTTCTTTTATATCTTTCACCGATTTGTAGCCCATTTTGAAAAGAACCTCAACCCATTCCTTTGAAATTCCAGCATTCACAAAATCTTCGAGAGTATCGACTTTGGCTTTTTTAATCGGTTTCATTTGCGGGAAAAAAAGCACTTCTTGTATCGAAACATTTCCGGTAAGCAACATTACAAGCCTGTCCATTCCCACACCTAAGCCCGAAGTTGGCGGCATTCCGTACTCCAAAGAGCGCACAAAGTCCATATCGATAAACATCGCTTCGTCGTCGCCTTTCTCTGAAAGCTTCAATTGCTCTTCAAAGCGTTGGAGCTGGTCAATGGGGTCATTAAGTTCAGAATAAGCGTTAGCCAATTCTTTGCCATTTACCATAAGCTCAAAGCGTTCGGTCAATTCGGGATTGTTGCGATGACGCTTGCAAAGTGGCGACATTTCGGTTGGATAATCGGTTATAAAAGTAGGCTGAATGTATTTTGCTTCGCACTTAGAACCAAAAATCTCATCAATTAGTTTTCCAACTCCCATTGTATCATTGGTTTCGATGCCCAATTTTCCACAAACCTCACGCAGTTGCGCTACATTCATTCCGGCTACGTCAAAACCCGTGTGGTCTTTAATAGCCTGAAGAATAGGCACTCTTGGAAATGGACGCTTGAAAGAAATTTCTTTTCCATCGATTACAAATTCCGTGGTTTTATTTACATCTAAAGCTATTTTTTCTAAAAATTCTTCGGTAAAGTCCATCATCCAATTGTAATCTTTGTAGGCTACGTAAATTTCCATTGCCGTAAATTCGGGATTATGGGTTTTATCCATGCCCTCGTTGCGGAAGTTTTTTGAAAACTCGTAAACTCCTTCAAAACCTCCAACTATTAAACGCTTCAAATACAATTCATTAGCTATTCTCAAATACAAGGGAATATCCAAAGCGTTGTGATGTGTTATGAATGGACGAGCTGCCGCTCCACCCGGAATTGGCTGTAAAACAGGAGTTTCTACTTCCAAATAACCACGTGAATTGAAAAATTCGCGCATGGAGTTAAATATTTGTGTGCGTTTTACAAATGTTTCTTTAACTCCTTCATTTACAATCAAATCGACATATCGCTGACGGTAACGAAGCTCGGGGTCAGTAAAAGCATCGTAAATTTGACCGTCTTTTTCTTTCACGATTGGCAAAGGACGCAATGATTTTGCCAAAACATCTAATTCTTTTGCCTTTACCGAAAGTTCTCCGGTTTGTGTAATAAACGTATTTCCTTTTATTCCCACAAAATCGCCAATATCGAGTAATTTTTTAAACACTATGTTATACAGCGTTTTATCTTCGCCTTCGCAAATTTCGTCTCTATTTATATATACTTGAATTTTCCCAAAAGAATCCTGAATTTCGATAAAAGAAGCTTTTCCCATAATGCGGCGGCTCATAATGCGACCTGCTATTACAACTTCCTGATAATTATTTAGTTCTGCGTTAAAATGCTCCTTTATTTCTACCGAAGTTGCATTTGTTTTGTATTCTGCTGCCGGATATGGATTTATTCCCAGATTTCTTAGTTCGTTGAGAGAATTTCGCCTTATTTGTTCCTGTTCGCTTAATTCTAAATTCATTTGAAATTTACTTTTAAATTAATGTTTATCTTAAATATAAAACACTATAAATGAATATTTTATATTTTTATATAAAAAAAGAAAATATGAATAATCTTTTTTTATTTTTTTTGCAAATATATATAATTATCCTGAAATATAATGTTTTTCTTTGATATTGCTTTAATTTTAGTAATTAACACAAAACCAAATTTTTACAAAATAAAAAAGCCGCACCATCGCGGTGAGGCTTTAAAAACTTTTTATTAACCTAAACTTTTACTATGAAAAAACATTTTGTCGCTTGGTTATATAAACCTCACTACTTATTTCTTTTATGCTGCAAAGATAAAGTGTTTTATTGTTAAAGGGCTTTAATATAAGTTAATAAAAGTTATATTTAATTTGAACTCCTTTAACTAAAATTAAGAAACTTGGTAAAAAATAAAAAAGCCGCACCGTCGCGGTGAGGCTTTTACTTTATTAACTTAAACCTTTTACTATGAAAAAAATCTTACGTTTTTCTTTCGAAAAATATATATGTTTTATTAAATTTCTTGATGCAAAAGTAAACCAATATAATGTTAAAGGGCTTTAATATAAGTTAATAAAAGTTATAAGTCATTTTTATTTTCTTTTTGAAAAAAAAATATACTTTTGCAATTACTTTAGTAGTACAATTTCAAAACGAAATACAATTTAATTGTTTGATTTTAAGAAAATTACAAGATTATTGATAATTTTAGAACTCAAAAAAAATAATTGTAAATTCAATACAATAATATATTGTACAAAATTTCGTTTTATCCTCACAAAAAAGCAAAATACAATGAATATTAAACGTAAACCGGATTGGTTAAAAATAAAATTGCCAGAAGGCGAAGATTACTCACGCATCAATACAATTGTAAAACAACACAAGCTGCACACCATTTGTTCGAGTGGAAACTGCCCAAACATGGGCGATTGCTGGGGACGTGGCACAGCTACTTTTATGATTTTGGGCAACATTTGCACGCGTGCCTGCAAATTTTGCAATGTTCCCACAGGAAAACCTCTTCCTGTTGATACCAACGAACCTCAAAATCTTGCCGAAACAATAAAGCTTATGAATCTGAAACACAGTGTATTAACTTCGGTAGATAGAGATGATTTACCTGACGGAGGCGCAAAAATTTGGGCAGAAAGTATAACAAAAATAAAGGAATTAAACCCGCAAACTACACTAGAAACCTTAATTCCAGATTTTGATGGAAATACAGAACTACTTGATATTGTGATAGCTGCAAAACCCGAAGTAATTTCTCACAACTTGGAAACTACGCGCCGCCTTACGCCTTTGATACGCACAAAAGCAAAATACGAAACCAGTCTAAAAGTGCTCAAACATATAGCAAATTCAGGCATTGTAGCCAAAACAGGCATCATGCTCGGACTTGGAGAAACTCGCGAAGAAATTTTACAAACCATGGACGATGCGCTTGCTGCCGGCTGCAAAGTTTTTACCATAGGGCAATATTTGCAACCAACAAGGCAACATGCAGAGGTTCAGGAATATATAAACCCAGAAATCTTTGAAGAATACAAAAAAATAGGAATCGAAAAAGGTTTTCGTGCAATAGAAAGTAGCCCATTAGTGCGCTCATCGTATAAAGCAGAAAAGCATATTTTTTAATTTTTTATTTTATTAACAAATAGCATTATTAAAATGAAATTCATTGATTTACAAAATATTGAATACAAAGAAGCTTGGGATTTACAAGTTAAGTTATTTCATCAAATTTTACAAGAAAAATCAAATACAAGTGAAAATGATGAACTAAAAAACAATAAAATTACAGAATATTTACTTTTTTGCGAACATCCGCACGTTTACACGCTCGGAAAAAGTGGCGAAAAAAACAACTTACTGATAAATAATGATTTTCTAAAAAAAATAAACGCCACTTACTTTGAAACCGACAGAGGTGGCGACATAACCTATCACGGTTATGGTCAGCTAGTTGGCTATCCTATTTTAGACTTAGAAAAGCATAACTTGCGAATACGTGCCTACATTGAAAAAATGGAAGATGCAATTATCTTAACCTTAGCTGATTATGGTATAAAATCGGAACGTTTAGAAAGCGCAACAGGTGTATGGCTCGATGCCGGAATAGAAGAAAAAGAACGCAAAATATGCGCTATTGGTGTGAAAGTAAGCAGGTTCGTAACCATGCACGGATTTGCTCTAAATGTAAATACCGATATGTCGTATTTTAACCATATAAACCCTTGTGGGCTAAGCAAAGGAGTAACTTCGATGCAAAAAGAACTTGGATATAA
>JFJP01037930.1_pt1 | contig 21068 bp, 19 predicted proteins | sample 431651 | NCBI WGS metagenome assembly JFJP01 (sample SAMN02602958, study PRJNA72255) | Microbial mat metagenome, whole genome shotgun sequencing project. | biome: fresh water; feature: sink hole; material: water; isolation source: purple microbial (photo- and chemosynthetic) mats found in...
AAACGGGGTGACAAGTGCAACAAGCGCTCCATGAAATTTTTCCATAATCCCTCCCGATGCTATTTTTGCCCTACTCAGTTCTTCTGCCTCTTTCATCAGAGCAGCGCTTCAGCGGTCAAGTTGCCGGTACAAACCAATCTGGTCGGTCCCTGCAGAAAAACCTTACTCGCCACTGGTCCATCAACCAAATCAAATAATATGGTCAGCATTTCACCCCCTGAGGTAATAACCTCAACGGGGGATTCCAAACCTTTTTGCAGGGCTGCAAACAGCGCCGAAGCAACAACTCCGGTGCCGCAGGCCATGGTTTCCGCTTCAACCCCACGCTCGTATGTGCGAACCTTCAGCCGCCCATCGGGCAGTACTCTGACAAAATTTACATTGGTGCCCTTCGGTTCGAACATCTCATGAAATCGCACCGCCCGTCCCCAGGTGTTCACGGGAATATCGTCATGATCGACAAAAATCACCGCATGGGGCACGCCGGTGTTGACAAAACCGACAGCTTTATCCTCATCACCGACCGACAGGGAAAGCCCAAGGCGAAAATCATGGGGCGATGTCATCTTCACTCGCACCACAGCCTCCTCCTCGCCGATCTCCGCTTCGATGATCCCGGCCAATGTTGCAAACTTCATTTTCTTGCCGACAATGCCATGGCGATAGGCAAACCGTGCCACACAGCGTGAACCGTTGCCGCACATCTCGGCAACCGAACCGTCGGAATTATAAAAGTTCCAGGAAAAGTCGGCGACAGCAGATTCCTCGATGAAAATCAAACCGTCGGCGCCGACAGAAAACATCCGCCGACAGATCTTCCTCGCCATTTCCGCCTGTTCGGCCTTGGGAATGCGCAAACCGCGATTATCAATGATAACGAAATCGTTGCCGGTTCCGTTCATTTTCTCAAAAGGGATGGGGAAATCAACCATCACTCGCGCTCCTTTTTGTCCATTGTACATGAGCCGCTGACATTTTCAACCGGAAGAACCCTCTCAAGCAGCGCAAAGCAGCAAGCACCTTGAAGACAACAGAGCCCTCCCACCGCTTCCAAGCGGCTGGAGGGCATCGTGCCGGCTAAACGGCAATTGTCGAATTTCTAGAGATTCTTCAGTATGTTAAAAGCTCAACAGCTCCCTTCCATCCCAAAAGGACCATTCTCGGACAGCCTCCGAGTACTAGTTTCTCACTGTTGTTTCCTTCGACTTACCGCTCTCGTTAGCAGGCGTTGCCCCGTCAATGGCGGTTACCGCATAATAATACCGCGTCTCTTCTCCTGCCTTACTATCGATAAAGAGATTGAAATTCGGCTCAACCTTGCCGATCATCTCATGGGCATCTTTGTCGGCAGCCCGGCGGTAAACCTGATAACCGGCGAGATCGGCGGCTTCACTGCGGTCCCAGAATACCTTAATGCCGGCATCGGTTCTGATTGCCGTCACCCCGCTCGGCGGAAGCGGCGGTGTCAAGTCGACCGGCGTGGCAGTGATCTCTTTACTTATTCCTCCCTGCGCCAGCTCATTTTTATAGTCGGTCAGGGTCTGTACGGTGTAGACATATTTTTGGCCGTTCATAACCTGACGGTCGGTGTAGGTTGTAACGGCCTGCGGATCGCCAATCTTGGTAAATTCCTTAGCGTCCAGACTTCTCAGCACCTGATATTTCACCGTCGAATCGGCAGCACCGGCTTTCAAGGTCACCGGCTGCCACGATAATGCTATCTGACGGTCGCCGGGAACAGCGGTCACCTTTGCCGTTGCCGCCGCCGGATCAAACCACACCAGGGTGATGATGTTGGAATCGCCGCTGTCGGCAAACCAACTCGTCCGGGACTTGACCTTAAAGAAATACTTATGCCCTGAGCGTAACATCCCGGTATCATAGACGACCTTTCTTCTCGTCTGTCCATCCACCGGTGAGCCGCCGCTTACGCTGACAGGCGCCGCAAAAGGAATGGGGCAGCTGCCGCAATACTCGGCAAGGGGAATCTCCGCCCGGAACAGCTCAAAGGATGAAATATCTTCAATCACCCCGCCCCTGATGGTCTTCACCGGATACGACCAGGTGAGCTGGGCGCCCTTTTCCTGCACGGTATAATTCAAATCCTCGATTGCCTGCGGGACAACGCTGTCAGGCGGTACCGGTTTATTTTTAAACCCACATCCACCCGCAAGAAGAATCGATGCGCCAACAAAGAAAACGGTCATCACCTGCGCCAAGCATCTATTTTTCATCATCCAATCCCCAGTTGTTTTTCCGCTGCCAGCAATGCTTCTTCCACCCTCTCTTCACCGGTTCCACCCTTGGATATCCGGCTGTTGACCGATCCTTCGACACTCAACACCTCGAAAACATCCTTGCCGATGACCTCGGAAAACCCTTGCAACTCACTCAAGTTCAATTCCGCCAACTCACAACCCCTTTCAAGGCAATAAGCGACAGCCCTGCCGACGATCCCGTGGGCATCGCGAAAGGGCACATTTTTCAACACCAGATAGTCGGCAAGGTCGGTAGCCGTCATACAACCCTTCTGGGTCGCGGCGAACATCCGATCCGTCTTAAAGCTGAGATTGCCAAGGAGTTCCGCCATAATGGCAAGGCAGGCGGTAACCGTATCGACCGCATCGAAAACCGGCTCCTTATCTTCCTGGAGATCGCGGTTATAGGTCAGCGGCAACCCCTTCATAACCGTGATGAGGGTTATCAGGCTGCCGACCACCCGTCCGCTTTTGCCTCGGATCAACTCCGGAATATCCGGATTTTTCTTCTGCGGCATAATCGATGAACCAGTACAGAACTGGTCGGAGATACTGACAAAATCGAACTCCTGACTGGACCACAGCACCAATTCCTCGGACAACCTGGAAAGATGCAGCTGTATCATCATGCAGCAGCTGGTGAATTCAATGGCAAAATCGCGATCACCGCAGCTGTCCATGGAGTTTGCCGTAACCCCGGCAAATCCCAGGGTTTCAGCAACCTGCTCACGGTCTATGGGCAGACCGGTTCCGGCCAGGGCCGCACTGCCAAGGGGCGAAAGATTAAGACGCTTGCGACAATCAATTATTCGATCCAGATCCCGCCCGAACATTTCATAGTAAGCCAGCATATGATGCGCTATCAGTACCGGCTGGGCCCGCTGCAGATGGGTATAGCCCGGCATGATCCGACCCTGGTATTTCCGCGCAAGAAGAACGAAAGCCCGGCGGATTTCGCGCAAACGGCTCCCCACTTCATCGCACTGATCCCGCAGATACAGCTTAAAATCAAGGGCTATCTGATCATTACGACTGCGGCCACTGTGTAATTTGGCTCCAGCCGGACCGATACGTTCAACCAGGGCCTTTTCAATATTCATATGAATATCTTCCAGCTCCCGGCGAAATTGAAAGGTGCCGGCGCTGATCTCAGCTTCAATCGCCGTCAATCCCTCGGTGATTGCCTGCAACTCTTCCCGCGATAATACCCCGTTGGCTGCCAGCATGGCGGCATGGGCCTTGCTGCCGGCAATATCGTATTGATAAAGACGGCAATCGTAGTGGATGGACGCGGTAAAAGCCTCCACCGAGGCGGCGGTCCCTTCTCCGAAACGGCCACCCCATAACTTTTGCGAGCCCATTTTTTCCTTTGTCATAAGATATCCTATTTGCTGCAGCGGCCCTGCAAGGCATTAATCTTCAAGCGTAAGCCGTTAAGACGAATAAAACCGGTGGCATCACCCTGATCGTAGACGCTGTCCTCCTCAAAGGTGGCAAAATTTACCTGATAGAGGGATTGATCCGACTTGCGTCCGACCGGGGTGCAGTTGCCCTTGTAAAGCTTCAGGCGAACGACGCCGTTGACTGTGTTCTGGGTGGCATCCATGGTTTTCTGCAACAACTCCCGCTCCGGAGAGAACCAGAACCCGTTGTAGATCAATTCCGCATAACGTGGCGTCAAGGAATCACGGATCCGCAGAACCTCTCGGTCCAGGGTGATCGTTTCCAGATCGCGATGGGCGATACGCAGGATGGTGCCGCCCGGAGTCTCGTAAACCCCGTGCGATTTCATGCCGACAAAGCGGTTTTCCACCAGATCGAGACGGCCGATGCCATTGGCGCCGCCGATTTTGTTCAGTTCGGTGAAAAGAGCAAGTGGCTCCATGGCAACGCCATTCAAGGCGACGGGATTGCCGTTTGCAAAGGTCATTTCCAGATAGGTGGGTTTATCGGGGGCCTTCTCCGGTGCAACCGTCAGTTTAAACATCGCTTCATCCGGTTCGTTCCACGGATCTTCAAGGATTCCACCTTCAAAGCTGATGTGCAGGAGATTTTCATCGGAACTGTAGGGTTTTTCCTTGGTAACCGGCACCGGGATATTGTGGTCCCTGGCGAACTCCACCAGTTTTTGCCGCGAATTGAGGGTCCAGATACGCCAGGGGGCGATGATTTTCAGATGCGGCGCAAGGGCGATATAGCCGAGTTCAAAACGAACCTGGTCATTGCCTTTGCCGGTTGCGCCATGACTTACCGCATCGGCACCCTCGGCCTGGGCAATACGCACCTGCTCCTTGGCAATCAGCGGACGGGCCAGCGAGGTGCCGAGGAGATAGGAACCTTCATAAATCGCATTGGCCCGAAAGGCGGGGAAGATATATTCCTCGACAAAAACCTTTTTCAGGTCGGAGACAATGACTTTTTCCGCGCCGGTAGCCAGCCCCTTTTTCCTGACCGCATCCCAGTCTTCTTCCTGACCGATATCGGCTGAGTAGGCGATGACCGAACATTTATATTCCTCCGCCAGCCATTTTAGTATCACCGAGGTATCAAGACCACCGGAGTAGGCGAGGACGATTTTTTTAACATCCATATACAAACCTCAACAGTTTAAATTCGTTGCAAAAAACTAAACACTCATCAGACAATCAAGCTTTCAAGTATCGCCTTATGAATATGCATCTTGTTTTCCGCCTGGTCAAAAGCGACACATTGTGCTGACTCCAGGACTTCGTCGGTTATCTCTTCGCCGCGATGGGCCGGCAGACAATGCAAAACAATCGTGTCGAACGGTGCCTTGGCCAGCAATGCACGGTTCAGCTGGAAGCGGCTGAAGACACGGAGCCGCTCTTCCTGTTCGTCTTCCTTGCCCATGGAAGCCCAGACATCGACATTGACGACGGCTGCATCGCGCACCGCCGCCTCCGGATCTTCAATGAGAGTAATGGCTTTCCCGGCGATTTTACGGCTTGCCGCCAGAATTTCCCGGTCCGGCTCATAGCCTTTCGGGCAGGCCAGGGTCAACTCGAAACCGATAATTGCCGCTGCCTGAATCCAGGAGTTGGCCATGTTGTTACCATCGCCCACCCAGGCGATTCGCAGGGGTTCAATCGCCCCCTTTTTCTCGATAACCGTCATGATATCGCTCAATACCTGGCAAGGATGATGTAAGTCGGTCAAGGCGTTGATAACCGGAACCGTCGCATACGCCGCCAACTCTTCAACTACCTCCTGGCCGAAGGTCCGCACCACCATGCCGTCGACATAGCGCGACATAACCCTCGACATGTCTTTCAACGGCTCCGATCGTGCCAATTGGGTATCGCGGCCGGAAAGGAAGATAACCTGGCCGCCGAGACCATACATGGCCGACTCGAAGGAAACCCTGGTCCTGGTCGACGGCTTCTCAAATATAAGACCGATGGTTTTGCCCACCAACTGCCGATGGATTTTTCCGGCCTTTTTTTCGTTTTTCAGTTCAATTGCCCGGTCAATGAGACCAAGCAACTCAATTTTAGTAAATTCCTGTAATGACCTGAAATGCTTCGGCACTCTGTACACCTCTAAACAAAGAGGGGGAAATCCCCTGCAATTACCTCCCCGCATCGGCCCGTACCTTCTACGTTCCGGCAATATTCAGGAGAGAAAGATGTTATCATTACATAAAAGAGTGGTGATTTGCAAAACATTTCCCCCGCTTCTCTTCGCCTCCACCCCATTTTTCAAGAGCTTTCTCCATTAAAGTTCGGCCAGCACCGTGCCAAGGGCTATGATAAGGGTATCTATCTCTTCTTTGCTGACGATCAGTGGCGGAACAAAACGAAGAGCAACGTTACCGGCAAAATTCACAAGAAAACCCCTGTCGAACATCTTGGTGACGATCGTCGGACCATGCGTTGCCCCCTCTTCGGTGAGCACGGCACCAAGCAGCAGCCCCATGCCTCGAACCGAGGCGATAATCGTCGGAAAACGCTCTCCAAGTTTGGTCAGTTCCTCTCGAAAATATTGACCCTTGGCCTGCACCTCCTGGAGAAATCCGTCCGCCAGCATAACCTTCAGAACCGCGACGGCGGCGGCAGCGGCCACCGGGTTACCGCCGAAGGTGGAGGCATGACTTCCAGGAGTAAAGGCTGCGGCGATATCGGCACGGGTCATCATCGCCCCTATCGGCAGGCCGTTACCCAATGCCTTGGCCATGGTCAGTATATCGGGAGTGATCCCTAATTGTTCGTGAGCAAAGAGCGTACCGGTTCGGCCGAGCCCGGTCTGAATCTCATCGAAAATCAGCAAGAGCTTTTCCCGGTCGCAGAGTTCCCTGATGCCTTGGAGATATTCACGATCCAGCGGTCGTACTCCGCCTTCACCCTGCAGGGGTTCGCAAAGAATCGCGCAGGTTTTATCGCTGACCATCGCCTGCAGTGCCTGCAGATCGCCAAAGGGGGCATGGCGAAAACCCTCGGGCAATGGTTCGAAACCCTTGTGGAATTTCGGTTGACCGGTTGCCGCAACGGTGGCCAGGGTCCGGCCGTGAAACGACCCGGCAAGACTCAGTATCTCATATCTGCCGGCGCCGGAAAAAATCCGCGCCAATTTTATCGCCGCTTCATTGGCCTCGGCACCGCTGTTGGCGAGGAAGATCTTTTCACCGAATGAATTGTCCAGCAAAAGCTCGGCAAGGCGGATCTGCGGTTCGGTGTAATATAAATTCGAGACATGGACCAATTGCCCCGCCTGCCGGACTATAGCCTCGGTAACCGCCGGGTGGCAATGACCGAGAGCGCAGACGGCGATGCCAGCCAAAAAGTCCAGATATTCTTTGCCGTCGGCATCGGTGAGACGACACCCCCTGCCCTGCAGCATCGCCGCCGGATATCTGCTGTAGGTGCCTATGAAAACCTTATCGCCTCGTTCCTTCCATTCTTCATTGGTATAGGTGCTCATCAATATATCTCCGTCCCCACCCCTTCCCGGGTAAACATCTCCAACAAGATTGAATGTTCAACTCTGCCGTCGACGATATTCGTCTTGGCAACGCCGCAGCGCAGAGCTTCTTCGCAGCAGCGCACCTTGGGAATCATACCGCCGGCGATGGTGCCGTCGTCGATCAGTCCTTCGAGTTCCCCTCGCAGCAGCGAGGAAAGCAGCTCGCCGTCCTTATTCTTTACCCCCGGGACGTCGGTGAGCAGTATCATTTTCTCCGCTACCAGGGCTCCGGCAATAGCCCCTGCCACCAGATCGGCGTTGATATTGAAGGCCCGGCCATCCTCTCCCACTCCCACCGGAGCGATGACCGGAATAAAATCGTTGCGGCTGAGGCTTTCGAGCACACCAATATTGATCTTGGTGACCTGTCCGACCCGTCCGACATCAATGAGTTCCGGCGGGGCATCTTCCATGGACTCTCCGCCCTTTTTATCTTTCACTTTAAGCTGTTTGGCACACACCAGATCGCCGTCTCGGCCGGAAAGGCCGACCGCCTTACCGCCGCAATGGTTGATGAGGCCGACTATCTGTTTGTTAACCTGGCCGACCAGTACCATCTCCACCACATCCATGGTTTCCCCGTCGGTAACGCGCATTCCCTGAACATAGCTGGGCTTTATCCCTAAACGATCAAGCAGACTGTTAATCTGCGGCCCGCCGCCATGGACGATAACCGGATTGATGCCTATTTGTTTCAGGAGAATAACGTCAAGGGCAAATTGCCTTTTCAAATGTTCATCAACCATGGCATGACCGCCATATTTGATAACAATGGTTTTATTCCTGAATTCCTGCATATAGGGCAAGGCTTCAATAAGCACCTTGGCCTTTTCGATACTCTCTGCGACGGTTTTTACCATGGCACGCCTTTCCATCACTCCATGAATCCTTATATTTTATCGGAAATTCAATAAACTAAGACCGCGTTTTGCGGCCCTGAACGTGGCCGTATTGTAACGGCTCGTATGCGCTAAGTAAAGCACTCTTTCTTCGGCGATTCATACCATGACTTTACATTTTCGGACCTTTACGCTACGATGGGCTCGGTAAAACGCAGGACCTGAATATAAACTTTAAGCGGAGGGTCAAAATGAAGCTGCATAATGACCGATGGTTGCTGCTCAGCATACTGTTAGTGGTGTTTTCTCTTTTTATCGGCGCAAACGACAAGGCTCTTGCCGCCGAAGCCCCCATTCACATCGAGTCGAATCACATGACCTCGACGGAGAAATCCAATTCGGTCGTGTTTACCGGGGATGTCGATGCCAAGCAGGGGGATGTGCGCATCCGCTCCGACGAAATGACCGTGTATTACAATGCCGCGGAAAATCCGGCCACCCCGCCGAAAGATAAGAAAAAAGCAGCTCCCCAGACGGAAAAGAAAGCTACTCAGCAGGTGGAGAAACTGATCTGTATCGGCAATGTCGAGGTAACCCGGGCAGAATGGCTGGGAACCGCAAAAAAAATGATCTATCTCTCCAAAGAGAGACAGGTTATACTTACCGACAACGCCAAGGCGTGGCAAGGCCAGAACATGGTCAGCGGTGACAAAATCATCTATTATTTGGATGAGGGCCGTTCCGAAGTCATAAGCGGCAGCAGCAAGACCAAGGCCGTCGGTGATGCGGAAAGCGGCAAGAAAAAACCTTCCCGGGTCAATATGACCATTCTCCAGAATTAAAGCAGTCATGTCCATACTTGAAACACGAAATATCGTCAAACGTTACGGTGCCAGGACGGTGGTCGACGGTGTCAGCCTGCAGGTCCAGCCGGGAGTTGTCGTTGGTCTCCTCGGCCCTAACGGTGCCGGCAAGACCACTACTTTTTACAGTATCGCCGGGTTTATCCGGCCTGACCATGGAAGCATCATTTTTGCCGGCGAAACCATAACCAACCTGCCCATTCACAAAAGAGCTCTTAAGGGCATTACCTATTTGGCGCAGGAACCTTCAGTCTTCAAGAAACTGACGGTGGAGGAAAACGTCCGTATTATTTTAGAACCCTTGGGGCTGTCAAAAAACGAGATCAATAACCGCATTGATGAATTGATGGCCGACCTTGGCATCGAACATCTCCGTGACAATAAAGGCCATGCCCTGTCGGGCGGAGAACGGCGAAGGGTGGAAATAATGCGGGCATTGTCAACCAGGCCGAAATTCATCCTTCTCGACGAACCCTTTGCCGGAATCGACCCGTTGGCGGTCATCGATCTGCAAAAAATCATTTACAAATTAAAAGAAAAGGGGCTCGGCATCCTGATTTCCGACCATAACGTTCGGGAAACACTCCAGGTCTGCGATTTTGCCTATATCATGAACGCCGGCCAGGTACTTACCAGCGGCGTCGCCGACGACATAATTGAAAGTGAAGTTGCCCGGAAAATGTATCTCGGGGAAAACTTCCGCATGTGATTGTAAAATATGGCCCTCGAACTCAGACAACAGCTTAAGCTCGCTCAGAAATTGGTGATGACGCAGCAGCTGCGACAGGCCATAAAGCTCCTTCAGCTCAACAGGCTTGAGCTGTCCGACGCCCTCCAGGCGGAAATTGAACAAAATCCAGCCCTTGAGGAAGACCTTTCGACACCGGAGGTCCTCGAAACTCATTTTTCTTTATCTTCGACCATTGAGGAAAAGTCCCTGCCGATGGAAGCGGAGATTACCGAATCGGTAAAAGTTTCCGATGGACTGGCGGAAATCAACTGGGAAGACTACGCCAACAATTTTGACTCCAATTTTTCCTTCTCCCACGAAACTCCGGCCGCCGACGCCCCATCGCAATTTGACTTCATTTCCGAGAAGCCGGGACTTTCGGCATATCTGCATTGGCAGCTGGCGCACAGCAATCTTGACGCCCAGGAATGGGAAATCGCCCGGTTTATCGTCGGCAACCTCAACCGCTACGGCTTTCTCGAAGTGGAGCTGGAGAGGGTTGTAGCTGAAACCGGCTGCCCCCGTGACGATGTCGAATACATTCTTGAAGTTATCCAGGAACTCGACCCGCCGGGCATCGGCGCCCGTAACGTCAGTGAATCCCTTTTTTTGCAGCTTGAACGCCTCGGCAAAGGCAAAAGCCTTGCCGCGGAAATCGTCCTGCACCACCTGCCCTTGCTGGAAACCCGCAACTATAAAGCCCTTGCCAAAGAAACCGGACGAAAAAAACCGGAATTGGAACGGGCCATCAATTTTATCATCGCCGAGCTTACCCCCTTTCCCGGTTTACCCTACGCCACCGACACTACCAACTATGTTGTTCCCGATGTCTATGTGCGCAAGGTTGACGATGAATATGTCATCCAGCTGAACGATGACGACATTCCCCGCTTAAAATTGTCGTCGCTGTATCAGGAAATGTTGAAAAACGAAAAAAACCTCGCCAAGGAGTCACGTCAATATATCCAGGACAAGCTGAAAAACGCCGACTGGTTCATCAAATCCCTTTATCAGCGGCAGCGCACCATCTATAAAGTCATGGAGAGTATTCTCCGCTTTCAGCGCGACTTTTTCGAACGGGGAGCGGCACATTTGAAACCACTGATCCTGAAAGATGTCGCCGACGATATCGAAATGCATGAATCAACGGTCAGTCGGGTCACTTCCAATAAGTACGCACATACTCCGCAGGGCATTTATGAGTTGAAATACTTCTTTTCCACCGCCATTTCCCGTGAGGGTGAAGACGATATGGCCGCCGAATCGATCAAAACCCTGATCAGAAAAATGATCCATGAAGAAGATAGAAACGAGCCCTTGAGCGACAATGCCATATCGGAAAAACTGGCGGAAGAAAACATCAAAATTGCCCGGAGGACTGTCGCTAAATACAGAGAACAACTAAAAATACTCCCAGTTAAACATCGCCGGCACGCCAGGTGATCGGTGCATGAGTTTTCTTGAGCGGATATTCTTCTTCCACCAGGAAACCAGTCGGGGCCGCTTCCCCAATTCCAAAGCCCTGGCAACAGCTTTCGAAATTTCCGTCGCCACCGCCAAGCGCGATATCAGCTATCTCCGTGACCGTCTCCTCGCACCCCTCTGCTTCGACACCCGGAAAAACGGCTATTATTACAGCCAGGCCGACTTTCATCTGCCTTTCGAGGAAAGTCCGCGTGTCGTTTTCCTCCTGGCCATGCTCAACAAACTGGCCGAAGAAGCCGGACTGGGCGGTCTTCCGGAGGTTCGGCAGCTCGAACAAAGGCTGACCGCACTGATCTCTCCCGAATACGGCAAACTGGTCGATTCCCTTCACTGCCAGTGGCTGGAAGTTGAAAACATCGACCACCAAATCTTTGCCGCCGTCATCGAGGGAGTGGTAAAAAAACAGCAGCTGACCATAAGTTATCGGTCAATCGGCGGAGCACCGTCGACACGCACCGTGGCACCCCTGCAACTGGTCAACCATCAGGGCCGCTGGTATCTCTTTGCCTTCTGCACCCTCAGAAACGACACGCGACTTTTTCATATTGCCAGGATGCACCATGCCACTCTCACGGGAGTTGCCCTCCCGCCGAATCTTCATTTCGACCGGGAGCATCTCCTGCAATCCTTCGGCATTTTTCAGGGACCTCCCCGTTATCAGGCGGAAATCCTCTTCATCTCCACCGCCGCCGACCTTGTTGCACACCAATACTGGCATCAGGATCAGAGGATGACACAACGGGAAGACGGAGTCGTCATCAGCTTACCGGTCAGTGACGACCGGGAACTGATTATGAAAATTCTCCAATATGGTGCCTTGGCCAGGGTACTCTCGCCACCTGAACTGGTCCTCCGGGTAAAAGAGGCAATCAGCGCCATGACAAAAATCTATCCTTAAAAAAATAAGGCGAACCATCCCATTGAAATTACACTATTTCTCAAAATCACTTTATAGGGATTGGGAAAATCGCTAAAAACTCAGGGTGTTTTATGATACTATCCATGCTGTCTTTATTCTTTTGAGTCTATCCACAACATTCCTCACCTGAATAATCATTCCATGGGAGATTAAAACGATGAAATACGCTTTTATAGCCTTAATTGCATGCTACCTTCTTGTTTATGGTTGCGGTCCCGATAATTCCAAAAAGACAGAAGATAAAAAAGATCAGGCCGTACACAGCACCGTAGAAAAACCCCGTCAGCCGGAACAGCAACCGACGCCGACGATCACCAGCGAAGAAGCGACCAAACAGCAACCGGCGCTTGCTGCTGTTGGCACACCCCCGCAGGCTGCGGAAGCAGGCTGCCCGACCCCCTGCAAAAAACCAGCCGAAACAGTACAGCAACTGCCCGCTGTCGAAAAGGGCGCTGCTCCCGTCAACGGACAAAAGGAGGGGCAGCAAGAAAGCACGAGTGTCGCTGCACAACAGGGTCCCGTCGAACTGACGCAACCAGATAATGAAAATATCGTCATTATGCCCTGCGGCAGTGTTTTTGTAAAACACCGGCTACCGGCAAATACCCCCTGTCTCACCAATCGCTTACCCCCGTGTCCGATGATGGACGACGAAGATGGACCGGTGGCCGAAGGAAATGTTGTTATGATGCCCTGCGGGCGGATGTTTTTAAGACAGCCCCTGCCGGATGAGGATCTGGATGTCGATCAGCAGCGCCAGATGCTGCCTCCGGATCAGGGTCCAGTCGACCCGGCTGATGCCCCCGAAGATTCTGTAGAAAATCTGACCAGCGCAGTGGAGAGGATGGTGGAGACCACCAACGACATGGTGTTGGTAACCAAGGAACTGGTGGTTGCCACCCGGGAAATGCTCAAAGCAACGCAAAAGGCTGCAAATAAAGAGGCTGCCCCGGCCAAGGAAGGTCTGGGGACTGAGCCATCAGCCCAGGCAACTCAGCCGATGGTCGGCAACACTGCAATGAAACCGGCTCCGAGATCGGAGCAAGAAGCAATAAACGCCATGCAACAGGCGGTCATCGCAACACAAAAGGCGCTTGAGGCCATGAACCAGGCACCACCGCAACCTCCGACACCGCAGCAATAAACAGTTTTCCGCATTTATCGACCCTTGTCGGCAGATTCCCGCCGACAAGGGTTCTTCGCCGAAACATATTGAATAAACAGCTCAGCACCTGGAAAAGACGTATGCCACTCCGAAAACCACCTTCGCTTTTTTCCAACATCTTAATTATTTGCCTTTGCTGTGGTTTGTCTTCCTGCGCCGGTCTCATCACCGGTACGGTCATTAAACCGGCGGTCGGTAATCTGCAGCAGCAGCAGGACGTTGAACTGGTCTGCGAGGGGGCGCCATCCTACCTGCTGATGCTTGACAGTATGCTCGTTTCCTCCCCGGAGAACAGGGATCTTTTGCTCATTGCCACGCAATCCTACAGCGCCTACGCCACCGCCTTGGAAGAATGCGGCGGCAGCGATCAGCGCATCAAAGCTATAGCTGCTAAAGCCCGACATTACGGGAAAAAGCTCCTGCAACCGCTCCTCACCGTCGACCATGATGACGGCAAACAGGGATATGAAGCCCTTGACAAACATCTCGCCGACCTGGACCGCGACGATGTAGCGGAGGCCTTTTGGGGGGCCTCCGGCTGGCTGACCTGGATTCTCAGAGAAAAAGGCTCCCCGGAGGCAATCGCCGACATCGTCGCCGTCGAGAAAATCATGGCGCGATGCTTGGAGTTGGATGAAGGTTACCAGGCAGGCAGCATTCATCTCTTTTTCGGAGCCTATCATGCCGCCAAACCGGAGATGTTCGGCGGCAGGCCGGATCTCAGTGGTGACCATTTTAACCAGGCACTGGCCCTCTCCAAAGGACGCTTTCTCCTGATCCAGACAACCTACGCCGCAACGCTGGCCAGAACAACCATGAACCGTGACCTGCATGACCGGTTACTCAACGAAGTCCTCGCCTTTCCCTTGGACAGCGCCCCGGAATTCGGCCTCAGTAACCATATTGCCGTCAACCGGGCCAAACGCTTGCTGGCTGAAAACTATTTCGACTGACAAACCCATTATCCATTATTTCGTCTTTCCCGGAGCCCTCCATGCAACGCAAAGCATCCTTTTTTATCTGCACGGTCCTCTTCCTCTTTGGCACTTGCCAATGGCTGCAGGCCGCCCCGAAACACCTCTTTAAGATCGCCAGCCTAGCCCCTGCCGGATCGGTGTGGGTCGAGCAATTTGAGAATTTCGCCAAGGAAGTGACGGAAAAAACCGGCGGCGAGGTAGGCTTTCGTGTTTATCCCGGTGGTGTCATGGGGGATGACCAGGCCATGTTCCGTAAGATGCGGGTCGGCCAATTGCATGGCGGTGGTTTCACCATGACTGGAATTGCCGCTGTCGTTCCCGACTTTCGTATTATGGCCATCCCCGCCCTCTTTGAATCCTATGAAGAAGTCGACTTTGTCAAAGAAGGATTGATCCCGGCCTTTAAAGAGCGTTTCCGGGAAAAAGACCTGGAGTTCATTGCCCTGACCGAGGTCGGCTTTATACATGCCATGTCAACACAAGCCATCGATACCCTTGAAAAACTCCAGCAATCAAAAAACTGGAGCCCCTCCGGCGATCCGATTTCCGAAAATTACCTGTCGGCCCTGGGAATAACTCCGATCCAGCTGTCTATCCCCGACGTCCTCTCATCCCTGCAAAGCGGTCTGATCGACACTGTCTATAACTCCCTCTATGGCGCTATCGTCCTGCAATGGTTCACCAAGGCCAAATACGTCATCGAGCAACCCTACGGTTATGCCTATGGGGTCTTTGCCCTTGACGGCAAGAAATTTGCCGCCCTTTCCGAACCCCAGCAGCAAGCCATCAATGCGGCGGCGGCGGTCCATTTCCCCATACTTCTCACAAAAACTCGGGAAAGTAACAGCGAATCGCGACGGGTGATGTCCGACCGCGGCATGGTGTTCCAGAAATTCGATGAAAAATCCATGCAGGTGCTGCAGGAAAAAAGAGAACAGGCGGTAAAACAGCTGATACCGGACTCACTTTCCAAAACCATTTATGACGAGACGATAGCACTTCTGAAACAGTATCGACAAAATTTTGCCGGGGGTCGAAACAATTGAACGAAACGGCCGCCATCCTGCCCAAAAGCAGGATCTTTGCGATCAGCGACTCCATTGAAGAAAAACTGCTGTGCTTGCTGCTGGCGGCGATGATCCTCCTCGCCTGTCTGCAAATCTTTCTGCGGACCGTCTTTTCCGGCGGCTTATTATGGATCGACCCCCTCCTCCGCTATCTGGTTCTGTGGTCCGGACTCCTTGGTGCCGTCACCGCCACCGGCCAGGGGAAACATATTGCCCTCGATATTTTCAGCGGCCGCATTCCCGCGGCCCTTGACCCCTGGCTTATGCTCCTCTCGCAACTTTTCAGTACCCTTGCCGCCGCCGGACTGACCTGGGCCGGCTACCTCTTTTTTGTCGGGGAAATTGAGGGCGGCGGCAATGGCCCGCTGATGCTGCCGCTGTGGTTCTGGAACGGTGCCTTTCCTCTGGCCTTCTTCCTTATCGCCTGCAAATCCTGTCTGCTGTTTTTTTTGCAGTTGAAGGCCTTATTGCCTATCGGCAAAGGCCGGGGTGAAGAAGCTCCATGACCGCTCTGAAGCTCTGCATTCTTGCCCTCGCCCTGCTGCGATCACCGCTGTTTCTCGTTATCGGCGCCCTGGCACTCCTGTCCTTTTATGCAGCCGAAATCGACGTCTCGGTAGTCATGATCGAAATGTCGCGGTTGGCCGATACGCCGCTTTTAGTTTCCCTGCCGCTTTTCATCTTTGTCGGCATTCTTCTCTCGGAAAGCAAGGCGCCGGGCCGCATGCTGCAGTTTTCCCGGATCTTTCTCGGCTGGCTGCCCGGCGGCCTGGCGGTCATCGCTCTCATTGTCTGCGCCGTTTTCACTGCCTTTACCGGTGCTTCCGGCGTAACCATCTTCGCCCTCGGCGGCCTGCTGCTGCCGGCGCTCCTCGAAGAAGGCTATCAGGAACGTTTTTCCATGGGCCTCATTACCTCCTCCGGCAGCCTCGGCCTGCTCTTTCCCCCCAGCCTGCCGCTCATCCTCTTCGGCGTTATCGCCGAGGCACGAATCGATCATTTATTTCTTGCCGGTATCCTTCCCGGGCTCCTTATGCTGCTGCTTCTCATCGGCTATGCCGTCATTAAAAGCCCGACGAGATCGACAAGGCGGATCTATACAACGAGTGAAATCCTCCAAGGCCTCAGGGTTATTGCCTGGGAATTGCCGTTACCGGTCATTCTTCTTGGAGGGATTTACGGCGGTTTTTTTGTTCCCGGGGAAGCAGCGGCGGTTACCGCCCTCTACGTTCTCGTGGTGGAGATGATCGTTCACCGCGACATCCCGCTCCGGCGGCTTCCGGCTGTCATGGCCAAGTCCATGGTCCTTTTCGGTGGGATTCTCGTCATCCTCGCCACCTCCATGGCCTCCACCAATTATCTCATCGATCAGCAGGTGCCAGTCCGGCTCTTTGAATTTATCCGCAGTTATATCGATAACAAATATACCTTCCTTCTCCTCCTCAACGTCTTTCTCCTCATCGTCGGGGTCATGCTCGATATCTTTTCCGCCCTGGTACTGATCGTTCCCATCATTTTACCGATTGCCGAGGGCTATGGTGTCGATCCCATCCATCTGGGCATCATCTTTCTCACCAATTTGCAGATCGGTTATTGTACCCCGCCGGTTGGGCTGAACCTCTTTCTCGCCTCCTACCGGTTCGAAAAGTCCATAACAGAACTGTGTTACGCCACCCTCCCCTTTCTCGGCCTGCTGTTCATCACCCTGTTGATTATCACCTACCTGCCGTGGCTCTCCACCGTGCTCATCCACCTGTTCGGTTGACGGTTCCGCCGCTTAATCCGGCTTAAGGACGCCGACATAAGGGAGATGGCGATAGCCCTGGGCGTAATCGAGGCCGTAACCCACGGCAAATTCGTTGGGAATATTGACACCGCAGAAATCGATGGAGATAGGTACCAATCTGGCTTCCGGTTTGTTTAAAAATGTGCAGATTTTCAAAGACCTCGGATTACGGTTGCGCATCATGCGAATAACCTTGCTGAAGGTTCGACCGGTATCGACGATATCCTCAACCATCAGGACGTCCCGCCCCTCGATGGAAGAATCGAGATCCATAACCACCTTGACATCGCCACTGCTTATCGTGCCGTCGCCATAGCTGGAAACGGTCATGAAATCGACCACCAGGGGAAGTTTGATTTGCCGCACCAGATCCGCCATGAAAATAAAGGACCCGCGTAAGAGACCGATAACCATCAGTTCCCTTTGAATGCCCTGGTAATACTCAGTAATCTCACCACCGAGACGGGCTACCGTTTGCCGAACTACCTCCTCGGAAACAAGTACTTTGGTAATTTTTTGTTCTTCCACAATTGCTCCACTCCACCTTGATATTCGGAAAAATCCCCTTCATATCGACCGGGGAATTTCCGTAAAGCGAAAAATCTATTCAAAGGCCTTCTTGAAGGATAAGAATTCGTTTTTCAGCGCCTCAATTTCTTCTTGCATCATTTGCACCGTTCTTTCCAATTCGGCGAGACGGTCGTCACCGCTTTCCACTGTTTCCGGGACAGGGGCCTGTTCGATACTATCCGGCTCACCGGACAATAAGTGAACAAATCGCTGCTCTTTTTGCCCTGCTTGCCGGGGCAATTTCCGCACAAAACCAAGATCCGCAAGATTTTCAAGATACTGCAAGACCTCCTGCGGAGTCTCAAAGGTGCAGAGCCTCTCGGTACGGCTGCGCAACTCTCCTGCCGTTTGCGGACCGCGCAAAAGAAGAAGACAGATAAGCGCCGCTTCCCGTCGTATCAAATTGTTGTGTTTGATAAAATCATGGCGGTATTTGATGACGCGACCGCTGTCGCTTTGCCCGGCCAACCGCTTTTCTTTTAAAGCCTGCAACGCCTTCGCCACTCTTGCCTCGTCCAGGGAAACTACAGGATATCTATTGGTTTTCTGGTTACAGGCATTTATCAGGGCGTTGAGTGACAGCGGGTAATATTCGGGCGTGGCCATTTCTTTTTCCAGCAAGCAACCAAGAACCCGGGCTTCAACTGCGTCGAGAATAAAATTCATATGAGATACGCTGAGCAAAAGGCAAAAAAGTATTATTACCCTCCCAGGAAACGGCTTCCCAGGCAAGAAACGACATCTTGCCAAAGAAGCATTTTCCATGAATTTGTCAAGTCAAGATTCTCAATAACCGTAAGACAACCGAGAGCTCCTGTTTCGTTTCCGGTCATTGCCCAGGGCTTTAAAGTATTTTTTCCTGCGGGGCATAATTTCCTTGACCGGATGTTGCTATTCAGGGCATGTTGAACGAGAAAAAGTTGCACCTTAACCTGCCGTTCAGATTGGAAAACAACCTGCGGGATTGTTTTTCCGCGACCTGCGACATCCCCCCAATGCATCCAGCGACCGATTTGGGAAGAATGGCCTGAACCGGAATTCAAGAGAGTACTTCATTCGTTTTCAAGGAAGGTAAATGGACTGTAAAACTGCACCGGTACTGGTGTTGGGAGCCACCGGTTATGTCGGTGGACGGCTTGTGCCTCTTTTGCTTGAGCGTGGCTGGAAGGTGCGCGCCGCCGGACGCTCCGACCGGAAAATCCAGGGCCGGCCATGGGGCAAGCATCCCAACCTGGAGATCATTGTCGCCGACGCGCTTGACACCGCAGCCCTCACCGAGGCCATGCGCGGCTGCCTGGCGGTGTTTTATCTTATTCATTCCGTCCGACCCGGGGAACAGGACTTCGCCACCCTCGATCGACATATCGCCTACTCCACCGTCCATGCCGCCCGGGAGGCAGGGGTCAATTGGATTATTCATTTCACCGGTCTCGGCAATCCGGCACATCTTTCAAGACAACTTCGTTCACGCTACGAGGTAGGAGAAATTCTCGCACTGGGCGGCGCCCGGGTAACCCAACTGCGGGCACCGCTGGTTCTCGGTTCCGGCGGCGTCTCTTTTGAAATGATCCGCGCCTTTTGCGGTCACCTGCGGATCATGTTCGCCCCGCGCTGGATGGACGCCAAGTGTCAGCCCATCGCCATCGCCAACGTCATTTGCTATCTGGCCGGCTGCCTGGAACAGCCGGAGACCGCCGGCCGGGTTTATGAAATCGGCGGACCGGATGTCCTCACCTGGCGTGAGCTTTTTCGCATATATGCCGAGGAAGCCGGGCTGCCGCGCCGCCTCGTCCTCGTCCTGCCAATGCGCATCCACCAGATTTCCATCTGGTGGATGAACCTGGTCACCCCGGTATCCGTCGCTCTCATTCGCCCCCTGATCGAACGCATGCGTGACGAAATTCTTTGCCGCGATGCACATATCCGCGAGATTATACCGCAAAATCTTCTTACCTGCCGCGAGGCCATCGTTAAGGCCCTGGATGAGGTACGGTTGAACGAAGTCGCCTCCAGCTGTTTCGACGCAGGCTCCACCCGTCTGCCGGAATGGGCCGGGGGGCAGGAACTTCAACCTGAGTCCAGGATCTACCGTGATATCTTCTCCATAACCCTTGATGGTCCCCCGGAACTTGCCTGGAACGTCGTCAAGCGCATCGGGGGAAATACCGGCTGGTATTTCGGCACCTTTCTCTGGCAGCTGCGCGGCTTTGTCGACGAAGTATTTGGCGGTCCCGGCATGTCCCGGGGCCGGAGGAACGTTGATACCGTGGCCATGGGCGACCATCTGGATTTCTGGCGTGTGGCGGCGGTGGAGGAGCCTTGCCGTCTTCTGTTGCAGGCCGAGATGCTGGCCCCGGGCGAGGCCTTCCTTGAATTCCAGGTTCAGCAACAGGCCGACGGTGCCACCGAACTGCGCATGATCCCAAGCTTTAAACCACGGGGAATCGCCGGCCGGATTTACTGGTGGATCATCGCCCCCTCCCACTCCCTGCTCTTTCGCTCCATGCTGAAACAGATGGCAAAGGCGGCCGGTGCCGATATCCTCAGCGGTCCTTCCTGCCGGGCCAAGGACTGATCGCTGCGGGGATATGACTCCCGGCGGGTTTAAAACTTCGGCGGCTGGAATTCGGCTTTAATGACTTCTTTGAAAAAGAGGGGCACCCCCGGACTCTGGCTTTGTCGCGTATGGTACAGACCGCGTTCCCCCTCGACAAAACCGAGCTGCCGCAACAAGCCCTGCAACCTGGGATTGCCGGTCAACGAAATAAAACGAAAGTAACCCTCGGCAAGCATCGTATGAATAAAGGCATTGACCGTATATACCCCAACACGCTGGTTGCGAAAACGGGTGGATATGGCCAGCGCCCCCAACTCCACCGTCGCTGCATCGATGCTCTTTTGTTCAACGCAGCCGACAACAATCCCATCTATGGCAGTGACGAAAAATCTCTGCCGGTTGTCGCTGAGGTATTCCTTGCTGCGCGGTTTGAGGAAACCGGCCCGTTTATAACTGGAGAGAATGCGATAAACGATGGCCACCTCCTCATCGGTCCGAACACGGCGAAATTCCTCGGTGAAGTTGTTGGCGATCATCGTCCCCGAACCTTCAACGGTGAAGAGTTCATGTTTGATGGTGTTTTTGCCCGCCGGCAGGATATGAACGCGGTCACAGGCCCCGAGTTCTATCTTTTCACAGATGCGATTCAGCGTATCGCGAAAATTGACGTTGGCGATGACATCGCCGAATTCGCCGAGGGATTCACGCACCCTTCGTGTCGTCAGTGCATTGATTTTATTACCGTCTTTATCGATAAGCGGCCGACGTTCAAGAAAGATAAGCTTGGCTATGGTATCGGGATGAGCAAGGACCGCTTCATAAAAATCGATTTCCGGGCCGATGCGGATGAGACTGGTTGACGGCAGCTTTTG
>JFJP01038944.1_pt1 | contig 21060 bp, 22 predicted proteins | sample 431651 | NCBI WGS metagenome assembly JFJP01 (sample SAMN02602958, study PRJNA72255) | Microbial mat metagenome, whole genome shotgun sequencing project. | biome: fresh water; feature: sink hole; material: water; isolation source: purple microbial (photo- and chemosynthetic) mats found in...
ATTTTAGCTACCGCGCTTATTGATACCGGTTCGAAAATGGATGAAGTTATTTTTGAAGAATTCAAAGGTACCGGCAACATGGAATTACAATTAGACCGTAAACTTTCGAACAAACGTATTTACCCGGCAGTTGACCTTAATGCTTCGAGCACTCGTCGCGAGGAACTGTTGTATGACGATATTCATTTGAATAGAATGTGGATTTTACGTAATTATTTAGGCGATATGACTTCGCTTGAAGCTATGGATTTCCTTCGCGAACGACTAAAACGCTCACGCGATAACGAAGAGTTTTTAATTTCGATGGAAAAAGGAAACTAAGCAACACAAATAACTGATAGACAATAGTATAGATTTTCAAGTCTTCAAAAAATAAGTACTCAATAAAAACGTCTTAAATAGCAATGTTTGAGACGTTTTTTTTATTAAATAGCGCTATAAATAAGTGGTTTTAGGAGCAAAAAAAGAAAAATTATGATAAAAAAAAAGAAGCATTGCTGCTTCCTTTTTACAATTATTTATTTAATCTAAATCGGGCGGAATTTGAATATCCGGATCTAACGACTTATTATACATGCTCATTGCTTTTAAGCTCATACCCATGCTGCTAAACCCGCCATCGTGAAACAAGTTTTGCATGGTTACTTTTTTGGTTAAATCCGAAAACATTACAATACAATAATTTGCACAATCGTCGGCAGTTGCATTACCAAGCGGCGACATGCGCTCGGTAAAATCCATCAAACCGTCGAAACCCTTTACGCCACTACCGGCAGTAGTTGGGGTGGGCGATTGCGAAATGGTATTTATCCTAATTTTTTTGTCGCGCCCATAAATATAGCCAAAACTGCGAGCTATCGATTCGAGCAATGATTTGGCATCGGCCATGTCGTTGTAGCCGTAAAGCGTGCGCTGTGCGGCAATGTACGAAAGTGCTACTACCGAACCTTCTTCGGTTATTGCATCGAGTTCGCGAGCCACTGCCAAGGTTTTATGGAATGAAACGGCTGAAATATCGAGGGTTTTTTCGTAATACTCGTACTTAATTTTGTCGTAGGTTAAACCTTTACGCACGTTAAGCGACATACCAATTGAATGCAAAACAAAATCAATTTTTCCGCCCAAAATTTCCATCGAGCGAACAAACAATTCTCTTAATTCTTCAACATTGGTTGCATCGGCGGCAATAAATTGCGAACCGGTTTTTTCGCACAAAGTCTCAATATCACCAAATCGTTTTGCTACTGCGGTGTTCGATAAAGTAAAAATTGCGCCTTCTTCGTGCGCTTTTTCCGCTACTTTCCAAGCAATCGACATATCGTTGAGTGCTCCGAAAATAATTCCGCGTTTTCCTTTTAACAAGTTGTAAGCCATAATTGTGTTTTTATGATTTTAATTACAAAAATACAATATTTATTTTAATACTTACAAGTCTTATTTTTTTTCTTTGAAAAATTGAAGGTTTTATTTGAGAGAAATAAATTTGCAATAATCAATATGTCATTATATTTCAGAACATTAGAATTCAACCAATGAAATTTGATTTTATTTAGAAAAAATCTACAAGTGAATTTCTAAAACAGCATTTTTTATACATGCTTTTGAATTGCGATTTTTTATTAATTTATACTACTTGACTGAATTTCATTAATTACCGTTTCAATTTCCTTAACAACTTGCATTAAATACTGTTCAACTTGTTGGTTGGTAAAACGAATAACTTTAATTCCTAATTCATTCAAAAAGGCTGTTCTGTTTTCGTCGTACTCTTTTGCTTCATTTGAATTATGAACAGAACCGTCTAGTTCAATAACCAGCATTAACGAATGGGCGTAGAAATCGACAATAAACTGACCTATCAAGTGCAATCTATTCACCCCCCACCAAATCCACTTCCCCCATAATCCTATTCGTTTCCGAAAGTGCCACAATTATTTTTTGGTAGTGAAGTATATCTTCAAATTCCAATTTGCGGTCTTTACGGTCTTTGAGCCACTTTTGGGCAGGTTGGTAGCCGCTTTCGGTGGGTTTATAAATCAAAAATTGCATCTGCCTGAATCATTTCTGAAACATTAATTAGTGGTACCATAATGTTCGATAATTTAGTTCCTTCAGTTTTTGCGAATATTATTCCGCGAGTTGTGCCGGTTGCAATCATTGCTAAGTGCGCTAAGAATGATTTGGTTAAAACAATTTTCATTTTTTCGGTTTGCAAATTACTCCACGATTCGGGGGTGATTTTAAACTGATAACTATAAATAAGCTTTAAAAGTAGTTTATCTGCTTGAATATACTCGCAATGAATAAAAACACCCACTAATCGGTTCGTTTGATCTATCTTAAATTCAAAACCTAATTTTATTTCCGAAGGGTTGTCGGTAGTATAGTTTTCTTCGAAAATTGCAAATTGTTCATTTTTAATACCATTTAGCACAAAACTAATTGGCAAACTTGTATTTTTCATTAAGCTGTTTTTTTATCGTAATTAACCATGTTGCCGGTAGAAACTTGCCCATTAAACCAAATACCTTTACTTGAGTAATTCGCTTGAACAGGAAGCGTAGGTTCAATATTTGTAAGCGTATGATAACTGTTGGCTAAACCTGTTGCTTTGGCTTCACTGTTTTCGTAAAAACTTGCCAATACAGGAATACCCAAAATATTTTGAACCTTAATTAAAGTTTCGAGTGTTAAATTTTCCTTTCCTCGAACTATTTTATTAATTTGCTGCGGACTAACATGCATTTGTGCCGCCAAGTCTTTTTGCGACCAATTTAACGCTTCGAGCTTGGTTAAAATTTTAAGGGCTATTTGCTGCGATTCGTTTAAGTAGGCACGGTTCTTTATTCGGTCTTTTATTCGGTCAATGGTACCCGAATTGTTTTCGGATACTAATTTTAAAAATTTCTCTCGGTTGTTCATTGTAGTTCAATTAAAAATTCAAAAAATGAATCGGCATCCATAACACCGTTTTCACGTAGAAAATTTCGACAGCGTTCTATTTTTATCAGCTCGTTGGCTGTATGTTCACGTTCTTCCATAAGTAAGGTAAACTTTATTGCACCGCCGGTTATTACAAATAAATTATTCTCTATTCGAAGTGCGTAAATTCGTAAGTAGTTTTTGCGTCCTTTCTGTTTCGATAAATTTACTTCATTATACTCATGGTTGTAAAGCGGTTTTAAAAAAGCAGCTAAATTTTTGTTTTCATTTTCCGACAATTCAACCAATTTATCTTCAATATCTTCGGCATTTCTAATTATTTGCGAAACTATTTTATTTACCGATTTGTTTGCCGGCAAATCAGCTTTGTTTTGCTTCATAAAATCGTACAAATATTCAGTATCGTGCCACAAATTAAGCAATCGGTCTAATTCGTTTTCTTCTTCATCATCGTACTGAAATGCAAATAATCGGTCGGCAAATATAGTAATAATTTTCATAAAATCAACTTATAGGTTTATTTTTTCAGTTGTTATAGGGTAATGCTTTAAATATTCATTGGTAATCTTTGCAATTTTGCTCGGGACATTAATGGCATGACCAAATTGCAACTAAATACTTTTAAGCTGATTACCCTTACTTAAACTGAAACTTTAATATTTTAAATATTAGTATAGTTTTTCAACTTTCATAATATTATTTTTTTGAAAAATCAACCGCTAATTAACGGATAAATTGTTACTAATTTTCCATTTCTTTTAATTATTTCCACAGGAACACCACTTCTTGTTTTAGAATAATACTTACATTCTGAATTTTCGACTTTTTTCATATTTTCAACGGCAAATTCACATTCATCAAATAGTATAGTTTTATTCCAAAATACAGGAAAGAAAGTTGATTTCTTAATTATTCTTTTATTATTTTCATTTATAATCGTAAACAAACCTTTCCAGACTCCATTTTTATCAGGATAGATTTCTGAGATAAGATTCATTCTTGTGTAATCAAAAAAATGAATACCTGAAATTTCACCTCTTTTAACTTCTAAACGCCATGTATGTTCCATCATTTTTATAAAATCCCTTGAATGGCTTTTCCCAAGTTCAGTAAATATTAAATCTTGTACCTCATTTATTTTCGCCGGGTTTAATAACTGCTGAGCTCTTTTCGAATTTGTTGCAGCTATTCGGTTAAAAATGCTTGAATTTTGTCTTAAATCGTCCAAACTTTCAAATGGACCTTCTAACATTGGACTTTTAAAATGGATATATTTCGGAAATTTCATTATCGCGAGTCCATCTTGCATTAGATTGGGATCATTTGAAATATGATGTTCGTCAATGTAAAAATTAAACTCTTCATTCATATTTTCTGCTTCCTTTAAAATTTTTGTTGGTGAAGAAAAAACTTGATTCTTTTGGGTTTAGATTGTTCGAAGCAATGATATTAAGCTAATTTTGGTTCAAAAACTTGTATTTTTTTCGCGTTTTCCGTACAGGTCGAAATGGTATATTTGAGCGATGGATTTGTTGTTATTCATAACTGTTTAATATCGATTTTAAGGCTTCTTTCGAGGGTAATATGGTTTGATATTTTGCTGCATAAATTTGGTTGTTGTCTTTGGGCAAGGTAATTTCTACCATTGCATCGTTTTTATTTTTGCATAAAATAATACCAATGGTTGGGTTTTCGGTTTCTGTTTTTTCGAATCGGTCGTAATAGTTTACATACATTTGCATTTGCCCTAAATCCTGATGTGTAAGTTTCCCAATTTTTAGGTCGAAAAGCACAAAGCATTTTAGCAAACGGTTATAAAATACCAAATCGACTCTAAAATGTTCCTCGTCGAACGAAAACCGCACTTGTCTTCCGCCATAGAAAAAGCCCTTTCCCAATTCGAGCATAAATTTTTCGATTTGGTTAATAATTGCGGTTTCCAAATCGGTTTCTGAATATTCGTGTTTTTCTTCCCAACCCAAAAATTCAAGTATATAGGGTTCCTTGAGCATATCTGTGGGCGTTTCAACTATTTGTCCTTTGGATGCAAGTTCCTTTACTTTTTCTGTATTTCGGCTTAAAGCCAATCGTTCGTATAATCCTGAATTAAATTGTCTTTTCAGTTCTTTTATGCCCCAATTTCCTGCCAACGATTCAATTTCATAAAATCGTCTTTCTTCAACATTTGCCATTCGCGACAAAAAAAGATAATGACTCCATGTTAAAAAATCGCTTGGCAATTTCCGAGAACCATTCTCGGAATTTAGCCGGTTGGTCAATATCCGAGAACCGTTCTCGGATATTATAAACTGCTCTTTATAGGCAATATACACCCTGCGCATATTTTCCAAATTATCCACCGAGTATCCTTTTCCTAATCGTTGCACCAAATCGTTTGAAACCTTATTGAGCAATCGTGTTCCGTATTCTGCTTTTTTAGCTACATAATTTCTGGCATTTTCAATTAATTCTATTATTTTCCTGCTTAACTCTATCATTGCTTTTTCTTTTTTTCAAAAATATAAATGCTTACACCCTGCATAACATCATTCATTTTATTCAATCCCCACTTTATCAATTTCCCACATAATCCTATCCGTTTCCGAAAGTGCAACAATTATTTTTTGGTAGTGAAGTATATCTTCAAATTCCAATTTGCGGTCTTTTAGCTATTTTGGGACAGGTTTCCAATAACTGTTGCAAACTTGAATAGTCATTGCCGGTAATTTTTCTTTAAGCTACGAAATTACTATTTTGCCACAAACAAACAAAATCTGTTGAAAAATAACTACATACAAAGCAACCTTAAAGCATAAAAAAACAAAAAAAAAACTTTTTTATCTTTTTTCGAAAAAAAATTCGCAATCGTTTGCAGAATTGAAAATTATTTCTACTTTTGTCGCAGCATTTCTCGTAACATTCGCAACCAACACAATCAGAGCTGCTCGATTGCTCTCCTAACATTTCGAGCAGCTCTTTCTTAAAAAACTTTCCTTGCACTCGCTCGGGAAGTTTTTTTCGTTTAATCCAACACCAAATTAGTGGCTTTTTTTTTCAACCAATTAGTAAAAACGCTTGTTTTTTGTACCTTTGCCAAGCAACAAAACATTATGTTTAAAACTACTATACTCCTAACTATTAACCAACAACAAAAGTTAAAACAACAACTGTTGTCGTTTGCTCGGCAATTCGAATACTTCATGCTGCTCGATTCAAACCTCGATTTAACCGACAGTTATTCCGAATACCAATGGATTTTTGCTTGCGGCGCACATCGTTTTATTCAAGCTTCCGAAGAAAAAAACAACTTCGAATTGCTCGATAAATTTTATAACGAACATAAAACCGACCTATTTGGCTTTTTAGGTTACGAATTAAAAAATGAAATTGAAAATTTGAACTCAAATAATCCGGACAACATCGAATTTCCGAATATGTTCTTTTTCGAACCTGAAATAAGTATTTGGGCTTCAACTTCATCTGTTGAAGTTAAAAGCCATTATCCGTTTAATATCGAAATATTGCCTGAACCGGCACCCGAAAAGCACGAAACAATTACAGGGCAAGCACAACACCGAATAAACCACGAAACGTATACCGAAAAGGTAGGTAAGCTACTTAAAAACATACAATTAGGGAACATTTACGAGGCCAATTTTTGCATGGAATTTTATGCCGAGAAAATAAACGTAAACCCATATGAAATCTATGCTAAACTCAGCACGCAAAGCAATGCGCCTTTTGGTGTTTTCTTTAAATTGAAAGATAAATTTCTGCTTTCGGCAAGCCCCGAACGATATTTAAAAAAAAACGGAGCAAAACTAATTGCACAACCTATGAAAGGTACTGCACGCCGCTCGCAATGGGCCTTGGAAGACATGCAACTAAAACTTGATTTAGAAAACAACCTGAAAGAACGGTCGGAAAATATTATGATTTGCGATTTGGTTCGCAACGACCTATCGAAAATTGCCGCAAGCGGTTCGGTTACGGTTGAAGAACTTTGCAAGGTATATACTTACCCTATGGTGCACCAAATGATTTCGACGATTACTTGCCAAGTTGCACCCGAAATAACGGTTGCCGAGCTATTAAAATCGTGCTTTCCGCCCGGCTCAATGACCGGAGCACCAAAAGTACGTGCCATGCAACTAATTGAAGAACATGAAACTACCAAACGCGGTTTGTATTCGGGCTGTGTGGGTTATATAACCGAAATCGGCAATTTCGATTTTAATGTAGTTATTCGCAGCTTGCAATACAACCAAACCAACCAATACCTGTCGTACATGACCGGCAGCGCAATTACTTCGCTTTCAGCTATTAACGACGAATACAACGAGTGTTTGCTTAAATCACAAGCATTTTTTAACCTCCTAAACCCGCAACAATGATACGAAAAACGCAAAAATATATAGCCGAAGTATTTCAGCTGCAACCAAAAACAAAGCTGTTGATTGCGGTAAGCGGCGGAATTGATTCGGTTGTTATGCTGCACATTTTAACTACCTTAGAGTTCGAATGTGTGGTTGCACATTGCAATTTTGGTTTGCGCGGCGCGGAATCGGACGGCGACCAAGCTTTTGTTGAAAAACTAAGTTCGAATTTAAACTTACCGCTTAACGTTATTAAATTCGAAACTGAAAAGTATGCTGCCGAAAACAAACTTAGCATACAAGAAGCCGCCCGAGAATTGCGCTATAAATGGTTCGAGGAACAGCGCAAACAATTGAAATGTAGCTACATTGCTGTTGCGCATAATGCCGACGACGTAATTGAAACTTTTCATATAAATACCCTCCGCGGCGGCGGAATTAAAGCACTGCGAAGCATTAAACCAAAAAACGGTAAAATTATTCGCCCGTTACTTTCTTTTTTCCGCAAAGAAATAGAAGCTTACGCAATTAATAATAGCATAAGTTGGCGTACCGACAGCAGTAACCTTAAGACAAAGTACTTACGTAACAAATTACGCATTGATATTATTCCGCAATTTGAAGCAATAAAACCAAGTTACAAGAAAAACCTGTTTGCTACCATTAGTAAACTGCACGAAGTTGAAATTATTTATAATGAATACCTAAGAGCAACAAAAAATGAAATTTTCGCTGTTTTTAAAGATGAAATAAGAATAAATTCGGTACTTCTACTTCAAAAAGTGGCTCCAAAAACCCTTATTTTCGAATTAATAAAGCCGTTTGGGTTTAACTCCAAACAAAGTTTGCAAATTTTTGAAAGTTTGCATGGCGAACCGGGCAGAACTTTCAGTTCAAAAACACATCAATTATTTATTGAGCGTAATTTTATTTCAATAATTCAACAAAAAAAAATTGAATACATGGAATTGATAATTCCGGAGTTTACTATAAAAGTTATGCTTTCGGAAAACACTTCGCTTCAATTCAAAAAAATAGAAAAAGAAGATTTTATGCTTGAAAAAACCAAAAACAAAGCCTTTTTTGATGCCGACAAATTAAAATTTCCGCTAAAAATACGCTACTTTAAACCGGGCGACAGTTTCCAACCTTTTGGAATGGAAGGAGAAAAGAAACTTTCGGATTTTTTTATTGACCAAAAATTTACTTCGATTCAAAAAAAAGATACCCCATTGCTAATTTCGGATGAAAAAATAGCTTGGGTTATAAACCACCGAACCGACGAGCGTTTCAAAGTAAATGAAGCTACCGTTGATGTTTTAATTATTGAAATAATTTCTACTTTCCGAAGTTAGATTTTAAACGTTTTCTGAACCGCTTCGCAGTTTTTAAAGCTAAAACATAACTTATTAAAGTAGACCATATACAAAAATAAATTGAAAAATAACCAATCGCACCCCTTCGAACTTTCGCTTGCTCCCATACAAGGAATTACCGATTATACTTTCCGCAAGCTTTTTGAGCAATATTTTGGCGGCATAAACAAGTACTTTGCGCCCTATTTGCGTGTCGATTCAAAAGGCGGACTAAGCAACAAACAAATGCGCGATTTGTTGCCCGGAAACAATGTTGGAATTCATGTAATTCCGCAAATAATGGCCAACCGACCGCATGATTTTATAAGCATGTGCAGCTTTTTAGCCGACCAAGGGTATACCGAAGTAAATTGGAACTTGGGTTGCCCCTACCCTATGATAACAAACCGCGGATTAGGCGCCGGACTGCTCGATAAACCGGAGCTTACGGCACAAATTCTCGACGAAGTTTTGCCCAAAATAAGCCTCAACCTTTCCATTAAACTGCGCTCGGGGGTTTATAATGAAAATGCATTGGCAAGTATGTTGCAAATCTTTAATAACTATCCGCTTACCGAAGTTATTATACATCCGCGGTACGCCAAACAGCTATACCGAGGCATGGCAAACCGCAATCTATTTGCCGAAGTGCTGCCAATTTCAACACATCCGGTTTGCTATAACGGCGATATTGCTTCGGTTGAAGACTGCCTTCAACTATCGGAGCAATTCCCTACCGTAAAACACTTTATGATAGGCAGGGCTGTTATTTCGAATCCTTTTTTGGCAGCGCAAATTCAACAAAAAAACAGCAACTTAGCGTTCGATGCAAAAAAACAGTTTGCCGAATTTCATGCGGCACTTTTTGCAAGCTACCTTTCGCAATCGGAAGGCGGCGACAAACAAGTAATTTTAAAAATGCTTGGTTTTTGGGAATATTTTGCGCTTTCGTTTACCAATTCGGACAAAGTGTATAAGAAATTCAGGAAGGCAAAAAACAAAAACGAATACCAAGCAGCAATAAGCGAGGTTTTTGCAAACGAAACCTTTATATGATATTAAAATATACCAAAATTACCCTGTATACCAATAGAAAATCAAACCGATATATACAAACCGAACGACTCAAAACTTCAAAAAACTATGTTATAAAACATAAATACGCTTTTTATTAAAATGACACAATTATTTCATATTAAAAAAACAACACCTATTAAAGAAATTATTGATATAATATTATTAATTTCAATAGTAGCGTTGCGTTATCAAAATTAAAATTTGGTTAAATTTTACTTAAATTTACAATTTTCAAGCAATGCCTATTAATCTTCAACTTGCAAAAAATATTGTTTGAATAAGTTGATTTTTATACGTTTTAACTCAATATTTTTTGAGAGAAAAACCTGACAATTGTCATTAAAATTATATGTATGGCATGCCAATGCAGCCAAAACCCTTTTTTTAATATTAAATAATTGTTATTTTTGTAGCCAAGTTAAAGCAATTTAAAAGCAAAATTAAATTAAAACGTTCGTTTATGGTAACAGTAACTACCGTATTAGCAGTTTTGGGAGCTTATCTGTTGGGTGCAATACCAACTTCGGTTTGGATAGGCAAAGCAGTTTACGGAATTGATATCAGAGAACACGGAAGCGGAAACGCGGGCGCCTCAAACACATTTAGAATATTGGGCGTAAAAGCCGGAATCCCGGTGTTGGTTTTCGATTTGTTTAAAGGCTTTTTGGCCGTAAAAATTGTAGGCTTATTTCACATGTTCATTCCGGGAACAACAGCTTACATCAATTTTCAGATTATTTTAGGTGCCGCCGCCGTGCTTGGTCATGTTTTCCCTATTTATGTGGGCTTTAAAGGCGGCAAAGGAGTTGCAACGCTTATGGGCTTGGTGCTTGCCATACACACCCCATCGGCATTAATAGCAGCAGGTATTTTTGTTGTTATGTTGTTGCTTTCCAAATATGTTTCGTTAAGTTCAATGATTGCCGGATTATCGTTTCCGGTTATGCTTATTGGAATTTTTCAAGAAACAGTAAACTCGCTGATTATTTTCTCCATTGTAATTTCTATTGCGTTGTTATTTACGCATCAGCAAAACATTGAGCGACTGCTAAAACGCGAGGAGTCAAAAGCTAATTTGTTCCGAAGAAGAAGAAAACGTAACTTATAGCTTGAATATACTTAAGAAAAAGGCTGTCGGTATTTAACCGGCAGCCTTTTTTGTTTTTAAAAACCACAATTTTAATACATGCGAATGGAAAAATGATTCAATTGGTCGTCTAAACCGTGCGAATCGCCGGTAAGCTTATGCAGCATGCTCCAAAATGCCGGCCCATGGTTTTTATGAATAGTATGAACCAATTCGTGCAGCAGCACATAATCGATTAAAATATCGGGCAAACGCACCAGATGAATACTGAGCACTATATCGTTTCTGCCGGTACAACTGCCCCACTTCGATTTTACATTTTTTATTGTTAATTTATTAAAGAACAACCCGTGTTCCTTAGCCAACGCCATAATACGAGCAGGCAGCATTTCATTAGCCTCTTTAGCCCAAGCCATTTCAATTCCCTTACGTATTGAAAGTTGAACCACATCGTTTTTTATATCGATACCATGAGGCACAAATATTCTAATTTTTCGGTTTTCAATTTTGCCTCTAATTCGTTCGCCATCGGTACGTTCGATGCATAATTCGTGGTTTCGGGTAACAAAATACGTGTTTTCGGTAAAAATGGTGAACTTACGTTCTTGCTCAGAGGTTTTATCCAAGGCTTTCTGAATCCACTTTCTTTTCATTTCAACAAAACGCTGTGCTTCGTTAACCGAAAGACCCGGAGGTACTCCTACCAGAATACCGTGAAACGGTTTTATGGTAATACTTATGCGTCGTGCACGGGGTTTTTGCACAAAACGCAGCGGAATATCTTGGTTATTTAACTTAAATTGCATAAGCGCAATATACAAACATTTTGGGAAATACTAAAAATATCCAAAAATATTTTTTATTTCTTTAAATTACCCTGCTAAGCATAATTTATGATAAAAATATTGAAATGAATTTCAGTCATTCATTCAAATTATGTACACCGCGTAACTTTTGGTTTATGCCAAAAAAAAGACAAAAACAAAAATATTTTGCATCAATGGTGGAACTTTTATACTTTTACTCAATAATTGAATAAAATACTCAACACATTTTTTTAATTAATGGAATTAAAATTCACAAACGATATGAAAAGCTACAACCGATTAAAAAAGAAAAAAAACGTTATTAAATCAACTAAAAATTATACTTCTTATATTGTTTACACGCTGCTTATTTTTCTTTTTGTCATTATGACATTAAAAAGTTTCGTAAATTGGGAGGACATTAAAGTAACATTTAATAAAGACAATAACCGTTCTACCATTGGACAGATAATAAAATATGAAACTATTGAAATGCCAACCGAAACTAAGTCGGGGACTAAAACAACTGTAAAATATAAAACTGAAATTTCATTTTCAGTTTATGGAAAAAGTTATAAATTGATAAAGTTGTTAGATAAAAATCCATCCTATATTAAAACAGTGCTAGTTACATATAATATTGAAAATCCGGACGACGCATCTATTTCAATTGAATAAATATGCAATGAATTAAATTATTACAAATTACCAATTTGTCAGAAGGAAAACTTCAATACAGACAAGCATAGTTTTAATCTGTTTGTAATCTACACATAAATGACATATATTGTCACAAAAAAACTTTCTGTTTGGAGAGACCTGACAGGTTTTGAAAACCTGTCAGGTCTGAAACACGAATATCAAAAAAATAACAGACATGTCAGGGCTGAAAACAAACAAACTTTTAAATAGTACTATGGAAACAAAAATACCTTTAGAACCAGGATATTACTATCACATATACAACCATGCAGTAAGCGAGGAAGATTTTTTTAAAAACGACGACAATTATATTTTTTTTCTGAAAAAATACGCCCAATATATCAACCCAATTGCCGATACTTTTGCCTATTGCTTAATGCCAAACCATTTTCATTTTGCGGTAAGAATAAAGCCGGAACAAGAGTTAAATGAATTGCTACATTCAAGCCCTGACAGGGTTTTGAACCCTGTCAGGGCTGATGAATTGAATAGCTTTATTTCAAAACAATTTTCTAATCTTTTTAATTCCTACGCACAAGCTTTCAACAAGCAACAAGCCCGAAAAGGCAGCTTATTCGAACGTCCTTTCGAACGCAAACTAATCGATACCGATACCAATTTCCGCAATTTAATCCATTACATACACTATAATCCAATAAACCACGAATTTACCGAAAATTTGAATGATTGGAAATTTACTTCGTTTGCAAGTTTTTTCACCAATAAACCAAGCAGTATAAAACGCGAAGAAGTATTAGAATGGTTCGGCGACAGTAAAGCTAATTTCTATAACTTCCATTTAAGAGAAATTGACGAAAAAATGACCGATGAACTCGAATTTTTGTAAAAAAATACCCAATAGATCTGACAGGTTTTCGAAACCTGTCAGGTCTGTAATACCCATAATTATTGCATTTTAGTCCAAAAGCACTTTTTCAACATCCGATTGTATTTGCCGTGCCAACGAAGTTACCGAATAAAACTGAAATTTGTTGCGAATAAATCGATGGAAAGCAATTCGAATTTGTTGTCCGTAAATTTCGTCGGAAAAATTAAGTATATGTACCCTAACTTTATTGTTTACTGCAGCGTTGTCAATAAATGCCAGTGCTTGGTAGGTTTTGCCGGCTATTAGCGCACTGCAATCATACACTCCGGTTGCCGGCAATATTTTGCAATCGTCGGCTATATACAAGTTTGCCGACCTGTACCCAATGCGCCTGCCCATGCGGGTTCCCGGCTCTACCGTACCATACAAAAACCAATCGTAACCCAAATATTCATTCGCTTTTTCAACGTCGCCTTTAGTAATTTCGTACCTTATAAGGGTAGAGCTTACTGTAGCAAATTCAACTTGCTGCTCATCTATTTGTATTACATTAAAGTTATAGTATTTAGAGAGTTCAATTAAAAACTCAACGCCGCCTTGTCGGTCTTTGCCAAATTTATGGTCGTAGCCTATAACCATAGTGTGTATACCAATGGCATCAATGATATATTTCCGCAGAAAATTTATGGATGAAATACCGGCTAATTCTTTTGTAAATGGAATTAAAACCAAGTGCTGCAAGCCGGTAGCTTCCAGTGTTTCTATTTTTTCGTCGAGGGTTTGTATAAGCTTAAGCGATTGGTTCGGGAAAAGCACTTTTTTTGGGTGCGGATGAAACGTAACCAGCACCGACTCGCCGTTTTCGTGCGCTGCAATCCGGTTAATATATTTAATCAAGCATTGGTGTCCAAAATGAATACCATCGAAAGAACCGGTTGTTATGATCGGGTTACGAATTTTGCGTTTTATTTCCGTACCATAGTGTATTTCCATCTTCTTCAAAATTGACTGAATTGACCCAATTAACTGAATTAATAGAATAATGAATAAGAAAATTCAAAATTCAACATTCAAAAATCAAAATTTAAAATTAACCATTATCTTACAGTTTTTTGTTTTTTGTTTTCACAAAGAAAACCAATTTTTCGAGCGAGGTAATCATGTCGTATTCTTCCAAACACACCTCGGAAGTTACGGTAAGCGGTACCGTAGTGTAATTCATTATACCTTTAATTCCGGAAAGCACAATAATTTCGGCCACTTGTTCAGCTACGTTGGTAGGTACGGTAAGCAGCGCAATGCTAAGGTTCAGTTCTTTAACTTTTTGATTTATTTCGCTTAAATGATAGCATTTAACACCGGCAATAACTTTGCCTACTTTATTGGGGTCGATATCGAAAGCTGCCACTAAATTCATTTTGTTGTGCTTGCCCATAAAATAACCGGCAAGCGCTTTGCCAAGGTCGCCAATGCCAAAAATGGCAATATTTATAGCCAAATGCGAATCGATTGTTTCGCTAATGTGGTTTCGTAATTCGGTTACATGGTAGCCTTTGCGTATTTGCCCCGAATAACCGATAAGCATTAAATCGCGCCTTACTTGTACCGGCGTAAGATTAAGCCTTGCAGCCAAATCGTGCGAAAAAACAAATTGAGTTCCGTTCTTAGAAAACAAATCTAACGTTCTTCTGTAAGCACTTAGGCGTTCGACGGTTTTAGCTGGCAGCATATTGTATACTTATTTTGCTTCAAAAATAAAATATTTTTACTAGAAACGTGTATGCTAAGTCCAATTTAACAATAATTTACCGGCTTTACCTGCTTAATTGTTTAGTCGCAACGTTACGGTAAAAGTTGTACCTACGTCAGGCGTGCTTTTTACCATAGCAGTGCCACCATAAGTTTCGGCAATTTTTTTTATAATTGAAAGTCCTAATCCGCTGCCCGAAATATTTTTGGTTTTAACATTTTTTATTCGAACAAATTCATGGAAAAGCTTTGCCACCTCTTCTTCGTTCATGCCTATTCCGGTATCGGTTACTTGCATGGTAAGCAAGGTATCAATTTTGGTTATCAGCACATTCACTTTCCCGTTTTTACTATTGTATTTAACGGCATTGGAAACCAAATTATTCAGAATAATCTCAATTTCATCAATGTCGGCAGTAATAGCAAGTTCTTGCGGACAATCGAGCAGCACACTTATATCGCGCTGTATGGCATACGGCTGAAATGTATGAAAAACATGTTCTGCTACCGTTCTTATATTGAAAGTAGTTAAGTTACGGTTTCTTTTGCCCGATTCGGCTCTGGTAAGGTCTAGCATATCCATAATAAGGTTACGCATACCTTGCACACGGTCAAGCGAACGACGAATCATTTCATCATAATTTTCAATGGCATCGCCGGCTTGCCTTACTCGCATCAAATCCAAATAGCCTTCAATGGCATTTAGCGGAGCTTTTAGTTCGTGGGACAAAACCGAAAGGAATTTAAAACGCACTTCCTTGCCGGCAGCTTGCATTTTTTTGGTTGTTCGGCGCAGGAATAAATGCTTTGCTATAGATTCAACAGCCGTTTTAAGTTCTTGCGGTGTAAATGGTTTGGGTACAAAGTCGAATGCGCCGTTGTCGGTGGCACGCACTGCCAAATCGAGCGAAGCATACGAAGTTATCATTACCGTTATAATTTCGTTTTGTTGGTTTTTCAGAATTTCGAGCAGCTCAATACCTTCCATCCCCGGCAGTTTATTGTCGAGGAGCAAAATATCGAATTGTTCCGAAGTCAGCAGTTTTAAAGCTATTTCAGCCGAATCGGCTTCGGTGGTTTCGAAATAAAAAGCTTCTTCAACAAAAGGAAAATTTACGGTAAATTTATCCAAAACACGCTTAATACCGGCACGAATACCGGGTTCGTCGTCAACAACAAGAACTTTTAGTAATTCCATTTTTTTTAGACATTAGATGTTAGATATTAGACAAGAGATGTTATACATTTAGCAGTCTCACATCTCAAGTCTAATATCTTCTATCTTTATAACTTAAGTAATCGGTTAATTTCGCGGTGCAGTTGGTCGGGGCGCAAACCTTTTTCCAAATACAAATCGGCTTTAATCCATTGGCGCGAAATGTCGGAATCTAAATTGAAACTTACACCGGTTTCGGCAGCTACTGCGGTGGCAATAATTACCGGTACATCGGGGTATTTGCGTTTAATTTTATAGGTAAGTACAAAACCGCTGTCGTCGGCATCCATCATTAAATCGAAAATAGCCAAATCGGGTTTTTGAGCGTTAAAAATTTCTTCCGATTCTGCCGGACTATCGGCTGTAATTACATTGTAACCAAAACTTTCAACCATTGTTTTAAGTTGAAACAAATAATCGGCATCATCGTCGGTTATTAAAACGGTTTTCTTTGTATTCATAATAGTTTTCTGAATTAATTAAATTTTTGTGGAATTTTTACAATAAATGTTGTACCGGTTTGTCCGGTATCCGGAAGGTTGTTAGACATTACGCTAATACTTCCTTTATGCATTTTCACAATACCGTAGCTTGTTGCCAAGCCTAAACCGGTACCTTTTCCTATTTCTTTTGTAGTGAAAAACGGTTCGAAAATTTTGTCGATATTTTCTTGACTAATCCCGCAACCGGTGTCGCTTATGGTAAATACCCAATAATCGCTGTTTTTACTGAAATTGAAATGCAATATTCCGCCTTCGGGCATAGCTTCGCATCCGTTTTTTATCAGGTTGGTAAACACTTGCAGTAATTGTTCTACATCAACCGTAATTACCAAATGATGGTTATTTTCAACCATAACATCAATATTTTCGGGAATAGTTACCGAACTTATTGCGTTACGTATTAAGTTATCGACCTGAATTTCGGTTAAGTTAAGCTGGTTTTTTCGTGCGAAATTAAGCAATCCGGCTACAATTTTCTTGCATCGGTCGGCTTGTGCAACTATAAGTTTCAAATCTTCGTATTGTTGCGAACTTGAGTCGGCTTCGTCGAGCAAAATATTGGCATACATAATTACCACACCAAGCGGATTATTGAGCTCGTGCGCTATGCCTGCCGACATTTGCCCCATGCCTGCCAACTTTTCGGTATGGCGCAAGGTGGCTTGCATCGATTCAAGTGCCTCGTTGGTTTGCGCCAATTCTTCAATAGAATTATGCAGTTGAGTAATTGAATAAGGCAAGCACATTTCAACTTCCGCCAAACCTCTGTGAATAGCAATAGCATGCTCGCGACACGTATTATACCCGCACGAGCCGCAATTTAGCCTATCGGACATGGTATATTTGCCCATTTTGCGCAAAATTTCGGTAATAGCCGTATCGTTGGGCATTTTCAACCGCTGGTCTTTGGGTCGGTAATTTCGTTCAAAATCGAGCGTAAGAAAAGTTTCCATATCCTTTTCCCACTGCGCTTTATCTAACTCTTCAACCTTCTTTTTTACATATTTAATAACGGCAGTGTTTCGGGCAAAACGAGTTCCGCCTTTCGACATTCCGGGCCCCATGGTACAGCCGTTGCAAGTAAGCACATCCAAATGGCTTGAGCCAAAAGTGCCGTTTTTAAATTCATTTACCGCTTCTTTCAAATTTCGGTGTCCTTCGGCAACTACTACATTGCCTTCAATACTCGAATCGTTCATAAGGGCCGTTTGCACCATACCTCGATGAATCGGGAAAATAGCTCCCCTACCCCCTAACGGCGGGTCGAAATCGGAAGGCGATGCAGTCATGGGATGAATGCGATACATGGAAAGCAACTCGCGCAATTCGGTAAACGTAAGGGCAGCATCTACATCGTCGCTTTCGGTTTTTTTGGCAATACACGGGCCAATAAAAACCGTACGTACATTTTCGCCATACTTTTTACGCACCACTCTTGCCATAGCTATCATGGGTGAAATAATTGGCGCAATTGAGTTGGTATGTTCGGGTTGAAATTGCATTACATAGTGCAAAACTGCCGGACAATTAGCAGAAATTACCGGTTTTGCATTCGGGTCGTCAAAAATTTCTTTGTATTTTGCAGCCACCAAATCGGCACCAAATGCCACTTCGGTTACATAATTAAAGCCCAATGCTTTAATCATACCAACAAAAGTTTCGGTCGGAATATCGTGAAATTCGGCAGCAAATGCCGGCGCAATTAATGCGGCTACCGGTTCGGTGCCCGATAATAAGCTCGACACTTTATTTACGCACCTCAAGTACAATTTTGCACCTTGGCTGCAAACCAATGTACAAGTACCGCAACCAATGCAACGCTCGGTTATAACTTCGGCTTGTCCGCCGGCTATTCGTATAGCTTTAACCGGACATTCGCGCACGCAAGTATAACAAACCCTGCAACGGTCTTTTACCGTATAAACCAATGCTTTATGTTCGTTTGCCGAAATCATTGCTTTTGAAAAAAGTACGTTATTGCACTATAAAACTATTTACACAGCTTTTCTAACACAGTATTTACTGCGAAATTAGTTTATTTTTGAAACAATATCCCGTTGAGTAGGTTATTTCTTTGTATGCAAATTGCTTCTGCAACAAATTTAAAAAATCGGTAGTCATAAAACCCGACGGGTTTTAAAAACCCGTCGGGTCTATAAAAACAGACCACTTCTAAATCTTACCTAACGGCATATTAATTACAGTAATACGTCGCGTTTTTTGTAATGTGTGTGCAATAAATGATGACTCTTGTGTCCAAGCGGTTTCTCCAAGAATTTTTCGTACAAATCAACAATATAAGGGTTCTTGTGCGAAACTTTAATCAATTCTTTGTCGTCAATATCGTACAAGGCTTTCATACGAGCTTTAATTGCTTTTTCATCGGAACCTATTGGTTGTCCGCCGCCGTTGATACAACCGCCCGGGCAAGCCATAACTTCAATAAAATGCACTTGTTTATTTCCGGCCTCAACTTCTTTCAAATAGATTTCGGCATTTTTCAAACCCGAAATAACCGCTACATTCACTTCCAAACCTTCAATATTTACTGAAGCTTCTTTAATACCTTTATGTCCGCGAACTTCTTGTACTTTAAGGTTTTCCATTTCTTTACCGGTTATATTGAAATAAGCGGTACGAATAGCTGCTTCCATTACGCCACCCGACGAACCGAAAATTTTACCTGCAGTACTGCGAGTACCTAGCGGAGAATCGGCTAATTCAGGCTCTATATTGTGAATATCGATACCGTATAGTTGAATCATTTTGGCAAGTTCGCGCGTGGTCAACACGGCATCTACATCGTTGATGCCTTTTTGAGTCATTTCTTCGCGTTGTTGCTCGAATTTTTTAGCGGTACAAGGCATAACCGATACCGAATAAATATCTTCGTGCGCTATATTTTCAACTTCTGCAAAATACGATTTAATAATCGCGCCGGTCATTTGTTGCGGCGATTTGCAAGTTGAAAGGTTTGGCAGAAACTGTGGTGTGAACTGTTCGGCATATTTAATCCAGCCCGGGCAGCAGCTTGTAATCATTGGCAATACTCCGCCGGTTGTTACGCGTTGCACCAATTCGGCAGCTTCTTCAATAATGGTTAAGTCGGCACCAAAGGTGGTATCGAATACGTAGTCGAAACCAATTTTGCGTAAAGCGGCATTCATTACGCCCATAATATCTTTACCCGGTTTCAAACCAAATTCTTCGGCCAACGAAACCGAAATAGAAGGAGCACATTGGATAACCACTTTTTTCTTAGGGTTGTTCAAAGCGGCTTCAATTTCGCCATAATGCTTTTTCTCGCGCAAAGCACCGGTAGGGCAAACCATAATACACTGACCGCAGTTTACACAGCTCGATACGTTCAAACCTTTACCGTAAGCGGTTTCAATTACAGTTTTGCTTCCGCGACCTACGAAGTCGATGGCCGAAACGCCTTCAATTTCTTCGCAAACACGCACGCAACGACCGCAAAGGATACATTTAGCCGGGTCGCGCACTATACTCGGGCTCGAACTGTCAATTTTATGCTTGTTTTTATCGCCCGAAATTCTGCGCTCACGAACGTTCAATTCGCAAGCTAAGCTTTGCAATTCGCAATTGTTATTACGTTCGCAATACAAGCAATCGTCGGGGTGGTTCGAAAGCAACAACTCGATAATTGTTTTGCGAGCGTTGATAACGCGCGACGAATGGGTTTTAATGTTCATTCCGTTGGCTACAGGTTGCGAGCACGAAGGAACCAAGTTTGCAGCACCTTCAACTTCAACTACGCACATACGACAAGCACCGGTTGGGAACATGTTTTTCATGTGGCACAATGTAGGTACCGTCATGCCGTTGCGCTCTAAAGCTTCAAGGATGGTTTCGCCTTCGAAAGCTTCTATTTTTTTATTATTTATATCAATAGTAATCATTTCATTCAATTTTATTATTCAACAATTTAGCTGATTACAACCGCTGCGAAATTACATACATCGAAGCAAGTTCCGCAAGCAATATTTTTTAGCACAAACGGTACAACCGGTACATTTATCAACATCAATGGTAAATTCGCGCAGGTCTTGGCAAACATTCGCCGAACATTTACGGTCGAACAAATGCTCTTCGTACTCGTTGCGGAACCATTTTAAGGTACTTAGTACCGGATTTGGTGCCGACTGACCTAAACCGCAAAGCGAAGTTTCTTTAATAACTCTGCCTAATTGTTCCAATTGCATTACGCCTTTAAAACGGTCGAGTGCAGCGTGGTCCTTGCCTTTTGGTTTAGTTGTTACGCCTTCCAAAATTTCTAACATTCGGCGAGTTCCTTCGCGGCAAGGAATACATTTACCGCAGCTTTCGCGCTGAATAAAATCCATAAAGAATTTAGCAACGTCAACCATGCAAGTATCTTCGTCCATAACAACCATAC
>JFJP01038138.1_pt1 | contig 21056 bp, 20 predicted proteins | sample 431651 | NCBI WGS metagenome assembly JFJP01 (sample SAMN02602958, study PRJNA72255) | Microbial mat metagenome, whole genome shotgun sequencing project. | biome: fresh water; feature: sink hole; material: water; isolation source: purple microbial (photo- and chemosynthetic) mats found in...
ATGTTTATTCTCATTTGGGCTATAATTTAAAAATTAGCGATATGCAAGCTGCTTGTGGTTTGGCGCAGTTGGATAAATTAGATTTTTTTATTGCTAGACGGCGTGAGAATTTTACTTATTTGAAGGAAAAATTACAAACCTTAAATGAATTTATTCATTTGCCAGTTGCTACTGAAAACAGTAATCCTTCTTGGTTTGGTTTCCCAATTACATTGAAAGACAATTGTGGTTCCAACCGTGTTGATTTATTAAAATTCTTAGACAGTCACAAAATTGGTTCTCGTTTATTATTCGCAGGAAATTTAACCAAACAGCCTTACTTCAAGGATATAGAATACCGTGTGGTAGGCGATTTAACCCATACCGACAAAACGATGAACGATACTTTTTGGATCGGTGTTCAGCCAGCACTGACAAATGATCATTTGGATTTTGTTGTCGAAAAAATGGAAGAGTTTTTCGGATTGAATTTTTAGGTTTTATGCAACCAACCATTTTAATTACAGGTATAACAGGATTTTTAGGTTCACATATAGCAGAAAATCTTGTCAGTAATGGCATTCAAGTGATTGGATTAAAGCGAATTGATTCTGATGTTTGGCGATGCAAAGAATTTGAAGATAAAATTACTTGGGTCAATATAGATAATGACGGTTTTTTTAAAGATGAACTGAAAAGATATTCTTTTGACATCATTGTACACGGAGCTTGGATTGGAGTTGAATCTAATACCAGAGATGATTGGGATGAACAATCTAAAAACATCCCATTTTTGGTTTCTTTATTAAATGTTGCCAAAACTGTTGGGGTTCAAAAGTTCATTTTTTTAGGTTCTCAGGCTGAGTATGGAAATATAGATGGAAAAATTTCTGAGGAACATAAGGCAAATGCTTTAAATGCTTATGGGAGTATAAAATTGGCTTGCCAAGAAGTAGTAAAGACTTTTTGTGATACCAATAACATCGATTGGATTTGGTTGCGATTATTTTCCTTATTTGGAGAAAAAGAAAATAAAAATTGGTTGATTCCCTCCTTAATAGAGTCTATGTTAACAACCAAACAAATGGATTTTACCCCAGGCGAGCAAAAATACGCTTATCTCTATGTCAAAGATTTTGCTTTGATACTAAATAAGATTATTATTATGCCTGTTGAATCTGGCGTTTATAATATTTCCTCTAACGAAACTAGAACAATTAAGTCTTTGATAGAAGATATTAAGGATTATATTAATCCAGAATTCATATTAAATTTTGGAGCATTAAATTATAGAAAAAATCAATCCATGCATATGGAAGGAGATATATTTAAGTTATGCTCTCAAATAGGAGCATTTGAGTTTACTGATTTCAATGAAGCTTTGCACAATACTTTAAATTATTATATAGAAAAATAATACTCATATGAAAGTATCCGATTTTATTGCTGAATTTTTAGTTAAAAAGGGAATTAAAAGTGTTTTTGAATTATCTGGAGGGATGATTACCCATATATTGGATTCTTTGAATCAAAAAACGAATATCAATATCATTACAATGCATCATGAACAAGGAGCCGCTTTTGCTGCTGAAGGTTATGCAAGAATAACTGGTTTACCAGGGATCGCCTTAGCCACATCGGGACCTGGTGCAACCAATTTATTAACAGGAATAGGAAGCTGCTATTTTGATTCAACCCCAGCTGTTTTTATAACGGGACAAGTGAATAGACATGAGTTAAAAGGTGACCGGGGAATACGTCAATTAGGATTTCAAGAAACAGACATCATTTCTATGGCAGCACCTATTACTAAGGCCTGTTTCCAGATTAGTGATCCTGATACCATTCCAGCAATTTTTGAACAAGCTTTTAAGATTGCTTTAGAAGGAAGACCAGGGCCAGTTCTTATAGACATTCCTATGGATGTTCAACGTTTTCAAATCGAACCGGAATATTTTCAGAGTGAAAAAGAGGATTGTCTAGAAATTGATTCTATTGTTTTGGAAACCTTGATTCAAGATATTAAACTAGCCAAACAACCATTGATTTTGGCAGGTAGAGGGATTAAAGCAAGCAATTGTCAAAGTCTTTTCAATCAGTTTGTCCAAAAAACGAAAGTTCCTGTAATTACTACTCTTTTAGGATTAGATACTATAGGTTATGATGATTTTCAACGAGTTGGCTTTATTGGTAGCTATGGTAACCGATGGGCCAATATTGCTTTTGGAGAATGTGATTTATTAATTGTTTTAGGTAGTCGATTAGACATTAGACAAACAGGTGCTGATATTAAATTCATTGAAAACAGGAAGATTTATCATGTTGATTGCGAAAAAGCAGAAATTAACAACCGTATAAAGGGTTGTGAGGCTATTGTTGCTGATTTGAATTCATTTTTTATTCATTTTGAAAAAACGGCTTCAACCCAACTTTTTGACTTTCCTGAATTATGGATGAATCGCATTAATGATTTAAAAATGAAGTGGCCTGACATAAAAGAGCTAACTCCAAAGGGAATAAATCCTAATGTGTTTATGCATTTGCTTTCAAGTCAATCACAAAAAGCAAAGGCCTATCTAGCGGATGTTGGAAGCCATCAAATGTGGGCAGCTCAATCTTTAGAGTTGGGTAAAGACCAGCATTTTTTAACGTCAGGAGGAATGGGAGCTATGGGTTTCTCATTACCCGCAGGAATTGGCGCTAGTATCGCTTTTGATAATGAACCTGTCGTTGTACTGGTTGGAGACGGTTGTATGCAGCTTAATATTCAAGAATTACAAACGATAGTAAGGAATAACCTCCCTGTTAAAATTATCGTACTGAATAATAATACGTTAGGGATGATTAGACAATTTCAAGACAGTTATTTTGAATCACGTTATCAATCGACCTATTGGGGATACAGTGCTCCTGATTTTTCTAAAGTAGCTTTGGCTTATGGAATCGATTCTAAAACCATTGAAAACATGGATGAGATTGAAAATGCGGTGGAATGGTTGTGGAAGGATGAAAATGCGACCAAGCCCCAATTGTTGCAGGTTATGATTGATTCTCATACTAATACTTACCCCAAAATTGCCTTTGGAAAACCCATTACAGAAATGGAGCCTTTTGCAACACCAATAGAAATGGAAGGGACATAAAAGTTTTGAAGATTGTTATCTAATTGTTTTTTTATTGGGCTGATTGGAAAATTACTGACTGAATTAGAGGTAGTATAAATGCAATCAAATTTTAAAATAAAACTATGTTATGTTTAAATATTATGTGATATTATGAGTAAAAAGTTAACAATATATGTAAGCACACATTGTCATCCAGTGATCGTACAGAATGAATTCATTGCACTGCTTCAACTCAGGAAATATATTACAGGTTTAGATTTGGGTTATTTGTCAGATGACACAGACGGCAATATCAGCGATTCTGGGTTGTCTTATGAAAAGATTCAAAACAACCTTATTTATTGGATGTTTCACTGAATATTCATACCAATGTATTTCCTAAAATGTTGTTTGGCAAACCGTTAACAGAGTTTTAAGGAAAATAAAACTTTTTATATGAAAATTTTATATGATTATCAAGTATTGATGAATCAAGTTTCCGGGGCTTCAAGGGCATTTTGTGAAGTTGGGAAACGAATTGCTGATAGAGATGAAATTCAATTCGCATATCTTTTTTCGGAGAACATTTTTTTAAAAGAGATTTTTGGAAGGTATAGGCCATTTCTTCCCAATATTGAGTTTAAGGGTAAAAATTTTTTAAATAATAAGATGCAGGAGTTTTATTGTAGGAGAATTATATCTGCCAATGATTACGATGTATTTCATTCTACAGGAGAAGGCATATATTTCAAGAAGAACAAATCAAAGCCTTTTGTGACTACATTTCACGATATGATTCCTGAAAGATTTCTAAATAAAAGCCCTCGACTGAAAAACAGAAAAACACTCACAGTCATCGCTGATCGCATTGTCTGTGTTAGTGAAAACTCGCGTAAAGAGTTGTTGGAATTTTACACTGATCTAAATCCTGATAAAGTTGATGTAGTATATCATGGTATAGATAACAACAACATAGTTTATAATGAAAATTTGTATGGAGAATATATTTTGTTTGTAGGAGTGCGAACTGGATATAAGAATTTCCTGCAGGCTATTAACTCTATTATACCTTTGTTGAGGCAACACTGTGATCTTAAAATAGTTTGCACAGGAGCTACTTTATCGACAGAGGAAATCGAATTTATATCAAAACATAAATTAGACGGACGCATTATTAGTGTTGGGTATGTTAGCAACAACTGTTTATTCTCTTTATACAGACATGCATTGTTGTTTATTTTTCCTTCATTATATGAAGGATTTGGAATACCAATACTTGAAGCATTTGTAAATGAATGCCCTGCTTGTGTCAGTGAAACTTCATGTTTTCCGGAGATAGGTGGAGATGCAGTCAGTTATTTTAATCCTAGAAGAGAAGACTCAATTTTGGAATCAGTGACTAAGGTTTTAGAAGATAGATCGTTTGCTAAAAAACTTGTAATTAATGGGAAAGAACGGGTAAAGCATTTCACATGGGAAAAATCTGCTGAATCTATGTTGTCAGTATATAAAAAATCGTTAAAATGAAAGTACTACATATATTACAAGAATTAAAATTTTCGGGTGCGGAAATTATGTACGTTGATGCAGCACCAGAATTTCAGAAATTAGGTTGCGAACTTTCTGTAGTAAATTCTTCTGAAGTTCTTGGAGAGTATGCTGTGTTTTTTGAAAATGCCGGTTATGAAGTCAAGCATATTGTATACCCTGGACGCAGAAATATATTCAAAAGAATGGCGTACATAATTCAGATGGTTTCTTTGTTAAAGCGTGAACATTTTGATGTGGTTCATGTACATTCCTCCCTTTTGTGGTGGGATTTATCTCTAATTTCAAAAATGGCAGGGACTACCTGTTTATATACTTTTCATAATGTTTTTCCATCAAACTGGTACTCTTATGGATTACATCGATTAAAGAGGTATACTGCGAAAAAATGGTTTGGATGCAGATTTCAAACAATTAGTGACTCTGTTTACAATCATGAGTTGAATTATTATAAAAATAGCACCACAAAAATATATAATTGGTATGGTTCTAATCGCTATTTTCCTGCAATTGATGACGAAAAACTTAGATATAGAAAAGAACTCAATATTGAAGATCATTCTTTGGTTGTAATCTCTGTTGGAGGTTGTAGTGATATAAAAAGACATCATGACATTATTAAAGCCCTCCCACTGATACTTAAAGTCAAACCCGATACCATATATTTGCATTTAGGAAGAGGGATAACTGAAAGAGAAGAGAATGAACTTGTTGAAAAATTAAATCTTCAGAGCAACGTTCGATTTTGTGGAAATCAATCAGATGTAAGAAAATTCCTCATTGCATCTGATATATACTTAATTCCAAGCCGGTTTGAAGGTATTTCTATTACTACTATTGAAGCATTAGCATGCAAAATTCCGGCAATATTATATGCTGTTCCTGGCCTTGTAGATTTTAATGCAACAGGCGAAAATTGCATGATAATTGAGGAAAATTACAATTCACTAGCAAATAGTATTAGTGCTTTATTTACCAATAAAGCACTAATGGAAAAACTTTCCGATAATGCTAAACAATTCGTCGCTAAACAATTTGATATGTCGAATAATGTGCAGCAAATTTATAAACTGTATTTACAATAACAGTCATGCTCCTAATTAACTCTCTATGGACCTTGAAATTTCAAAATCAAACTTTTCACAAAACAAAATCAATAGAAATCATTTTTTTGATTTTATAACAGGGATTTTTATTGTCCAAATCATTATAATGCATTGCTTTTCATTTTGGGGAAGTTATTCTTGGTTCGAATTATTAAACACTATATCAACTATATATTTACCTTGGTTTTTCTTTAAATCAGGTTATTATTATAAGGATCAAAACATTAGCACCACGATTACATCTCTATCCAAAAAATTACTTATACCCTATCTTGTATGGTTGCTGATTGGACTATGCGTATACATTTTAATTAATGGTAATTCATTTTCCGCCATACAGAATTTAATCGAGAAGGATTTAGCAACGATCTTTCTATGCGGCTTTAGCCAAGCTAACGGCCCAATTTGGTTTTTACTCTCTTTATTTACTAGTTCGTTATTATCCCATATAATATTAAAAGCGAAATACAATAGTCTACTATGGATATTACTACTTATAATAGGTTATTATCTTTCTAGCACAAACATTGTACTTATATTGGGCCTTAATAATATATTTATTTGTAGCTCCTTTTACATATTAGGAGTTAAAAGTAGAATAATTAAAATTAACAAGCTAAAAATAAAATCAATCGTAATATTTATTCTAATATTTATTTACACTTTTATTTTCATTATTTCACATAGTTTTGTCCATTTAAGGAAAAATGAGTTACTTTATGGTAGTTACTTTAGTTTCGTTATACTAAATAGTATTGGTCTAATTACACTTCTACTTTTTTCAGAAATATTCCCTAACATTTCTTTATATCCGATTAATTTCATCGGTAGACACTCTATGATTTATTTTTGTGCGCACTGGCCTTTGATTTTTATTGTAGAACACAGTCTCCGATTAATGCATTTAGATTTGCATGCCTATAGGCTATTAAGTATTATTTTCATATTTCTTTTGTGTACCGTTCTAATTAAACCTATAGAAAAAATAGCTTATATAACACGTGCAATTAAAAAAAATAAGCATAACCCTCTATGAGTACCTCCGCAACAATAGTAAAAAACACCGGTTACTTATACGGCAAAATGGCTATAACGATGTTCATGTCGTTATATACGACCCGATTAATATTAAATGGTTTAGGTGAAAAAGATTTTGGGGTTTTTAATATCGTTGGGGGAACCATTGCCATGTTAAGTTTTCTCAGTGGCCCAATGGCACAAGCTACTCAACGTTTTTTAAATTATTACGAAGGAGACGATCAAATTGAGAAATTAAAAACAGTGTTTAATACAAGTTTTTTTTTAAATACTTGTATTGGCATAATTATATGCTTGTTCCTTGAAATTGCATATTTTTTTATATTCGATTCTGTTTTAAGTATTCCCGAAGAAAGTATTTTAGCAGCGAAGTGGGTCTATCAGTTTACTGTCATAAGTACACTATTTACAATTATTTCTGTTCCTTACGAAGCTTCTTTAAACGCTCACGAAAATATGTTTTATTTTTCAGTTGTTGGAATAATCGAATCGGTGTTAAAACTTGGAACTGCTTTATACGTTGTACAAACAGGGTATGATAAACTTATTATATATGGCTTATTAATGGCAACAATTTCCTTTGTCAAGGTATTTATGATGCGGCTATATTGTGTGAAGAATTATTCAGAAACCAACTTAAATGTTCGAAAATACTTCAATAAAAAAATGGTGAAAGAAATGACTTCCTTTGCAGGTTGGAGTTTTATCGGAAGTATAGCTAACTTAGCCTCTTCACAAGGTTCAGCTATTGTAATGAATAATTTTTTTGGGGTCCGTGTAAATGCCGCACAGGGTGTTGCCAATCAGTTATCCGGTCAGCTTATGAGTTTTTCAAATAATTTAATTAAAGCATTAAATCCTGTTATTGTAAAAAGAGAAGGAGCAAGCGATAGAAACAAAATGTTGGAGGCTACATTGACCGGAAGCAAGCTTTCCTTTTTAATTATGGCCTTTTTTGCTATTCCGTTCATCATAAAAATGCCTTACATATTATCCTTATGGTTGAAAACACCCCCTGAATATGCTATTATCTTCTGTAGATTATTACTCATAAGAATGTTGTTTAATCAGCTTGGTGTTACATTTGGAACAGCTATTGGAGCCGTAGGAAAGGTAAAAGGAATTACTCTGTCGTATACGGTATTGACTTTTCTGGTGTTACCAATTTGCTATTTGTTTTTTAAGCTAGGGTTTGATGCTACGACATTTTATTACATTTATTTATTTGCCGATTTTATTTTATTAGGTATATCTGTTTTTTTTATGAAAAAACTTTGTGGAATGTCCATAAAATTTTTCATTATAGATGTATTCATAAAATGTATCTCTATTACTTTAATAATATTATCAGTCTCCTACACAATAATATCAAACATCGACAATTCTTTATTACAGTTTATTTACATATTAATGGTTTCGAGTAGTTTGCTTGTTTTCGGTGGTTATTTTTTTGTTATGAATAGAACTGAAAAACAAGTTCTATTAAATCTGAAATCCAAACTTTTTACTTGGTTTTTAAATAAGCGAAAACAATAAAAACTGATCAATATGCTGTTTTTAATGTATGCAAATAGTATTTAGATTAACTCATACCCTATTTAATTACAATAATATCAATTTATACATGCTTATATTATTTGATAACGAAGGTCAAACATGCAACAAATTTTGGGGATATATCTCTCAAATAAAAAAGAGTTTATCCACAGGAATAACCTTGTATATCCCATTTTACGATGTAACTATAGATGATTACCCAAGATTTAGAGATTGTAACTTCATTAAATTTCCATTTTACTCTAACTTTTTAAACGAATCCATTGGGATTAAAAAATACAATAGACGCTTAGCATCTATTGTACACAGTAGATTTTATGATGCAAGAGCTTGGTTAATTAAAACTTTTCCTAAACATTTTGTTAATGCTTGGGATGAGCGTAGTGTATCATACAATGATGATGAAAAGCAATTTATCAAAGACCTTTTTACTCCAAAAAATGAAATTACTCAGTCTGTTATTCTACTTCTAGACCAAATAAAGTCTGAAGATAAAATTGTAGTTGGAGTTCATATTAGATGGGGAGATTATAGAACTTTAGCAAATGGCAGGTTTTTCTACTCCTTAGAACAGTATAAACAACTATGCGAATCTTTTATTTCCCAATATGGAAACGCTACATTTTTAATTTGTTCAAATGAAGAAATTTCACTTGATTTTTTTTCACCGTTAAAATGCATAAATATACCTAATGGTACAGCGACTCACGATCTATATGCATTATCCCAATGCGATTACATTTTTGGACCACCAAGTTCTTACTCGAAGTGGGCATCGTTTGTGGGTGAAGTACCCTTGCATTTTGTAAATGATGTTGTTCAATCGCAAAATAAAATGACTTTCAAAGTTGTTGAAGATTATAGTTATTATCAAGATGGAACTCCAATTGAATATTAAGCATTATGAATATACTTATTACTCCAACAAATAGTTACGCCGCCTATGCAGGGGCTCTGCTCACTTCCATATTTGAGAATGACAAGAACACCCTCTTTAATGTGTATATACTTACAACGGGTTTCGATAAAGAAAATACGGATAAAATGGAAGTTTTAGCTCAACGTTATTCTCAATCAATTAAAATAATTCAGTTTTCAGATGAAGATTCGAGAGTTCCGGTACCCGGTAGGTGGGGAATTTCGACATATATAAAACTGTTTGCTACTGACTATATTGATGCCGATAAAGTGTTGTACCTTGATATTGACATTACGGTTGTTGGTAAATTATCTTTATTAGAAAATTTTGATATTTCTGAATATTATGCGGCGGCTCCACCAGACGCGTCGACCTCTGAAGGTCATAAAAAAAGGTTGGGAATTCCACAAGAGAATTTTTTTGGCTGTTGTGGTGTAGTTTACCTTAATTTAAAGAAATGGAGAGAGGATGATTTAAAACAGAAATCATTATCATTTATCCAAGATAATTTTAATATAATTCAATTTGCGGATCAAGATGTTATAAATTCAGTTTGTACTGGGCGGATATATAAATTGCCAATGCGTTTTAATATGATGGCGTTTTTCTTTCGTAACGCTCCATTACTGTCAGAAGAGGACAAAAGTGATTTTGTCAACGAGCTCAAACACATGGTTGTTATTCATTATACATGCACAAAGCCGTGGTTTTCAGATTGTGATATGCCATTAAAAAATCAATTTATAAAGTATGCAGATAAAAGTCCTTGGGAAATTTCATATCCTCGATCGGCACATTATACAACTATAAGGTATGCTATAAATTCTATTCGCTACTTCATTCAGCGATTAAATATTAAAACATATCCATACCTGTTTTTAAGTACTAGAAAAGTAAAAAAAATACTGAAATCATGATTTTAATCCTAAGAACCATTAAATGGTTGTTACATCTTATGTTGTTCTCAAACTTGAACATTTTTAAAACATTAAAGTTAAATTTTTCTCAGTATCCAGCAATTGATGCCTTGAAGTTCCCCATATTAATTTTTGGCTCAGTTGAATTGAAAATTTTAGGGGACATAGAATTTGAAATTATACGGTTTGGCGTTTTGAAATTAGGATATCGTGGTTCAGAACTAGAATTAGGTTGTACAAGTGATGTTGGTCAAATGCAAATTGATAAAGGAGGAAAGATTAAAATAAACGGGACTAGCGGTTTTGTTTGGTTGACGCCAGGTTACAAAATATTTGTACGATCTAACAGAACCTTGAACCTTGATACTAGTATATATATAGGTCCTAATTCTAGATTGGTTTGCAGTGATTCTATTACAATTAAGGAAGGATTTAGTTCTGGTTGGAATCTACAAATATTGGATTCAGATGCCCATTATAGTGTTAATACAGTAACTTTAGAAATTCAAAATAATAAATTACCCATTCATTTAAATGAAAAAGTCTGGTGTGGGAATAATGTAACATTGATGAAGGGTTGTAAAATTGGTGAAGGTAGCATTGTGGCATCTAAATCTCTAGTTAATCGTGATTTTTGTAATGATTGCAATGTTATTCTTGCCGGTACTCCTGCAAGAATTGTTAAACAGAATTTTACAAGATTTTGGTTTGGAGAAGATTACTTAAATAATTATTTTTATTTAAATCCTGATCGTAAGATTAATTCTACGGATATTCGCCATTAATCTAATTGTCAGTGCTAGTTTATTAAAATCGTTTTTTAAATTCAATTATACGCATAATTAAAGAATATGAATCCTAGATTTCTATTATTGCTCTTGTTTCGAAAAATTTACAAGAAGTTGATAAATAATAACGATGTCTTTCAAGACACTGTAATTAATGATTATGATCAGATTTCTTCGATGATATACAATATGTTAATTTTAGATAGACCAGCAATGATTGCACGGTTAGGAGCATTTGAATTATTAACTGCAACCAATTATTCCGGGATTTATCGATTTAAACATTCCATAATTGGATTTATAATGGGAAAAAACCCTCAATGGTGGTGGAACGAAAGAACCTTAAGTAGTTTACATACAAATGCTGGGGTATTTCCATCGGATATAGAAGTAGTTCGCCGTTTCTGTATGGCAACTATTGATAGTATGCAATTTGTGGATATTTTAGCATCTTGGCAGGCTAATGAACGTTTTTTTAAAACAGAATTAAAGTCTTCTGTAAAAGTCAATTTGCCAGGACTTGAACCTTTCTGGGCCGCGCAACCATGGAGTAGGGCATTAAAAGATAAGAAGGTTGTAGTTGTGCATCCATTTGCAGAAAGTATTCTAAAACAATACAAAAAACGAAAGTTGTTGTTTGAAAATGATGATATCCTACCTGATTTTGATTTACGAGTTGTTCAAGCAGTACAAAGTATAAATGGACAAAATACTGATTACAATAATTGGTTTGAGGCTCTTGACTATATGGAAACTGAAATTTTTAAGAAAGACTTCGATATTTGTCTGTTAGGATGTGGTGCTTATGGTTTTGTATTAGCAGCAAACATCAAGAAAAAGGGTCGAAAAGCAGTTCATCTGGGGGGATCGCTTCAACTACTATTTGGAATTAAAGGCAAACGATGGGATGACGGAGATCATTCACGGTTTTACAATGAACATTGGATACGACCTAATGAAAATGAAATACCCGTTAATGCAACTAAAATAGAAGGTGCATGTTATTGGTAATATTGCAATATAATTAGTTTCAACTTTTACTTATAAAATACTAAATAACCATACTTATGTACTATGTTTCTATGATTTCCAGTAATGAATATGCACCTCATGCTGGTGCACTAATTTATTCTATATTCAAAAATAACAAAGAATTAGATATAGAGTATTTTGTATTAGGTAATTATAAACCCGATACAATTGAGAAATTTTTACAGTTGGAGCAACAAATTAATGGCAAAATAAATCTTATTTCTATTGATGAAGAAGAACTAAAGAATTATCCAACAGGAAATTGGTGGGGGGTAATTACTTACTGTCGATTGTTTTTAGATAAGCTATTACCGGATTATATAGATAAAGTTATCAATTATGATGTAGATATAATATGCAACGGATCGTTGAAAGAAGTATTTGAAACCGATTTGGATGGTTATGTTTATGCGGGTTGTGAGGATATGGCTCTTCCTCTAAATGCTGTAGACAATAAGGATCGACTAGGATTAGACCAGTCGGATGCATATGTTAACGGAGGGTTTTACTTTTTCAACTTAAAATATTGGAGGGAAAACAATATGGGAGATGTTTTTATTGGCTATTTAAACAAAAATATAGATAATATTAAATGTCTGGAGCAAGATATCTTTAATGCTACTTGCAAGGGTATGATAAAAAGACTCCATCTTAAGTATAATTCTTTATCTGGCTACTTTTACGAGTCTCCAATGATTAAGGATGAATTTAAAGATCAATTATTCGACTGTATTCATAATCCTGTAATTTTGCATTTCACAGATGCTGTTAAACCATGGAACACATTAAATTTACACCCATATAAATATCTCTATCGCGAATGTTTAGCATCAACACCGTGGAAAGGATTGAAATTTAAGCCACGTGCAAAAAGACCCATATTGCACACTGTAAATATGTATTTGCAATTTCTACTTCATTATAGTGGTTTGAGAAAGAATGAACGGTTTTTCATAAGGTTAAAAAAATAATTATGGCTGCAATATCTATTGTTATACCTTTGTTTAATAAACAAGAAGCCATCGCGGCTACTCTTGATTCAGTTCTCGCTCAGTCATTCAAAGATTTTGAGTTAATTATTGTTGATGATGGCTCGACAGATAAAAGTCGTAGTATAATTGATTCTTATAATGATAAAAGAATGCAGTACCACTACAAAGTCAATGGAGGTGTTTCAAGTGCTAGGAACTTTGGCGTTCCGGTATCAAATGGCAATTTTATACTTTTTCTTGATGCTGATGATAGATTAACTTCTGATTGTTTAGAAGTTCTTTGGGCTCTTCATCTTAAATATCCCAGCGCTGACGTCTTGACAGGCAATCATGTTTCTATTGCAATAGATGGAAGTCAACGTAAAATCTGTAGAGGCAGATCTGAAAAAATGATAACTAATCCTGAAAAGTATTTTTGGGAATGGAAATTTATGCCAAGAACCGGATCTTCGATGTTTAGAAGAGAGAGAGTGATTCAGGTAAATGGTTTTGATGAAAGAATTTCTATTTTTGAGGATCTTGAGTTTGATTTAAAATTAATGAATTGTTGTACCTACGCATACTCTCCAAAAGTTGTTTACGAGCACTATGAACAGTACTCTGAATTAAGCATAAATCCAAAACCGATCGATAAATATTTTCCGTATTATATTAAAATACAGGATCAAAACTTTTACCATAGGTTAATTTTATATTCTGTAACCAATTCGGCATACTACAAATTTAAAAGTTTCAATAACGTTTCTGCTTGTACTCTATTAAAGGAAACCATTTTAGACCAACATACTGTGTTACGTTATATTCATTGGTTTTATTCCCGCTATATTGCTTGTGTTCGAAAATTATCAAACAGATGAAAACTAAAAAACTTTCATTCACGGAAAATGTGTTACTTGTGTCAACGATTGTTTTGTTTGTATTAACTGAAACAATTAGTCCGTTAGTATTTGGTATAAATAGTGTGAAAACATTTAGATTTGCCTTGCTAGTATTCTATTTAGGTATTACTGGTTTGCATATAAAAGCAACATCAAGACACGAACTGTCACTAGTTTTTGTGGGTTTTATTGCTATTATATTTTGGCTGTTTAGAGATGTTCAAAATAGTATTATGATAAATACGTTGCTATTTATTTTGCCGGCAGTGATTTCTTTGGCCTATAGTGATATAAGTATTCGAATGGCAAAAGCCATTCGTATCTTCATTTACATTTTCTTTATTTTTGAGTGCCTATTTGCTATTTATGAAAAAAGTATAGGTTATGCGTTCTATCCTCAGCCTGAGGACATCGATGAGTGGCAATTAATGATGACAAGAGCTACAGAGGAAAACAGTTACAGCTTTCGGAGTACATCACTATTCGGAAATCCGCTGACCAATGCCCTAATTGTGATGACAATGTACCCTTTTCTGTTGTTCGACCTTAAAGAATTTAAGTATAGAATGGCTTTATCCCTTTTAACATTATTGGCATTATCTTCCTTTAATGCGAGAGCCGCAACGATAATTTTTTTCGTCGTTTTTGCAACAAATTACTATTACAACGAACTTAAGAAATCTAAAAAATATGTGGATTTAAAAATTATCTTTTTTTTTAGTTTATTCATTGCTACGTTCACCTTTTTTGCAAACAGTAGTTTTGGTGGAAGATTGTTCAATCAAGATAAATTATTAGAAGGATCGGCAAAAACTAGATTGGATTTCCTGTCAATTATAGGTGAGGTTGATCTTAGCACGATTCTCATTGGAAACCCAACCAACCAAGCTTTGTTTACTGAAAATGGTCTTTTTAACTTTATTTTTTTATACGGAATTGTACTCACCCTTACTTATTTAATTATCTATTTTGGATTATTAAAAAAATACTTGCACCAATATTCATTATTAAACATATGTCTTATAGCCTTGTCTAGTTTTGGCCTTTCGATGACTAATCCAAGTTTTTTCTCCTCAAATTTTGTTATAATTCTACTTATTTGCGTTCATGTTTTTTCGAAAACAAAATAGTATTTGATTTGAAATTAGATCGATTGACATTAATGGAAGATATAAACGAAATAAGATGAATTTATTAATTACTTATTATCTGTTGGAAATATTTAAACGAACAATAAGCTCATGAAATCAATAGCAATACTGATAACTTGCCATAATCGAAAAGAATTAACCTTATCTTGCCTAGAGGCGATTTACCAATGTGAAGTACCTGTAGAATATGTGATTGACATTTTTTTAGTAGATGATGGCTCTACCGATGGAACGGCAACTGCAATTGGCCTGCAATTTCCTAAAGTCAACATTATTCCCGGCGATGGTAACCTCTACTGGAATCGAGGCATGCATAAAGCATGGGAAACCGCTGCTAAAACAAAAGATTTCGACTATTATTTGTGGTTAAATGACGATACTTTTTTAAACGAAAATGCAATTTCGTGCCTTTTAAATGGTGCTCAATTATCAAATGATAAGTCTGTAATTTGCGGTAGTACTTTTTCTTTAGAAAGTGACACTATATCTTATGGTGGTTTTTCCCAAGATTCTAAAATGGTAATACCCAACGGCAAACTTCAAGAGGTTTATGCCATAAATGGAAATTGTGTGTTAGTCCCAACTTATGTTTTCAAAACTATTGGCATTCTCGATAAACGTTTCCCTCATGCTATTGGTGATTTCGAATATGGATTGAGAGTTCGTAAATACCATCTCAAGTCTTATATTGCAGAGGATTTTATTGCCAGTTGTGAAGGAAGTGAAAAATTACCGCTGTGGTGTTCACCGGCAGTTTCTCTACAAAAGCGAATTCAAAATTTATACTCTCCTTTAGGCAATAGCCATCCTTATTATTATTATCTATTTGAAAAGGAGTATTATGGGATTTTGATAGCTGTAAAACATTTTTTAACCATTCACTTACGATTATTATTTCCTACTCTATGGATAAAGAAAAACCGTTTATTTTCCAAATAGATTCGCCAGCTGTTCTAAAAGCATTTGATACAACTAATTATTGTATTGAATATAATAACAGTGATAGTTGTAATTCTAATTTATGTGCTATTTATTTTAGTAGTAATGAAATTTATTATCCCAATACCTTAAAGTCATTTGAATATTCGATTATTGAAAGGGATAAATATGAGTGGAAAAGAAACAGGCTTCCTATTGCAGGAAAGCATATTTTTATCCGGGACATCCGGAAACAATGGTATATTGGGGGAATCAATTCGAAATTAGATACTCCATCAAAATTGGCTGATTTTTTAAAAAAGGAAACAGAGGGTTATACAGTATATACCATTGGAAGTTCAGCGGGAGGATTTGCCGCTATCTTGTTTGGCAGTTTGTTACAAGTCAAACGGGTCTATGCTTTTAATTCGCAGCTAAATCTGAAAGTAACTATGCAAAGTTCCACTTCGGTAGTTGACCCTATTTTGTTTGATAAAGTGAATGATGCTGTATTGAAATCTTATTTTGATTTGTCCAATTTTATAACCGATGGTATTGATTATTACTATTTTCAATCATGTCATTCGAAGATGGATGTAGCTCAATACCACTCCATTAGTACTCTAGCAAAGAATAAATTAAAAATCATTCGATTCAAAACTTCCAATCACGGTTTTCCTTTTTTAAGAATTAACTTGCCCCATATATTGGCTTTTGATAAAATGAGTTTAGATGCCTTAGTGAACAAAACCGTCAATTTAGTATGTTTTTCAATTCGTTTGATTGGCTTCAGGGCAACTTTACAATTTATTATCAAAGCACTAGTTGACCGCTATCAGAAAAAAAGGATTGAAGCTACTTTAAAAAGCAATTAGATTTGAACAAGAAGGTTTCAATATTAATTATTCATCGCAAATAAGTTGTAAACATTCGAAATTGACTCACAAAATCACTATCAATATTATTTCTATATCTTCATTTGGAGGCTCTTTTTAATATGTTACTATTACTCAATTGCTGAAAAAAATTATATAAATATTATTTTTTTAAATTAATCTATTCACTATGCTGAAAAAATTGTCAGCTCTGAGAGGCTTTGCAGCTTTGTATGTATTTTTACATCATTTTATTGGTTTTACCGAAATTCGGGAACAAATTTCACCACTAGTTCGATTCCCTTTCAGATTTGGGCAGGAAGCTGTAATTCTCTTTTTTTTTATCAGTGGCTTTGTCATTCACTATGCTACTACTTCAAAAAATCATAATTTTAGTCAGTATATCGGAAAGAGAATAATTAGGATATATCCTATTTTTATTTGCTCTATGCTTATCTCAATTATTGTTTTTTATTTGAATGGTTATACCTTTTCGTTTCAGGATTTAAAAGTATTTATGGGTAATTTATTAATGCTTCAGGATCTATCAAATAAACCCGGGCTTTGGGTAAATGTTTTTCTTGAAAATCATGCTTTATGGTCTCTTTCCTATGAATTCATATTTTATTTACTTTATTTTCCAATGGTAAAATATTTTAAAACTTCAAGAATGAGCTTAGTTTTGGTGCTGGGGATTTCTATTATGGGTTGGATTAGCTATTTGTTGGTGCCAAATCACTTATCTTTAGTGTTGTCCTACTTAATTATATGGTGGACTGGTGTTGAGTGTGCCATTATATTTATTGAATTTAAAGATTTTCCAATTAAAAAATTAGCACCTTTATTTATATCACTTATTGTTTTAACAGCTTTGACATTTATACCAATTGTTAGGGAAATACAGAACGATAATTTTAACTTTAATCCAATAATGTATCCTGTAGTTACTGCAAGACATTTTGGTTTTGCCACAATAATATTGTTTTTAGGTTGGATGTGGTGGCGACTAAAATTGATTGGATTTAATTCTATATTTAGTATTTTTGAAAAAATATCCCCCATCTCTTATGGTTTATATGTTATTCATTTTCCTATTATTTGGTTACACTTTCCTTCTGAATTGCATTGGATATTTGTCTTGATCATTAAAATAGGATTGATTTTTTTTCTTTCCTATCTTACAGAATTGAAATTACAACCATTAGTTAATAAATATTTAAAACAATATAAAAAATGAGTGGTACATTTTCGAAATTTGTTCACAAAGTTATCAAGGATGTACTTTATGTCCCTCCGACTGCAGGAGCTATTTGCTCCACCATTATAAAAGAGGAATTAGAAAAAGACAAGCCGTCAATGATTGCTCGATTTGGGTCAACAGAGATTAAAGCTATTTTGTATCCTAAAACTCCTAGTATTATTCAACCATTTATCAAAAACAGGGTGTTTACTAATATGCAAATGCTTTCCGGTTTTTTTCCTTCCAACGAAAAAACTATTCATCAATTTTCAGAAATGATGTATGAGGATATGAAATTGTTGGATATTTTGGGCTGTTGGCGCATAGAAGAACGATTTTTGCAAAAACACTTTTCGACGGCAAAAAGAGTCGAGTTGCGAGCACTCGAACCATATTTGCAAGAAGATCCGTGGTCAATTTTTTTAGAGGACAAAAGGGTATTGGTCATCCATCCTTTTAATACAACTATTGAAAAGCAGTATCAGACGAACAGGCAAAATTTGTTTACTGATAAAAGAGTTTTACCCAATTTTAAGTCACTTGAAACTATAAAGGCAGTTCAGACTGTAGCGGGTAATGATTCGCAATTTCCCGATTGGTTTGCTGCCCTCGCTTTTATGAAGTCTGAAATAAATAAAAAAGATTTCGATATCGCTATTATTGGTTGTGGTGCTTACGGTTTTCCTCTGGCAGCGCATATAAAGCGTATGGGCAAAAAAGCAGTTCATTTAGGAGGACCAACCCAGATGTTGTTTGGTGTAAAAGGTAAAAGATGGGTGGATAATACCGCTTTTGCAAAAATCATCAATGACTATTTTGTATTGCCAAGCAATGAGGATAAAATAAAAAACGCAACTAAAGTAGAAGATGGTTGCTACTGGTAATTATAAACATGTACAGTTCAAAAAATTTAAAATAAAATAAATTTATGCAACTATCTCCAATAGTTCTCTTTACCTACAAACGGCTTGGCACTTTAAAAAAAACTATAGCAGCTTTATCTGTAAACAGTCTTGCAGCTTCCAGTGATTTGATTGTTTATTCCGATGGGTCAAAATCTTCCAATGACGATGTTATTATAGCTGAAATTCGAGGGTATTTAAAAACCATTACAGGTTTTAAAACGATTACTATTCACGAATCTCCAACAAACAAAGGATTGGCCAACTCTATTATTGGTGGTGTAACCGATGTGATTGAGCAGTATGGTAAAGTGATTGTACTGGAAGATGATTTAATCGTTTCGCAAAATTTTCTGGCGTTTATGAATGAAGCTTTGGATTTCTACGAGCAAAACAATGAGGTGTTTTCTGTATCTGGCTATGGTCTAAAAGTAGCTCTCCCAAAAAATGTCTTGGGGTTGGGCGACTTGGAAAGATAGGTGGGCCACTGTTGATTGGGAAGTTAAAGATTTTGAACAATTGAAAACCGATAAAAAAGCAAAACAACAGTTGGCTTTAGGAGGCACAGACCTGTTTCCGATGCTTAAAAAACAAATGGAAGGTAAGTTAGACTCTTGGGCCATTCGATGGTTTTATAATCAATCCAAAAACAACCAACTCACCGTTTTTCCTGTTCTTTCAAAAGTTCAAAATGATGGTTTTGATGCTGATGCTACTCACACCAATGTTTATAACCGATATAAAATTTCATTTGATTATTTGAATCAACAAAAATTTAATTTTGAAAGCAAAGCGGTAACTGATCCTATTATTCTTCATTCTTTTCAGCAATATTATACCGTATTTTCTAGAATTTTTTTTGGTCGTATCATTTCACCTCTTTACAGACTTAGACAAAATTTTATTAAAAAATAAGTAGATAATGATCAATGAATTAAAAGAAATTATTAGTCACAATACTATAGTGAATTCATCGAAACCTGTTTTGATTGCAAGGTATTTTATGAATAGCTTCCGTAGTTTTATCCTATTAAAATTAAAGTATCCTTGGATAAAATCCAGCGGTTTTGTTCGTATTCCTTTTTCGACCAAAATATGGTCTCCAAACAAAAGGATTACTTTAGGGAATAAAGTTCAGTTTGGACAAAATTGTATTGTTCAATGTGATTTAGAGATAGGTAATGAAGTCTTAATAGCCGGCAATGTTTCTTTTATTGGGAGGAATGATCATAATTACACTATTATAGGTTTCTCTATTTGGAATTCATCAAGAGGAGCCAATTTAGTAACTAAAATAGGAAATGATTGTTGGATTGGACATGGAGCGATTGTTTTGGCGGGTGTCTCCATTGGAGATGGGTCCATTATAGCCGCTGGTTCAGTTGTAACGACTGATATTGATCCCTATTATATTTACGCTGGTGTTCCAGCCAAAAAAATAAAACCACGATTTGCAACTGAATCAGATTTAAAAAAACATTTGGAATTATACCCTCAATAAAATGATAAACCTCCTACCTACCGTGCCATTTATCGCTTACCCTATTTTCACGGGTAATCTCAATCAAATTGGGTTTGCCTCAAAAACCCTCATCAACACCATCAATCAGTATTCTTTTTGTGTTGCCCAGCAGGATGTCACATTCAAAACGGCTTTGCAAGCTTCGGATATTCTCTTGCCCGATGGTATGGCAATCGTTGCAGCGGTTCGCTTGCTCTCGGGACAAAAAATCAAGAAAATTGCGGGTGCTGATATTCATCTTCATTTATTGCAGGAACTGAACCAAAGACAGGGAAGTTGCTTTTATTTGGGTTCATCCGAAAGTACTTTATTCAAAATTAAAGAGCGTTTGGCAATAGAATTTCCCAATATCAGAGTCGGAACTTTCTCGCCACCTTTCGCCACAGAGTTTACCCCAGACCAAAACAAAAAAATGCTAGAAGCCGTCAATGCTTTTCGACCCGATGTGCTTTTTGTGGGAATGACCGCACCCAAACAAGAAAAATGGGCTCAGGCTCACAAAGAACAATTAGAAACCAAAATAATTTGCACCATAGGAGCAGTTTTCGATTTCTATGCTGGCACAGTAAAACGTCCTAGTGTTTTTTGGA
>JFJP01038417.1_pt1 | contig 21041 bp, 11 predicted proteins | sample 431651 | NCBI WGS metagenome assembly JFJP01 (sample SAMN02602958, study PRJNA72255) | Microbial mat metagenome, whole genome shotgun sequencing project. | biome: fresh water; feature: sink hole; material: water; isolation source: purple microbial (photo- and chemosynthetic) mats found in...
GATTTTCAAACTAAAAACGTCCTAAAAATTAACTTCATCCATTAATTCACCCCAGGCTTCCATTTATTGCCAGCCACTTATAAACCAATTTTTATAATAAGAAATTTAACTTTATAAATTTAACAATTCATTGCGTTGAGATGCAACATTTAATAGTTATCTTTACACGTATTTTACTGCACATATTTCCTGAATTATGTCAGAAAACAATAATTTGGAAAAGACCAGAAATTTCGCAACACGGATTACAATTATATATATAATCCTGGGAAGTTCGTGGATTTTGTTTTCGGACAAACTAATGTTTCTGCTTTTTTCTGACATTCATACAATAACACTGGTTTCTACTTATAAAGGTTGGTTTTACGTTATATTTACAGGAGTGATCCTGTATTTGCTGATTAAAAATGAATTGCGGAAACGAAACTCAATTGAAGAACAATTAAAAACGGCAAGGGATAAAGCTGAAGAATCTGAAATGCTGAAGACTTCATTTCTCAATAATATTTCACATGAGATCCGTACACCGATGAATGCTATTATCGGATTTTCGCAGTTAATTGCTGATCCTAACCTTACCCAAAATCAGAGACAGAATTTTTCAACGTACATACAGAGGGGAATAAACAACTTGCTTGCTACAATTGATGACATCATTATAGTCTCGCGCATTCAGGTCAGGCAGGTAAAAACTGAAGAGTCGGAAGGTGATGTGCTATCACTGATGAACGAATTGAGGGAATATTTTCAGGCTCAGCTTGCCTTACAGAAGAAAGAAAAGACACTTGGCTTTGTTTTGCATTCGGGATTAAAACCCGAAGAGACATTGATAACCGCCGATTTCAGAAACCTGAGACAGGTATTTAATAAGCTCATCAGCAATTCGGTAAAATTCACGGAGAAAGGCCAGATTGAACTATCCTGTAAAAGATCATCTGAAAACGAACTACTTTTCTTTGTTAAAGATACAGGAATAGGTATTCCGCCCGAAAAAAGAAATATTGTTTTTAATGCTTTCCGAAAGGTAGAAGAATCAACCCTCAACAAGTTTTCGGAAGGTTCTGGCATAGGCCTCTCAATTGCAAAAGGCCTTGTAGAAATTATGAAAGGCAGGATATGGTTTGAGTCGGAACCCGGAAATGGCAGTACATTCTATTTTACTATACCCTATCTGCAAAGAGAAATAAAAAAAGAGGATACGGTCCAACCGCTGAAATAAGGATTAAACTTCAGATTTAACTCAGTGTACGGATTCAATTGTGGCTTTAGCAGTTTTTGATGAAAAACAACTGAATTCACGAAGTTATTTATGTCGAACCAGGTATTTTCCTGTTCCAGTTTGAAAGGTTTCCCAACAGTAAGTTTCTTAATTAAACGATAATACCGCTGGAATCATATGTACTCCTTTATAAAATAAAGGCTTCTTTAATCCTTTTTCATTAATCAAATATAAAGATTTATGTAAATCTGCTCAGGCATACAGATACCGTTTTATCTTCTGAGTAGCGGTTTTTTCGAAAGGTTCATTTACTACCACAACCTCCTGTATTTGAGAAAATTTATTCACCCGGTGATTTACATATGCTTGTAGCTCAGTGCGAAGTTTCTCGATCTCATGTTCTATATAATCCACATTTTCATCCTTCAGGTTCCGATGTTGCTCCTTAATTTCGTCGCGGTTGAAATAAACCATTGCAACCAGTTTACCTTTTTGATCCATAACCAGTGAATCAGCTACATTCCTGAAATTATTGATCACGGATTCAATTTCTTCAGGGAAAATATTTTCGCCGCCTGAACGTACAATCATATTCCTGATCCGTCCTTTTATATAAAGGTATTTGTCCTTATCAAAAACGCCCAGATCCCCGGTTTTAAGCCATCCGTCAGAAGTAAGAATCTCATCGGTTAACGCAGGTTCTTTGAAATACCCTTTCATCACATTAGGTCCTTTAGCCCATATTTCCCCTTCACCGGTCAATTTATCCGGTTCGTGAATTATAAGTTCAATTTCTTCAATAGCCGGACCTGCAGATTGTAGCCTGTAATTCCGGGGATTGGAACCGGCAAGTAACGGAGATGTTTCTGTTAATCCATAACCTATCGCATAGGGGAATTTAGCTTCAATCAGAAATTTCTCGACAGTTTTATTCAATTTGGCGCCGCCAATACCAAAAAAACGAAGTTCGCCGCCAAAAGTCTCCATCAGCTTTTTCCCTGCAACAATATTAATTTTCCTTCGGATAAAAGGAATATGTATAGCAATACGAAGAAGGATATTTCCTGTAAACTTTGGCTTAATCCGGTTCCTGAATATCTTTTCGATAATAAGAGGAACCGTTAGCATAATGGTTGGTTTAATAATCTGAAGAGCTGGCAGAAGAACTGAAGGTGTTGGTACCTTTCCGAGATAATATATACAGGCTCCTTTGGTCATCGGAAAAATCAGACCGATGGTGTTTTCATACGTGTGTGAAAGCGGAAGAACAGAAAGAAACTTATCTGTTTCATTAATTTCCTGAACACGGTCGCTCATTCGTGCGGTAAAACAAATATTCCCGTGAGTAAGCATTACCCCTTTCGATTTTCCTGTAGTACCTGAGGTATAAATTATGGCTGCAAGATCATCAGGTGTTACATTATATTGCCTGCCTGGCTCAGCATCCGGAAGAAATGATTCCATCTTACTGTCTTTATCAACGAAAGTAAAATCTTCAATCCTGATCCTCAGAGGCAATTGATCATTAGAAACACCACTTATTTTAGACTGTAAGCCTTCGGATATAAAAATAGCTTTGGCTTCGGAATGCGTCAGAATATTCCCGATTTCGGATGAATGAAAATCAGGCAACAACGGAACAACTATTGCACCCATAAATGTAATAGCGTAATAACTGATACCCCAGTTTGGGATACTGGAACTGAGAATAGCAACTTTATCGCCCGTGTTAATTCCTAGTTTTTCCAACCAGGCTATTAAAGCATTAATTTTTAGATTCAAATCGTTGTACGAAATAGGACTTTCGCCAACCAATGCCATAGCCGGACGATCACCATTTCTCTTTAATGTTTCAGCAAAAAGAGCCGGAAAAGTCAGGCGTTCAATTTTATTCATAAAATTTATTTGCCAGTAAAGTTATAGTATTTTTCTTTGGATGCAAATATTGCAAAAAGGTTTCAGTATTTGCTTAGAATTACAGCTATTTTTTTTATAACAGAAAACTTCATGCTACTTTAAAAACCAACTTCACGTATGATTTAGTTCCTGAACAGAGCAGTAAAGTTTAATTGTTCAATTATTATGATCAGCATATTAAAGAACAGGCTGTTATCAATAAATATTAACAAAAACAGACCAATCAACTCATCATAAGGGGTGCAATCAAGTATCCGTCTTTAAGTCGAAGGCGAATTTCAAAATCCAGAAACTTAAAAAAAACAGAATCTGTTCCCGCAATTCAAGCAGGAAACGTTTCATCCTGAGTAACGAATTTAAAACATCCTGCTGAGGAGCATTTGCAACGGTCCGTTTTTCACGAAGCTGCAGTTTTGCACCTTCCAGGGTATAACCTTTTTCCTTGATCAGATGAAATATAGTATGAAAATGATCGACATCATTTTGAGTGAAAAGGCGATTCCCTTTGTTGTTGCGATGTGGTTTTATAATATCAAACTCCTTTTCATAAAACCGGATCAATGAAGTATTCACTTTGAACATGTCAGCCACTTCGCCAATGCGATAATATAGTTTTCCGATAGGTTGTGTACGAAGGGCCATTTTTAATGGATAAAAAAATTAAAGGTACTATTCTGATGCAGTGTGAAGCATTTGCGATTTACAGTTTCTGCTTTTTATATTCTTGTTTTAATCTAAGGTCTGCGATGGCTGAGCTGAAAGCTCGATCATAGCCTGGTATTCAGCCGGAGTTATATCGTTGAAAAAGAAATAAATAGGATTCATTGGGATACCTGCTTTATGCACTTCGTAATGAAGGTGAGGTGCTGTTGATTTCCCTGTATTACCCATTAAGCCTATTACTTCACCACGTTTGACCTTTTGACCTTTTTTTACTTTTATTTTTGACAGATGAGCATAAACAGTTTCGTAACTAAATCCATGGTTGATAACAATTTTATTGCCATAACCACCGCTGTTGTATTCCGCTTCCGCTATCACACCATCACCGGTAGCATAAATCGGAGATCCGACAGCTGCTGTAAAATCAATACCTTCATGAAACTTTGTAACCTTGTAAAACGGATCCGTTCGGTAACCGAACAATGAGCCAATTCGTCGTAAATCATGAAAATCAACGGGTTGGATTGCCGGAATGCTTGCAATGAGTTTTTCTTTATCCTTAGCCAGTTTAAAAACCTCGTCATAGGATTTGCTTTGAACTACAAGCTGACTGGTAATTTCGTCGAGTCGTTTAGCTGTATTTACAACAATCTCTGAATTTGGAATACGCTCAAGTTGCTCATACCTGTCAACTCCGCCAAAACCGGCTTTCCGGATTTCTGAAGGAACTGGTTCAGCCTCAAAAATTACACGGTAAATATTATCATCACGATCCTGAACATCAGATAGTACTTTTTGCACCTTATCCAAACGATCATTCATGATCTTGTATTGGAGCTTGTATTGTTCAAGTTCATTCAGCAGCACTTTTTCGCGTGGCGATGATATAAAATTATAGGCTAATACGATTACCACAACACCAAATACCAAACCGAAAGCCATAGAACCGGCAAGTCGTTTCAATCGCTCCTTCATCGTAACCTGGACCTTTTCGATCTTCAGTGACTTGGTGTTATACTGGTATCTGATTTTTGCCATTTTTTTTAAAGGCTTTAGGGATTTGGTTTTAGGGATTAGAGAAAGATGGTTTCAGGCTCACATTTTCAAATTAACAAATTATCAAATTCCTTCAAATTCAACCTAATTCGTCTCTTCTTTCAATCCGGTAACGGCAAAAATAATTATTTAACTTAAATTTGCAGCCTTTTCGAGTGTGAACAAATGTTAAAAGCCACTGACAATGAAGTTTCACTTCAATCGAGATGCTTTTAAACAACTAAGATACAATTAAATACACAGCCAGATAACATTACCGCAATAAACTACAATAATTTCAATTAATGATGACCAGTACCGAAATACGCCGCACTTTTCTCGGATTCTTCACTTCAAAGCAGCACCAGGTGGTTCCATCAGCTCCAATGGTGGTAAAAAACGACCCTACCCTGATGTTTACAAATGCAGGCATGAACCAGTTTAAGGATTGGTTTCTGGGCAATGAGCCTGCAAAATGGCCACGTGTAGCTGATTCGCAGAAATGCCTCCGGGTTTCGGGAAAACATAATGACCTGGAAGAAGTTGGCCATGACACGTATCATCATACCATGTTTGAGATGCTTGGCAACTGGTCGTTCGGCGATTATTTTAAAGAAGAAGCGATTGGCTGGGCATGGGAACTGCTCACCGAAGTGTATAAAATTGATAAGGACAAATTGTATGTAACCATTTTCGGGGGCGATGCTGCAGATAATATGGCTGAAGATACTGAAGCCTTAGAAATATGGAAGAAATACATTCCTGAGGAGCGCATTCTCCGCGGCTCGAAGAAAGACAATTTCTGGGAAATGGGCGATACCGGCCCTTGCGGACCATGCTCCGAAATTCATGTTGATATACGTGATGAAGCTGAGAAAGCAAAAATTCCGGGAGACCAGTTAGTTAATAATGATCATCCGCAGGTTATCGAAATCTGGAACAATGTATTTATCCAGTACAACCGCCAGGCTAATGGATCGCTGGTTCCGCTTCCGGCAAAACATGTTGATACAGGTATGGGCTTCGAACGCTTATGCATGGTACTGCAAGGCAAGCAAAGCAATTACGATACCGATGTTTTTACTCCGCTGATTGCCGAAATTGCTAAAATCACGGGTATTGTTTATGGAAGTGACAAAAAGAGTGATGTCGCCATGCGCGTTATCGCAGATCACCTTCGCGCAGTAACTTTTGCCATTGCCGACGGGCAACTGCCATCAAACGTAAAAGCCGGTTATGTAATACGCCGTATACTTCGCCGGGCTGTTCGCTATGCCTATTCTTTTCTGAATGTACGCGAACCGATGATTTATAAGCTTGTTGCTGTTCTTGAAGCTCAGATGGGTGAATTCTTCCCTGAACTTACCCGGAATCTGCAGCTTATTCAACGTGTTATCAGTGAAGAGGAATCCTCGTTCCTTCGTACACTGGCAACCGGAATCGTTAAATTTAATCAATACATTGCATCGCATCCTGATCTGAAATTGATAACCGGTGAGTTTGCTTTTGAAATGTACGACACATTTGGATTCCCGATTGATCTTACACAGCTGATGAGCCGCGAATTAGGCTGGGATGTGGATATGGAAAATTTCAGAATAAAACTGGAAGAACAAAAAAACCGCTCAAGGCGGGATGCAACCGTTTCGACCGACGACTGGCATGATCTGGAATCCTCAGAGAGTACAGAATTCCTTGCCTATGATACCACGGAAGCAGATGTAAAAATTACCCGTTACCGCAAAATAACAGCAAAAGGAAAGGATGTGTATCAACTTGTATTCGACCGTACTCCTTTTTATGCCGAGAGCGGAGGACAATCAGGAGATTCAGGCACACTTACCTCCGCAAATGAAAATTTGCAGGTTATAGATACACGCAAGGAAAACAACCTTATAGTGCATATCGTTGAGAACCTTCCGGAAAATCCGGCAGCAGCATTCAGGGCTGTTGTTGATATCGATCGCCGGACAGCAATTGCAAATAATCATTCTGCAACTCATTTACTGCATTATTCCCTGCGTAAGATTTTGGGATCGCATGTGGAGCAAAAAGGCTCTTTTGTAGGCGCTGATTACTTCCGTTTCGACTTTTCGCATTTCCAGAAACTTACTGAAGATGAACTGCTTGCTATCGAAAAAATGACCAACAACCTGGTTCGTAAGAATACTCAACTGGATGAACACCGTTCTGTTACTATGGAACAAGCCGTTGACATGGGAGCCCTGGCATTTTTCGGTGAAAAATACGGGGATAAAGTCCGTGTGATCCGTTATGGTGATTCCGTTGAACTCTGCGGTGGAACCCACGTGAAAGCAACCGGACAAATTGGCCTGGTGAAAATTGTAAGTGAAGGTGCTATTGCATCCGGAATCCGCCGTATCGAAGCCATTACAGCTGCCAAAGCCGAAGAATATGTTTATGAGCAGGAAGCTATGATTGCCAATCTGAAACAACTGGTGAAAAGTCCGACTGAGCCTCTAAAGGCTGTTCAACAGCTCATGGATCAGAATACTGAAATGCGAAAGCTGGTAGAGGCATTCAACCACGAAAAAGCGTTGAAACTGAAAGACGAACTTATCACCAAAGTTGAGCAGGTAAATGGTATCAATTTCCTTTCTACCCGTATAAATGCAGATGCTTCCGCTGCCAAAGACATTGCTTTCGGAATGCGGGCAGCTTTTGAAAACCTGTTTCTTGTTCTTGGCTCCGAGAATGATGGAAAAGCTACTTTGAGTGTTTTAGTTTCCGATGATTTGATCGCATCCAAAGGATTGAATGCCGGTAATATTGTACGCGAATTAGCCAAACAAATACAAGGTGGCGGCGGCGGACAACCTGGCTTTGCTACAGCAGGAGGTAAAAATCCGGCAGGATTAGATGAAGCGTTGAAGCTGGCACGTAATTTTGTTGCTTAATCCATTGGGAAATAAGTTGAAAGCCGGTGAAACATTTTACCGGCTTTTTTTTTACAAACTCGCCTTCTGTCCTCTTGAAGCAACGGGACAGCCTCACGCATTAAAAGAAAAGAGAAGATCGGATTTTATTAAAAGGATCTCTTTCAAATTTTCTGATTATTGCTTCCCCGCGTAATCGTCTTCACTTTTTACAAGGGGATTGGCCAAGGTGAAGTCAAAAAAAGAATCTCCTAAAAGTCAACTATCATATACCATTCATTTACTGGTATTTATAAATTATTCTCAATTTATTTTAAAAACTTTGCCCAATATCCCAAGCATTTCAATAATTTTATAAAATCAAATATACACGTATGAATATCATTCGGAAAGAACCGCTTAATACACTGGGTCACAATTTTATCCCGGCTGAATATATACCACAGGGTAAAGATGAATATTACCTCCGCTATCAACAAAATCCGGATAGCAGCCGTTACAGGCATCTTAACGCACATGAAATAGAAGTCCTGGTCAGGAACCGAAATACTTGCGACGACTGGAATAATCTTATGGTTTCGGAAGCATTTAATCCTGAATTGGTAAAAAACTGTAAATTCTTCGGACTGGTCAGGATTGGAAAACTCGAACCTTTCTTTCTTGAGTTTAATGACTTGCGCATGCCCGTAGGATTATACAACAGCATTATTATAAATTGCGATTTTGGCGACAATGTGGTGGTTGATAACGTGAACTACATGGCATATTATATCATTGGTGATGAAGTAATAATAACCAATGTTAACGAAATGTCGACTACCAGCCACGCTAAATTCGGAAATGGGATTTTAACCGAGGGCGAACCTGAAGAAATCAGGGTCTGGATGGAGATTTGTAACGAAAACGGGGGCCGTGCAGTGCTACCATTTGATGGAATGCTGCCTGGCGATGCATGGCTGTGGAGTCGCGACAGGCAAAACGAAGACCTGCAGCGCCGGTATCGTGAAATGACAGAGAAAAAATTCGACAATCAGCGGGGCCATTATGGAACTATTGGCGACAGGACTGTAATAAAAAACTGTAGTATTATTAAAGATGTTAAAACCGGTTCAGACGCATATCTTAAAGGAGCTAATAAGCTAAAAAATCTTACTATCAATTCAACACCCGAAGCTATTACCCAGATTGGCGAAGGATGTGAACTTGTGAACGGGATCATTGGAAAAGGCTGCCGGATATTTTACGGTGTGAAAGCAGTGCGGTTTATGCTGGGTTCAAACTCACAACTGAAATACGGAGCAAGGCTGATCAATTCCTTTTTGGGTGACAATTCCACCATTTCGTGCTGCGAAGTATTGAATTCACTGATATTTCCAGCCCACGAACAGCACCATAATAATTCGTTCCTGATTGCTTCAACTGTTGAAGGACAAAGTAATATTGCTGCAGGCGCAACCATTGGTTCTAACCATAACAGTCGTGGTGCCGATGGCGAAATATTGGCGGGAAGAGGATTCTGGCCTGCATTGTGTACCAGCCTGAAGCACAATTCACGCTTCGCACCATTCACTATTTTAACTAAAGCCGATTACCCTGCTGAACTGGATATTTCCTTTCCATTTTCATTGGTTAGTAATGATACATCGAACAATGAATTGCTGATTATGCCTGCCTACTGGCTGATGTACAACCAGTTTGCACTTGAACGCAATGCATGGAAATGCGAGACACGCGACAAACGAACAGAAAAGACACAGTCCCTCGAAGCTAATTATCTTGCGCCAGATACTGTAAATTCAATTTTCGATTCATTGAAACTACTGGAATTTTATGCAGGGAAGCATTTCTGTTTAAAAAACTATCCTGAAAAATCATTTACTGAAGCCGAATTTCAAAGATATGGAGCTGAATTTCTGTCAAAAAAGACAGATAAACCCGTATCACTAACCTTAGCTAAACATTCGTTTGAAAACAGCAGCAGGCAGGTTAAACTGCTAAAACCCGCTGATGCATACCAGTCTTACCACGATTACATCAAATATTATGCATTTGATTTAATAATTGACCACTGCCGGAAATATCCGGAAATAAAAACAGCAGAATTGCTTGAACTTCTTTCTAAACCAATGCTTAGATTAAAGTTTGAAAATATAGGCGGACAAATGATCCCCGCCATTGAGATTAACCAGATGAAGGAAAAAATAGTTTCGTACGAGATTATAAGCTGGGAGCAAGTACATGAGTTTTTTGCAGTACAGGGAAAAGCATATGCCAGACAGAAACTTAACCATGCCATTGCTTCGCTTCAGGAACTAAACAGCAATCAGACATTTGATTCTAAATCTTTGAAAGAAATGCTGGATTGGTATCTGAACTTCCGCAAACACCTGCTAGCCGAAATCCGTCATTCGAGGCAAAAGGATTACGAAAATCCGTTCAGGCAAATGTTATATACTGACAGAAAAGAAATGGAAGCAGTAATTGGAAAACTCGAAAAAACTCCATTTATAATTCAGCAACAGGAAAAACTAAAGAAAGATACCCAATTCCTTCAGGAGTTGACTAAAAAATGGGGATTAGTTGATTAAAAGTAATTTTTATAATTTCTAATCTTATAAGGTTTGTTCAAAGCTCCAAAGCTACGCCTATTGTAGTTTTGGAGCTTTTGTTTTGTTTGGATTATGATTTAATGGCTATTAAGCTGATACAAGTTAACCTCTGCTTAGTAAATCGAAAAGTCATAGTGTTGATAGATGAGATTGCTTCTGAATTATTATAAAAACCCAAATGTCCTTTCCTTTAATTGTAGCGATGCATCCTTTCTTGTTTAGGTGCAACAAATAAGCTGTTTATGCTATCCGTTAATTACTAAAACCTCTGGCTTTGTCTTTTCGGGATGATCTGATTCAAGTTTTTCGAGGCTCACCTGATGCTTGTTAAGCCGAAGCATTTGAATCATGACCAGCATTCCGATGGCGAATACCGAAAAACTCAGTATCACATATTCCCAGGGCAGGTAATTACGAAGTGGACCCAACATACTTGCTCCCGCAGCACGGCCCAGATTCGAAATAGCCATATACAATGTAAACTGAGTAGCTGCAACCCTTTTCCAGCAGAGGCTCATTCCTGTGGCAAAGCCTGCAATTGTTAAAAAGACATATAGCGTATAATAAGCACCGACAAAACCTTCAACAAAAAAAGTTCTGGGCCAATATACTTTGGTAAAGGCCATAACCGAAACAAGCACTATCATACATACCAGGTAAATAGTCATCATTCGCTTTTTCCCAAATAAATCGGCTAGTGCTCCTCCTGCAAACATACCCAGAAAGCCTGCACTAATGTTGATAATGGAAAACACATGCGAGTATTCCTCGTCAGTCCAGCCCATCTCCTGTATGGCAAATACGGGCAGTACGGCATTTATAAGGCCATTTCCGAGCTGAAAACTGAAGAAAGCAATACCCATGAACAAGCTGCTTGGCAAAAAGAAGACTTTAAAGAGACTTTTAAAAATCTGCCCCAGGCTTTCCAATTGAATTTTTAATGCACTTTCGGAAGGTGCACCGTGAGTCCAGGGAAGCAATTTTTCGCCCGGACGTTCCCGAAACATCAGTGGAACAAGGAGAATTAAACTGATCAAAACCGAAAGAAACAAGATTGCATATTCAAATCCATAGTTATTAATAATCCAGTTTCCAGTTACGAGAGATAGGGAAATCCCGATGGTTTTAGCTCCCCACATTAATCCATTGGCACGGGCCTGCTGGTCGACAGGAACTATTTCAATGGCCATTCCATCCGTTGCCACATCCTGTATTGAACCGAACAAACTGACGAAAAAACCAGCTATCATTAGCAACTTAATATTATTCAGCGGATCAGGAACAAACGCCATGGCGAGAAAGCTGAGCATCAGTCCAAATTGCCCAACCAGCACCCAGGGTCTTTTACGTCCCATTGACAAAAAGGTGAAACGGTCCATAAGTGGAGCCACCAGTATTTTAAAACTCCAGGGAATAATAACAACGGCAGAAAATGTACCTATTTCCGATGCACTTTTCCCATTCATGGCCATCCATGCGGGAATACCGAAAAAGGTCATCCCTTCGGGAATACCCTGAGCAACATACAAAATGGCAAAACTAATGTACCTGACAAAAGTGTTTTCTGAGAGCGAAGGGAGACCACTTCTCTTTGCACCTGTAATAGAAGAACCTGATTCAAGAGCTGTCATTCTGTGGATTTAAAATGGATTTTAAAAAACAAAGTCTTATATGATCGTATTTAAGCGTGCATTAGCCAGGCAAAAGGATAGTAAATACCGAGCCCTCTCCTTCATTTGTCTCTACCTTCAACTCGCCTCCGTGGGCTTTTATAATATCATAAGCCAGTGAAAGCCCCAGTCCGGTTCCCTGGCCGGTTGGCTTGGTAGTGAAGAAGGGCTGGAAGATTTTATCAAGGACTTTTTGAGGAATGCCGGGGCCGTTGTCTTTAACGGAGATTTTTACCCCCCTCGGTCCCCCCGGAGGGGGGAAGGTAACTTCGGTAGAAACTGTGACGGTTGGTTCGTAGGGTTTTAAACCTGACAGGTTTTGAAAACCTGTCAGGTTTGAAACTCCCGGAACATTCAGCTCCTGTTGTTTTTTCTTCTCATCAACCGCATAAAAAGCATTGGTGATCAGGTTGAGAATTACCCGGCCAATATCCTGGGGAATGATATCAATTTTTCCAATGCTTTCATCAAAATCGGTTTTCAGAGTGGCATTAAAAGTTTTATCTTTTGCCCGCAATCCATGATAGGCCAGGCGCAAATATTCATCAGCCAGGGCATTGATATCGGTGGGTTCTTTTACTCCACTGCTGCTTCGGCTGTGCTGAAGCATTCCTTTTACAATGGCATCGGCGCGTTTGCCATGGTGGTTTATTTTTCCCAGGTTCTGCTTTATATCTGAAGCGATGGCTTTGGCTTCTTCAATATCGCCTTTGTCCAACTCCTCATTCATTTCATCAATCAACTCGTTGCTCACTTCGGAAAAATTATTGACGAAATTCAATGGATTTTGAATTTCATGGGCAATACCGGCGGTAAGTTCACCGAGGGAGGCCATTTTTTCGGATTGGATAAGCTGGGATTGGGTGGATTTTAAAGTTTCTAAAGATTCATTCAATTGCTGAGTTCTTTCAAAAACCTGCCTTTCTAATTCTTTATTCTTGCTGAAGGTACTACTGTTGGACATATAATCACCATCGATAAAGCGATAATCAGGTGATGATCCATGCACATGTGCAACCTTCCATTGGTTATGTATAAGTTTCAGGATTGTGGTTGTTCTTACCAATTCTTTGTGCAGGATTTCATCTATTTTTTGAATCCACTCAATTTCAGATTCAATCCATGACACATTACCATCAACGGTTATTTGTATCCACAAAAACTTTTGCTGAAAGGGGGCAGGTGATTGTTCCACGCCAATCAAACCAATTTTCCTATACTCCTCTTTATTAGTAGCCCGCTCATGTAAGCCTGTTCCTATAAAAGTGACATCATCAGAACAAAGTGAAAAACGCAGATCAATATCACGCAAGGCTAATGCCTCCCAGAATAAATTATGGATGTTTATTACATCTTGTTCGACCTTGGAATATTGAGCCATACTGCGGTTTAAATTAGTTTTTTCGATTTCTTTCATGCGAAATTATTCCTGTTTAATAAGGCAATCTTATGATGAATTCCGAACCTTCTCCTTCCTTCGTCTCCACCTTCAACTCACCGCCATGTGCCTTAACAATATCATACGCCAGCGAAAGCCCCAAACCGGTTCCCTGCCCGGTGGGTTTGGTGGTAAAGAAGGGTTGGAAGATTTTATCCATGACTTTTTGAGGAATGCCGGGTCCGTTGTCAGCAACGGAGATTAAGACCCCCCTCGGTCCCCCCGGAGGGGGGATGTGGGAGCGGATTGTACTAACTGATACAGTTGGTTCATAACCCTCAGGGTTTTGTTTTTTCTTCTCATCCACCGCATAAAACGCATTGGTAATCAGGTTTAAAATCACTCGGCCAATATCTTGCGGAATGATATCAATTTTGCCTATTGTTTCATCAAAATCAGTTTTCAGAGTTGCATTGAAGGATTTATCTTTTGCCCGCAACCCATGATATGCCAGGCGTAAATATTCATCAGCCAAGGCATTAATATCAGTTGATTCCTTAACTCCATTGCTACTTCGGCTGTGCTGTAGCATACCTTTTACAATAGCATCGGCACGTTTGCCGTGGTGGTTGATTTTTTGTTCGTTTTCTTTGATGTCCTTAGCTAAGGCTTTAACTTCAATCATATTGCCTTTTTCAACTTCCTGCTCCAACTCTTCAATCAATTCTGAGTTTACTTCCGAAAAATTATTTACAAAATTTAATGGGTTCTGAATTTCATGAGCAATACCGGCGGTAAGTTCGCCAAGGGATGCCATTTTTTCGGATTGGATAAGCTGTTTTTGCGTTACCTGGAGTTCAGCCAGGGCTTCTTCGGCTCTTTGTCGGGCGGCTTTAATGGCGGTCAAATCCTCTTGGGCTTGCAATGCATGAGCTTCAGCTTTTTGCAAATCGAGAAAGCGGGTGTGTGCGAATTCAAAAACATCAGCAAAACGGCGAATGACCAATAAATCGTCAGCAGCAAGCTGTTTGCTATGAATTAATCCTAACCAGCCATGTTTAAAAAATATCAGTTGCCAAAAAACCGGATCGGGATAAATCTTCTGTACATTTTCAAATTGTTCTTTGGTATAGTTGCCCATTTCCCGGTTTGCTTCTAAAAAAGCAATTCTCTTCTGTCCACTAAGCTCAGCGATAAAAAACGGGGCTCCGCTATTCCATTTCAACTCCAGTTCCTCCGTAAATCCAGGAATATACTGATCCAGTTTATCGTACATGGCCTTGATTGAGAAGGTTTCATACACACCCTGGTGCGCGACTTCTTTTGCGCGCCATAGATCGTATTTGTCCTGTTCCCAGTCAAAAACCATAATACTGAAATCCGTTGGGTTGATGTCCATTTTTTCAAGTTCAGAAAAGAGCAGATCGGATACATCTCCAACCTCTAAGCTCTTATGCATTGAAAGTGCGCGGGACCTTATCCTTTCCAGCGCCGCTTCTATCAGGGCTTCGCGGGCCTGGGCTTCAGCTTTTTGCAGATCCATAAAACGTTGATAAGCCATGTTAAACGCACCGGCCATTTTTATTACAATGACTTTGGTGTCTTCGGTGGGAGGTGTCATGAGGTCTATGGACAATAGTCCGTCTGAAAGGCGTCCTACAGGATTCCATTGATGTTTTAAATTGCCTGATTCGATAGCATTTTTAAAATTGTTTGCCATTTCAGGATGAATTTCTTTAAATTCTTCAACGGCATTCAGCAATGTTTCTTTTGGGAAATCCAAAACGAAATAATCCTGATCTGAAGATTTCCAAATTTCAACCCATTCACCAATCACCGGGTATTTTTTTGCATCATATTTTAGGGAATAGCTGTTGGGAATGCTCATGTTTCCCGGGCTTGAAAGATCCCATACTGTTACAATATCATTTTCATCAACAAGGTAAATACTGACACCTGTTAATCCATCAACCCTGAGCTTATATAATTGGCTAAGTACCTCCTCATTAACCTTATATAAATCGCTGGTTTGGTACATACCCATTGATTTCGCACGAACCCTTTCAACGGCAGCTTCAATCTGCGCTTCCCTTGCCTGTGCTTCGGCCTGTTTCAAATCATGAAAGCGGGTGTAGGTCATATCGAAAACTTTTGCAAAGCGCAACACTATTTCAAATTGAGCTTCAGGCAACGGATCAACAGTGGATACCGTTAAACTTCCGAAATTATTGAACGACGCATTTAAAAATACCCGTTCAACGGACCTCATTCCGTCAATTACAAACTCAGGCAAAAGAGAAAGGTCTGTTTCTGAAAAGATATATTCGTCCCATTCTTTTTTGCTGGTTCCTTCCAACAGATATTCCCATTTTAAAGTCCGTGCCTGCCATGCTTTGATATATTCCAGGTAAGGCTTATGTTCGTGGTACTTAATAAACAAACCAACCGGAACAGAGCCAGGTTCAGGATCTGCCATCCACCATGTGGACCCATGGGTTTTTGGATCATACAGCATTATGATACAGCGATCGAGCAAAAAATGGAGTTTTGTGAGTTCCTTAAAAACTGTATCAACCAGTTCAGCTAACTCCTCTGATTTCTGCATGGCCATGGCCCTGGCCCTTACGCGTTCCAGGCCCAGTTCTATCTGGGCTTCTCTGGCCTGGGCTTCGGCCTTTTCAATATCTAGAAAACGGCGGTAGGCTAAATCAAATACATTGCGGAAACGTTTGAAGAGATTAATTTCTTCTTCGCTTAATGGCGAATAGGTCGAAATTCCCAGGGCAACCGGTCCTAATGAATAAAAGTAATAATTCAGGGATTGGGCATTTTCCAGATAAGTATCAGCAAACTGGTTGGTGGTTTTCTGGTATCTATACCAGTCTTTTACTTCTTTACCGCTTAAGGCTTCGGCAAACAGTTGTTCTGCCCCTTGCAGCATTCGATTGGCAAATAAACTCTGTAATTCGTGATTTTTATAATCGACTTCTGTAACCAACAGTTTATCATGCTTTGCATAATATTCATAATTCAGATACGTGCCTTTGTCTTCATAAATAATTGCGGTTTGCACATTTCGTATTTCTTTGATGCCCAGGCTTTCGGATTGTTGCGAAATGATGCGGCATACTTCGAGCATATCATCCGGGTTTCGCATGCTCATGGCAACCGTCCGAACCCGCTCCAGCGAAGCTTCGATTTCCAGTTCGCGGGTTTTATTTTCCAGTTCGGCTGTTCTTCTTTTTACTGCATCACGTAATTCAAGGTTTTCTTTGCTGATTTTCTCAAAAGCAACCGTTTCGCCTTCCTTCACCCTGGCGTCCGGTAATGATCCATGTTGTTGCACTACTTTCCAGCCCGAGACTGTTAACCTCAGAAAAGTGGAGAGTCTTAGTTTTGAGTAGAAGATCCAGTCCGATGCAACCAGAGCATATATATCAGCCAATTCATTAATAAGGATAAGTCCGTCGACAGGCATAAAAGTAATCTGCCTGTTCCGGAGTTCTGCTTTTCCATCTAACTCCCGGACCTGTGATTTGTAAAAAATCAAACCCTGTGCTTTTCCATGCGCAATTTCAGTTTCCGAGGTTCCAATCATTTCAAATGCATCATCCAGAGTGGATGCAAATGTTTTTTCATCACCTTTCAGGTAGCTTTCCCAGAATAATTCATATACCTGCCTGGCTTCTGCCTGATGCTGTTTGGATAGTTCCATTGTTAATTAATTGCTGGTAACATAATAGTGAATATCGAGCCTTCGTTTTCCCTGGTTTCCACCTTCAATTCACCGCCATGTGCTTTTACAATATCATACGCCAGGCTCAGACCTAAGCCGGTTCCTTGTCCGGTAGGTTTGGTAGTGAAGAAAGGTTGGAAGATTTTATCGAGGACTTTTTGAGGGATGCCGGGGCCGTTGTCCTTTACGGAGATTAGGCCCCCCCTCGGTCCCCCCGGAGGGGGGAAGGTAGCTTCGGTAGAAACTGTGACGGTTGGTTCGTAACCTTCAGGGTTTTGTTTTTTCTTTTCATCCACCGCATAAAACGCATTAGTTATCAGGTTTAGAATTACCCGGCCAATATCCTGTGGAATAATATCAATTTTGCCAATGGTTTCATCAAAATCGGTTTTCAGAGTGGCATTAAAAGATTTATCCTTTGCTCTTAATCCATGATACGCTAAACGCAAATATTCATCAGCCAAAGCGTTAATATCAGTTGGGTCTTTCACTCCGCTGTTGCTGCGGCTGTGCTGGAGCATACCTTTTACAATGGCATCGGCGCGTTTGCCGTGGTGGTTTATTTTTTCGAGGTTCTGTTTAATATCTGAAGCGATAGCTTTGGCTTCATCAATATCGCCTCTGTCCAACTCCTCATTCATCTCATCAATCAATTCATTGCTTACTTCTGAAAAATTATTTACAAAGTTCAATGGGTTCTGTATCTCATGGGCAATGCCGGCGGTAAGTTCGCCGAGGGAAGCCATTTTTTCGCTTTGCACCAGTTGAGATTGTGTGGACTTTAGCGATTCAATTGATTCCTGTAATTGTTGAGTTCGGTGATTGACTTTTAATTCAAGCACCTCATTTTCATGCCGCAATCTGCGTTCGCGCCACATGCTGAAAATTCTTAACGCACCGAGAAAAAACAATGCATAAATGGTATAAGCCCACCAGGTTTTCCACCAGGGGGGTAAGATGGTAATAACAATGGTGGTTGGGATTTCGTTCCAAACACCATCGGCATTTGAACCTTTTACTTTGAAAATGTACTTGCCGGGCGAAAGGTTGGTATAGCTTACAGTTCTGGAATGAGAGGGTTCACTCCAGTTCTGGTCGTAGTTTTCAAGTTTCCATGAATAGAGGTTGTCTTCGGAACGAAGAAAATGCAGTGCTACAAAATCAAACCGAAGGTCTTTTTGCGAATGACCCAGTTCTATTTCCCGGGTATAGGGAACTGCTTTTTCAAAAATTTTGCCATCCGGATTGTCATACGACTGGCCATTGATGGATATGCCTGTAATGACCACATTGGGAAGGCTTTTGTCTTTCTTCAGCAGTTGGCCGGGTACAATGTGGTTGAGTCCGGAATTACCTCCTATCCAAATATCACCGTTTTTTGATTTTAATACTCTGTATCCCCGCTCGTAAAGTTGAAAACCATCCTTTGAAAAGTAATTTGTGTACGATTCGGTCTCAGGGTCAAATACCGAGAGTCCTCTTTGGTTGGGAAGCCAGAATTTTCCGGAATTGTCTTTCGTAATTGTAGAAGCGCGGAAATCTAAATCATTGTGCAATAAACCTTTAATTTCTCCAAAAGACTTGAATGCTCCATTTTTAGGATTTACCTGCATTAATCCGCCTCCGGCATAGGTGGCAAACCAGATTTTTCCTTTTTTATCCTCTGCCATTGCCGAAACAGACCAGTTGTTTTTCAGGTCAATGATTTTAAACTTATCGGTTTTGTGGTCATATAAGTTCAGGCCATCATCCGTTCCAATCCATAGATTTTTTTTAGAGTCTTCATCAACAAAAATAATTTCATTGCTGCTAAGGGCGCTAGTGTCGCCTAAAACCGGCATGAAGTGCTGAAACCTTTTCCCATTGGGGCCAAGTTTATATAAACCATAGTTATTATCATAAGGGTCTCCAAGCCACATATTTCCTTTCGAATCATGGTAAAAAACAAAAATTTGCTTACTGCTTAACCCATTCGAAAAATTGTCTGCTGTGCTAAAGCCGTTTAGAATTTTTCCGGTTCCTGGGTCCATTGCTAAAACTCCTTTATTCCAAATGGAAACCCAAAGTCGCTTTTTATGGTCAGAATAAACAGTAACAATCGGATTTCCTGTTTTGGAATCGTAAAAATAGCGCCTGAAATTTTGAGCATCCTCCTGCCATTTGTTCAATCCATTAGCTGTACCAATCCAGATGTTTCCATTAGTATCTTCAGAAATTGAGATAATACCATTGTTGCTTAAGGAGAAGCTATTGGAAGGTTGATTTCGAAAAACCCGGAAATCATCCGAGGAAGTATTATACAAGGCGAGGCCATTTGCTGTGCCCACCCATAGCCTGCTTTTACTATCCTCGAATAGACAGGTAATAGTATCATTTGGAAGGCCCTGTGGTTTTTCTTTGGAATACCTGTGCCAATCCATCTGATGATTTTTCGGTGCATTTTTATACAAATTCGGGCGGGTATAGAGCCAGAGCAAATCGGTTTTATCTCTAAAAAAATCGAAGTATCCTATCATGGTTTCGGGATGGGAAGGAATGTTAAATTTACTGTCGTAGAGTTCGAATTTGCCGGTTCGGTAAGTGTAAAACAAATACTGGTCGGATGCAAAATCTGATTTCAGACGAACCTGAAACCAGATTCCATCTTTGTGGAGTTCAACAATTTGAATATTTTCGATTTTGGAAATTTGATTAGGGTGGATGGGAAAACCCTGGCCAGGTCTGAAAGAACTTATCTTGTTTGTTTTGGGATCAATCCGGGTAATAAGCCCGTGCAGATGTGTTACCCAAATATGCCCGTTTTTATCTTCTCTTGCTCCTGTTAAGGTATCTGTCGAGGTGGTACCCGGCCGAACAAACTCCTTGTGATAGGTGGCTATTTGTTTTTGCGTTCGGGCATCAAAAACAAACAGGCAGGTTCGGCTGGTCAGTAAAATCCGGTTTTCATTGCCGGCATATAATCGTTGAAGTGTGTCTTTATAGGCCTTTAAGGTGTTGGCTATCTTATCAGAAACAACAGGCTCAAACTCATCTTTACTGACATTCCATTGCATGAATTGCCCTGATTTTTCAAGAACCCAAAGGTTTTTATTTACCTCTGCAACAGCACCAATTTTACTCCACTGAACATTCGGTGTTATTGAATAAAATTCAATTTTCCCTGTACCAGGTTGTAAGCGGCCAAGCGTTTGAGAGTTATTACTGTAGCTTTGAAACCAAATGTTTCCTTTTGAATCCTCCAGCAATAAACTGGCAACCTTGTTCAAGGAACTTTTTTCCTTTCCCTTTTCGGTATAATGGTACGATTTGAATTTCCCTGTAACGGGATCAAATGAAGCAATCTCCAGCCGCTGACTGTAAGCTCCCAACCAAATTTTTCCATCTCTCGCTTTTATCAGGCCTCCATTAATTGAACTTAACTGTAGCGAATTGGTATCCTTTGGATTGGTAGATTTTTTAAAAACATGAAATTTGTATCCATCATATTTTACCAACCCATTTTGGGTAGAAAGCCAGATAAAACCTTTATCGTCCTGAACCATATCTGTAACAAATTCTTCAGGAAGGCCCTCTGCAACACCATATTTTTCAAAAGCCATTTTATTGACCTGCCCCAGGGCCAAATTTTCATTTACACACAGAAGGAGAATTAGCATCCAATAGGATGGTTTGAGTTTTCCGGAATTTATCATGCTTCGTTTACTTTTAAAATGATGGTAAATTTGGAGCCTTGTCCTTCGATTGTTTCCACTTTCAACTCCCCACCATGCGCTTTTACAATGTCATACGCCAGCGAAAGACCCAATCCGGTTCCCTGCCCGGTGGGTTTGGTGGTGAAGAAAGGTTGGAAGATTTTATCAAGGACTTTTTGAGGAATGCCGGGGCCGTTGTCGGCAACGGAGATTAGGACCCCCCTC
>JFJP01000291.1_pt1 | contig 21040 bp, 10 predicted proteins | sample 431651 | NCBI WGS metagenome assembly JFJP01 (sample SAMN02602958, study PRJNA72255) | Microbial mat metagenome, whole genome shotgun sequencing project. | biome: fresh water; feature: sink hole; material: water; isolation source: purple microbial (photo- and chemosynthetic) mats found in...
ACGATCTTGCGGAAATCGCCCTGGTGCTTGGTGGCGTCCGCCCGGGTGGCCAGCTTGCCCTCCACGGCGGCCTTGGCCAGCAGGGCGGCATCCGCCACCAGTGCGTTCACTGCGTCCACGCACTGGTTCAGGTTGTTCTTGATCTCGTTGAAGTCGCCCTGGTAGGCATCCGTGATCTTCGCGGGGATGTCGCCCTTGGAAATGCGATCCACGTAGCCCGCCGCCACGTTGAGGGGCCCGATCACGGCGTCCAGGCAGTCATCCACACCCTGCACGATCTTGCGGAAATCGCCCTGGTGCTTGGTGGCGTCCGCCCGGGTGGCCAGCTTGCCCTCCACAGCAGCCTTGGCCAGCAGGGCGGCATCCGCCACCAGTGCGTTCACGGCGTCCACGCACTGGTTCAGGTTGTTCTTGATCTCGTTGAAGTCACCATTGTACTTGTCCGTGATCTTGGCAGGGATGTCGCCCTTGGAGATGCGGTCCACATAGCCAGCGGCCACGTTGAGGGGCCCGATCACAGCGTCCAGGCAGTCATCCACGCCCTGCACGACCTTGCGGAAATCGCCCTGGTGCTTGGTGGCATCCGCCCGGGTGGCCAGCTTGCCTTCCACCGTTGCCTTGGCCAACAGGGCCGCATCGGCCACCAGTGCGTTCACGGCATCGATGCACTGGTTCAGGTTGTTCTTGATTTCATTGAAATCGCCGTTGTAGGTGTCCGTGATCTTGGGTGGAATATCGCCCTTGGAGATGCGATCCACATAGCCAGCCGCCACATTGAGAGGACCAACCACGGCATCCAGCGTGGCATTGACGCCCTCCATGATCTTTCGGTAATCCCCCTCGTGCTTCGTGGCATCGGCCCGGGTAGCCAGCTTGCCTTCCACGGCAGCCTTGCTGAGGAAGGCTGCATCCGTCGACAGGGCCTGGATGTTGTCCACCATCTTCTTCATGGCCCTCATCAGAGTGCCCGTTTCGTCCTTGGTGAACTCGCTGAACTTGACATCCATGTTCCCCTTGGCGACCTCGCCAGCGATCTCGGCGCAGGAGTTGACCGGTTTCACAATGCTCCCGCTGATGAACCAGGCCAGCCCGGCACCAACAAGGAGTGCAAGCAGGGAGAGAATGATCATTTCCATTCGGGCCGAAGCAGCGGCGTCCATGGCTTCCTTGCCATCATCGGTGGCCAGCTTGGTCTGGAAATCGATCACCGCGGTTACTGCCGTGATGTAATTGTTCTGTAGCATCCGGTATTCTCCCAGCAACAGCGCCACTGCCTCGGCCTTTTGGCCGGCCTTGAGCTTGCGCCGGATTTCATCCTGGGGCGGGAGGTAGGCAGCCCGCGCACCAGCCGCCGCGTTCAGCAGCTTCTTGCCCTCCTCGGATTTCACGGATTCCGTCAGCTTTCCGAGGTTGTCCCCGGCTTGCTTGCGAGCCTCCGTTATCCGCGCATCCTCAGCTTCGATCTTGGCTTTGTCATCCAGGAGTGCCATGTTCCGCAGCGCCCGGGCGATGATGTTGATGTCATCGATGATGGCATTGGCCATGACCACCTTGGGCAGGCGGTCATTGGAGACCTTGTTGATGGAGGCTCCGAGATGGTTGAACTGGTAGATGGCCATTACTGCGGCCACGGCCATGAAGAGTAGGATGAGGCCGAAACCCAGCATCAGCCTGAGATTGATTTTCATGTTCTTGAGCATTGGTATCTCCGAAGGGATGATTGATCTCTGACAATGGGAGCGGGTTCGGAGACGCCTAGCCCGAGGAAAGCACTTCCTTGATATCCAGGAGCACCAGCAGACCGGCATCGGTCTTGATCACCCCGGACAGGAACTGGCTCTCGGCTTCGCTGACGTTGGCGGAGGGTGGCTCGATGCTGGAATCGTCGGCCTCCAGCACGTCCCCGATGGCATCCACCAGGAAGCCAACCAGGTCCGTGGAGGTGCTGAATTTCTTGTCACAATGGGCGGCACTCAGCTCGGCGTTGGTCTTGAGGATGATGTTGTGGCTTTCCTCGCCGATATCCAGCCGGGGCAGCCCCAGCCGCACCCCCAGATCCAGGATGGTCACGATCTGCCCTCGCAGATTGATGAGACCCCGGATGTGCTCCCTGGCGTGAGGCACCGGCGTGATATCGAGGATGCGGTTGATCTCCCGGATCATCATGATGTCCAGGCCGAAGAGCCGATCGCCGAGACGGAACGTGGAATACTGACTCATGGCGTCACTCCTTCCATCAGTCCGGCGGCCTTGAGCAGTTCCAAGGGTTCCAGAAATATCGTGAGGTTGTGGTGGAGAATGGCGGCCCCCAGCACCCCGGGGCCCTTGACCTTCACGGCTTCCAGTTCCACTTCCACATCCAGGGCGTCGATGATGTCGGAGATGACGATCCCCGCCTTGGCGAGGGTCACAGCGCCCTTATCGATGACCTTGGGGATCACCAGGAAGACCTCCTTCAAGGCCGCGGGTACGGGATTCACCTCGATGAGTTCATTGAGATGGATCAGGGGCAGCCCGTGTCCCCGGTAATCCACGAAGGCCCGGTCGCCCATCATCTGGATCTCAGACACCTGGATCTTCTCAAGCCGCATGATCTGGTCCTGGGGAATGGCGAAGTATTCGCCCGCCGCACCGGTGCACACGATCACCGACCGGCGCTTGGCGGCGGCCACGGCGGCCTTGCGCTTCTCCTCTTCGTGGCGCTGCTGCTCCTCGGCATGGAGATCCGCGAAGTGCAGGTGGGCCTGGGTCACCAGGCCCCCCGCATCCAGGATCATGATCACCCGGCCATCCCCCATGATGGTGGCACCAGAGAAGTTCTTGCAGGCCTGGACGAATTCCGAAAGGGGCTTCACGACGATCTCCTCAATGTCGTAAAGCTCGTCCACCACCACCCCGAACTGGTTGGACCCCAGCCGGAGCACCACGATGTTGTAATCGCTGCGCCAGTCCGTACGCCGGTCCTGGCCGCGGGTGGGTACCTCCTCGACAGGGGCCCCTTTCTTGGCCTTCTTGCCCTTTTTGGACTTGGGCTCCAGCTCTTCGGTCAGTTCCACAGCTGGCGCCGCCATCTTGTCCGCGACATGAACGTTCACCAGACTGCGCCGATCCACCAGATCATCCCTGCGGTCCGGCAGGCGTTCACCCGTGGCCACGTCCACGAATGTCCTGGGAATGGCCAGGACATCGGCCAGCCGGACCAGAGGCAGGATCAGCGAACGGAGGCGCAGAACCTCGGCCCCGTGCACCCGCTCGATGCGCTTGGCCACCTCAGCGGCTCGCACCCACACGAACTCCACGACGTTTACCTGGGGGATGGCGAACCGATACTCGCCGACCCCCACGATCATGGAGGGAATGATGGCCAGGGTCAGGGGCAGGCGCAGCAGGACGGTCGTGCCCATGCCCACCTGGGTCTCCACCTCCACGTGGCCGCCCAGTTTCTCGGTGTTGGAGCGCACCACGTCCATGCCCACGCCCCGGCCAGAGATATCCGAAACGGTCTCTGCCATGGAGAACCCGGGAGCAAACACGAGGTTGACGATCTCGCGCTCGGTCATCTCCTTGGCCTGGGCCTCCTTAACGAGTCCTTTGGCCACAGCCTTGGCCAGCACCTTCCTGGAGTCGATGCCGCGACCGTCGTCCGTGATGGCGATGATCACCTGCCCACCCTGGTGGTAGGCATGGAGCAGGAGCTGGCCCACGGGACTCTTCCGGGCCTTCTTCCGCTCTTCCGGCATCTCGATGGCGTGATCCGCGCAGTTGCGGATGATGTGGGTGAGGGGGTCCACCAGGAGCTCGACGATGGACTTGTCCAGTTCCACCTCGGCGCCCTTGATCTGGATCTCGATCTGTTTACCCAGTTGGCGGGCCATGTCCCGGATGATCCTGGGGAACCGGTTGAAGACCGTGCCGATGGGCTGCATCCGGGTCTGCATGATGCCTTCCTGCAGCTCCGAGGTGACCTGGTTGATGTTCTGAAGCACCGAGGCGAGCCCGGGGATGTTGCGACTGTGTTCCGCCAAGGCCCGCAGAAGCTGGTTCCGGCTTAGCACCAGCTCGCCAGCCTGATTCATGAGTTCCGTCAGAAGGTCCACCCGCACCCGCAGCGTCTCTGGCCCGGTGTCGCCTCCCTTGGCCGCCTTCCCGGAGGATTCCTGGGCTGTGGGTTCGGCGATGTCCTCGCTGGTCTCCGTCTCCACCAGAACCGGGGATGCAGGCAGCGCCTTTTCGGCCGATGGGCTTTCCGCTGTTTTCGGAGCGGGCTCGACCTTGAGCTGCTTTTTCAGGGCCTTCATGTCCAGGATGGTGACCTGCTCGGGGGGCAATTTCAGGGCCATGGCCGCCAGGTCGGATTCGAGGACGGACCCGAACAGGATCGTCACCGCAAGATCCTGCGTCAGGCAGTCCGTCAGGTCGGCGATGTCACCCAGGTCGATGTAGGCGTCCAGCACCTGCCCCACGCTCAGAGCGTTGTTCAGGAACGCGAGAGGCGTGATGTCTTTGCCCTTGATATCCGCATGCAGAAACGCTTTGGCATGGAAGAGGTTCATGCCGTGGGTCAGGGCCGATTTGACGCTTTCTGCGTCCAGATCGAAGTCCCGCTTTTCCCCTGTAACGGCCTTTGCGTGGCCCTTCACCTGGGCCCCGGGCACCACGCCCTTCCCCTCCAGGATGGCCCGGAATCGTGCGGCCTCCTGTTCGCAGGGCACACTGTCGCTGGCCTGGATATCATCCAGCATGGCCCGGAGGCGGTCCATCCCAGCGAAGACTGCATCCATGAGCTCCGGATCCACGCCCAGCTTGCCGTCCCGGACGAGCATGAGCACGCTTTCCATGGCATGGCTCAGGCTCTTGAGGGATTCGAAGGCCAGGAAACCCGCACCACCCTTGATGCTGTGGATGGCGCGAAAAACACTGTTCAGGGTGTTCTGGGACAGGTCGGCGCCCCCCTGTTCCATGGCCAGGAGATCCGGCTCGATGGCATTCAGATGATCCCGGCTCTCCGCCACGAAGTCGGAAATGATGCTTTCATCCACGATGCTGTTCATGGTGTCACGCCTCGGCGACGGGGAAGAACTTCGTCAGGTTGAACAGCTTGAAGACCCTCAGGATGTCGGGCTTCACGGCCTCGATGCTGAAGGCGGCGCCCGACTTCTGGCAACTCTTGAAAAGGCCGAGCACCAGCGTGATCCCCAGGGAATCGATGTACTCCACGGCGGACAGATCGAGCACCACCTTGTCCCCCGCTGTTTCCAGGGCCTTCATCATCGACGCACGCTGGTCCTCCACGGTACTGGCCACCAGATCACCCTTGGGGGTCAGCCGCAAGGCAGCACCCTGTTTCTTAGCAAGCAGTGGGGATTTACCGGTTGTCATGGGCCATCTCCTCGATTTGGAATGTCATGGTCATTGTTCCTCCCACCATCTGAACGTCCTGAGCGTAGGCGCAGATCAGGGGAAGCCCCCGGCCCCGCTCGGACAGGGGATCTTCGGGGGGCGCGTGGGCTTCCAGATCAAAGCCCTGGCCCTCATCCATCACGGAAACCTTCAGGCAGCCCTGGGCTGGTTCCGGCCAGTAGTGCAGGGTCACAGAAGCCTCCGGGCGGTTCTGGTTGCCGTGGAACACGGCGTTGGTCAAGGCTTCCCGCACCGCCAATTTGATATCGAACAGCTGCGCACGATCAAGCGTTTGCCCCAACTCGGCGAGCTGGATGGCTTCGGTCAGGCGGTCGCAAGCCATATCAATGGCCCGGGGAATGGAGGGCAGTTTCAGCACCAGTTCCCCGGCAGCCTGCGTCAGGGGGGGCTGCTCGAAGCCGATCACCAGCAGATCGTCAGCGATCACGCCGTTGCCATGCTTGCGCGCCTCCTCGCAGATCACGCTGAGGGACCAGTCGATGGGGGATTCCCGCAGGGCCCCCCAGGCGGCCGAGGCCACCTCCTGGAAGGCCTGCCTGGAGGAGGAAAGGACCTCGAAGAAGCCATCCGTTCCGAACAACAGGCGATTCCCCGGCGCCAGCTGGAGAGTGACGTCTTCGAGCATCGGCTCGGGGAAGATCCCCAAGGGAGTGCCGTTGATCTCAAGGGGAAAGACCTCCTCGTTTTCCTGATGGCCCAGCAGACCATGGGGTATGCCGGCGTTGAGCAACTGGAGTCGCCCCGTGGCGGGAGTCCAGAGCCCCAGGAGCACACAGATGGGCACTTCGGAGAAGGGCCCGTTCTGGATGCCCTGATTGAATTTCATGGCCAGGTGCTTCAGGGGATCACAGGGGATCTTCCCGTAGAGGGGACAACAGTGCAGCAGGGCGGGATTGCCCGAATCCCAGGACCCTGGCGTCGAGGTGGACGCCATGAGCGAAACGCATTCGCCCACATAGGTAGAGAGCATGGCCAGGAAGGATGCCACCGCATAGGAGCTGAGCACCGAGTGCCCCGCCACGTCTGCGAGAATGAAGAGGATGGAGCCATCGGCGCACTTCATGCATCGGAAGACATCGCCCCCCGCATCCGTCAGCGGCTCATACAGAGAGAAGAGGGGGAGATCCTTCTCGGGAACGGCCACCAGGGTTTTCTGGGCCAGACGCACCGCCTGCGCGGTTTCCAGCGAGCGGCGGGTGGTCAGGCCCGAGTGGCGCAAAGCCAGCATGTTTTCCACGCACCGGATGAGTTCAGGGGCATCGAAGGGCTTGTTCAGGAACTCGTTGACGCCGAGGTTGAGGGCTGCTTTGACGGTGTCCTTGTCTTCGTTGGAGGTGAGAATGGCGATGGGCAGGGTCGGCTCCGCTTTCCGGAGGAGCCGGGTCAATTCCAGGCCGTTCAGCCTTGGCATCTCGACATCCGTGAGGACGAGCCCGAAGCGGCCCTGGTTTGGCTCCTTCGTAAAGAGTTCCCAGGCCTCCAAGCCGTCCCGCGCCTCGATCACCTCGCAACCCGCGCGTTCCAGCCAGTGCTTGATCATGGCGCGGGTCACGTGACTGTCCTCCGCCAGCAGGATCAGCCCGTCCTTTCGGGCAGCCACAGCTCCTGCAGGGACCGAGGCCGGGGAGACCTCGGGTTTGCTCCTCTCGAGCTGGGTCAGGGCCTTCCGCGCTGCCTCTGCCAGGTCGAACGCCGTGAAGGGTTTCGCGACAATGCCCTGGAACCTGGCCTGGCTGTTGAGGGAAAGGGACGTAGCCAAAGGCAGCCCACTCACCAGCAGGACCGGTGTCTTGGGGCGGATTTGCTGGAGCTTGCAGGCCAGTTCGAGGCCATTGAGCCCGGGCATGGCAAGATCCGTGAACACCAGGGCATAGGTATCCGGATGGGCGGTGAACTCTTCCAGGGCCAAGGCTGCATTGCTGCAGGTCGTGACGGTGTAGCCAAGATTCTGGAGGCCGAGCTTGGCCAGGGCGGCCACCAAGTCTTCGTCATCCACAAAGAGGATGGTTTCGTCCCCCCCAACATCCTGCGGCAAACGTGTGTCCGTCGGGAGGGCAAGCCCAGTGACACAGGGCCAGTGAATGCGGAATTCTGTTCCCTCACCCAGTCTGCTGGAAACGGAGATCTTGCCCCCGGCCTTGGCCACGGCGGCATGCACCATGGACAAGCCCAGGCCAGTGCCTTCGCCCTGGGCCTTGGTCGTGAAGAAGGGGTCAAAGATCCGCTCCAGGGTCGGCTCGTCCATGCCGCAACCGGAATCCTTCATCCGCAACAGCGCGTAGCGTCCGGCGCTGATACCGTAGCGGGACGAATGCTCCTCCACCAGGGTTTCAGTCAGCTCAATCTGCAACTGTCCCCCAGTGGAGCGCATAGCATGCAAGGCGTTGACGGCCAGGTTGAGGAAGACCTGATGGAGCTGGACCGGATCGCCTTCCACCCAGAGTCCACTCGCCAGTTCACTGTGGATCTGGATGTTCGTCGGCATGGTGCTCCGGAGCATCTGGAGGGCATTGCGGGCGATCGCCGAGAGGTCCAAGGCAAGATGCTTGATATCGTCCTTGCGGCTGAAGGACAAGATCTGCTTATTGAGCCCCGCTGCGCACAACCCCGCCTGGAGGATCACATCGACCTTGGCCTGGAGCGGACTCTCCGCAGGCAACTGGCATTTGATGAGTTCAGCGGCGGTCAGAATGGCGGTCAGGATATTGTTGGAGTCGTGGACGATACCGGCGGCCAGGGAACCGAGGGCATCCATCTTCTCCGCCTGCCGGAGTTCACGGTCCAGTTCGATCTCCTTGCTGACATCCCGCATGACCGTCACGAGACTGGTGATCACTCCGCGCTCATTTCTTACGGGGGAACAGGTGGCGTCCATCTCGCAGAGTCGGCCTTGCGCCGTCCGCATGCTGACTTGCCCAGCCCAGGGCGCGCCTTGCGCTGCCTGCTGGAGGGCGCTCCCGAGTTCGTCCCGCTCCAGGAGATCATTCAAGGCCCAGCCTTGGACTACGGACGGCAGGAAGCCGGTCAAGGTCTGGAACGCCTGGTTCGCATAGGCGATGGTGCCATCCGTATCCGTGATGGTGATGGCCTCCGCCACCTGTTCCACAGTCGCCACGAGCATGGCCCTGGACGCCTCGGCCTCCTTCCGGTCCGTGATATCCAGGCAGCAGCCGACAAACCCCGCAAACTTATGCGCTTGGGTAAATCGGGGCTGCCCCTTGTCCAGCAGCCAACGATAGGCGCCATCCTGGCGCAGGAGCCGGTATTCCACCTCAAAAGGTCGTCGCTGCCTGAAGGCTTCTTGAGAGGCGTCCAGGCAGCGCCCAAGGTCCTCAGGGTGAACCCCCCGGGTCCAACCATCGCCCAGTTCCTCTGCCAGGGCACGACCCCGGAAGGCAAGCCAGGTTTGGTTGAAATAGTCGCATTGGCCATCCAGCCCAGACGTCCAGATCAACATGGGGGTGGAATCTGCCAGGTTCCGGAACCGGGCTTCGCTTTCTGCCAGAGCGTGCTCGGCCAGTTTCCGGTCGGTCTGGTCAAAGAGGGTGGCAAGGACCAGAAACCGTCCACCTTGCTGGATGCGCACAGCGTAGACATCCACGTCCCGAGTGCGCCCGTCCAGAAGCAGCATCTGGTCGGGAAACAACAACCCCTGGCGCACCGTTGTCTTCTGGAGGGTCGTCCACCCGCCGCGAACCGCAAGGCTGAGGGCCTGCATCGAAGCCTGCTTGAGGGTGCCCAGGGAATGCCCGAAGAAGGCAGCCGCCGCAGGATTGGCATCCACCACCAGCAGGGTGGAGGCGTCCACCAGCAGCATGGCCGCAGGATTCTGGCTGAACAGATGGGCGTACCGGTTCTCACTCTCCGTGAGCTGGGTGGAGATGCGCTGCCGTTCCCGCCGCACCTCGGTCTCGCGCAGTTCCCGCTGCACGGCAGGTACCAGCCGGACCAGGCTATTCTTCGAGATGAAGTCCTGGGCACCCGCTCGCATGGCAGCTGTCACCACATCCTCGGGCGCCGCTCCGGAAACGACGATGAAGGGGATGTCCGCGCGATGACTCCGCATGACATCCAGGGCCATGGCGGAACTGAACTGAGGCATGACATGATCGCAGATGACCAGATCCCATGCCGCTTCCGCGAGGGCCTGCTCCATGGCCACCTTGGTGTCGACACGGCGCCAGGACACCTCGAAGCCGCCCCGCTTGAGTTCCCGGAGGCTAAGTTGAGCGTCGTCCTCGTCATCCTCGATCAGCAGGACCCGGAGCGGCTTGGTCATAGGGAACCCCCCTCCAGACCAGAACCCGGGAGGCCAAGGGGGATCTCGGCATGCATCCGCCCGCAGGGCTGTCCCCTGGCGTCCAGCAGCGTCGTGTAATGCAGGTAGACCTCGAACCTGCAGCCGTCCTTTTTCATGCGCTGGACCACCTGCACGCAGGGCCTGGCTGAATCTTCACGCCGATCTACCCTGGGCTGCAGCATGGCCCATGGCTGACCGATGACGTCCTCCACAGAATAGCCGTAGATGGCACTGGCCCCGCCACTCCAGCTCTGGATCGTGTCAGCCTTGGAAACCAGGTATACCGCGCAACCAGCTGAATCTGGCACCATCAGGGAGAGTTCCCCCCCTGCCACGTTGCAAGCCTCCAGTTCCGCAACGCGTGCCCGCAGGGTTGTGATCTCTTCCTGGAACAGACCATGGATGCGGTTGACATCATCCAGCAGTTCCAGGAAGTGCCGTGCCACCTGGGAGGGTGCCTGCCCGGAAAAGCGCAGCTCGGTCATGGTCAGAAACTCCCCACACCGCCCCAGGGCAGTGAATGTGGCGTGTGCTGTAGGGTGCGAATTCGAAAAGTTAAATACGAAGGAAGGCGCAACCGTCACTCCCTGCAAGGGAGATGTCAGTTGCGCCTTCAACTTGCAGGTCCGAGCCCTGCCCGCCAAGGCATCCTGCTCCGAATGGCAGGATTCTCGTAGTGAACAGGATAGGTTTCGGACCGTACCCGTCAAGGCATTAATTAAATTTCAAAAATTATTATCCGTGGTTTCTTTGCGGTGCAGCCTGGTGTTTGAATAGTTCATGCGAGAGCAGAGGTGCCTGTCTCTGCCACATCATCCACTACGGGCAGGGAAATCATGAAAGGACGCCCACCGCAACTAGAAACGCATCGAGTGGCAGGCAGTCCCGTGCGTCGTTTTCTCAGCCGAGGGTTGGCTGCGGCAGGAACTCCTGGACGGCCTGCACCATCGCCTCGGGGCTCAAGGGTTTCAGTAGATACGCCGCGAGATCAAATTGCATGAGGCGGTTGACCAATGCCTCGTCCCGATGGGAACTGACCACGATGACCGGAGTCGTCTGGATCACAGGGTCTTCTCGGATGGCCTGGATCAGGGCTTCCCCATTGCAGAAAGGCATCTCATAGTCGGTGAGGACAAGGGCGGGGCGAAGCCGGTGGATGGCTTCCAGGAGGTTGAAAAGGGATGTGGGTTCGGTTTCTTCAACCTCATAGCCCGCCTGCTGAAGGTTAACTCTCATCCAGGTCCGCATGAATTTACTGTCATCGATGACGAGAATATCCAAAGCGGCCTCCTGGACCTAGTATGACACTTCCGCCGTTTTCAGCTTGAAGGAGAAAACGGGAAAGCCGTATCGGTTCTGTCCATTCCCCTCATCCGCCGCTGACAGCGCGCAGGAACCGGCTGGCCCCAGCAAAGGTGCGCTCGGCTTCGTCGATCCAAGTGGCCAGGGTCTCGGAGGAGGCCTGACCACATTCATGTTCGAGGCGGTCCGCCATCCGCCCCAGGGCGTTCAAGGCCAGGGTTCTGGCGGAGCCTTTCAGGGAATGGGCGGCGAACCTGATGCCTTCGTTGTGACCGGTGGCCAAGCATTGACGGAAGACATGCAGGAGCTTCTCGGTCTCCTGGATGAAGGGTTCAACGATGACAGACATCTCCTGGCCGTTCCGGTTGAACACCTCCCACAAATTGTGGAACAGGACCTCGTCCAGTTCAAGTTCCGGCGCAGGCGCGGGGTAGCTGGCGGGCTTCTGGGGCGGAGCCGCTGCGCTACCCAGCTCGGCCTGGGGGGCCAGCCACCGTGCCGCTCCCCGGAGCAAGGCTTCGCGGGAGATCGGTTTGGTGAGGTAGTCATCCATGCCCGCAGCCAAGCAGCGCTCCCGGTCCCCCGACATGGCGTGGGCGGTCATGGCGAGGATGGGGAGATGACGGTCCGTCCCGGCTTCGTAGGCGCGGATCCGCTTCGTGGCCTCAAAGCCGTCCATCTCGGGCATCTGGCAATCCATCAAGACAAGGTCGAAGGCCTGGGTGGCGAGCAGCTCTAGAGCGATCCGCCCGTTGCCTGCCACCTCCACCGTGGCGCCCGCGCCCTCCAGAAATTTGCGCGCGACGGCCTGATTGACCTCCTGGTCTTCCGCCAGCAGGATCCTGGCCTGGAGAGTGAGCCGCGTCCTGGGGATGCGATAGGGTTGAGGGGCTGTCACAGAGTGCCGGGTGACCAGCGGATCCCCGGATTGTCCACCAACTCGCCGGAGCGCAGACGCCAGGACCTGAGCCAGGAGGCTTCTGCTGATCGGTTTGACGAGATAGCCGTCGAAGCCAAGGTCGGCCAGGCGTGCGGCCTCGCCGCGCACCCCAGTGGAGGTGAGCACCACCAGGGCCATGACCCGGCAGCGCAGGTCACTGCGAACCATCCTGCCAAAGGTTGCGCCATCCATCCCGGGGGGCAGGTGCAGGTCCACCAACGCTGCGTCGAAGGGCTCACCCCGGCCAAGGGCCTCACAGAGATGCTGGAGCGCCTCGGCACCGGATGGCGCGGCAGAGGCGCTACCTCCATGAGCCTCGATTTGTTGACAGAAAATCTGCCGGTTGATGGCCAGATCGTCGATGACAAGGATGCGCTTTCCCGTCAAGTCTGCAACCTCCAATGGGCTTTCCTTCAGCCCTGCATCCACCTCCATGGGAATGTCCACGAAAAGAGTTGAGCCCACTCCCTTCTGGCTCTCCAGGCGAACGCTGCCACCCATGGCCTCCGCGATGCGTTTCACGAGGACCAGCCCCAGCCCGGTGCCGCCAAACCTACGGGCGGTGGAGGCGTCCGCTTGGATGAAAGGCTGGAACAGCTGCGTCTGCATCTCGGAAGGAATGCCGATGCCCGTATCCCGCACAACCACGTGGTATTGCCACCGGCTCTCTGTGAGCGCCGTGGAGCGTACCTCGACCAGGATATGCCCGGCCTCCGTGAATTTGATGGCGTTGCTCACGAGGTTGTTCAGGACCTGCCGAAGGCGCCCGGGATCACCCAGGACGTGGGTGGGCGTGGCGGCCTCGAAATCCACCAGGAGTTCCACGGGACGGCCCTCCAGCTTGGCGCGGAAGAGCTCCGCCACCTCGAAAATCAGCCGCTCCAGGTCGAAGGGAACGGACTCCAGGGTCATCTGCCCGGCCTCGATCTTGGAGAAGTCCAGAATGTCGTTCAGAAGTGCGAGCAGGCTCGTACCAGATCGGTTGATGGCCGATACGTAGTCTTGTTGCTCCGGGGTCAGGTCCGAATCGGCCAGCAATTCCGCCATGCCGAGCACCCCGTTCATCGGTGTCCGGATCTCGTGGCTCATATTGGCCAGGAATTCTGACTTGACCCGCACGGCCTTCAAGGCCTGGTCGTGGGCTTCTGAAAGCTCATGGTTTTTCTCAGTCAGTTGCAAGGCCGTCTGGCGCAGGTGTTCATCTGTCTCCAGCAGATGGACCTGCATGGCGATCGTGCGCAGACCTACGCTGACCCGGGCTCGGAGCTCTCCCAGGTCGAAGGGTTTGCCCAAGTAGTCGTCCGCGCCAGCCTCCAAGCCGGTGATGATCTCCGTCTTTTCGGTCTTGGAGGTCAACATGATGAGGTAGGGTGATAACTTCAATTTCAGGGCGCGGATGCGGCGGCATACTTCCAGGCCATCCAGCTTAGGCATCATCCAGTCGAGAATAGCCAGCCGTGGCGCATCGGACTGTTGCAATACATGCCAGGCTTCCGCCCCGTCCACGGCTGCCACCACCTCATGGCCCTGCTTCTTCAGCACGCCCGCCAGCACGTTGCGCGAGGTGAAGTCGTCTTCGGCAATCAGGATTCGCATGGGCTCGGCCTCCTCACAGAATCGTCGCCCGTCCAAGGGCCACGCGGTTGCGGCCTTCGCTCTTGGCCCGGTACAGCGCCATGTCAGAGACCTCCAGTAGCTCGTCCACGGTGCTTTCGGCGGTTGCACAAACCACCCCGATGCTCACCGTGATGGCCACGACGCCAGATCTTGTCGCTATCTTGCTTTCAGCGACTTGCTTACACAAGCTGCCGAACACGGATGCAAAGTCCGCTCCTGCCTTCATCGGCATGATCACCAGGAACTCCTCTCCCCCCATGCGTCCCACAGAATCGTACTCCCGCAGGTTCGCCTTCATGATCTCTGCGAGCCCGCAGAGCACATCATCCCCTGTCTGGTGACCATAGGTGTCGTTGACCTGCTTGAAATGGTCGATGTCGCACATCCCAACGGCCAGCAAGTCGCCGTGCCGGTTCTTGCGCGCCAGTTCCTTGACCAGCTGCTCGAGAATGGCCCGGCGGTTCGGCAAGCCCGTTAACGGATCGTGGGTGGCCTGATGCACCATGAGGTCTCTGCTCTCGATGAGGGCCTCCTGTATCTCAACCAGGCGCCGGCCCACTGCGACTCGGGCTCGGAGCTCGCCGGGATCGAAAGGCTTTGCCAGATAGTCGTCGGCCCCTGCCTCCAAGCCGGTGACTATCTCCGCCTTCTCGGTCTTGGAGGTCAGCATGATGAGATAGGGTGGCCGGTCGGTTTGCAGGGCGCGAACCCTGCGCACGACCTCCAAGCCGTCCAGCTCCGGCATCATCCAGTCGAGAATCACCAGCCGGGGCGCGTCGGGCTGCTGGAGTATGCGCCACGCCTCGGCGCCGTTAACAGTGGCGGTCACGTCATGGCCATCTCTGGTCAACACCCCCGTCAGTACGGTGCGGGACGTGAAGTCGTCATCGGCAATCAGGATTTTCATGACTTTCGAACCCTTTCCTCATTCCCTGCATGGGAAATGTTTCCCCATCGCTGCCTTCAGACGGTCGAACTGCGCTTTCACATTAGGCATTCGGGCCCCAATGGCTTCAAGATCGCCAGCCTTCCCGGCCTGCTCCACTTCAAACGCTACCGCACGCAGCCTCTCGCCACCCATCGTAGCCGACGCGCCCTTGAGGGTGTGGGCCTGGCTCTCTGCACCCTGGGCATCGCCCGCTTCCAGATAGCCCTGCAGCGCCTCGATCTGCCTGGGAACGTCCTGCAGAAAGCCCGCGATCACAGTGCGCGCCAAGTCTTCGTCCTCCATCATGCGGGCCATCATGCCCGCCATATCAAACACCGGCGGCTCAGGTTCCCCCAAGGGAGCGGCTTTGGCCTCCAGGGGTCGCCCCGGGCCCTGCCCCTTTGACTCCGCAGCCTTGCGCGGAAGCCATCTTTCCAGTGCCTCCATCAGGACCTGGGGGGAAACCGGCTTGGAAACATAGTCATTCATCCCCGCTGCCAGACATTTATCACGGTCGCTCTGCATGGCATGAGCGGTCATGGCGATGATGGGAACCTGGTGATTGCGGACGGCAGAGTGGGAATCCCGGATTTGGCGCGTGGCCTCGAGTCCATCCATTTCCGGCATCTGCACATCCATGAGCACCAAATCGTAAGGAAGGTCTGCAAGGGCCTTGATAGCCTCCGCACCATTGCACGCAATATCCGCACGCAGCCCCAGTTTCTTGAGGATGCCCAGGGCTACCTGCTGGTTGGTGCGGTTATCCTCGGCCAGCAGGATACGCACCGCGCCACGATGGATCTCGTGGAGGGTGTGGCGGGTAATGAGGGTTTGGGCTGGTTGGGTCACTCTCACGCGGCCCAACACGAGGGAGAGACACTCGAAGAGCTCCGACTGCCGCGCCGGTTTGGGCAGGTACGCGGCGAACCCAAGCGCCTCCATGTGCTGGCCGTCCCCCGGTTGACTGATGGAAGTCATCAGCACCAAATGCGTATCCTGCAATGCTTCGTCGGCCTTGATGGCTTGGGCCAAGGCTTCCCCATCCATGCCAGGCATCTGCATATCCAGGATGGCGAGTTGGAAGGGGTCGTGCGCTTCCCTGGCACGCCTGAGTGCCCGCAAGGCTGCGGAGCCATCCGGTGATTCTTCCGAACGCACTCCCCAGGCCTGGAGTTGGGCCATGAAAATCTCACGGTTGGTGGCATTGTCGTCCACGACCAGGACATGCACCCCGTGCAGGTCGGCAATGGGTACGACGGGATGCTCCCGCACCGCCTGTTTCCCGAAACGCGCGGTGAACCAAAACTCCGAACCCTGGCCATCGGCACTCTCTAGGCCTATCTGGCCGCCCATCAGCTCGGCAAGCTGCTTCGAGATGGCCAAGCCGAGGCCTGTCCCACCGTATTGGCGCGTGGTCGAGGCGTCTACCTGATTGAATTTCTGGAACAGCCGTTGCTGCTTGTCCGCCGGGATGCCGATGCCGGTGTCCTTGATCGAAAAGCGGAGCACCACTTCGTCATCGGTTTCTGCTACCAGCTGGGCCCGCACGACGACTTCTCCCTGCTTGGTGAACTTGATCCCGTTGCCGGCCAAGTTGAAGAGCACTTGGCGGAGTCGCCCAGGATCACCGCGCAGCTCATCCGGAATATCTGGCGCAGCAGCACAGACGAATTCAAGCCCCTTTGCTTCAGCGCGCAGGGCCAGGGCGGCGGCGAAATCCTCCATCAGGGACCGCAAACCGAAGTTCAACGTCTCCATCACAAGTTTGCCTGCCTCGATTTTGGAGAAATCCAGGATGTCGTTCAGGAGCGCCAGCAGGGCTTCCCCACTGCTGCGCACGGTCTCGGCATATCTCTGCTGTTCGTCGTTCAATCCGGTGTCCAACAGCAGGCCCGTCAAGCCGATCACCCCGTTCATTGGAGTGCGGATCTCGTGGCTCATGTTGGCAAGGAACTCGCTCTTGGCCCTGCTGGCCATTTCGGCCTGGAGAGCCAAATCCTTGGCCCTAGCCGTGGCCTCCTGGAGATTTCGGTTGGTCTCCACAAGCTCTGCCTCGGCCCGCTTCCGCTCAGTGATATCGACCATCACGGTCAGGAAATGCTGCCGCTCCTGGCTGCGGATGACCTCGCCCGAGAAGATGCCTTCGCGAACCGTCCCGTCCTTGCGTCGGACGCTCAGCTCGAAGTCCGTGACGCGCCCGGAGGCCAGCACTTGGTCCGCCATCGCGGCCTGCTGTTCCAGGTTCGGGAACAAACCCAGTTCGGTGACAGTTTTGCCGATGACCTCGTTGCGGGAATAGCCAAGCGTATTCAGGAAGGCGTCGTTGACGTCGGAGAGCCGCCGCTCCGGCAGGGTGGAGAGCGCCATCAGGGCGGGGTTGTTGCGGAACAGGCGCTCGAACCGCTGCTTCGCCTCCTGTTCGCCAGTGAGGTTCTTGGAGATGCCGAAGATGCAGTCCATGCCGTTCCACTGGCCAAACCAGACCCGGGTCTCCACCGGGATGAGTGCCCCGCTCTTGGTGGCCAGCGGCAGGGGACAGGTTTCGAGCTCGCCCCGGAACATGGCGGCGAAGATGTCTCCGGCTTCATGCCTCTTGTCCGCCGGATGCACGTCCAGAATGTGCATGGTGGACAGTTCTTCTGGACTGTAGCCCAATGTTCGCGTTACGGCTGTGTTGGTGAACAGCAGGCGTCCTTCCGGAGTGCCTACCAGGATCAGGTCGGTCATGGACTCGAAGAAGGTGCGGAAGTTGGCTTCGCTCGATTTCAGCTGTTCTTCAAGCTGTTTGCGGTGGGTGATATCCAGGATGAATCCGCGAATGCCGGTCACGCTTCCCTGTCTAGTGATCGGGGACGAGTAGGCCAAGGCATCGAAGGCACTCCCATCCCGGCGCAGCGCCGAATACTCCAGGAAGCCTCCGGTGAGGCCTCCGATGCGCTCGCGGATGCGCTGCAGCACCTGCGGCCGATCCGCTGGGATTACCAGGTCGAGGAGATTGATGCCCCGCTCCAGGTCCGAGGGAGCTACTCCGAACGTGCGAAACCCGTGTTCGTTCGTGTAGGTCAAGCGCCCGGAGCTGTCCCCCTCGAAGATCGTTTCCGGAAAGATCTCTGCCAGCTGTCGAAAGCGCTCTTCACTCTCCCGTCGAGCTTCCTCGTTCCGCTTCTGGGCGGTGATGTCCCAATTGGTGCCGACCATGCGCAGGGGCTGCCCGGAAACGTCACGTTGCACCATGGCGAGGGCGCGGATGCTATGGATACTCAAGTCCGGCCAGACCACGCGGAATTCAGTGTCAAACTCCTTTTCCCCGCTGATCGCAAGCTGGATCGCGGCATCCCCTGGCGCCCTGTCGTCCGGGTGCAGCCCAGCCTGCCAAGCCTCGTAGGCACCGCTGAATTGACCGGACGTGATGCCATAAAGATGGTACATCTGGTCGTCCCAGACCAGCCGCTTGCTGACGAGGTCGTAGTCCCAGATGCCCACACCCCCCGCTCGGACAGCCAGTGACAAGCGCTCAGTCGTCTCCATCAAGCGGTCTTCCGCATGTTTGCGTTCGGTGATGTCGTTGACCGTTCCGATCACCCCGACGATCTCGCCCTTTGCATTGCGGAAAGGGGCATACGTGTGGGTGGCCCACTTCGGTAGTTCCGCGTTTGGGACATGGTACTGGTAATTCATGGCACTTACTGATTTTCCGCTGAGCGCTTGCCTCAGTCGTTCCATGACACCCGTTTCCCGCAAGAAGGGGAACACTTCCAAAGGATGCCTGCCCAGCACCTTGCTGGCAGGGAAGCCGCTCAGTTGTTCCATCGCGGAATTCCACACTTGGTAGCACAAGTCTGGCCCATAGACGACGATCCCTTCCGAAGCGCTGCGGATGATCTGCTCGTTGACCTGGTGAGCCTCTCGCAGGGCCTCCTCCGCGTCTTTGCGCTTGGTGATATCCACATGCGTTCCCAGCAATCGGAGAGCACGTCCCTGCTGGTCCCGGAGCAGGCACTTGCCGCGGCTCAGGATATGGCGCCATTCGCCATTCTTGGCCTGCATGCGGCACTCGACCTCAATAAATTCACTCCGCCCTGCGATGCAATCCTGGTTGATTCGACCAACATTCTCTCTGTCGTCGGGGTGGAGCAGGCCCAGCCAAGTGGCATGCTGCTGTGGGAAATCCCCGGTCTGGTAACCCAGCATGGCGAAATAACCTGGGCTATAGGTCGTCTCCCCGGTCTGGATATTCCAATCCCAAAGGCCATCAGTGCTTGCTTCCATCGCCAGACGGTATTTCTCCTCGCTCCTTTTCAGGGCCTCCATAGCATTGGTTCCGGCTTCCTGGCTGGTAAGGATCTTGCCAATCAGAAGGGTGACCAGGGGATAGGCCAGCAGGACCGGCAAGCCGACGCGCTTGATGACCCCAATACCCGCGCCTGCGGGCAGGGTGAACATCAGCAGGACCATGGCTCCATGAACCAGCAAGCCGACACCCCACAGTCGGGCCGCGGTCAGCGGCTGCCCCCGGTGCAGCCACCGCTGATGGAAAAGTAGGCCCAACAGGGCCGACGAGGCGATCACGAGCACGCCCATCGAGGTGCCCACGCCTCCGAGCATGCTTCTGTAAACGATGGCCATTCCGCCCGCGACACCCACAGCCAGCGGGCCGAAGAATAAGCCACAGAGGCTGACCATCACGGAACGGCCGTCAAAGATGAGCCCTGGACCGACGACCAGGGGGCGCATCATCCCGATCACTGCCGCACCTCCGAAGAGCATCCCTTGCAGGATGGCCCCCCAGCCCTTATGCTCCCGCCGTTGCCGGATGAAACCTGAAATCACGCTCAGTGCCACCAGGAGGGCAAGGTTGGAAGCCAGTTCGAGGATATTCGAGATCATGGTTGCGTCTCAAGCGTTGGCTGAATCTGCAGTTTCCAAATACGGGTGGCTTGGATGATCATGCCTGCCTCGGTGCAGATCGGTGCGGGTATTCAGACACGTTCACCAGTCATTCGTGGTGTCGACCAAGTCTTTTGGCCGCAGCAAAGTGTTCCGCACCCAGTTGTTTAGTCCCGACTTTAGCCTCAGACAGCCAGCTTGGCGGGCCCCACCTGATGTCTGGGCACCTAGCTTTTCGAGGCGCCAGGATCGGCTGGGGAATGCCATGAAGGTGGTCAGGTCTTTTCTTCAATCGACTGTTCCAGCTTCTGGCGCAGATCGCCCAGTTCCCGGGACTTGAAAGAACTCTTGGTCCGCTCCAGAGTCTCGATGCCCTCCCGGATGACCTGCTCGTACAACTCCAGCCGCGGGCAGTTCTGGACGGGGCAGATCTCTGTCCCCTGGCCAGGGGCTGTCATATCCACAAGCCGTTTGAGGTCCAGCAGCGTCTCGCCCATCCGCCCCAACGCCAGCGCCAGCATCTGCTGCACGGAAACGGTGCCGGTCAGGCCCGTCCTGCCAAAGCCCTCCGCCAAGGCACCCAATTCAGCTGACCAGTCCTGTATGCGCTTCGAGGAACTGACGACGGCCTGCTGGACCTTGCGCAGATGGACGCCATCCCGCACGCGTTGCAGGAGGTCCTCGAAATCAATGGGCTTAACGAGGTAGGCCAGCACAGAGAGATTGATGGCCTGAATGGCCGTATGAGCCGAAGGATAGCCCGTCACCAGGATGACAGGCAGGCCCGCATTGGGTTCAGCCAGGCCCTGAAGCATCGCCAGATCCGGATTGCCAGGCATGCAGATATCCGAAATCAGCACATCGTAGCGGAATTCCTGGAGCAGGCGGGCAGCCTCATGGGCGTCCTGGGCACAGTCCACCGTGAACCCTTCCTGGCGGAGCAGGTCCGCCGTGGAAAGCAGAAAGATCTCCTCGTCGTCGGCGATGAGCAGGTGTCCAGAGTGTTCCATCAGCAGGCTCCCTCTCGTTCAGATCCCCTGGGGGGTTTCATTGTAGACCCGGGAACCTCAAGCCCGGGCAACGGGCAGACGGATCTGGAACTGGACCCCCTGCCCCTTTGGGTTGGACTGGAAGGCCAACGATCCGCCCATGGCTTCCACGATGTTCCGGCAGGCGGACAGGCCCAGCCCCAGGCCACTCATGCCAGAATCCTGCTTGGTGGTGAAACCCGCCTCGAAGATGCGGTCGGCCCATTCCGGGAGAATCCCGCAGCCCTGGTCCTCCACCGTGATGAGGATTTCCCCAGGGGCCTTCGCCGCTCTCAGCGTGACTACGCTCCCGGCAGGGGAGGCCTCCAGTGCGTTCTGCACCAGATTGAAGAGAACCTGGCGCAACAGACCGGGATTCATGCGCACCACGAATCCATGCTCCGGGAGCGCCAGGGTGATCGTCACTCCGTTGGCTCGGCACTTGGGCACCAGGAGGCTCTGGATGTCCTGGAAGGCCTCCACCAGGGAAACATCCCCCACGGTGGTAGCCGGCTGAGGTCGGTAAACGTGATACATGGTGCGAATGATGCCCGCAATGCGATCGATTTCCCGTTTAATGAGTTCAACATATTTGTAGTGCGGGTGGCTGGCGGAGA
>JFJP01038506.1_pt1 | contig 21035 bp, 18 predicted proteins | sample 431651 | NCBI WGS metagenome assembly JFJP01 (sample SAMN02602958, study PRJNA72255) | Microbial mat metagenome, whole genome shotgun sequencing project. | biome: fresh water; feature: sink hole; material: water; isolation source: purple microbial (photo- and chemosynthetic) mats found in...
CCCCTGACGAAAAGATCCGGACTCAATTCAAGATAGGCCATATTATTATCCACCAGAAAAGGCTCCCGGCTCCTGATATGGACATTGACGGCCATGCCGTCCAAAAACAGATTTTCTTTTTTCAGGGGAAGTGGCTCAATTTTTCGTCTTCTTTGCGTCACGGTTGTCACCAGGTCCACATCCTTGTAATACCGACCTTCCAATAAACTAATATCGCCTGAAAGCTCTGATTTCTCCCGGGTTCCCTGAAGGGTCAATCGGCTGTCCAGGGTCAATTCCAGGGTATCCGGAATATCCAGGGGCAGATGTTGGGCATTCAATTTCAGATCCATGGTGCTCAAGGACCCGGCCGTCAGCCCCAGGCTGCCGCTAAGATCAACCCGGCCTCCATCAAGGCTGCCGGTGAATCGAAGAATTTCCAGTTTTTCCGGTGTCGCACGGACTTGGCCGGAAATACCATGGAATTCCTGTTCCACCTCATCCAGGGTAACTGCAAGGTCCTGAAAGCTCAAGTCTGCATACAAAACCGGGCCTTTGGCCTTTCCTTTGACGGAAAGAGTTCCGGATTTGACGGTCAAGCTCCCGGCAGTAAGAGGATCTTCCATGTGAAGGTCCGCCTGAAGCTCCCCTGTGCCCAGGTGATACCTTCCTTCCAGAGCCAATCCAGCCTTGCCTTTGAGGGACAGCTCCTGGTTTTCCAGGTCAAACTTGAGATCAACGGGTGCCACGGGTTGATCCGCCACCCGGAGGTCCCGGATATGGATATTCCCGCCCAACAGCGGATTTTCAAGGCTGCCTGTGGCCTTGGCATCAAGGGAGACCTTTCCCTGGAGCCGGATTCCGCCTTTCATCGGTGGTATCATGTCTTCAAGAAAAATCCGGTCTCCGGCAATGACCAGGTCCAGCTCCGGATGAAATGAACTCTTTTGGGAACCCGGCTCAAACAGGACAATCCGGCCATGAACCCCCAGCCGGGAATTCTGATTGGAAATTTTTGCTTGGTCAATATCCAAAATTCCTTTGCTGATTTTCAGGACAGCCGTCACATCCCCTATTCTGATTTTTTCCACTTCAATGTCTTTTCCATCCAAGGCAACAACAGCGGTCGGGTTTAAAAGGTTTCCGTCCACCGTTGCCGTCAGGCTGACAGGACCCTTGACGCTGATGGGAACAAAATTTTCCAGCCAGGCCGGATGAGCTGCGTCAAACTGAAGCCGGCCGGCCACCGTCATGGTTGAAAGATCAAACCCCGGCATGGCGAGATGTCCCGTGCCGGTCAGGTTCATGTCCCCGGACTGGATATCCAGCAATGGGATATCGGCTGTGTATCCGTCAAGGCCCGCATTGAGATTAACCCGGACATCCCGGGCCGGGTAAAGGGGATGACCGATAAAGTCTTTGGCCTTAAGCGCCATGGAAATATCCGCCTTTATCCTTCCCGGAAAAACACCTTTGCCCTTTAGGACCAGGTCCGAGGAAATCTCGCCCTTGAAATTCCCTTGAAGGAAGGACAGGGCTGACAAGTCAAGCCCATTCTGGTTTATCGTGACGTCATACCGGATCTGGTCCGGATTCAGGTTCCCGGAAAAAAATCCTTCAGCAAAAGCCTCTTTCAAATCAATGGTCCCGGCCAGTCGGAAATTTCCAAACCCGGATTCAAGTCGGGACGGCAAAAGGGTCAATACCTGGTCCTTTAAGGTCGATTGAAGATTCAGGCGTTCAATGGAAAACTGCCGGAACCCTCCCGGCCCATAGGAAAGTGAAAGGCCTGCCTCAGGATTCCGGAGGGCACCCTTCACCCACATCTCTACCACGGCCTTACCCGATGGAAGATCCATTGCCTTGTTCCCTTTTTTCAGGGCGTTCAGGTCCAGAAGGGCTTTCAGGGTCAGGTCAAGGACGGGTGCGGTAAAAACCTGATCTGCTGCGCCAAAAAGATCCAGTTCCATCCCGCTCACAGCGGTCCGGATTTTGAGATTGGACAGCTTTTCCCCTGAAATATCGGCCCGGGCAAGGAAGGGCGAAATCTCGATGGAATCCTCTTTTCGCTGAAACCGGCCTTTTTCCATTCCGATCTCCACAACAGCCGATAGCGTTGGAAGATCAATCCGGGTAAGAGAAAGATCAAGACCAACAGCAGAGGCGTCCATTTTTTCTTCCGCCATTTTAAAATTAAGGGTGCCCTTGCTCAACCGGACCTCATCGATCCGGATATTCATGGGCAGAATAAGCGGCCCCTCCTTTTTTTCCCCGGGATTTAACGCCGGGTCCGCCAGGGCGGACAAAAGATTCAACCGGCCGTTTTCATCCAACTGAAAATCCAACCGGGCCCCATCCGCCTGGATCGTGGAAATATGAATTTCCCCCTTCAAAAGGCGGTGAACGGAAAAATCAACAGACAGGCGAGGAATATCCAGCACAGTTGTCTTATCGTGTCCCTCAAGCCTGAGTTCCCGCATCGTCAAGCTCCCCGGAAAAAAAGAAGCAGAGATCCCCTTAAAGGACAGATGACCTGGGATCATTGTATTGATATTCTTTAATACAAAATTCTGGAGGATACTGCTCTGAAAAAGAAAAACCGCTGAGCAGAAAAGAACTGTCAGGGCTCCTGAAAGGATGATGATGGCAAGACCGGTTTTTTTTCTCAGAACGAATCTCCTTTTTTTGACCAAACGATAAACAATTCTCCAAAATTCAAAAAATACAGTAGCGCTAACAATTTTATTTCTGATCTTTAAAAAGAAACAATCGTTTTGTCTCTTCATCCGTTGGGAAAAGAGACTCCATTCTAAGTTCTTGGGTTGTTAAATCAAGAGGTGTTCCAAGCATTGTAATAGTGGTAAAAAAACTTGCTTTCATTGAATCTTTTTCCAGAGTCAAACTCATTATGGGAAGATTATTATCGATCGGAAAAGTGAATGGCTTTTCGCCGGTCCTTAATAGTAAAATATCCTCATACAATTCAAATAATTCATTGTTTTGAGTTGAAACGACTTCGTCCCACAATCTCCCAAGCATAAAGTGTTCTATAGCAGGCCAGTCTTTAATATACTGCCGTAGGCCATCTTCTGCAAAAGTAAGTCGATAAACATTATTATACTTTTTTAGTGCATTTTCTCCAAGGTAGAATTTGATCATTTGATCATATCCGGAGTTTGTCATAAGAATCTTATAGGCTGTGTTGATAACCAGAGCAGGGTATGGTTCATGCATTTTTATCATTCGGGTTAAAGCTTGCCGAACGATTCCCATTTTTTGTCCGTCAAAAGGTTCTTCATCAAATTCAGAAGCAAAGCCCGCTGCTCTTAAAAAAACATTCCGATGTCGGAGGGGTACATTGAGCGATTGGGCCAATTTTAAAACTAAGTCACGGCTTGGCTGAGACTTACCGGTTTCTACAAAACTCAAATGTTTTGAGGAAACCCCAGCATCGAGAGCCAAATCCATCTGGCTTATTCTTTTTAATTGTCGCCAGAAACGTAAGACATCTCCTATCGACTCCTCTTTTTTTATATTTTCCTTTAATTTGAGCATTAATTTTACCTCCAAGGTAATGGACATTGTTACCTTGAATGGTAAAATATTCCCAAAGTAAATACAATGACCTTATGGGTTATTATGGAACATAAATTAATTTTAAAGGGAGAAAATCATGGGCGCATTTCGAATACTTTTAACTGTTTTTATTGCAGGTATCCTTTGTATTACCAGTGTTGTGGGCTTCAATCATGGCTGGAACCTGCTTCCAATCTTTTTTGGTGATATGGTATCATTGACCTGGCCCGGACAATTCAATTTTGACTTTATGTGTTTTCTACTGCTCTCAGGTCTATGGCTTTCCTGGCGTCATCATTTTTCTCCCGGAGGACTTGCATTGGGGTTGCTGGGCGTTTTTGGCGGGATAATGGTACTCGCCCCGTATCTCCTTCTTGCAAGCTACAAAGCAAATGGAGATGTTAAAGTATTGCTGCTTGGAAAGATCAGGGCAAACCTTTTACCCAGTCCTGGCAATTGCGGGCCTGAACCGTGAATCCGATGCAAGTATGAAACCCGTGACAAAGACAACAAGATAGGTAAGAGAACTCCATCCGCCAAAATCTAATTTTCTTTCAGTAAAATTTTAACTTGTAAATAATTTTTATATTCTTCTTGACATGGACATATCCTTGTTTTATATAGTTATCCTATAATAAAGTTTATTATCCTATTATATAGGATATAGTTTATTTATAAGTTTTCAGTCGAGTTGACACATAAAGAGGAAATTTTAACCATTATTTATTTTATACTTGGAGGAACATCATGAAAAAAAGATCGGTTCTATTGACCTTAATAGGTGTTATAACACTGCTTGTGACTTGCAGCTCATGGGTCTTTGCAGAATATCCTGAACGTCCGATTCAGATGGTGGTCGGATATCAGGTGGGCGGTAATATCGACAGCATTGCCCGGGGTCTGGTGAAAGTTATGGGTACAGCATTGGGTCAACCAGTGATCGTTGAGAATAAAGCCGGTGCCGGCGGTGGTGTAGCTGCTGCATATATGAAAGCGGTTAAACCTGACGGATATACCCTTTGTTTAGCTACAAGCCCCACCCACTCATTTGATCCGCTCATGGGAAACAGCGCGTATACTGCAGAAGATTTTGAATATGTTGCTGCGGTGGCCAGCAGCCCCGTGGCGATCATATCCAATGCAGAAATGCCTTGGAAGGACTGGAAGACTATGCTGGAAGCCGCGCGTCACCAGAAGATGAACTATGGTTCGCTTCTTCCGGTCGATAAGCTCATCATTAAATCCATTGCCCAGAAAGAAAATTTTCAGTACAGCGCAATTCCTACTAAGGGCGGCGCCGAAATCATCACGGCCGTTCTTGGAAAACATGTCGATTTCGGTATCGTCGGTTCGATCTATGACCCCTATGTAAAATCAGGAAAAATGAATGCCCTCGCGATGTTGGGCAAGCAAAGATCCCCGTTTTTTCCTGAAGTTCCAACACTCATGGAATTGGGGTATGATCTCAGTTATGATGGAGCGATTGTGATTTCCGCACCTAAAGGAACACCTCCTGAAATTGTAAAAAAACTATCTTCGGCGGTATCCGACGCATTAAAGAACCCTGAGTTGAAGGATTTGATAGAGAATAAGCTGAACTGGTTGCCAGCTTACACGGATGCATCTGAAACAACCCAAGATATCATGTCAAGCCGGGTCGTCTATCAAAAACTGATCAAGGACCAACAGGGGAAATAAAGGGGAATTTCAATGAAACTCCATGATGATGTATTTATCGGAACATTACTGACCGTATCTGCATTAATCGTATTGATCTGGGTCATACCGACTCAGATTCCTGTCTCACAGGATGAGACAGTCATGCCGCCCTCCCTTATGGCAAATCTTAGTATGGGTATTGTTCTGCTCCTTTCCGTTATTCTCGGGATCAAAGGGTTCTTTCGTCAGGCGGATAGGGATGGGTCATTGTTGACAATTAAAAATTTTAAAAGCTTTGGCTTTGTCTGCCTATCACTTGCAATTTCCGGGGTGTTGATTCAGTATGCAGGCTTTTTCTATGGCGGTATCATCATCACTGGCGGATACATGGTCAAAATGGGGGAACGCCGCCTTTTAACGCTTTTGTCGATTGCCGGCGGTGCTGCCGGGATATGCTATCTGGCTATCAGAATGGTTAATTAGGCCAAAACTCTCAGCCATCATATTCAGGAGTCCATCATGGAACATTTTTTTCCGGTTCTTCAAGATATTTTTGCAATTCCGACACTCTTATCCCTATTTTTCGGTCTGCTGATCGGTTACATCGTCGGAGTCCTCCCCGGGTTGAACCGGGTTGCTGCTCTGGCCATTGCCTTACCGTTTACCTATCATTTAGCGCCACTGGCAGGCATTGCCCTTCTGATCGGCGTTAGTAAAGGAGGAACGGCAGGTGGGGCGATCACATCCATTCTGTTAAATACCCCGGGAGAGCCTTCTTCTGCAGCGACCTGTCTGGATGGCTACCCGCTTTCAAGACAAGGCAAGTCTAGGAAAGCATTGGGAATCGCTCTGTACTCAGCTTTTTTCGGAGATTTTTTTGCGACGATGATGTTGATCCTGCTTGCCGCTCCATTGGCGAAAGTAGCACTTAAACTTGGCCCTCTGGAGATCTTTTCCATTCTCATATTTTCCTTAACATTTATAGCCGCCTTATCCGGAAAGTCCATGCTAAAAGGCTTAATAGGGGGTGCTTTGGGTATCTTTGTGTCCTGCACAGGGCTGGATGTGGAGTCTGCCATGCCGCGATTAACTTTTGGTTTTATGCAGCTCTTTGACGGTGTTCCGATGCTTGCCATTGGTGTAGGGATACTCGCCCTTTCAGAAATGATGATACAGATGGAAACCAGTGCTCCTCTACCTGGACTTCCCCTTGGTACTCCAAAACCGGAACGCCTGAAAGAGGAGGGCCTGACCTGGAAGGAGCTTATTGCATGTTGGCGAACCTTGTTCCGTTCAAGTTTTATCGGAACCATTATCGGTATTCTACCGGGATTGGGAGGTACCATCGGCGCTTTTTTGGGTTATTCAATGGCCAAAAGGGCGTCAAAACACCCTGAAAGGTACGGAAAGGGAGAGTTGGAGGGGGTAGCAGCGGCAGAGGCGGCAGACAACGCAGTCACAGCCAGTGCTTTTATTCCTCTCTTTGCTCTCGGCATTCCGGGATCGGTTGCTGCTGCCATGTTGATTGCTGCCCTGACGGTTCATGGTGTTTCACCAGGTCCGCTCATGTTCGAACAGCATACCGCGTTGGTTTACGGCATTTATGGTATCTTCCTTCTAGCCAGTTTTCTCATGTTACCGGTGGGTCAATTGGGGCTCAGGTTTTTTTCTCTGCTGACGCTTATTAGAGATTCAATCCTATGCCCTGTGGTTGTTTTGCTATGCCTGTTTGGTGCCCTTCTTGAAGGCAAAGACATGTTCTCTGTGTGGATGGTGATTATTTTCGGTATTCTCGGATATCTCATGAAAAAGATGGATCTGTCTTTTGTCACTTTTCTGATCGGTTTTATTCTGGGCCCGATGATAGAGCTAAAATTACGACAGTCCATGCTTCTGATGCAGGGAGATTGGTCCCGTTTGACTGATCATCCGGTGGCCATTGCCTTTGTGCTGTTTGCAGTGGTGGCCGCTCAAAGGCTATCCAAGGTCAGTCAACTTAAATAATTTATAAAAACAAGGAATTATAAATTAGAGAAGACACCCCACCAGCTATGGAACGTATATTCACCATGGGAAATCACAAAATGAAACATGCTGTGAGGGGGTTCACTTTGATTTATATCCCCTCTGGTAAAGGGGAACCAATGAACGTTTGCTTTGGAGCCTTCCTCAAAAATTTCATATGAGCACATTGCAAATAGAGAGAGTCTAAGGAGGTCGGAGATGAAAAAATATGACGTTGTAATTGTTGGAGCTGGTCCTGCAGGCATGACAGCTTCAATATATGCAATTCGTGCAAATATGTCGGTGCTCATGCTTGATAAACTTGCTCCTGGCGGTCAGATGGTGAACACCAATGAAATAGAGAACTATACCGGTACCGGGAAGATCAACGGAGCCGAGCTCAGCATGCAAATGTACGAGCACACGCAGGAACTAGGTGTTGAGTTCGACTATAAAACGGTACTCGATATTAAAGATAACGGAGAGACCAAAACTATCAGGTGCGAAGAAGACGACACGACAATTGAGGCTCGCACGGTCATCCTCGCCACCGGTACCATTCCCAGAAGACTCGGGATACCTGGAGAGGATGCCTTTGCCGGTTCCGGCATCAGTTGGTGCGCTATATGTGATGGCGCCCAGTACCGCGATAAAAATGTAGTGGTCATTGGCGGAGGCAACTCGGCAGTGGAAGAATCTATCTATCTCGCTGGTATTACCACCTCGCTTACCATTGTCACCATGTTTGACCTCACAGCAGACCCAAAGGCCTGTGATCAACTGAGAGCGATGCCGAATGTAACTATCTATCCATATCAAGATGTACTTGAGTTTACGGGTGATACGGCGCTGGATGGCGTACGTTTTAAATCAACGCAAGAAGATGGTACGGAACGTCATGTAAAGTGCGATGGGGTTTTTGAATATATTGGTCTTATGCCAACTTCTGATTGCTTCCAGCATCTCGGAATCCTCGATGACTTTGGTTTTATCAAGGTCAATGATGAAATGCAGACTGCTGTGAAGGGAATATACGGAGCCGGTGATATTACAGTGAAAAAACTCCGTCAGATAGTAACCGCCTGTTCTGATGGCGCAATTGCGGCCAATAGTGCTGCCAAATATGTTGAAAGCATCAGAGGCTGAAGTCTCTCTTCTAACTACGAATTCACTTTCATTTTTGACCAAACTACTGGTGCAAACGAGGAAAATGCCATGATTCAGGAAATAAACACAGAAGAATATGATGCACTGGATCGCTCTGGTCCAATGCTGGTGGAGTTCTATTCCAAGACCTGTGGGCCATGCAAGATGCTTGCTTTTGTTTTACGTGACATCGACAAGCTCATGCCTGATTTTAAAATCTTCATTATTGATTTTGATGAAAACAATGAATTGAAGGAGCGACTTGGCGTAAAAGGTTTTCCGACTATTCTGCTTATGAAGGAAGGGGTGGAGGTGAGTCGCTTGACAGGTTTGAAACAAAAACCCGTTATCATAAAAGCTATTGAAGAAATATTATAACAGAGAGGAGCAGTGGCATGAGCAATAAGATCACTTACATTAGTCAAGATCATCTGATTACTCAACAGGCAACGGCTGAAAAACAGTTTATAGCAGAGTTTGCCAAAAAAGACTACACCATTGAAGCACCCTATGTAGTAAAAAATCCCTACCTGATAAATCCATTGTGTGCCCTGATCATGTTCAAGACCTCGGAAGAGGTTTCTCCGACGCTTACCGTATGTGGCAAACGTTACAGTCGCGAAGATCTCAGCCACACTTTTGCCGCAGGAACCGTCCATAGACTGCCTGTTCTCGGTCTATATGAGGATTTTGCTAACAGGGTGATCATTTCTCTGCCGGACGGCACCACTTCCAGTGTAACGATTCAAACCGCTACATTGCCTAAAGCTGTGTGCCGATGCCGTAACATCAGCGCATCAGCTGACTATCTGCAAAACAACCTGATGTTTCTGACCCCTGCTGGTAAAAATCTGCCTACTGCCTATGATTATAAAGGTGATATTCGTTGGATGCTTACTGAAGGCACAATGTTTGATATAAAGCGTGCGGCCAATGGTAACATTTTAACTGGTTCCAATCGCTTTTGCCGCATGCCGTACAATGCGACCGGCCTGATCGAACTCGATATGCTTGGGAAAATTTACAAGGAATATCGTCTGCCTGGAAACTACCATCATGATCATTTCGAGATGGAAGACGGCAATCTGCTTATCCTCACCCAGGATTTTCACACTGACACAGTAGAAGACATGTGTGTTCTGGTCGATCGTAATACCGGCGACATCCTCAGGACCTGGGATTACAAAAAAGTTCTCCCTCAAAATGTTGCGGGTTCAGGTTCACAAAGTGACCACGACTGGTTCCATAATAACGCTGTTTGGTATGATAAGCCCACAAACTCTTTAACACTCTCTGGTCGCCACCAGGATGCCATCATAAATCTTGACTACGACACAGGTAAACTGAACTGGATCATCGGTGACCCAGAAGGTTGGCCCCAAGAGATGGTAGATAAATACTTCTTTGCCCCAGTAGGCGATGTCAACAACTTCGATTGGCAATATGAGCAACATGCTTGTGTTGTCTGCCCTGATGGCGATATCATGGTTTTCGATAACGGTCAGTTCCGTGCTAAGAGTAAGGAAAATTACCTTAAAAATTGCGAAAATTTCTCCCGCGGTGTCCGCTACCGTATCGATACCGAAAAAATGGAGATTAAGCAGGTCTGGCAATATGGCAAAGAGCGTGGCCAGGACTTCTTCTCCCCGTACATTGGCAATGTTGAATATTATGCAGATGGCCACTACCTGATTCATTCTGGTGGCATCGGCTTTAAAAATGGCATTGCTGCTGATCACCTTGGTGCTCATATGGACAAAAACGACCCCACTGTGGAGCTTCGTTCCGTTACCGTGGAAGAAAAAGACGGGGTTGTTCTGTACCAGCTCGAAACCGAAGGAAATTTTTACCGCGCTGAAAAGCTGCCTTTGTATCATGATGGAGATAATGTCACCTTCGGTCCAGGGCAACTCTTAGGAAAACTCGATGTAACCCCAGAATTTGATACCGTTCCTGACGCTGAAGAAGCAAATTGTCTGCCAGACTCTTGGCATGCAATCAAGATCGAAGAAGATGAAGACCGCATTGTCTTTCATGGTAAGTTTGAAAGGGGTTCACTGGTCATGCTGTGCCTCGAAGGCGATGCCAAAAGTCATCATTATTATATCAACACATCAGCTGTTCCCTATCTGGCCATGTGCTCCGGGGCATTTCTAGAAAAAGATGACCGTGATATAAAGTTGAATATCAGCAAGGAAGGTTTAGACGGTAAACTAGCTATTAAAATTATTATAAATGACAAGAAATACGATACCGGAGTGGTGATTTTTACCTCCTATCGTAAAAGATGATTTTCCCAGACGCTGCCTCTAAAAGGCAAGGACAAGGGCACCTCTGGTAAAGGCTGAAAATAGCTGGAAATTGGTATCCAACAAAAAAATTCGCTCTTAACGCGTGTCCGGGACTCGATCCTCTGCCCTGTCGTTGTTCTTTTATGTATCTTTGGTGCTTTTCTTGAAGGAAACAATATGTTTTCGGTCTGGCTGGTCATTATTTTCGGTATCCTCGGATACATCATGAAAAAAATAGACCTGTCGTTTATCACCTTCCTGATTGGTTTTATTTTAGGTCCTATGATTGAATTGAAACTGCGACAGTCTCTACTCCTGATGAAAGGAGACTGGTCGCAGTTGGTTAATCACCCGGTGGCCATCCTCTTTGTGATAGGTGCAGGAGTAGCGGCCTGGCGATTAACCAAGGTCAGCCAGCAGTGACAAGCACTGTTCAATTCTGGAGAATGCGGGAAAGTTGAAAGGCTTTTTGCCTGGCTCCAGAATTTCAGAAATTTAGCTTGCTATGGCTCCTGAACGAACTCCTTTTAAAAAATTCATGCAGAATTGATCATGCCCGAGAAGCATGTCAGCCGTACGTATGGTGGCCATGATCTTTCTGTCCAAAGGATCAATAATCGCAGAATCCATACCAGCATCCATCATCATGGTCACAAAGATTCGGTTGATAATTTGGCGTTGGGGAAGACCATAGGAGATGTTGGACAAACCACCGGTGATGTGGACACCCGGAAATTTTTTTTTGATGGCCCTGACGGCATCCAGCACCATTGTGCCTTTGCTGGAGTCAATGGATATCGGCTGTACAAGGGGATCAATATAAATGCTTCCGGTCGGGATGCCAATTGCATTCAATTCTTTCACCAGTTTATCAGCCCTTCCCACAATATCATCAGAAGAGACGGGCATGCCGGTATCATCCATGCATAAAGCGATTACCCTGCACTCCTTACCTTTAAGAAAAGGCATCATGGCGTCAAACCGCTCTTTTTCCAGAGAAATGGAATTAATCATTGGAGTCTTTTCCATCATCTGAAAGGCCATCTCAAGGATGGTTGGGTCCGGACTGTCCAATACCAGAGGAACTGCTGCGTTGGGCTGGATGTTTTCCAACAACCACCTCATGTCCTCCTCTTCATGACCGATTCGGGCACCCGCATTGACATCAATGTAATTTGCTCCGGCTTCCTGTTGCCTTTTTACATCATCAATGATGTAACCGGCATCCCGGTTGGCTACAGCTGACTGGACCAATTTCCTTGAAGTATTAATTCTTTCTCCGATTACCTCAAACATTTTTTATTCTCCCAATGAATTTCAACAGCCAGTTTGTTCAGCTGCAACAAGAGATCTAGCCAGTTTTGAAGCAGCGCCTGCATCAGGGGCAAACCCGTCAGCACCAATTTTATCTGCAAAACCCTGGCTTACCGGAGCACCTCCAACAATGATCTTAGCTTTTTTATTCAACCCTTTTTCTTTCACCAGCTCTACTGTTTTCTGCATCATCGGCATGGTTGTTGTTAAAAGTGCAGAAAGGGCAAGGATGTCAGCATCGTTCTCCTCTACCGCTTTGAGAAATGTTTCCGCAGGCACATCAACACCTAAATCAATGACTTGGAACCCGGCACTCTCCATCATTAACATCACTAAGTTTTTACCAATATCATGAAGGTCTCCTTTTACAGTTCCGATAACTAGTTTTCCAGCTGAACCAATTTTATCGCAGCTTAACTTTGGTTTGAGAATTTCAACAGCGGCCTTCATTCCGTGAGCGGCCATCAGCACTTCAGGTATGAACATTTCCCCGCTCTGCATTTTTTCTCCGACAATATCCATGGTGCCAATCAAGCCAGTATTTAATATTTCATCTGCGTTTACACCTTTTGAGAGGGCTTCTTTTACATCCAAAATCAGTTCATTAATTTCCCCCGCGATGAGATGGTTCTGAATATTTAAAAATTTTGACATAAGACGATACCTTTTTATTTTGGGTTTGAAACCGCATAACGCTATCTTTATATGGATAGCGGAGCTTATCCTTCCAGGCGCTCTAAATTGCTTACAGCTCTTCTAACTGCCTGATTCCATGTACCCCGGGCCTGCATATTGAATTCCTTTTCAGCGCGTTCCTTGAACAGCATGCCATATTGTTCCCAAGCGTCATGGTTGTCCGGATCAGCCTCTATCAGCCACTCTGATAGCTGACAGGCCAGTTCAATCTTTCCTTTTTCTTTTAAGGTATGTACTCGATCCAGGGTTGGTTGGGGACCGCCTGCAAGCGCCACAACTTCTTTTCCAATGTCCGCATAATTCGGGGGAAAGAGCTCCGCAGGACGGCCTGTATAGTAACCTGCATACCGCTTGAAAATGCCTTTGGCAATAAAGACGGGATGACCGTAGAGGGGAGGCAGCCATTTGGAATTCATCAAGTCCTCAGGCATTTCAAGGGTATTGACCGTGTCTTCCAGGATCATTCCCTTGTTGAGACATCCAACCACATGATCCTGAATGGTGTATAAATAACGGGCTGCTGTGTGCAGACAGCTTTTGATCTCTTTTTTTCCGTATATAACAGGTCCATGACCTGGACAGAGCACCTCAGCTTCCTGCGCTGCCATTTCCTCCAGGGCCTGTGCGTTCTCTATGGCAAAACGCTGCATTTTGTATGGATTGCCAACGTTCGGGGCTGTCCATTGAAACAGGTCACCGCAGCACAGAACTTTGCGCTCCGGATTATAAACCCAAATGGAATCTTCTGTATGACCGTTGCCGTATACAATCTTGAAGCTTTGATCATTGATGGTGATTTCAAGGCGGTCCGTGAATTCTACATTGGCATAGACAAATTCCTCTTTGAGTTTCATGTCGAACTGGAACTGTTTTTTATCGGTACCGCTTCGATGGCCCTCCATCATTTTGTTTTTATCGATCCTGGCACGAAGGTTCCGGTGGGCGATAACGTCGGGACGCTGAAATCCGCGATCCAGGTTGTCCTGGACATAATGCCAGGTACCCAGACAATGATCGATATGTCCGTGTGTGATTGCGATTGAATCAATCGGCAGCTCCGTTACCTTGCGCATCTCTGCAATCACTTCGGGTGCCTTGAAACCGATATTGGCATCTACCTGCATCAACCGGTCACCGCAGATGAAGGTGATGGAATGGGCCAGACTGTAAAAGTGCCAGACGCCCGGGGCAACTTCCTCATGAGGGCCGATGTAAAAATAAGCTGCTTCTTCCTTGCTCAACCCCTGGTGATTCCCATACTGCAGGACAATGCCATCGAGGTGTTTTTTTAGAACATCTTTTGTTTTCATGTTGCATCTCTCCTATTGGTTTAATTTTTTATTTGTTTTATCGGGTAGTATCTTCCGGCGAAGATATTCCGGCCAGCCGGTAGGCCCCTTGCGGATGTGACGTGTCGCCGGCCATGCCGCGCCGGGTAATTTCGGTAAAATAGATCTCATCCCATTCCACATTGGCTAGGTTAACCTGTGTGCCAAACTGCTTTATCAGCCAGGCACATATCCGATGTTTATAATCCCGTGTGACGTCGGGTAGTACTTGAACCGGCAGTTCGAACATCAGTTTTGACAGAGGCACCCGTTTGATCAGGGCTTCGATCGCATCCTGTCGAATATCGCCATGGAACAGCTCATGGGCTTCCAGCAGAACCAGCTCTGCCCCGGCCTCTATGCAGTTTTCAACATCCGCAATCAATTCTTCCTGTGATAATGTGCCCTCTTTTCTGCCGACTTCACCCATTACCCTTAAATCATAACGGTCTACTGCCATCTGAATCGCCTTCTTTTTTTTTGCCGGACTCAGCGCCAGCAGATTGTCCGACACCTCAATGGCTGAAAAACCCACCCGTTTGGCCTCCTCCAGGAATTGCTCATAGTTACCCTGTGCGATTGCCAGTTCGGCAAATAGGCCACCAGGGAAAGACGGGATATTGTTCGATGCATAGGTATCAATCTTTTTTTTAAGCAGGTGTTCCGGCATGATGCGGGGAATACCGGCAGCGATTTTTGCTTCGTCGATATAGGACCCTTGGCTGTCGATGCAGTCCTTCTGGAGTCCCAAGGGCAGACCCCAGTCAATCATCATGGTCAACCCTTCCGTACGCGGTTTCTGCTGCCGGTCCGGTATGGGTATCTGCTCGAATGCAAAACCAAATTCAGCTGTAGATTTCATTAAAACCTCCCGTAATCTTGTTTCTTAAAATATTTGTACACCAACATTATTTCTCCTGCGGTAATGCCCATAAAACCATATTCAGTTCAAATGTATGACCATCAATTCTTCTCCAAAAATAATTTCTCCTTTGAAAATATCGGCCATATCAGAGACAGCTTTTTCTCGAGCTCCGGGTTTACAGAGCCCGGGAGTCTGGTGGGTAACAATGAGGCGCTTTGCTTCTGATTCCTTTGCCAGCAAAGCGGCGTCAAGGGTTCCACAGAAACCCGAAGTCATGGCTTTTGTCATGTTTTCCTGAAAGTCCCAGATGTTTACCACTAAAGTCTGAGCCCTTCTTGAAAAGGCTTTGATTTCATCAGTCTTTCCCGTGTCACCAGTAATGACGATACTTTGTCCTTCCCAGTCCACCCGATATGCAAGGCTTTTTAATATGGGTTGAAGATGTGTTGCCTGACTGACGCTAACAACCGCAGTTCCTATTTTAAAATGTTCTCCGGCCTCGATGTCTCGTACGTCGAATGTTGGTTTTGGGCGAGGGATTTTGCCCCCGCGTGCCGCATAGACCTGCTGGCTGGCTGGATGCTCCACCCTGGCTCGCCAATCATCTGCAAAGGCGCCGTCAGGACCGATGAGTTTTTGAGTAATCTGTTCAGTCTGGGAAGGGCCATAGACTTTCAAGAGAGGTATTCCCTCTTTTTCATGATCCCAACGGCATAGCAAGAAACATGGATAATCCGCGTTATGGTCATAATGATGATGGGTAAAAAACAAATGGTTGATATCTGTGGTCTTCAGTCCTGATTTTGCAAGCTTATGGGTTGTTGCAGGTCCACAGTCAAACATCAGATACTCATTTCTGATGTTTAAGACAAGGCAACTGCCGAAGCGTTCGGGGGTTGGTGTGGGGGTGCCGCAACCAATAATGAATAGAGTCGGCGAGATATCCCGATTCAAATACGACACAATGTTCTCCTTTTATAGTCTTCCCAAAAAATTTGAATTTTAATGATTTTAGAGTAGATATTCATCACGGAGCCGGATAATTCCTTTTATTTTATTTGCAGTTTCAACGGCTTTTAAACGATCCGGCGGTTGTAGGGAAATGAGATTGATGGTCGGGTATACGCCATTGTCCCTAACCAGGAAATCCAGCGCTTGTTTCAGATACGCATTAATTTTTTCCAACGGCCAATCATCCATCATTCGTCCTGAAATCGATAAAGGGAATGGTTGTTCGTTTGTTTTCCGGTGGAAATCTGTTTTTATACTATCCAGTGATTCTGAGATACCAAAAAAAGCATTATACAAAGATCGTCCCGCTGATATGCTCTCTTGGTCATTGGGTTTCCCGATAAAGGCACCCATGATATTGGGACAGAAATTGGGCTCAAGCGCTTTTTGGACAGCTTCAATTGCTGGCAGGATGATTTCCTGGTAAGTTTTTGGCATGATCATCTGGGGAGTTAAAAAAATTTCGTTCAATGTGTTGAAAGGAACACCGGTTGAAAGAACATGGCGACCGAAGTATATGGAAAAATTTGTTGTGTGGTCTAAACAGCGCTTAAAATAGACCGGGTCTGTCATGGTATCCATCAGCGTATTTTCAATACCGCGAAGAAAGCAAAGGGTTGCAAAAGGACCCAAAATATTTGCAGTGATATAATGGGTTGAGGATAGGTCAGCTGTTACCTGCCTGATAAAATCAAGATAATTTTTAAAATAGCCTTTCGGTTCTGCTGGAACTTTAATTGATTCTGGTGGCGCTTTATCTTTGAGAGGGCCTTCCACTGAACCGGGAAAATCGGTGTCTGAAAATTGCCATTTTACACCAATCTCAGGGCCGCAGCCATATAGGATATAGCCGGAAGCGATAACGCATCCATCAATTGAAAAATCATTTATAAAAGATTTCTGACATTCCGCTGCTTCACCTGGTTCGTTCAGATATGTCAACTGGCTGATACCATAATACTGACAGATGAAGCTGTTTGCAGCAGCCACAAAAACAGGCAATTTGTCAGGTTTCAATCCCTTGCGGGATGTAACGACCCTTTGCTGGGGTGTAATAACCATTATCAATCCTCCCTTAAATTTATTTGAAGAACAGCCTGGGCAAGACCAACGCTATGTCTGGGAAAACAGTGAGTAATACCACACAAATTATCATGCAAATGACAAAAGGGAAAATTCCCTTAAAAATAATTGCCAGGGGGACATCTTTTTCAATGCTCGCAATGGCAAAAACGATCATACCAACGGGTGGGGTAATCTGTCCCATCTCCATCAGGAGAACTGTAATAACACCGAACCAGATAGGATCAAACCCTAAAGAAAGGACCGTTGGAAAAATCGCCGGAAGTGTCAGAAGTATAATTGGAATTACATTCATGAGACAACCCAGTATGAGGTACAATACTACAATGGCTGCCAGAATAATGTAACGGTTTACTTCAAGACCGATGACCAACTGGGCAAGGTGAAACGGAAGGCGACTGGACGCTAAAAAAGATCCAAGAACACCTACGCCGATTACAACCACCATTATTTTTGTGGAAATAGTTGCGGTTTCTTTCAATGCTTTCCACAAGGCTGGAAGGCCCATCCTGCGGCGGATAAATGCGAAAATGAATAAGCCGACCGATCCAACTGCACCGCCCTCTGTGGGGCTGAAGATGCCTGCCAGGATCCCGCCCAGAATAAGGCCAAAAAGGCATAACATTGGCAGGACGCCTATCAGGGAGGCAAAACGCTGTGGCATAGGAAATGTTTCTCCTCGAGGGGCGGATTCTGGGTCCAAAGTGGCACGGATATACACATACGCCATAAAAAGCAAAGTTAATAAAACCCCTGGAAGAATTCCCGCAGTAAAAAGTTTGCCCACGGATTCTTCTGTGACAATGGCATAAAAGATAAATCCTAAGCTGGGCGGAATAAGGATCCCCAGGGTTCCGCCAGCGGCAATACAGCCAGTGGCAAGCCCTGGCCGATATCCCTTTTTTTTCATTTCCGGCAGGGCAATGGAACCTATGGTGACAGATGTCGATAAACTGTCCCCACATACAGCCGCAAAAACACTGCATCCGGCAAGCGCTGAGATTGCCAAACCACCGGGGAAACGTCCCAGCCATTTATAAGCAGCATCAAACAGATCTTTGCTCAAACCTGAATGGACTGCCAGTCCTCCCATGAGAACAAACATGGGCACCACTGCCATTAAAAAAGATGCGGCTTCTGAATAAGGGACCGCGCCTACCAGTCGAAGCGGTGCCATAGATCTTCCGGTCATTGCCCACATACCTAAAAAACCTACCAGAGTCATGGCAAACCCGACCGGCATTTTGATGAACATCAACATCAATAGCAGCAGCATACCGATAGCACCTAAGGATAGGCCGCTTAGGCCGGGCAAAAGTTGCTTAGCCATAGGAGCACTTATAAACAAGGCTCCCGTAAGGATAATGGATAGCAATACCCATCCTGTCTTTTCCCTTTTTATCAAATTCAGAACTGCGTTAAGGTAGTCGCGAACAAAACAGAGGGTTAAAATGCTGGTTCCAAAGGCGGAAAATCCAACAAACACGTAAACCGGTAAACCAAGCGCCGGGCTGACTTCATCAGCTTTGCTTATGGCGGTCAGTACTGTTTGCCAGGAAACAACGGCAAACATGATGCTCAGTATCAGATAAACAAGAGTTTCCAAAAATGCTTTGAGGACGTCAGAAAGCTTTGAGGTTAAAATGTCAATGTCAATATGTTCTCTTTTTAGCTGAATGTCAGACAGAGATCCAAAAAGAATCAACACCAGCATAAATTCGGTTATTTCAATGATTCCAGGAATGGATTTGCCGGTCGTAAAACGAACAATCACATCAAAAAAAATCGGCAGACACATCAAGCCGGTGACGATACTGCTGAAATCAGAAAAGAGTTTGGTTGGTGCTTTTATCATTTTTTCTAGCTCATCCACCAGGCTTGATATGACTTTTTTCATATGATCTCCCTAAATTAATTGGCCAATTCGGATGATAGTGACCGGAGGGTTTCCAATACTTTTCTTGCGGTTTTATACCCTTTGTCCTCTAAACTTTTGAGCTCCTTTTCATAAATAGGCTGGACGCTTTTCAGCCAACGCTCTTTTTCAGTATTTGGGACACTATAAATTGTCATTCCTTTTTCCATAAGCCATTGACCGTCCTTTTCGTCTCCTGAATCAAGTGCTGCCCCACAGTTTGAAGCCATTTGGAGCCCTGTTGTATCATCAATGATCTTCTTTTCATCAGCGCTCAGTCCCTGATAGGTGACAGGTGACATTACAGAATAAAAACTAATGGTCAAAAGGTCTGATTTCGCAGCAAATTTGCAGGGTTCGTTAAGTTTAAGGCTGAGGGCACCTGCAAAGGACATGACAATACCTTCAGCCATTCCTCTTTCAAGGGCGAGATACGCATCGGTGGGTGACACTTGAATGGGGTTTGCTCCCAACGCCTTGATGGTCTCGAGCATCATCGGGGTATAGCCGATAATTTTCAGCCCTTTCAGATCCTCCATTACCTTAATCTGTTTTTTGGTGGTCAGTATATGGGCTGTAGAACTAGTCCACTGCCATAAAATTTTAACGTCTTTAAATTCTTTCTGTAATTCGGGAAGCTGAAGATAACTTTTCATGATGGCCTGACTGGCAACTTTGGCATTGGGAAAAAGTAAAGGGAGTTCCGCGACAGAGTGAAGGGGAAACTTGCCGGGATTTCGCCCGCACATGGAGGTGCCGATATCGATTATTCCATGTTCCGCACCACCAAAGGTCTCATTATCTTTAGCCAAGGCGCCGGGAGGGAAAAAAATGATCTTCAACTGTCCGTTGCTATTCGAGTCGACCTTTTTAAACCAAGGTTCAAACGCATTTTTTACCACCACATGGGATTCGGGATAAGTGCTTTGAAATTTCAATTCATTGGCTCGTGCATCCTTTCCAGCAAAGATTGTCAATAAAAACAAACATGCAACCAAACCTAAAATAGTAACAAAAAATGATCTCTTCATTTAACACGCTCCTTTTTTATGTCGCAACTGAGCACCGGATTGCAGTTAATATTATTGTTAAAATTAAACATCTTCTCGCTTGCTCTTTGCCAACGGTTTTGGAGAATACCCCAGGTGCTCTGATATCTCGTTGGCATATATAAGCAACATCTCGCTAAGTTCCTCAAAGCGATCCCCTAAAACAGTGTTTGAAGGTCCGGCGATACCAATAACAGCAGACAGGTCTCCTTGAGCATCGAAAATTGGCGCACCAAGGCCTGACTGGCCTATAACCGCTTCTTGCTTTGAGATTGCAAAACCTCTGCGTTTTGTTTCTTCCAAGTCCTTTATGAGGTCATGTCGGTCGGTAATCGTTGATGGAGTGAACGCATCAAGGTCATTTCCTTCAAGAAATGATGTCAGGTCTTCAGATGACAACCAGGCAAGTGCGGCTTTCCCGACGGCAGAGCAATGCGCTGCCAATTTAGGACCAACCTGGGTTGCAGTTTTTCCCCGTGATTTGGGCAGGGCGTTAATCGTTACCAGGATGGCTTTTCCATCCCAAATGCCCATCCAAACGGTCAAATTTGACTTATCCGCTAAATCTTGGACAGATCTGGCTGCAATACGATTTACAGGCAAACTGATAGAGAAAATAAGACCCAAATCATAAACCTTTGGTCCAAGCTGATATTTTTTTGTTTTTGGATCTTTTTTAAGCATCCGGCATTGTTCAAGCGTGGTGATGATTCCCCAGGCGGTACCCTTGTTCAGCCCCAGCGCATCGGCGATTTCTGTCACACCGATGCTCGGTTGTGAGGAGGAAAACATGCTCAGGACAGCGATCGCTCTTTGAATAGACTGTATGACCATTTCATACTCCTTTCTATATTACCATACTGCGAATTACATTATCAGAAAAAAATTTTTTTTGTCAAGCGAAATATTTACGAATTCGAACAAACGCTGCTAAATTAGCAGGTGCGATTATAATCAAATAAAGATGCCTATGTGGCCTAGTTATTTGATTGATCAGATCGTGAAGTAGTTGCCAGTGATGATTTTATGAATATCAAACACGGAGTCAGTAAGGGATATTCTTTTTTCTTGCTGTATTAACGCATGCTAGGCGAAACAGATAAGGGTTGATACCCCATT
>JFJP01038430.1_pt1 | contig 21033 bp, 31 predicted proteins | sample 431651 | NCBI WGS metagenome assembly JFJP01 (sample SAMN02602958, study PRJNA72255) | Microbial mat metagenome, whole genome shotgun sequencing project. | biome: fresh water; feature: sink hole; material: water; isolation source: purple microbial (photo- and chemosynthetic) mats found in...
TATTTCCCTAAAGAACTTATTATGCGAGAAATCGGAAATTTCAATACAGAATATTATTGAAAGTTTCAGATAAAAGATTATTTTATTTTCTCATCATGCCAAAATTTGTTTTTAAATATGAAAAAGATATAATAGGAACACACTATAATCTAATAAATCTATGAAAAAAACAACAAAGCCCTGTAAACACTGCGGGCGTGATATACTGAAGGGACTCACTAAAACCTGCTCGATAAAATGCCACGAGAAATACAAAGCCTTGAAGGAGAAAGAGAAACGAAAGATCAAGCGAGAAAAGAAAGCAATTTCCGTTACAGTACTTAAAAAAACTCTCTGGACTATAATTTCTGAATACATACGAAGAAAATACGCTGATAGCGATTGATATTGTAAGTGTGTTACTTGTGATACCACCAAACACTGGAAAAAGCAACAGGCGGGACATTTTTGCCCGTCTGGAGCCTCATCTTACTTGCGGTATACCGAAACTAATATTCATCCGCAGTGTTATCATTGTAATATCAATCTCGGATCTAATCCTATAGAGTACAGAGAATACATGATTGCAACATACGGAGAAAAGCTTGTAAATCAAATGCTGGAACTCAGGAACGAAATATCAGTAAGAAAATCTTGTGACTATCTGGAACTTATAGAAGTATGGAAAGAAAAACTTGATACACTTAAAAGGTAATTCTTGTACAAATTATTTATACAATTTTCTACATAAAGTAAAGGCTATACAAAGCCAAAACAAAAAGAAAGTAGTATAAAACAAAGCAAAATAATTGACTTGTAAAGTAATTTGCATACAATAGCTCTTGTCAATTTAGACAAACTAATTTTATAAATATATGAATTTCCGTGATATGCAAAAAGAATTCCTCTCAAGAGGAAATAAATATCAAAAAGAGATAATATCTTGTACTGGGATTTTAAAATCTGAATACGAAAAATATTCAGAAGATGAATTAATAAAATTAGAAGATTGCTGAGAAAAACCTTTCTTTTGTTTAGAAAAACAAGTTGGTGTTTCTCCTATCTTCTCGACAAAAGAGGAAGCAGAATCTTTTGTAATTTATTATACAGTAGAAGAAGACAAAAGATATATTTCTAATATAAAAATAGTTGCAAAATAAGAAGAAATACATATAATAGATGAGTAAAGTGTTCGCCCAGTGGCCGGGAGTGGTGTACGTGGAGTTCAAGTAGTTTAAATACTCGCCAAACTCATAGAGAAATCTATACGCAAGTTCGATTCTTGCACACTTTACATTCTTTTTATAACATTTTTCATTAGCTACACGAAACCGTTGTATCGGTGGAAAGCTGGATATACTTAACAAGGATTGTATACCCTATAGTATATTAAGATTGGATTTTAAATAAACCATATAAGTATACACAAAGGGGTGCTATATAGTATACAAACTATCCCTTTGTAAAAAATTCTCTTCCTCGGGAGAGTGATATATATTAGCCGTAGAGGTCGCAACTCTTGAAATACTGAATACGAAGAGCATCAGTAATATATATCACCCTCCTTGCGAAAGTTGTATTTTAAAAATCAAACAATGAGTAACTTCTATTATCCTACTTGTCAAATAGCAATAATTGACAGTCCAAACTGATATATAACACATTTCATACATTCCCCAATAGAAACAAAAGCAGAGTGTCCGAAAGAGTTTAAAAGTATTTTTTGAATAAAATAAATATGGCACGAGGTAAAAAAACAAGCTCAGAAAAGATTGTAGAGGTACTCACTGCAAAGCTAATAAATCCTGATCTCAGTACAAGAGATATAGAAGTGGAAACTTGAGTACCATATAATACTGTATCTACAATTCTCAATACTGAGTCTGAACAAGTCTGAACAAAAGAGAAGAAAAACGAGCTATTCGATGCAAACCTAGATATAATCAATATTTGAACCGAGAAGATAAGAATTGCAATGAGATTATTAAATCCTGAAACAATTCGAGACACAAAAGAATACCAAACTATCATCGATACTGCATTTAAACAAAACCAGCTGATAGAATGAAAAGCAACAATCAATGTATGAGGAATCGGTGCAATACTTGCAGAAATTCAAGGCATAAATTCAAAATAATATGAACGTAACAGAAGAAATAAAATCTAAACTCGCAAACAAAGAATGGAGAATCACAAGTGGGGTTCTCTATTTTATCAAAGACAAAAATGGTTCTCGCGTTCCATTTATACCAAACAAAGCACAAACGGACTTTATAAAAAAAAGACACTCGAAAAACATTATCTTGAAAGCTCGGCAATTATGATTTACGACACTCAGAGCGATTGATCTTATAGATGAGGTTCTCTTTAATTCTTATAAGTCGGTCGGAATAATCGCACAAGATAAAGACAAACAAACAGAGATATTCGACGAAAAAGTAAAGTTCGCTTATGATAACCTTCCCGAATGGGTAAAGAGTGAATTTACAACAAGAATTGACCGCCAAGGTATGATGAAGTTTGAGAATAACCAATGCTCAATACAAGTGGACTCCTCGTTCCGTTCCTGAACTCTTCAAGACCTTCATATATCAGAATACGGAAAAATATGCGCAAAAACTCCCGAAAAAGCAAAAGAAATAAGATCCTGAGCCTTGAACTCTATTTGACCCGCACAAAAGTGTACGATAGAATCAACTGCAGAGGGTGCCAGCGGTGACTTCTATGATAAGTCTATGCAATCTCTTGCCAATGAAGAAACAGGGGCAGAACTAACAGAAATGGATTATAAGTTTTTCTTTTATCCGTGGTTCTTTGATGAATTCTATACACTCGATGCCAACTTCCCTATTACCACAGAAACACAACGCTACTTCGAGACAATTATAGAGGATTCTTTTTTTAGGAGAAACTACAAAAACTATGAATTCACCGAATGACAGAAGCGATGGTACCAAAAGAAGAAAGAAGAGCAAAAAGGCGAAATGAAACGCGAATATCCAAGCGTACCGAAAGAAGCATTCGAACTTGCGATAGAATGAGCGTACTATCATAAGGAAATGACTCTTGCAAGAGAGCAGTGAAGAATAACTAAGATTGTCTATGATCCACAACTTCCAGTACAAACCTTTTGGGATTTATGAGGAGCAGGAAAAGGAAGCGATGAAACTGCTATATGGTTTGCCCAATTCTTCAAGGATGAGATCCGAATGATTGACTACTTCGAGGTACAGGGAATGAGTATGAGAGAAATAATAAACTTCCATATCAACACCCGTGGTTATAAGTACTGAACACATTACTTGCCACACGATGCCAATCATCACGAGTATTCTATAGGCGGAACAAAACTAGATCGAGCCAAAGAGTATTGACTCAATGCCGTTGCACTAAAGATTGCCAGCATATCAAGCGGTATTGATAAAGTCCGAGAACTATTCCATAGATGCTACTTTGACGATGGGAAATGCTCGCAAGGTATTGCACACTTAAATATGTATTCAAAGAAGTACAACAAGTCGCTCGGTATGTTTACAAGCGAACCTGAACACGACGAACATAGCCACTGTGCGGATGCCTTTCGGTACTTGGCGATGAGTGACGCACATATAAGCAATTACAAACCGTACGACTTTAGCCAGCCCGTATATATGGATTTATGACTAGATAACTTTTAATTTGATTTAAAACATATTTTCATATAATAGAATTATTGAAATAATCCCACAATTATTTCACCATCTGAAATTATGAAACTACCAAAAGGAACGACCGAATGACAAATCCTCGCACAAATACAAGCAGAATATAATTATGGTTTTTCTGTAATGCAACTTAAACTCATACAGTTTACTGAGCAGGATAAGCTTATTAACTGAATTGACGACAAAAATAAGATAGATCTAAAGACTGCCTATTATCTCATAAATACGATGATGGCGGTCTATTATAGCGACCAACTCGAAGTACGGTTTTCTCCTTTCTCTCTTGACGGAGAACGGCAAGGAAAGAATATGAACTATCTCGCAAAATTTCTTCATAAGGAAATGGGAATGGACAAAGTAAACTATGAAGTGCAAATGAATAGATTGATCCGATGAGTAGGAATAAAAATCCGAATTGACTTCGATAAAAAAAGAAACTGCCCAATCTATAAAGCAGTAGACACTCGACAATGGATTCCTGATCCTAATGTTTGGTGGGACAGAAGCGATGCACAGTTTCACGGATTCAAACGCACAGTAGCAAAAGCAAGCCTCACAGAAGCAAGAGGATACTTCAACCTCGATAAGGTGATGAAAGGAAAAGACTCTTGGACAATCTATCAACAGGTACAAGCTCAAAAATCAGCAGGGCTTAATCCCTCGTCAGAAGATACTCCGATTGATTCATATGATGTATATGACCATATGACAATCATTGATGGTGTAAAATGGGTATTTTGTACAAATGTAGACCGAACAGCTCTTATTAGATCCGAACAACTCTTGCCAGTCTACACATCAGAGAAAGAAGATCCAACTCTTATTGACTTCCCGGTAATTCTTGACTACTTCGAGCCAAAGAAATATGATCCTTGCGGTACGAATGTAATGGACTTAGTACAAGCTCCTCACAGATATAAGAACATATTTGCAAATCTTATGTTTATACGAGAGAAAGACTTGGCACTTGGTGATCCTATTCTCTTCGATGCAACGGCTATCAATAAGAATACTTTGACACAACCAACAATCAATAAGCTTTTAATCCCAGTGGATGCCTCAAAGGTAATAGGCGGGAATATCCAAAATGCAATGGCGGTTGCTCCTCGCAATCCTTCAAGTCAATCATCCTATCAATTCACACAGTTTCTCGACCAATCAATCGAGCGTATCGTTTCCATAGATGCCCGACAAATGGGAATACCCGGAGACAGAGCAATTACACTCGGTGAAGCTCAACAACTCCAACAGAACAACAACCTTAAAATCCGTTACAGAAACATAATAAACTTTGTTGCCGAACGAGACTTCTGGAAAGATGTTATGAGAAGTATGAAAGAAAACTTTGGAACAGGAAAAAGTATGCTCGTAAGAGTGACTAAATCTTATGGAAATAAACTGGTACAATTCGAGGGGAAAGACTTCCTCACGGATGAGAATCCTGATATAGAGATTGTTTCCAAATCAGAGCAACAGGCAAAGAACGACAAACAACTCACAAACCTCACACCCCTCTTGCTTGCCACAATGAACAGCCCAACAACTTCACAGTATGCAAAAAACAAAGCAAATCGAAAGATGTTCGAACTCTCCTGACTTGAAGAAGAAGAGGCACTTGAATTTGTCAATTTAACCTATGAAGAACTGGATGCCTTACGAATGCTACCCCTTCTAGATAAAAACGATATAGACGGGGCAAAGATAGGGGAAATGGATGTAGACCACAACACTTATATACAAATCTACCAAAGAGCGCTCGACACTCCAGCAAAACACGCGGCAATCGAGGCAAGAAAAGATGCAATCATAATGCAATGACAAAACAAACAACAGCAGGCAGAACAATGAGGAAACTCCTTTAATAATATGGCAAGCTCTCAAATGATGAACTCATCACAACAAGGACAGCAAGGAGCAAATGTAATAAGCCGAGGACAATAAACTATAAATTATTTATTTTTAATCCCATATATATATATGATTTACACAGTAGATGTACCGTTCGATACAAAGACAATCTCAAAGTCAGCACTAGAAGCAATGATTAGAAGCCTTGAAGCAGAATATTGCCAAGTAGCAATAGCGATCAAGATGAAAGAATACAACTACAATCACCTTGACTTAGAAGGAGTACAGAAAGAAGAGGACAAGAAACAAATGGAAGTACTCGATCGAGAAGTAGAATCAGGAAGAGAGGCTATGGAATTTCACGCGAAAAATATAAATTACTTCAAAAATATCCTTGCAACCTATGACTAATGACGAACTCAATTACCTCATAAATGAACTTTCCGTTTTATACGCAAGCAAAGGGTGGGAAATAATGCAAAATCACTTGCAAGAGTGCTATAATTCGACAAGCGATAGTCTGGACTCTATAGACTCAGAAAAGAATATAGTCAAGTACAATGAGTACGATATGATCCGACACGATAAGTTTATATATAAAGGGATGAAGGAATTAATCCCTACGCTCATTAACACATATCAGAATCAGAAGACTCCAAACGGAGACTTCGAGCAAGTTTAGTCTTGCTTTCTGTCCAAGTCTTCGTGGGATTACTTGGGTAGAAAGTAGCACTAAACAACTACACCGCAGAGAAAACTGCACATTAAATCCTAACCATACTAAAATATGGAATTCGAACAAATGACAGCCCCAGTTTCAAACACAACTGAATCTGACAAGGCTCTCGCAATCGCTGAACTTACAGGCACAACTGAAAGTATCCCTGAGATTAAACAGGAAACCCCTGAACCTATTGCAAAGGCGAAAGAGGAGCCAAAGGAAGAAACTCCCAAGGCAGAACCAAAAACAAAAACTGAGGACGAGATCCGTAAGGAGGTCGAACGCGAAATGAAACACAAGTATTTGTCACAAGTTTCTATCAAGTCAAGAGAAGCAGACGAGGCAAAAGCCAAACTTGCAGAACTTGAACAAGAAAGAGATGAAAAGAAATACTTGTACGATAACGGAGAAGCAACAGCTGAGGACTATATAGAAAGTATGGTCGAGGCAAAACTTCAAAAGCAAGAAATCTCAAAACAAGAAAGAAAAATAAACGAGCTAAACGACTATGAAAAGCAAGACTTTATTAGTAAAAATGCAGATGCGAAAACATACTTGAGTAAGTTGGACGAAATAAAAAACGATAATCCAAATCTCAGCTGGCACGCGGTAAACACTCTATATCTTGCCTTGAATAATCCAGAATCTCTAGTGAAGAACACAACACGCCTTGACCTATGAGGTGGAACCCCTAAAGCAGTATTCAATCCAGAACCCTCTCTCGAGGATATGAGGAAATCAGCAATGGAAGAAGCCAAACAATGGCAAGGATACTAATATCCTTTAATTTAAACTTATATGATACAGACAAGCAATGTACTGAGCAATGGTGCTTTGGTACGATACGTAGAAAAAGTATCGTTCCCAGTCTTCAAAAAATCGACTTTCTTTTGGGATATGGCAGATGTGAAACGATCGAAAGACAAGGGTGTACAACTCTATGCTTTTAATATTGTTAATCCTGAGAGTTCTGTTCTTGCAGATGTAGAAACTACAAACACTCCAGGTATTACACCAACTTCTATTGATAATTCACTTCGACAAGTAACCGTTGCAATGCGACAGTTTATCGACATTGGATATATCTCAGATGTTGCAGAATCCGACACAATGGTAGACCTCTATGCTACAGTAGCAAAGGAAAAAATGCGCAAAATGGCTGAATTCGTAGATGAGGTTGTACAGACTGCTCTTATTGCAGGAACTACACAGGTAATCAACGGAACACAGGCTTCAAACCACGCAACAATCGGTGCAATTACAACCGGAGAAATCCTAACTCCTCTTCACCTTCGCCGTGTATTTGCAAAGCTCAAAGCTAATGCAGTACCATTCTTCGATGGAGAAGCTGGATATGTTGCAGTAATTCACCCGTTCCAGGCTGACGATCTTCGAGGAGATGTAACCTCTGGAGGATTTTATGATGCAAAGAAATATACCGACCCAAAGACTATCTTCAACGGAGAACTCGGACGACTTAACGGTATTCGTTTAGTAGAAAGTCCAAATATCAAGATCTCTGCAACGAAAGGTGCATCTAGCCAAGATATTTATCCTGCATTCTTTGTAGGTAAAGAGGCTTATGCTCTCGTAATCGATGAGAACATTCAGACACTTATAGTGCCGAGAACTCCTTCTATCTCAGATCCTGCTGCACAACGTGGTTCAGTTTCTGTCAAGGTAAGGTTCAATGCACAGGTAATTCGTCCAGAATCTTGCTACATTGTAAACACTTGTGTTACTTCGGCATAATTGAATAAATAATCCCACATTTTAAATACTAATTCTTTTTAAAATGAGTAATCTATACCAGTATGAAGTAAATATTGGACGAACATCACCAGGGCTTGCAATCAAAGCAGGAAGTTCTGCTGTTGCAAAAGTGGCAACAACTTGCCAAGCATCACTAAAGGGAAATCTCTTCCCCGTGACCGCTAAAGATATTAGCCTTGCAACTTACACTCTCATTGACCCAACAACTGGGGCAATCACCACGGCTCCTCTAACTGTTCAAGACCAAATGCAGACTACACTCACTGTATATGCTGACAGATCGGCTACTGCAGGTGTTGTAACTCTTGGAAAGGGTGCAGAAGTAAGTAAATCTTCAAACTACATCGACACAAATATTGATAAATCACAAAATCACGCAAAAGCGATTCTTGGATACATCTATATTAAGAACGAAACAGGTGCAGAATTTGTAGGAGGAACAACCGCACTTGATGCTTCAAATCTTTCTACTATCTACACAAACGCAGTATCCCCACTCGGAATCTAATTTCCTTTCTGCTTCTTCGGAGGCAGGAGGTAGTTTATATCCTATCTATCAACTTATGACATTCGAAAAAGGACACAAACCAGTTAAAAAAGCGGAAGTAAAAGAAACCGTTAAAAAAGCAAATTTCTTTGGAGATAAAGAAGGAAATAAAAGTAATTCAGAATCAATGTTTGGATAACCCCCTTAAAATATGGATGCTCAACAGATAATCACAATGGCACGAGATGACACTTTTGTGCAATCGGGGCAAATACCTGATATAGATGGTGTTATTGACGGAAAAAATGTCACTGGTATGCTTTCATACACAAATATGGCGTATCGTGATCTTATCTCACAAATAACGAACCAAGTAAACGAAGACTTGTATGCGGATATCTTCACAATGGATATGAAAGCAGGACAAATTGAGTATACTATTCCACTCGGTGATACAGTACAATCTTGACTTCAAAATATCCTCGGTGTATCCGTAAACTATACCGCCCCCGTTACTTGAACTGGGGTTATATCTACAACAATAGGTTCCAGTACTATAAACGGTGTAGGAACAATATTTACAAGCGAGTTCAGAGTATCAAATGAAATCAATATAAACATAAACATAGGAAGTGAAGCATATAGAGTAGTTTCAATTGTAAGTGATACACAAATGATTGTATACCCTGCAGTTTCTTCACTACGCACAAACTCTGCTTATAAATATCATAAACAGGATTGGCTAACCGCTTACCCTAAACGACAATCTATGTTATCAAAGGACTTGGACTATTATATCAAAAATCAACCGTATGATAGCCCTTTTTTCATCGCTTATGATACAGGATGTAGGATTTACCCACAACCTACCGCGGACATACTGTGAGGGCTTAAAATGTACGGTACAATCGACCCAATACCTCTTGTTCTTACTCCTACTCCTACATCGCCTATAATAGACTCCACATGGCACTATGTATTATCAATAGCAATGAAACGATTTATATTTGGAGCAAGAGGAATGACTCAGGAAAAGAACGACTCAATAAACGAGTATCAAATGGAATTTGCAAAAGTAATCAAGGCAAGCTCAGAACGCGAACTTATGCCAGTCGAGAAACAAACACTGTCCCTTAATCAATTCCAATAATGGCAACAAGACGACTAGTAACAAATAGATGGAACGGAGGAATGAGTAACGACCCCAATGTTTGACAAGCGGGGTCTTTTTTCGATGGTAGTGGGATTGAGATACGAAAAGACTCTAAAAAGTTTACTCAGAGTAACGGATCTCCATACCTAGAAGCCACCATAAATAGTAGATCAAATGGGAAAATAATCGGGTCTATATTCTACAGTACAACCAATAATGTACTTGCTTCTCTTGACGGCTCACTCAGTAATTATTTTTTCAATGAACAAAATTATGGTAGATACTATATAAGCCCTACTAATCTATTCTATAATTTACTCGAATATAAAAACTATGGTGTAGTAATTACGAATAATACGATACTAAGATGGTGAATAGACACCTCGAATGAAGATCTTGGATTGCTTGCATCAAACATAGTGGATAATTGAGAATTTAACGCAACCTGAACTTGGTCTGTAGGAACAGGATGGACTATCGCCTGAGGGGAAGCAACACACGCAGGAGCAGATTGAGTATTATCACAAGTAGTTACGACAGAAGCAACAACAACCTATATTATAAATATTTCTTCTTCTGTAAATTCTTGAACTTGCACTGTGGATATAGCAGGGACATCAATTATACTTTCCACTTCAACAAATGGAACAGTACAAACATTTTCATATACAACAGTCGGAGCAGGAACCCCAACGATAAGTTTTACAGCGTCTTCTTTTAGTGGGTACATTGAACGGGTAAAAGTACAAAAATCTAATGTAGTGGTTGCAGTAACAGGGACTACTTTTAACACTCAATCCCCAGTACTTACTATAGGAAACGAAATCCATATAGGAAATGGAAATGAAATCACATCTATCGACATAACAACCACAACTTGGACTGCTTCTACTACAGTTACAATCGACCATTGATATACAATAGTCGGACTCACGAAGATCGGAGACCAGATTTTCATTTATGCTTCAAACGGAGCAATCGGGAAACAATATTTATGGGACTGAACCACTCTTGCGCCTACCCGCTCTATAACTTGGTATGATAAACCTATACAAAGAGTAATAAATTTCAATAACATTGATTATATAGTGGTAAAAACCGCAAATAGAACCTCTTTATGGATGGTTAATGGATATCAGCCACAACTTATATGTCAAAGTAATTTTATCTATTGAAATAACGATAAATTTAGCTTTAATGCTTCTTATATAAACTCCTTTGAAACAATCGGTACAAAGTTTTTAATACCAGGAGAAAACGGATATATCTACTCGTACGGTAATCTTTACCCATGATTCCCACAAAGTATATTACGAGAGTTTGAATTTGAGTCAGGGGCAATTTCAAGTATGAATTATTCTGAATCAGTAGGTTTTAATATTTATATATTCTACACTTCAACCAAAGACGGTACACAAAAAAATTACAGTAATTCTATTTACATAAACGATGAAGCAACAAGTGTCTCACTTTACAATCCGAGTATCCCGTGATCTATTATTGAAAATCCTATTTACTGTGAAACTTTCTCATCAAAATGAGGAGCTAAAAAGAAACGTATCGGGTACAATATGACAAGCGGGCAAAAAATAAATTGCTATAGCAAGGTAAACAAAGGACAGAATGTTGCAAATCTCTATGCAATGAATGTTACAGTAGCACCAACTATAGGAAGTACATACGGAGTCTATACAGTGTATGCAGTTACTCGTCCAAGTACTACCAATGCGATTATATTACATTGTACTTATACCTGAGTTATAACAGCAGGAAAATATACCTCCACAATTACAAAAACAACAGGAATAGGTGATAGCTCGATTATTCTCCACAAGATAGTCGATAAATTCAAACTAATCCACACAATCACGGACTACAACGAGACGCGTGATACTTTTACTTATGAAACAGATTTCAATAAAATACAATTTTCGTACGATCTAATGACAAACGACTCATCAAAAACCGTAGAAATGTACGACGATATATTCCTTTACGATGATATTAAAAATGACCTCTAAAGAAATTAAAGATATTGTCCCTGAGACTATTGATACTATGAACAGACAATCAAAAGACTCTGAAAAGATAGAAACAATCTATCCAGAGTCTCTTAATGTTCCTGATTACGCATATTGAGCAAGCCAAAACAATCTTGACGCAGATATTGCAATAAGAAACTTGCCAACACCCCCAACACCCCCAGCAAACTCATCAAATATCAAAACATGAGCTTTTACTATTACATCAACTGGATATCAATCTATAACTTGAATATGATTTACTCCAAAAATTATAAAATTATTTTCTTCAATTTCTTCTTCGTGAAATGAATACTGGAGTGAATGAAGCTCGGGGGATTCAATCAGTACTTCAAAATGTTTATTCGGATGACTTGTTGCATGAGTTTATGTTACAAGACTATACTTTTGAGCCTCTATAATTTTAGTAAGATATGATGCCTCTATAACCGATAGTGTTATTTCAAGTTTTGATGCAGATTGATTTACAATAAACACATTACTATATTTTGGAAGTACAACATATGTGAAATATGAGTGTTATTGATAAATTTGATTTATCCTATATTTCTATATACTTAAATTATACTTAACTTTCAAATATGGCAGTACCACAAGGATGACTATCTAATACCCAAGCACAAGGTATTCAAACAATAAACAAACAAAATATTGCGAAATGAATGACTAAACAACAGTCTATGGATGCAATCCGTTCTGATCCTAACTTTGCAAAAGCTCAAACTCAGTATAACATCGCTCCAGCAATCGCTCCAGCAATCGCTCCAGCAATCGCTCCAGCAATCGCTCCAGCAATCGCTCCAATCGCTCAAAAAGCTACAGAGGCACCATTCGCACCTCAACAACTACTACCTACAACACCATCAAATCCAACCGTTGGACAAATGAGAGCCAACCAAACATCCGAAGAGCAATCATGGCAAGCAAAACAAGACTCATTTAGTGCAGCAAATCCAGCAGGCACCAAGGTAGAGGATATTGTACGACCTACCACATCAACTCAAACAACTACAACAGAAGTTAAAAACACCCCAACAGGAACAATCACCACCAACACAACACCGACAGAAGGGAAAATAGATTATAACACAGGAAAAGGAAGAGAAAATGAAATACTCCAAAACTTGAACGAAGGATATAAAAACGACGAGAATATAAAGGCTAAAGTTACCTCGTGAGATTACGAGGGATTTAAGCAGGCATATTGATACGATACAGCAGACGGAACAAAAAAACAAATGCTTGACGCTTTTTTCCAAGCTCACCAACCAAAAGACAAACAGTCAATTCTCAATACTCTTTTAAACGGGCAACAAATCCAAAACGTAGACACAAAGAAGAGTCCAGCATATACCGAAGCAATGAGAGATTTTTCACTTATAAACCAGTTTGGAACAGCCAGTGGACGGCAAATTTTCGATGCGATTGAATGAGGAGCATTGACAGAATGAAGCCCATCTTGGAACATTATCACACAGAAGAACCCGCAAGCCTATGCAGAATATGCGAAGATGAAACAAGACAAGTACAACCTCGACCAGGTAAATGGTAAAACAGAACTATACAGTAAAATTCTGACAAAAGGAACAACCTATGACAAGAATAAATCTCTTTCAAGCCAAACAAGTCAAACCGAAGAAAAGCCAAGCGAAACACAAAACATTAGCGACAAGATAACCGCCAACCTTGACGAACAACAAAAACTGATATTAAAGCAAAATGTAATGAATGACCCAAATATCCTCTCAGGAACTCAAAAAGTCACCACTCTACAAGGAGACTTGCAAAAAACACAACAAGAGATAAACGACCTAGAGGACACAATACGCAAACAATATGCAAATACAGGGGCTACAGAGGGTTATATTCTTGGAAAGGTATCAGTACAAGCCAAAGACTTATATAAACGCCTTAATTCGCAAAATATCAACTTACAAACAGAGTCAAACCTATTACAGAACCTCGTTACAAATTATAAAACAGATATTTCCCAACAACAACAAGCGAAAGCCCTTGAATTACAGGGACTCGAATATCTCGGAGGAATCGCACAAAAGAAAGAAGACACCGCGAAAGCTCAGGAATATCAGACACAACAAGACGAAAGAAACTTTGCACAGCAAAAAGAGCTTGCTCAGTATCAACAAGATCTATCACTTCAAGGAAATCAAGCAGAATTTGACCAGAAGGTAAAACAACAGGCACAACTCGCGAGCGATCCATATACAGCTATTTCAACCGTTATGGATGAATATAAGAAGCTCGGTGTTCCGTTTACACAGTCTATCGCTACAAAGGTGGCAGATGCTAACGAGTTTATCGCAGGCGGTGGAACAATCGGGGAATATGTAGACAAGATGATCGGTGATATTCAAAAGAAACCAGAGTATCAAGCATTGAACGAACCAAAACCAACCACACAACCGCAGGTATGGACGAAACTTGACGATACAACCTTATATAATCAGGTTACAGGAGAGGCAAAACCAATATCAGCACTTACGAAATGAGCGAGTGCAACCGATTTATTGAGTGTTCCAGATTGAACAATAATACCTTCTCGACTTAGTGAGACAACAAATCCAAACAATGGTAAAGAATGTGCAGAATTTGTAAATGATGTTACACAGCTTTGAATGGGTGACACTTATGCTTCAAAGGTTGCTAAAACAAACACACAAGTACACGAAGAGGCAGGTGTTTGAAATGTAGCAGTATGGAATCCAAATCCTAAAGACCCTGAGTGGAATAAATACGGACACACGGGTATTATTACAAAAGATCTTGGGGACTCTTGGGAAATTGTGTCATCTAACCTAAAATGAAATGGTGCGATATCTCGTGATATTATCCCTAAATCATCAATAAATTCTTACAATACTGAAAAAAAAGTGCAGGTTCCTGATTCATTACAAACTTGATATACAGAAGATGATTACATAAATAAAATAACTTCAATGCTTCCATCAGGAATGAAAGATAATAAATCAGAAATGGATCGAATAACAAAAATTGCAAAAACATATAAATCACAGAATATGACACCTATGGAGGCAGTTCTAAAATTTAGCTGATACGACATACAAGATAAAACAAAAAATGATGTAGCGATGCAGTATTTGGATATATGAGATAATCTTCTTACACTAAAACCAAAGAATTATGAGAGTACCATATCTAAGTATATAAACAAGGGCGATATAGCGGGGCTTGATACATACATAAACGGATTAGCAGATGATAAGGTAAAAGATAGGTATGGAAGCGATACTGTATCATCAACAGCGTATAAAGTAGGTAATGATAGAACAGACACAATTATTTCGCTTATAAATAGAAATAAGGACAAGGTAGGTGCTTTCGATGGAAGAGTAAAAGATTTTATTATTTTATTTCAATCAGACCCTGAATATCAGAAACTAAAGACTATACTAACAATGAGTCAAGCGGATACTCGAAAGTATTTTGCAGGTTCAGCAGTTACAGCGACAGAAATGAAAGCACTAAAGGATTTCATAGGTGGGGAAACTACAATGAACCCTGATAATCTTATATCTATTCTTGAAACTATTAAGGATGATAGAAATAATACATTTGAAACACAACGAAGGGGATTATTGCCACCAAAGACACAGAAAACTTCTTATGAAACAGACCAGTGAGATTTTACATTAGATGAGATTGAATCACAAGTAAAAGAAGCAAGATCTAATTGAGTACCTGACAGTGTTCTTAAACAATGGTTAGATAAATACTGAGTACCCTATAACAATTAAAATATGGTAAAAATTGATTTCTATAGTGCTTGACCTTCTAAAAAAGAAGAGCCAAAAGATACTCGCAGTTGGTGGGAGAAAACAAAACAAGCCAGTATAGAACAGGCTAATAAAGATAAGGACAAAAATTCTCTTGTAGAATCGTGAAAACAAATATGAAAGGCTCTTGTTTCCCCTATTATAAAAGCCTGAACATATTGACAAAATATCCTTTCTACTGGAGAGGATATTTTAGGAGGACGATATATAGGGAAAGAAATACCAAGTATGCTTGCATCCGCAGAAAAACGCAGACAAGAAACAAAAGCACAAGAAAAAAAGGCTTTTAATCTATTTGATTTTACTGATACAGAACAAGCTATTGCATCTACAACAACAGACCTTGCTTCAACATTTGCAACAGGTTATTGAACAGCAAAACTTGCAACGAAAGCGATTCCAAAACTATGAGGGTTATTTACTATGCCAAAAAGTGTATTATGAGGAATTGGACAGGGTGCAGTTACTGGATGAGCTAGTGAAATACCATATAAAGTGCTTTCCGAGGGGCGAATTCCTACAGCCTGAGAAGTAGGAACATCCGCTTTAGTTTGATGAGTCGCTTGATGAGTTATCGGGACAATTCCAAAAATACAGAAATATTCAAAGGCTTTGCAATGAGGAGGTATGGAATGATTACAAAAATCAATAGTTCGCGACTTACCTTCTGGAATAAAACTAAATAAAATAGCAGAGAACCTATCCACAAGAGCAAATAGATTTAACGCGGTAGATGAAGAAAAGTTTCTAAAACTTACTTGACAAAAGCCAGGGGAATTTGCAGTACAAAGAGGTATGACAAAAGTATGAGACGAGGCAGTTGCAGAAGCAAGTAAGCTATATAAACAGTCAATGGACGAGGCAGATGATGCCTTCTCTAAAATAGAAGGTACATTTACGACAAAATGACAAACTGATGATATACTTTGAGACCTTCTCGAAGGTAATTTAACTAAGATAAAAGCACAACCAAGAAATCCTGATACAAAACGAGTAAATCAGTTATACTCTAAATATCAATCCGAAGGACTTACAGCTTCTGAAATAAACGAAGCAAAGAGAATATATGCAAAGAACCATAAATTTACGTGGGATCAGCGAGCGAGCGATTCGGCAGTAAACGCAACAAACTTACAAAATGACCTAAGAAAGTGGCAACAAAAATTTGCTCTTGAAAATTGATTCGATAATATCGCAGAAATAAATAAAACAACTCAGGCTTGGAAATCATTTTCAGATTCACTTGAAAAGAAGATAACTCGAAGCGGAGCAAATAATGCAGTTTCTATAACGGATTGGATTGCTCTTTCTGGTGGTACTCCTGAGAATATAGCTCTATTTCTTTGAAAGAAAGCATTATCATCTAATTTTGCAAAACAGATTGGTATTAAAACTTTTGCAAAACAAAGCAAACCTGCTATAATAAAAGCAAATGAAGAAGCTATTTTACAAGCTAATAAAATAAAAGGTGCTAATCGTATTATTTTTTCTGATAGGGGCAATTCTGGCATTCAGCCAGTGGTAAAATTACTCCCACCAGCAAGTTGAAGACAAAGTGCAAAGGTTTCCAATGTTCATCCTATCATAGCAGGAGAGAAATGAATAAACGCGACAAAAGAGGGGCTTATAGGATGAAAAGCAGGACAAAGACCACCAACAGAAATTGACACCATATGAGACCTAAACAACGCACCAGTCCAAAACATACAGACACCCGAGCATTTCGGATACAACGAACCTTGAACAACTCCCACCGTATCGTGGGAACCAAAACCAGCAACCCCAGCCAAACATAAGCAACTTCCTTCTTGAAAAATACCACAACTCGAAGCACCAAAAGGATGACCAGTATGAACCTGACCTATAACCTCTTGAAAAGACGAGGCAATTATAGCACAAAGCAAGCAAGGACTTCCAGCAACAAAGAAAGTACCTCCATCATCCGAGCCAGTAGAAACAGTAGAGCCAACCAAAGCAATACCACCAAAGACAGAAACTAAACCAGTATGAGGATTGAAAGAAAAACCATATTGATATGAAGCAATGAATCAATCAAATGCTGTTAATAAAATAGCGATATTGGTATAAGCGATATTAAAAAACTGTACAATAAAGATATTAAAACAAAAGATATTACAGATAGAATTAATGCTGTTAGAGAAATAAAATGAAGCATTGCGTATGCAAATGCAAAACATATAGAAAACAGAAATATATCAAATTCAGAAAATTGGAATAACTGGCTTAAAATTTTTAATAACAAGTTAAATGCACCTAATAATAAAAAAGCTATTGATATATATAAAAAACCAATAACCCCACCAACCAATGGATAAGCAATCGCGAAACCTACCACTTGGGAAAGAACCACTTATAGAAGAAGCAAAGAAGTATAAGAGTGCGGAGGAATTTATTAAATGACTTACATTGATTTTCCCATAAATTCCATACAATACTTATATACTCATAACCTCTAAATTATGGACAATCTACAACGGGCAGAAGAGATAGAAGAGCCTACAGAAGAAAGAGAACCTATCCGTAAATGCCTTATATAATGACTACCAGCTATACAACCCGCAATAAGCCAATTACACCTTATTATTGACGTGGATCAATCCAAAGTAATATTTATAATTTGACATGATTAGTTGGATGAATAGTATCGAACATACAAGATATAAACGGAAACCAAATAGTAGTATTGTGACCAGCGTATAATTCCACGACTCCTTATTCTATAAGAATCAAACCATAATGCCAGATATACAATTTTCCGAGGATCTAGCGAATAAAACTACCCCAGTATCGTGAGATCTTCTTCTCGGGGCAGATAGTGCCAACAGTTTTAATCTAGTCAATATAGATGTTTCTAAGCTCCCAGTATCTACTTATACAGCCACGGCGTTATGACTCAAAGTGGACAAGACGACTACAATAAACGGGAAAGCCTTATCTTCTAACGTTACACTTACAACGGACGATGTAACAGAAGGAACCAATCAATATGATAAAGTGGTTGCAATTCTCTCGGGATCTTGAATAAGTGTCACTTGAACATATCCAAACTTCACCGTCACAAATTCTTCACCTGACCAAGTAGTTTCACTCACAGAATGAGAAAATATCACTATTACAGGAACTTATCCAAACTTTACCATAGAAAGTGTAGGATGATCAGGAACCCCAGCAACTTCCGTTGTAAATGAAACAACCTTTGGTATTAGTCCAGCAATTGGAATTGGTGTAAACTATGCACGGCAAGACCACACACACGGTACTCCCGCGTTTCCTACTTCTCCAACATTCACAGAACTACAACTCGACACAATGCCGGCACTCACAGCCTACTCAAAAGGAAAGACATTCTGGAACACAGAGCGAGACACGCTCTCTACAGATATTGGCGGTGGTGTATCTCTCGACCACGGGCAAGAACTCTATACCCACTGTAAGAACAACACAGGGGTAACAATTCTAAACTGACAAACCGTCTACATAAACGGAGTAGATTCAGGGAACTCTCACCCTACTATAGCCCTCGCGGATGCTTCGAATATTACTTCTTCCTATTCAATAGGAATAGCGACACAAGACATACTTGACGGTACAACTGGATTTATCACAAGATTTGGATCGGTACACGACCTCAATACTTCTACTTATACGGCAGGAGATATTATATACCAATCCGCGGCAGTCCCAGGAGCTTATACAAAGATAGCACCTACCACACCTAATATCTCTATCAAGCTAGGTACTATCGGGGTAGTAAGTGCAACGGTTGGGTCTATTCTCGTAGATATAGGAGTCCCTCACTTGACAGATGTAAATCTTCTGAATGCGTGAGACGGAACAGCTTCAAGTGCAATGGCAACCAAAATGTACAACGACCAACGATGGATAGACATTAACCGTTACGGACTTGTAAATGGACAAACAAATCTTACATTTGATGGAGTAAATACCGTTACAGTTACCCCTATTTCTACTCAATGGGTATATTATCGTGCAGGTACTAGGTGCATAATCACAGGAGCTAAATCCGTTGTGCTTCCAGGAACCCCAGTAACTACTTGAACCTACTTCATATACATAGACTCGACAGACGGGACTCTTATTCAAAGCACTACCCCTTGGACTCTTCAAGACACAAAAGTATTGGTTGCAATTGTTACTTTTAATAATGCACTTACACCTAAATACATATTTGCAGATGAACGTCACCCGTGCGATATAGACAGAAAACAACACTTCTATGACCACAAGACACGCGGTACTCAGTACAGCTCAGGAGGTGCATTGACTGGCTACACTCTCAATACTTCCACAGCAGTAGGAAATACCTTTGGGATAGACATAGCGAATATCTTCGATGAAAACCTATATTTTACGCTTAATCCGCTAGTAGATACGAACGGAACGACCGCAAACTATCTCATTGCCTACCGCCCAGCTATAGGCTCTTGGAACTGGACATTCTCTGATATGCCTTTTCAATATACACCACAAGGAGGAACAGCACCATATACCTACCTACAATACGACTTAAACGGAGTAATGACGGCAAGTATCAATAACCGATGGGTAAACTACTATGTAGTAATGACAAACGGAAGAGACGGAACGGAGGCGGTGAACAATACTTCAACCTCTCCTTCAAGGTTTATGCTCGTACCAGGGAGAGGTTCTTACTCGACAAATGCCCTTGCTTATGCAGAGGATTTCTCTACTTTCGCAATTACAAGCTTCCCAGCTTCTGAGGTTACGGCAGTATGGAAAATAACTTATAACACTTCAGGAGTAGCAAATACTGTAAAGGGTAGATGTAGAATCGATAGAGTAAATCGAGTAAATGCGAATATATCAACCTCTACAGCCTCCGTTACCGCTTCCCACGATGGGCTTGCAGGTGTGAACCTTGCCCAGGCAACTGTACAATACGGACATATAGACGACCAGACGCAAACTATCGCAGGGGCTAAAACCTTCTCGGATGCGGTAACGGTTCCTTATGTTGCTTATGGTGCAGGTTGGAACGGAGACTTGACAGCTCCGACAAAGGACGCGGTTTATGACAAGATAGAAACTCTTGCGGGTGGAACTCTTACGGGTATAGTCAATTTTACTGAGTGAGTAAGTATAGCGACACCAAACGCAACAATCCCAGTAGACTTTTTGAAAGCGAACAATGCAGCAACAAATGTAGACATATCCATAGTACCAAAAGGTACAGGAGCGTTTATGCTTGCGGTTCCTGATAATTTGGCAACAGGAGGAAATAAGCGAGGAGCGAATGCAATAGATTTACAAACTTTAAGAAGTGTAAATATACAAGTAGCAAGCGGAGCTCAGTCTATTGCAGTAGGTGTTTATAATATTGCAAGTGGTAGTAGCGCTATGGCACTAGGTTTTAATAACACAGCAAATAATAGTGGCGTTATTGCACTAGGTTATCAAAACACAGCAAGTAGTTTAGCTTGACTTGCTATATGATATAATAATACAGTA
>JFJP01001229.1_pt1 | contig 21029 bp, 18 predicted proteins | sample 431651 | NCBI WGS metagenome assembly JFJP01 (sample SAMN02602958, study PRJNA72255) | Microbial mat metagenome, whole genome shotgun sequencing project. | biome: fresh water; feature: sink hole; material: water; isolation source: purple microbial (photo- and chemosynthetic) mats found in...
TAATGCCCCATATGTTTAAAGGATTAACCTATTTTGAAAAATTAAAACCCGAATTAATTCAAAGTAAAGCAGTCGTTCACACCGGATTATTCAACCAGCAACGAACTTTAGGAAAAGTGATGAGTTGGAGGGAGATAGTTTTGTAGATAGTTTTTAAAAGAACGTTGCGATGAATTAGCGGTTTATGCATCGGGTTTACCCAATTTATCAATTGATGCTTTTTATGAAAATGAAGATGGGAAGTTGTTTTGATTTGATATTTTTTATACTTTTACTATACTATTTTTTATACTTAATTATGACAGCAACAACTTTGAAACACGTAAATGATAAATTGAAGAGTTTACCAGATAGCTTAATAAATGAAGTAGAAAGTTTTATAGATTTTTTAGCTTACAAACATTCTCAAGAAACTAATCAAATTCCTCAATGGCATAAAGAGGAAGTTGCAAAACGTATAAAACTAAATAAAAAACCTGTTGACGCATTCGAAATGATTGATAATTTGGACAAATAGTCAATGGTAAACTACATTATTACTGCAGATCCAAAAGTTAAGGATGACTTAAAAGAGGCACGAGATTTTCTCAATTCCAGAAGAAAAGGTTTTGGAAAAAAATTCTTGGTTGAATATAGAATGACTTTAAAATATTTGCAAAAAACTCCAAATTTTCAAATTAGATATAACGATGTTCATTGATTACCAATGAAAACATTTAAATATATGATTCATTTTAAAGTTGATGAAGAAAATAAAATCATCCACATTTATGCTGTACTTTCAACATATTTAAATCCTGATAAAAATTGGATTAAATAAAATTGATTCTTTTTATAAAAATGAAAAGGAGAAGTTAATGTGATTTATTTTTACTTGACCAAAAGGTAAAAATTACAGCCAAAAAAGAGAAAATTAAAAATGGAATTGAACTATTTAAATACATGTCTGTTTCAATTATACCATAAAATTCTATTTTCCAAAACAACCAAATGGTTAAAGGAATTAATACAAATAAAATAGAATAAAGTTTTTGAGATTTGCTAAACCAAATCATAAAGCAAATATTAATAAATAGATAAGTTGAATAAATTTCAATAAGAAAACCAGTTTTGAAAGCATTAATTAATCCACTTCCGAGAGAATCACTTGGTGTGCCATTGTATGAAATTTGAATAAAATAAAAAGAGATAATTAGACTAATTAATATTATTTTTTTTAAATGTTTCATTTCAATTTTCCTCAAATCTACAAAAAAAACCCTCAAAACTTCAAACCTTAATCCTTTTAAACTTTTAAACTATAAACCCTGAATTTATTTCAGGGTAAACTTTTAAACTTCTAAACTAAAGTTTATCTTTGCACCTTTAATTTGAAAACGTAAAAATGAACAAACTTTTAATATTTCAGGGTAAACTTTTAAACTTCTAAACTAAAGTTTATCTTTGCACCTTTAATTTGAAAACGTAAAAATGAACAAACTTTTAATAGTTGGAACGGTTGCTTTTGACGCTATCGAAACTCCTTTTGGAAAAACAGATAAAATTCTTGGTGGTGCGGCAACGTTTATTGGGCTTTCTGCTTCGCATTTCAATGTAAAATCTGGAATCGTTTCGGTGGTTGGTGAAGATTTTCCTCAAGAATATTTAGATTTATTGACTTCAAGAAATATCGATATTTCAGGAATTGAAGTTGTAAAAGGCGGAAAAACCTTCTTTTGGAGCGGTCGTTACCACAACGATATGAACTCTAGAGATACTTTAGCTACAGAATTAAACGTTCTTGCCGATTTTAACCCCATTGTTCCTCAAGATTTTAAAAATGCCGAAGTAGTAATGTTAGGCAACTTGCATCCATTGGTTCAAACAGGCGTTTTAAATCAAATGACAGCAACACCAAAATTGGTCGTTCTTGACACCATGAATTTTTGGATGGATTGTGCATTGCCAGAATTACTAGACGTTATCAAACGCGTTGATGTAATTACCATCAATGATGAAGAAGCACGTCAACTTTCAGGAGAGTATTCTTTAGTGAAAGCGGCTGCTAAAATTCACACTATGGGACCCAAATATGTAGTGATTAAAAAAGGAGAACATGGTGCGTTAATTTTTTATAACGAACATATTTTCTTTGCACCAGCATTGCCATTAGCAGATGTTTTTGATCCAACAGGAGCAGGAGATACTTTTGCCGGTGGATTTTCAGGATTTATTGCGCAGCAAGGCGATGTTTCATTCAATACCATGAAAACAGCAATTATTCAAGGTTCCAACTTAGCGTCTTTTTGTGTAGAAAAATTCGGAACAGAAAGAATGGAATCCTTAAAAAAAGAAGAAGTACAAGAAAGATTGAAACAATTCAAAGCTTTAACACATTTTGATATAGAATTATAATAAATTTATGCCTCGAAATTTTCGGGGCATTTTTATTTGTATTTCACACGAATTTCACAAATTAACACGAATTTTTTTTCAATTGATTATTAGTGAAATAAGATTAAATAGCAACACGAATCATTTGTAAAAATTAGTGGAATTCGTGTCTAAACAAAAACAACAACACGGACAAGTCGCGACTTGTCCCTATAACAACTACAATACAATGAGTGACGCAATCAAACACGAATGTGGAATTGCACTTTTACGATTAAAAAAACCGTTAGAATTCTACAAAGAAAAATACGGTTCGGCTTTCTACGGAATACAGAAAATGTATCTTTTGATGGAAAAGCAACACAATCGAGGTCAAGATGGCGCCGGATTTGCATCGATTAAACTAGATGTAGAACCAGGCGAACGGTATATAAGTCGCGTTCGATCTAACGATGCACAAGCTATTCAAGATGTATTCAAACAAATCAACGACCGTGTAAACGAAGAGTTGACTTTGCATCCAGAATATGCTGATAATGTTGCGCTTCAAAAAGCTAATATTCCTTACATAGGAGAATTATTTTTGGGTCACGTTCGTTACGGAACTTTTGGTAAAAACAGTATAGAAAGTGTTCATCCTTTTTTGCGTCAGAATAATTGGATGCACCGAAATCTTATTGTTGCCGGAAATTTCAACATGACCAACGTAAAAGAACTTTTCAATAGTCTAGTAGAATTAGGACAACATCCAAAAGAAATGGCGGATACGGTGACTGTAATGGAAAAAATAGGACATTTTCTAGACGATGAAGTTACCGATTTATACCTAGAATGTAAAAATAACGGATTGTCAAAAAGAGAGGCTTCACCTGTAATTGCTGAAAAACTTCCTGTTGCCAAAATATTAAAACGCGCTTCCAAAGGTTGGGATGGCGGATATGCTATGGCAGGACTTTTTGGTCACGGAGACGCTTTTGTTTTTAGAGATCCAGCCGGAATTCGTCCGGCCTATTTCTATGAAGACGATGAAATTGTGGTAGTAGCTTCAGAGCGACCCGTTATTCAAACCGTTTTCAATGTTACTTTTGATAAAGTGCAAGAATTGCAACCCGGAAACGCATTAATAATTAAAAAAAACGGAACCGTTACCGAAGAAGAAATTGTTGTTCCCTCAGTAAAAAAAGCCTGTTCGTTTGAAAGAATTTATTTTTCAAGAGGTAGCGATGCCGAAATTTATCAAGAACGAAAAGAATTAGGAAAATTAATACTTCCAGCCGTTCTTGAAGCGATAGAAAATGATACAGATAATACCGTTTTCTCTTATATTCCAAATACCGCAGAAACTTCATTTTACGGTTTGGTGGAAGCAGCCAATGATTTCTTGAATCAAAGAAAAAATAAGTTTATCCTTGATAATAGAAAAACACTAACCAAAGATTCTCTAGAAGAGTTGTTAGCCGTTAAAATTAGAACGGAAAAAATTGCCATTAAAGATGCCAAGCTAAGAACTTTCATAACCGACGATAGTAGTCGAGATGATTTGGTAGCACATGTTTATGATGTAACTTATGGTGTTATAAAACCAACAGACAATTTGGTAATTATTGATGATAGTATTGTTCGTGGAACTACTTTAAAAATGAGTATTCTAAAAATGATGGATAGATTAAATCCAAAGCGCATTGTTGTAGTTTCGTCGGCACCACAAATTAAGTATCCAGATTGTTATGGAATTGACATGGCAAAGTTGGAAGGATTAGTGGCTTTTCAAGCAGCCATTGAACTTTTAAAAGAGCAAAATCAATACAAAATTGTGGATGAAGTTTATAAAAAATGCAAAGCTCAAGAAAATCTAAATGACTTAGAAGTAATTAATTACGTTTCAGAAATATATGCGCCATTTAGCGATATAGAAATATCAAATAAAATAGCACAATTATTAACTTCAAGTGATATAAAAGCGGATGTAAAAATCATATTTCAATCGGTTAACAACTTACATAATGCTTGTCCGAAGAATTTAGGCGATTGGTACTTCACTGGTGACTACCCAACACCGGGTGGAAATCGTGTTGTAAACAAGGCATTTATGAATTTTTACGAAGGTAAAAACGCTAGAGCGTATTAATAAAACAAGAAATAGTGTATTTCATCGATTATTATTGTAATTCAACAATAATATTTTGAGGCACAATATACCTTCCTATATCTTTGAAGCACCATAGCATTAGTAGGTTATGTTTATGGTAGATTTGGGGCAAAAAGGCGTTCGCAATAGTGAACGCCTTTTTAAATTCTTGCAAAAAAACCAGTTGGACACAACTAGTTTTAATTTTATTTTAATAATGAATTATTTTGCTTCAGCATATCTTCTAGAAACTTCATGCCAATTAATTACATTAAAAAACGCTTCAATATAATCTGGACGGCGGTTTTGATAATGCAAGTAATAAGCGTGTTCCCAAACATCCATTCCTAAAATTGGAGTTCCGCCACAGCCAACGCCAGGCATTAAAGTATTGTCTTGGTTTGGAGTTCCGCAAACTTCTAATTTTCCATCTTTTACACAAAGCCAAGCCCAACCTGAGCCAAATTGTGTTGCTCCAGCTTTTGCAAAAGCAGCTTTAAATTCGTCAAAAGAACCAAAATCTTTGTCAATTGAAGCAGCCAAATCACCTGTTGGTAATCCGCCACCATTTGGAGACATTACAGTCCAAAATAAATTATGATTGTAAAATCCGCCACCATTATTTCTAACAGCAGCCTTAGTCATATCAAGATTTTTAAGAATTTCTTCTATAGATTTTCCCTCTAAATCGGTTCCAGCAATCGCTGCATTTAAGTTAGTAGTGTAAGCATTGTGATGTTTTGAATGGTGTATTTCCATTGTTCGAGCATCAATATGTGGCTCTAACGCGTCATAAGCGTAAGGTAATTGTGGTAATTCAAATGCCATGATATTTTTTATTTAAAGTTAATACTAAAATTGATTTCAAATTTATACATTTAACTTCGTAAAAGAAAATACTTTTTTTACATAATTACATTGAAAAAACCTATTATACAACTAAATGACATTTGATATTCAGCCCAAACATTTGCAAAACGAATGGATAAAACTAATTCCACTTCATGAAAATGATTTTGAAGAATTGTATGAAGTTGCTAATGACCCTTTGATTTGGGAACAGCACCCAAATAAATTGCGCTATCAAAAACCTATTTTTCAAAATTTCTTTGAAGGTGCGCTACAATCTAATGGAGCATTTTTCATCAAAGAAGCAACAACCAACGAACCCATTGGCAGTAGTCGATTTTATGATTTCAATCCAGAAACCAATTCTATATTAATAGGGTACACCTTTATAGCAAGAAAATTTTGGGGAAACGGCTACAATAAAGCATTAAAAAAACTTATGATGGACTACGCTTTTCAATATGTTGACACTATTTATTTTCATATCGGTGCCTACAACATCCGTTCTCAAAAAGCCATCGAAAAAATGGGTGGAATAAAAATTGACGAATTTGAAGTGGAATACTACGGAGAAGATTCTAAATTGAATTATATTTATCGAATAAATAAAGACCAATGACAACAATTTTAGATTTTTTATTGGAATTTATTAGAGTTGATTTAATTATTGGTTTTGGTTGGTATTCAATAATTCTTTTCACATTGCTATTGTTTTCTTTTAAGAATGAATTATTAATAGAATTCGATAAATATGCTTGTAGAACAATTGTTTTTTTGGGAATTTTGTATGGATTTGTTTGGTTTTTAGCATCAATTTTAAATTATTTTATTGAATTGGATGAAGAACAAAAAGCGCAATTTATTCGAAGACTAACAGGAAAATATTCTTTTGGATTTTGGCTTCAACCACTATTTTGGTTAGGCTTAACTCAATTATTAAGATTTCAATTTGTTAGAAAATATTTATTATTACGATTAGTTATTTGTGTATTTTTTATTTTAACTTTTGAACGCTTTGTTATTATTTACACATCATTTCAGAGTGATTATTTACCAAGCAGTTGGTCTCTGTATAATTATGGTTTCGGAGTTACTTGGTGGCAAATTGTACTTTCTGCTTTAATTAAAATAGTAGAATTTACTCTATTAGTGTTTGTTTATAGATATTTAAAAAATCAAAAATCGTTAATCAGCAATCAAAAAACAAATGAGTAAACCAGCTTTCTCCCTATACGACGCATCGGCAGGATCAGGAAAAACCTATACTTTGGTAAAAGAATATCTTAAAATTATTCTTTTGTCCAAAAAGCATGATGCTTATCGCAACATTCTCGCGATTACGTTTACCAATAAAGCGGTACACGAAATGAAAAGTCGCGTGGTAGATAGTTTATCCGAATTTGCCAAAGATACCCCATCTGAAAAAGCACTGAATTTGATGCAAGTCATTCATTCAGAAACCGGAATCTCACTTTTTGAGATGAAGGAAAAAGCCAAAAGCATCATTAAGAATCTGATTCATAATTATGCCGCTTTTGATATTTCAACCATCGATAAATTTACGCATAAAGTTATTCGGGCTTTTGCACACGATTTGAATTTGCCCATAACTTTTAATGTTTCACTAGATACCGAAAATCTTCTAACAGAAGCTGTTGACGCCATTATTGCACAAGCTGGCGAAGATGAAATCTTGACCAATTTGTTAGTAAATTTCACGATGGAAAAAACCGACGATGATAAATCTTGGGACGTTTCGCGTGAAATTATGGAAACTGGTAAACTCATTTTAAACGAAAATAATCGGGAAGAAATCAGTCATTTTAACAATAAATCTATTGCAGAATTTATTGAAATCAAGAACAAATTAGAGAAGTATTGCCAAAACTTAAAATCTCAAAGTATTGATTATTCCAATCATGCATTAAAATTAATTGAAAATAAAGGAATCGAATTTAATTCTTTTTATTCTAGTTATGTTCCAAATCATTTTTTGAAATTATCTTCAGGAGAAATTGTTAAGCATATTGGGCATTATAAATATTTAGACGAAAATGAAGGGAAAAGATATTCTTCTAAAACACCTCAAAATCAAAAAGACAGTATTGATGAAATAGCTGATGAACTATTAACAATTTTAAAACAAATTAATGAAATAGCTGAAAAATATTTGTTCTACGAAGCATTCTTAAAAAACATTACACCGCTTTCTCTTATGAATACGTTGAGCAATAAATTGCAAGAGATTCAAAAAGAGCAAAATATTCTTTCTATTGCCGAATTTAATAAATTAATTAACGAGCAAATTCAAAACCAACCTGCGCCTTTTATTTATGAACGTTTGGGAGAAAAATACAAGCATTTTTTTATAGACGAATTTCAAGATACGTCCGAAATGCAATGGCAAAATTTGATTCCGTTAATTGATAATGCTTTATCAAGCGAAGACTTGAATGGAGAACGTGGTTCGCTCATGATTGTTGGCGACCCAAAGCAATCTATTTACCGTTGGCGTGGCGGAAAAGCGGAACAATTTATTGAATTAAGTAAAGATGGCAACTCATTTCCAAATCATATTAAGGAAGTTAAATCTCTAGAGACCAATTACAGAAGTTATTCACAAGTGATTGATTTTAACAATAAGTTTTTCAAATTTTTAGCCTCTAAATTTGCTAATGACGACTACAAAGATTTGTATTTTAATCATTCGCATCAAGAGTTTAACGATAAAAAAGGTGGCTATGTTAAGGTGAGTTTTATTCCAAAAATCGATAAAGAAGAAGTTTCCGATGAAGAAAGTTTAGATAAAAACGACTTGTATCTCGAAGCAACTTTAAACACCATTTTGAAAGTAAAAGGAAACGGATTCAATTATAAAGATATCGTTATTTTAACTCGAAATAAAAAGCCCGGAATAGCTATTGCCAATCATTTAATAGAAAATGGAATTCCAATAGTTTCATCCGAAAGTTTGTTGCTTGGAGCGTCTTCTGAAGTGCAAACTTGTATTTATATATTGCGCTATTTAAAAAACGCAAATGATTTAGAATCAAAAGCCAATTTCCTGTATTATTTAGCAAATAATCATCAAACTGAATTGCCAATTCACGATTTTATTGCCATTGGAATGGAATTGAAAAACGAATTGGAATTTCAAAATTGGTTGACCAAAATTGATGTGGATTTTTCGTTTCAAAACATTCGTAAAAAAACACTTTATGAAGCCTCCGAAATTATAATTTCAAAAGTGATTCCTATTGAAAAACGAAATGCCTACGTACAATATTTCTTAGATTTAGTTTTAGAAAACGATTTGAATAAGCAATCCGGAATTTCCGATTTTCTAAGTTATTGGGAAAACAATTTCGATAAATTGAACATTCCATCGCCTGAAGGAAATGATGCCGTTCGAATTATGACCATTCATAAATCTAAAGGTTTGGAATTTCCAATAGTGATTTTTCCATTTGCAGAACAAAATTATTCACAAAATTTGGGAGATAAAATTTGGATTGCCGCCGATGAAGCACAAATGGGTTTGCCAAAAGCATTAGTTTCTAAAAACAAAGATGTCGAGAATTTTGGTGTAGAAGCTTCAAAAGTTTATAATCAGAAAAAAGAAGAAGATTTATTAGACAATATCAATGTTTTGTATGTTGCTTTAACCCGCGCCGAAGAACAATTGTATGTCATTTCAGGATTGGTCTCAGAAAATAGTAAAGGAGAATTACCCAATAATATGGCAACTTTCTTTATCGAGTTTTTAGGTGGCGAATTTAATGAAGAACAATTAGAATACGAATTTGGTTCAGATGAGAAAATTTCTACCTACAAAGAAGTAATATCAAATACAGAAACAATTCCGCAGCTTTCAGACACATTTAATCCTAAAAACATCAAAATTGCACAGCGCGAAAGCATCATGTGGAATACCAAACAACAAAAAGCCATTGAGTTTGGAAACATCATTCACGAAATTCTAGCCTTTGTTAAAACCAAAAATGACATCGATTTGGCAATCACCAAAGCCATCGAAAACGGATTAATAATTTCTAATCAAAAAGAAGAAGTTTTGGCAACGCTTTCAGAAATTGTAAATCACAAGGAACTAACCGATTATTTTTCGGAAGAACATAAAGTGATGAACGAGCAAACCATCATTCAAAAACAAGGAAATATTGTAAAACCAGATAGAATGTCGATTTCTAAAAACAAAAAAGTATTTCTTTTAGATTATAAAACGGGTCAACATTTGCCCAAACACAAAACCCAACTCGAGAATTATCAAAAAACAATTGAAGATATGGGATTTAAAGTAGAGAAAAAATCATTGATATATATAGGAGAAGAAATTGAAGTGTTACATTTGTAGAATTTATATTATTAATTATCTCATGCGGAAGATTAAAATAAATGCTTATGATAACTAGAATTAAAATAGATGGGTTTAAAAGTTTGCTTGATACTGAATTGTATTTAGGTCCATTCACATGTATCGCAGGTGAGAATGCAGTTGGCAAATCAAATTTTTTCGACGCTCTATTATTTTTATCAAAATTAGCGGATAATACCATACTTCAAGCAGCAAAATCAATTAGAAGTGAAAACCAAAAACACTCTAATATAAAAGATATTTTTTTTAAAAGTGGTTCTGACTTTTATGATATAATGACTTTTGAAGTTGATATGTTAGTCCCAAAAAAATCTGAAGATGATCTTGGTCAAGAAGCAGAGGCTAGTATTACTAGTTTACGTTATATTTTAGAACTTAAATGGAATAACGAAACAAGTGAAAACGAGCCTATAGAGATTATAAAAGAAGAGTTAAAACCAATAACATTAACAGAAACCGAAAAAAGAATATTTTTTAGCAAAACTAATGATTGGGTTAAATCAGTGCTATCTGGAAGACGAGCTAAAATCCCTTTTATTTCTACTGATGGAGAAAAAATCAAGTTGCATTCAGATTCAAAAGATAAAAGAGGAGGAAGAACAACAGAATCTATAGCAAAAAAAATGCCTAGAACATTATTATCAACTGTAACAGCTGAGTCTCCAACAGCCTTTTTAGTTCGTCAAGAAATGAGAAATTGGATAATGCTTCAATTTGAACCTAGTGCTTTGAGACAACCTAATTCAGTTTATGAAGTTAAAAATGCAGAAGTTACTGCTAACGGAAGTAACTTGCCAGCAACTTTATATAGGTTACATAATGAGAAAAAAGATGAAGATGTATATCAAACACTGACTAATAAACTGAAAGAATTAGTTAATGAAGTTGATGAAATTGATGTTGATAAAGATGATAAAAGAGATTTACTTACTTTAAAAGTTAAGTTTAAAGACGGATTAGTTTTATCTGCTCAATCTTTATCAGATGGTACACTAAGATTTTTAGGACTTGCAATCATCAAGGAGGACAATCAAAGTAGTGGTTTGATTTGTCTTGAAGAGCCTGAAAATGGAATAAATCCAAAAAAAGTAGAAGAGATGGTTAAGTTACTTGAAGACATGGCAACCGATACAGATTATCAAGTTGACGAAGATAATCCTTTAAGACAAGTGATAATTAATTCACATTCACCAATTATAGTAAGGTCTGTTTCTGATGAAAGTTTGTTTTTAGCTTTAGAAAAAGAAATCTTTTCAGAAAGGTTTAAAAGGAAAATTAAATTCACTGGATTTTCAGCAATAGCTAATACTTGGAAAACTCAAAATAAGCTTATCCAAATTACATCTTTAGGAGACATAACCGCATATTTAGAAAAAAGTGATTTTTCAGAATCAGACAATCAATATATCGCTTGCGAACCATCTTCAGAATCTTTGTATAGTGGAACAACTCGAAATCTAAAAAAAAGAACTGTTTCTGAAAATATTAATCAATACAAACTTTGGAAATAATTTATGGAATTATTGCGATATACTTTAATTACGGATGGGAGTTCTGATAAGACTTTGATGAATATTATAAAATGGTTACTAGATGATTTGTATCCAAAAATATCAAATAGAGGAACTTTTGGAGATTTTAGATACCTTCAAAAACCTCCTAAAAAAGGAGATATAAAAAATCAAATTCAATGTGCAGAATATTTTTATCCTTTTGATATTCTTTTTTATCACAGAGACGCAGAGTCTGATAAAAAAAGTATTGTTAAAGAGAGAACAGAAGAGATTAAATCTCAATTAGAGGAAAAATATATTTCAAAAACAATTTGTATTATCCCAATAAAAATGATGGAAAATTGGTTACTGATAGACGAGACTGCAATTAAAAAAGCTGCGGGTAATAGAAATTATAGTAAACAAATAAATCTACCACAGATTAACAAAATTGAAAGTCTAAATGAACCTAAATTATTTTTACATGATTTACTTAAAGAAGTAAGTGGTAAAAAAGTAGGCAATTAAAAAATTTTAATGTTCAACAAGCGGTTCATCTAGTTGCTGAAAACATTAGTGATTATAGTTTACTAAGAAATTTAGATTCATTCAAACAGTTTGAAGAAAATTTAAAAACAACTATATCAAACTTATTAAAATAATAATATATACGGAAAATAAATATGTACGGAAAAATTCAACAACACCTGCAAAACGAACTAAATACTATTGAGCAAAATGGTATTTTCAAAAAAGAACGCGTCATTACCTCTCCACAAGGAGCAGAAATTACTGTTAATGGCGAAACGGTTTTAAATTTTTGTGCCAATAACTATTTAGGATTATCATCACATCCAGAAGTGGTTCAAGCTGCGAAAGACGCATTAGATTCTCACGGTTTCGGAATGTCGTCAGTGCGATTCATTTGTGGAACACAGGATATTCATAAAATCTTGGAGAAAAAAATTGCCAATTTCTATGGAACAGAAGATACTATTCTATATGCAGCAGCATTTGATGCCAATGGAGGTGTTTTTGAACCCTTGTTAGGAGAAGAAGATTGTATCATTTCTGATAGTTTAAATCACGCCTCAATTATTGATGGTGTTCGTTTGTGTAAAGCAGCACGGTATCGTTATGAAAATTCCAATATGGAAGATTTAGAACAACAACTTATAAAAGCAACCGAAGCAGGACACCGTTTCAAATTAATTGTAACCGACGGAGTTTTCTCAATGGACGGATTAGTAGCGCCATTAGATAAAATATGCGATTTAGCCGATAAATATGATGCTTTAGTAATGGTAGACGAATGTCACGCAGCTGGTTTCATTGGTGCAACCGGAAAAGGAACGCTAGAAGCAAAAGGCGTCATGGGAAGAGTAGACATCATCACAGGAACTTTAGGAAAAGCTCTTGGTGGAGCAATGGGTGGATATACAACGGCCAAAAAAGAAATCATTGAAATTTTACGTCAACGTTCTCGTCCGTATTTATTTTCAAATTCATTGGCGCCAGCAATTGTTGGAGCATCTATTAAAGTCTTCGAACTTTTAGAAAAAGACACTACATTAAGAGATAAACTAGAATGGAATACCAATTATTTTAAAGAAGGTTTGAGAAAAGCAGGAATAGATTTTATTGACGGAGATTCTGCAATTGTACCAGTAATGCTATATGATGCCAAGCTTTCACAAATAATGGCAGATGAATTATTGAAGAGAGGAATTTATGTCATTGGTTTCTTTTATCCTGTGGTTCCTAAAGAAAAAGCAAGAATTAGAGTGCAACTTTCGGCTGCTCATACCAAAGAACACTTGGATAAAGCTATTCAAGCTTTTAAAGAAGTTGCGAAGAATTTGAGTATAATTTAATTAACTTCTTAATTTGCATAAATTTGAATAATTATTTCATAATTCCCACATTTTAAACTTTTCATTTTGATAATTCATTTTATCGTATTACTTTTGCACTATATTATGTATATAATCTAACAAAATTAAGTATGAAACATCTTAACAAATTATTTGCTTTATTGATGCTTTTAGGATTAAGTTCTCAAGCACAAGATAGTAACAACAAATGGGCTATTTCGTTTGGAGTAAACGCAGTAGACGGAGCAAGAGTAAGTGCTGCTTCAAAAATTGAAGACCAATTTTCTCAGTACTTTGATGCAAAAAAATACTGGAGTGTTTTACCATCAATTTCTACTATTGGTGTGTCAAGATACGTAGGAGATAATTTCTCTTTTGGAGTAACGGGTTCTGTAAACAAAATTACAAAACTTGTAGGTGAAAGAACCTACGATGCTGCAACAAACACCAATGATTACACAGTTACTAATCCTGGTGATTTGATGTACTACGGTATTGATGGAGTTGTTAAATACAGCTTTATGAACATGATTAAATCTAAAATGATTGATCCATCGTTACACGTTGGTGGAGGTTACACTTGGTTAGGTGATGCATCTGCAGGTACAATCAACGGAGGTTTAGGTTTAACTTTTTGGTTGTCTGAGCAAGTTGGTTTATCTCTTAGCTCTACTTACAAGCATTCATTTGATGATTCTAGAAATCCTTCATTTGATGTTCCTACCCATTTACAACATTTTGGAGGTTTAACTTTCAAATTTGGAGCTAAAGATACTGATGGAGACGAAATCTACGATAGAGAAGATGCTTGTCCAGAAGTAGCTGGTTTAAAACAATTCAAAGGTTGTCCTGATACAGATGGAGACGGAATTGAAGACAGCAAAGACTCATGTGTTGAAGTAGCTGGTTTAGCAGAATTCAACGGTTGTCCTGATACAGACGGAGACGGTGTTCAAGATAAAGATGACGCTTGTGTTGAAGTAGCTGGTTTAAAATCATTAAATGGTTGTCCAGATGCTGACGGTGATGGTATTGCTGATAAAGATGACGCTTGTAAAGACGTTAAAGGGCCTAAAGAAAACAAAGGTTGTCCTTGGCCAGATAGAGATGGTGATAAAGTTTTAGATAAAGATGACAAATGTCCAGATGTTGCTGGAACTGTTACTAATCAAGGTTGTCCAGAAGTAACTGAAGAAGCGATCAAAAAATTAAATGATTATGCAAAAACAATCTTGTTTGATACAAATAAAGATACTTTCAAACAACAATCTTACCCAGTATTAGAAGCTATTACAGCTATCTTGAAAGAATATCCAAGTGCTATCTTCTCAATTGAAGGGCACACAGATTCTGATGGTAAAGATGCTGCAAACCAAACTTTGTCTGAAAACAGAGCGTCAGCAGTTAAAAATTACTTAATAGAAAAAGGTATTGCTGCTTCAAGATTATCATCTAAAGGTTTCGGTGAGTCAATGCCAATTGATTCTAACAAAACCAAAGCTGGTAAAGCTAACAACAGAAGAGTTGAAGTGAAATTAGTAAAATAATTTCTTCCAAAATATTTTTAAGAAACGTCCCGATTTATCGGGGCGTTTTTTTATATTTATAAAATGAATAACAACTCATTTTTAAATAAACTTGCAAAGGTAATTGTCACCGATTATTCTGATAATTTTTCAGATTTAATTGTTATACTTCCCAACAGAAGAGCTAAAGTTTTTCTAATTGATGAACTAAAAAAAGAAACAACACAAACCCTATTTTCTCCAGAAATTATAAGTATTGAAGACTTTGTTCAAAACATTGCAAAAATTCGTTCTATTGATACTGTCGAATTGTTATTTGAGTTTTATAATGTATATCTTTCTGTAACAGAAAAAGAACAAGAATCTTTCGAAACCTTTGCCAATTGGGCAAAAACACTGCTGCAAGATTTCAACGAAATTGATCGATATTTATTAGAACCAAACAAGATTTTAAAATATTTAGAAAACATAAAGGAAGTAGAACATTGGGCGGTAGACATTGATAAACGTACTGAATTGATTGAAAAATATTTAATTTTCTGGAAAAAACTTCCGTTGTATTATCACTCACTTTATGATTATTTATTAAATAAAGGAGTTGGCTACCAAGGGCTAATTTATAGAGAAGCTGTTGTTAATCTAAACCATTTTTCAGAAGCTATTAATGGTAAAAAATTCCTTTTCGCCGGATTCAATGCTTTGAACCACGCAGAAGAAAAAATCATTCAACATCTTTTAACCATTGATAAAGCTAAAATTTATTGGGATATAGATGAAACTTTTTTGAGTGATTCTTTTCACGATGCAGCACTTTTTCAACGTAGATTCAAATCAACTTGGCCTAATTACAAAACCAATCCGTATGAATGGATTACAAACGACTTTAAGCAAGAAAAGAATATTCAAGTCATTGGCACTGCAAAAGCTATTGGTCAAGCCAAAATTGTAGGTAAAATAATTGAAAAACAAAGTATTCAAAACGAGGGTAAACTTCAAAATGTAGCTGTAGTTCTCGGTGAAGAATCGCTTTTAGTTCCAATTCTATATTCACTTCCGTCTAATGTAGATGCTTTAAATATTACGATGGGTTATTCAAGTAAAAATAATCCTGCGCAATTGCTTATTGCCAAACTTTTTAAGGCACATACCAATGCTATTTCAAGAAACGCCTCGAGTTATGTGTTTTATTATAAAGATGTTTTAGATATTTTAACGCATCCTTTAATCGAACCATACATTAATGCTTCAGCATTAGTAAACCGAATCAATCAAAATAATTATACCTTCATAGTTTACAAACGAATTATAGAATTACAAGAAAATCAGAACGAATTATTTCAATTGATTTTTCAAAAATGGGATAGTTCTTCAGGGGCTATTTTAGAAAACTTGAGTCAGATTTTACTCAAAATTAAATCCAATTTAAGTGCTGATAACGACGAAGAAAAAATTACAAATGCCTTTGTATATTCAATTTATAAAGTCATTAACAAAATGATTTCTTACTTTTCGTCTAATTCAAATATTGATTCGGTTGAAACACTTTATGCCATTTACAAGCAAGTAATAGATGTTGCCGAAGTGTCTTTTGAAGGAGAACCTTTGAACGGATTGCAAATTATGGGAGTTTTAGAAAGTCGTGTGCTCGATTTTGAAACCGTAATCATTACATCGGTTAACGAAGGCTTATTTCCTGCTGGAAAAAGCATGAACTCTTTTATTCCTTATGATGTAAAAAAAGAATATGGTTTACCAACATTTAAAGAAAAAGATGCCATTTATACCTATCATTTCTATCATTTATTACAACGCGCAAAAAATATTTATTTGTTGTATAATTCCGATAGTGAAGGTTTAGATGCCGGAGAACGAAGTCGATTTATCACACAATTGGAAGTAGAAAAACAACCCAATCATAACTTGACTTTTCAAACGTATAATGCCAATGTTCCTGAAATAGCGCACCAACCTTTAGTAATTCCAAAATCGGAAAAAGTGTTGTTGCGCTTGAAAGAAATTGCAGAAAAAGGGTTTTCACCATCGGCATTGACGACCTATATTCGAGATCCGATTCAGTTTTATTTTCAAAGAATACTACGTATTTCTGAAACCGATGAGGTAGAAGAAAACATCGCTGTAAATACACTCGGAACCATCATTCACGGAACTTTAGAAGAATTGTATAAACCTTTTATTGGTAAGATTTTAATTGAAAACGATATTAAAATTTGCATCAAAAACATCGATGATGAGGTATTGAAACAATTTAAAGAAGTGTATAAAGAAGGTGAAATCAAAAAAGGAAGAAATTTGCTAGCTTTTGAAGTAGCCAAACGAAATGTATTGAATTTCTTGAAATTAGAATTAGAAGCTATTCAAAAAGGCGATGAAATTCAGATTATTGCTTTAGAAAAACATTTAGGACGTATTTTAGAACATCCTAAATTACCTTTTCCTGTAAAAATTGGAGGAAATGTAGATAGAATCGAGAACAGAAACGGAAGAATCAGAATTATCGATTATAAAACTGGAAATGTAACCAAACCAAGTGTTACTTTAAAATCGTGGAATGGCTTAACTGATGATATTAAAAACGATAAAATCATCCAAATTCTCGCATACGCATTCATGTATGAAGAAGAAGCAAAAGGATTAGAAATCGAAGCCGGAATTATTTCTTTCAAAAACTTGAAAAACGGATTTTTACCATTTGGTTTTAAAGAAGGTAAAGAAACAGTAGAAGTAATTTCACCAGAAATAATGGAAAATTATCTTGAAGAAATTGTAGTTTTATTAAATAAAATTTTGAGTGTTGATGTAGCTTTTGAGCAAAAAGTTTAGCACTTAACCGAAAAGGCACTAAGCTTTTGGTAAAGAAAACAAAGCCTAGTGAACATAGAGCATTCTTAGTGTTTTGGTGGTTAAATATTTAACATCTTATTACAAATCTTGTATAGTTAGTTTTCTTTTCTTTACCAAAAAAGAATATCAGAACACTAAACAACATACTCACTTTTTATGTAAGCACTTTGCCAATAAACATAGCCATAAGTTTATTGCCATTACTATATTTTGGAATTTCTTCTTTTGAAGCCATATTTCTAACGTTAGGATTCTTTACAAGTCTTTTAATTAAAGAAGTTAGGCGCAAAAATGAGTACTTATTTTATTATAACAATGGAATTTCAAAAATTAAACTTTGGTTATTTTCCTATATTTTAAATTTCATTTTTCTAGTTGTGATTGTCATAATTATTAACCTAATAATGAAAATGTTATGACAAATCATATTTTAGAAATTGATAGTATTCAAAAGAAATTTGACTATAAATTGATACTTTCAGATGTTTATTTAAAGTGTGAAACCAATGAAATTATTGGTTTACTAGGACGAAATGGTTCAGGAAAATCAACACTTTTAAAAATTATTTTTGGTATTCTTGATGCAGATTTTAAATTTGTAAGAATTGATGGAGTTACCAAAAATAAAACTAGTGATTTGTTTAAGGAAATTAGTTATTTGTCACAAGATAATTTTATTCCTAATTCATTTTCTGTCAAAAAGGCAATTCATTTATCGATTGAAAAAAACAAAACAGAAGAATTCTTTCAGGACGATTTCATAAAATCGTTAAAAGATAAAAAGATCCATCATCTTTCAGGTGGCGAATTACGTTATTTAGAAATTAAATTAATACTTTTTAATCCTTCAAAATTTGTTTTGTTTGACGAACCTTATAATGGTTTATCTCCAATTATGATTGATAAAATAAATCAATTAATTATTGAAAATTCAAATAAAAAAGGAATAATAATTACCGATCATAATTATGAAAACGTAATTAAAATATCATCGAAATTAATTTTAATGAAAGAAGGAAAAGCATTTCATTTAAAAAATAAAAACGAGCTTATTGAAAAAGGTTATTTAAGAGAACGATTGATTTAATTTCTTCGTGACCTTAGTACACTCATTGTGTTTTCATGGTTAAACTCTCTTTAAAAACTCACCCAAAACCACCAACAATTCTTCTCTATTTTCAATATGGCTCATGTGTCCGTCTAGAAGTGTGTGCAGTTTTACGTTGGTTCCTTCTATTTGGTCAACGTTTTCATCGTAATTCAAAACCGGATCTTCTTTTCCTAAAATCAATAACATTGGATAATTGGTAAAATGTAAAATCACTTCTCTATCTTTTCTAATTTTCATTCCTTCTTGACAAGCAACAATACCTTGAAGTGGCGTTTTTAAAGCTTCCGATTTTACATATTCAATTTCATCTAATAGAATTTCACGATTTTTTTCACTAAATAAATTGGCAACACTCATTCGGATGCACGCCACATAATTCTTTTTTACAGCAATAATAGCTCGGTCACGATTGGCTTTTCGTTCGTCGCTATCGGCTCTTGAAGTAGAGTTTAAAAGCACCAAACCTTTCATCGCATCTGGATATAATTCGGCGAAAGCCAAAGCAATATAACCGCCCATAGAATGACCAACCAAAACCGCTTTTCTAATTTTTAATTCGTGCAAAACGTGATGCACCATATCGGCTTGATCTTCCATAGAATGCACATAACCCAAACATTCGGTTTGTCCGTGACCTAATAAATCAATAGCAATAACGCGGTGTTTCTTTGAAAACTCAGGCACAAAAGCATTCCACATTTCTTTATTTTCATAAAAACCATGCAATAAAACCACCGCCGTACCTTTTCCTTGATCGGTGTAAGAAATTTTGGTGTTTTTGAATATCGTGGTTTTCATTGGTGCAAAACTATAACTTTAATTTTTTTGAAACACAAAAGTCACAAAAGAAAGTAAAACAATTATCGTTAATAACTTTTGTGTCTTTTATGCTTGAAAATAAATATATTTGAGAAACAGATTTTAAATATGAATAGATTAGTTATCATCGGAAACGGATTTGATTTGGCGCATGGATTGCCGACGAGTTATGGTCATTTTATTGATGATTATTGGACAAGTATTAAAGATAGTAGTCACAATGAATTAGTTTCATTTAATTTTGATAGTTTAGTAGAGTTTCATAATCATGAAAACCTAAATGATTTGTTGGATATGATTCTTAATATTAATCAAAATTTCACAAAAGATGGAATAGGAATATATAAATTAAGAGAGCATCTTGTTCCACTAATGGACAATAGAATTCCAATTTTAATATTTAAAAATCAATTTTTTAAATTGATAAATCAAGAAAAGATTAATAATTGGGTTGATATAGAAAATTTGTATTTTGAAATATTGAAGGAGGTTTATTTAGAAAAAAGTAATCGTTATTCAGGAACAATTATTCAACTGAATAATGATTTTGAGGAAATAAAAAACTATTTAGTCAAATACTTGAATAAAATATCTATTCAATCAAATTATATGGATAGAAGGATTTATGGTATAAAAGCTGTTTTTGAAACCGAATTTTATGAAAATGAAGAATTAGATTCTTTTTTGCAAGAATTTCCCGAAAAGTATATTAAAGAAATTATAAAAGATAATGAAATAGTTAGCAATCATCTTTATGCTAATGGGAGTACTAAAGAACTCTCAAGAAATAATATAGTTGAAAACCAATTATATTTTTTAAGTTTTAATTACACGGATTTATCAAATAGATATGTGAGGGAAATAAAAAATTTTGATATGAATACTGCAAATTATATTCATGGATTATTAAATTATGAGAGCATAAATCCTATAAATTTTGGTTTTGGTGACGAAATGAATGAGCATTACCAAACTATTGAGAGAATTAATAACAATGAATATCTTAAATACTTTAAATCATTCAATTATTTGCAGAATTCAAATTATAGAAATTTATTACAATTTATTGAGAATAAAAAGTTTCAAGTATATATAATGGGACATTCTTGTGGTTTATCAGACAGAACTTTATTGAATACAATTTTCGAACATGAAAATTGTCTTTCTATTAAAATATTTTATCATCAAAAAGAGGATGGAACGGATAATTACACAGAAATAACTCAAAATATTTCTCGTCATTTCAACAAGAAAAAATTAATGAGAGAAAAAATAGTAAACAAAACGCTTTGTCAACCTTTACCACAAATTCAATTACCTAAAAAAGAATAGTTTTGTCATTTCGACGCAGGAGAAATCTCATAAAGTAAATCACGAGTGAGATTCCTACGGAATGACAACTAGGAACATAAAAAAACAGCTCGCTATGGTAACGCTTTAATAATCAGATGGAATTATTCAACTAAATTATTCAATCAAAAAAAATATTTACTAGCTTTGTTAAAAATTTGAATCTAAGATGAATATAGCAACTCAAAAAGATAATTTAATAAAATGGATTCAAACTCTTGAAGATACTACAATTTTAAAAAAAATAGAAT